>Ga0302287_10000225_pt1 | contig 34221 bp, 49 predicted proteins | sample III_Fen_E2_4_FD_200452 | JGI IMG/M metagenome (GOLD analysis project Ga0302287, IMG submission 200452) | Peat permafrost microbial communities from Stordalen Mire near Abisko, Sweden - III_Fen_E2_4 | ecosystem: Environmental > Terrestrial > Soil > Wetlands > Permafrost | place: Sweden: Abisko... | reverse complement strand
CGCCCCCTCGAACCGGAGCCTGCGTCCGGGTCTCGTTGAACTCCCACGCTGGGTGGGTGGCGCCGTGGCCTGGTTGGTGGTTGTGGCCTGGCGGGTGCTCTGGATCGAGGGGGCTTGGGCTTCCCGTATGTGGGCCGTCGAACACCACTGCGGGACGTGCAAACACCCGCATCAGCCTGACTCAGGAGATACGGGTGGTAAGGCACATAGTTCGCGATCTGCGGGCCTAAGTCAACTGACCCTAGGGATTCGGGCGTGTCGGGCCTGCTAGGCCGCCAGATCGTCAGCTAATACGGTTTACCTCGCGCCGTAGGTCTTGCATAGTGCGAGCACTTCGGTCCGCATGTAGGTCCTCGGTCGCTTCTCGCTCACGACTGTCAGCCATCCGTCGCGTGCCCACTGGAAGATCGTCGATGCCGGGATGCCGGTCGACTGCGCCAGCTCGTTCACGGTTCCGATGGCCGAGGTGTCGGGTCCGTGCAGGCTGACCCCGAGGGAGTCGAGGGCGACCACGATGTCTCGCACCTCGTCGGCCAGCTCGATGACCTGCTGCGGCCCGAGGATCCAGTCGAGGTGGCGGGACAGCCAGCCCGCCGCGGTGGTCACGGTCGAGGTCCCGTCGAGGATCGGGTCGGTGTGCGGCACGGACCGGTCGAGCATGTCGGCCTCGAAGGACATCACCCAGGACTCCAGCATGGGCAGGATGCCGAGTCGTCGGGCGCCGGCACGGCGGGCAAGGTCGGCCAGTCCGGCCGGGTCGAGCTTGTCGCCGAACCTCGGCTCGTGGTCGATGCTCGGCTCGGGCTTGTGTCGTCGGTCGTTCAGGTCGAGGGCGTCGAACCGGGTGACGTACCGGACGGCGGAGTCCCTCGGGTCGCGGTCGCCTCGGGCCAGCAGGTGGAAGTAGTTCCGCTCCAGCAGCTCGGCGAGGGTGGGCAGGTCGGCGAGGTCGCGTTCGAGCTGGAGGCGGGTGGCGAGGTCGAGCCACTCGACCATCTGCGGGGCGGTCGGGGTGGGGTCGAACATCTGCCCAGTCATGCTCTATTCCAAATCGCGTGCGCGCGTTCTGTAGTTTCTTTATGTACTTGGGTTTGTTCTGTAACCACCGAATAGGTTGGGTACGGGTGTCGAAGACAAGGCCCCCCTCGGGGGGCCGCGTCAGCGGGGGGCGTCTTGGCTACGGCTCCGGCTACGTCTAAGGCTACGTCTACGTCTTGTCTAGCGTTGCCGACGGCTACGCTGCCAGTCCCGCTATAGCGTGCGCTAGAGCGTGCGCTATAGCGCGTCATGGATTCTGCTCCCCGTTGCAGATCGGGCAGTCAGGGTCGGACACCTTGTGCTTGCGGTGGTTCGTCTTCATCGCCCCTAGTCGCTTGGCATCTCTGGCCTCCGCGACCTCCGCCTGCGAGTGGTTCCAGTTGAGGTAGCCAGGCACCATCCAGTAAGCCCCCTTGTCCTCCCAGAGCCCGACTTTCACCAGTTTCCTGGCGTGCGCTTTGAGGTCGCCGTCGAGGCCAACTCCGAAGACTTCGAGGTCGAACTTGTAGAGGATGCCGTCCCTCTTGGTGGACTTCACGTGCTCATTGCCCCGCCTGAACAGCAACTCGGGCAGGCACCCGGCCATGCGGATCTGAGGATGGGAGCGGGTATTTACGTCGCTCGGGACGAACTCACCGGGGATTCTTCGCGCCATTACTCGTGCGCCTCTTCGGCATCCATGAATGCTTTGGCTGAGGTCTGCAGTTCGCGAAGCTTATTCCACGCGACCCCACAGAAATAGCGGAAGCGGTCCTCGCATCCACGCTTACTCATGGCCAGAGCGACGGCCTCCTTGATGTCGATGAACGTGAGGCCGGCGTCGAGCATTGAGAGGACGGAGGCTGAGGCATCGATAGGCAGGGCAACCCGGGCGCCGTCGTTGTAGCGGAAGCTGTTCCATAGTTCCGTGAAGAGCCGAGCGCGGTCGGCCTCCTCCTGGCGACGGAACGCAGCGAACTCCTGCGCCTTCTGCATCGCCCGAGCCCAGCGGATGGCGTCCTCGCTGACGTCCTCTATCAACGCTGCATCGGGTGCACTCGACGACTTCCCGGCGTTGCAGTCGCGGCAGCAGGCGACGAGGTTGCTGGGGTCGTCGTTCCCACCGAGCGCCACGGGCAGGACGTGGTCGATGGTGAGCGGGTTGTCGGTGGATCGGCAGTACCGGCACGTGTGGTTGTCGCGCTTCAGTACCTCGAAACGGGTACGCTTCGTCACAGCCATTTAGGACTCCAATCAGTCGTGATGGTCAGGCCCTGGTCGGTGCTTCCAACACCTTCCGGGGCCGTCCCAAGTGTAGGTCTGAGTGCCCGCGTAGGCCGAGTTCGCCACGCCATCAGGCACCCGTCCCGAAGTCGAAGGCGTCTTGAGCCAACCGCCTGGCGGCCATCTCGCAGTAACGCTCGTCAAGCTCAACGCCGATCGCCCGCCGACCCATCGCCTTGGCCGCAACCAGCGTGGAGCCGCTCCCCGCGAACGGGTCAGCGATCACACCGGGCGGGCAGTCGTCGATGAGATCCTCGAGGACGTCCAGCGGTTTCGCGTGCGGATGCCCTCCCGATCGCGCAACGATTCCCACGGGGTTGCCGACAGTGGCCACGCGGGTCCTGTAAATCGACGACCTGCCGCCGATTCCCGATGGCCACGGGCCGAGTCGGTAGATGGCCTCGGCGTCACGACGGACCCCACCGCACGCACCGCGCAGCCCCGCATCCGCAGGCTTGGCGTAGACGCCTACGTGCTTGACGCCGGGTGGCGGGGTAAGCATCAGGTCCCCAAAGACGATCGCCAGCCTTGGCCCCCAGAGCGACAAGACGGAATCCCGCGAGGCGGTGTCACTGTCGTTCAAGATGCCGACCATGGATGCGGAGTTCCGGGCATGCCCATGCACTTCACCTTGACGCCAACCGCGACCGTAAGGCGGGTCCGTAACCAGCACGTCAGCCTCTAGCCAGTCGGTGACTTCGAGGCAGTCGCCGAGGTGGAGCGTCACCCACTCGTCCTGGTAGTAGATGCTCATGCCCACCGTCCCCAGCAGATGCAGACATGCGCGCCGGCGTGCCCCTTGTCGAGGAAGCACCAGTGGCCCGCTCCTGACGGGGCAGCACAGCAGCGGGACCAACAGATGCACATCGAGGTAGTTCCTTCGGGTAGTGGCGGGAGTGGACGGCGCGGGCCGTCAGGGCGTGCGGTGATGAGCGGCCATCAGGTGAGCCTCAGCAGTGGGCAGGTCGCTGAAGCCCTCCTCGCAGATCCGGCAGATCCACGTGTCCTGACGGCGGTGTGACCTGCGGGCGTGGTGGACGATCAGCAGCAGGACGGCAACGAGGACGACCGCGGCGAGGGTGATGAGGTCGAGGGTCACGATGCCTCCACCTCCCGGCAGTAGCACCAGCCCGGACGGGGCGGCTCGACCTCCCACGGCACGACCGCATCGCAGAGGCAGTACCAGTTGCGGCGTCGGTCGGCGTAGGTGTCGGGCATCCAGCACTCGACCAACCGGCACGGGTCAGCCTTCGGCCAGAGGCGGTCGCAGGCCCAGATCGCGAGCTTGGTCGGCAGGTGGTACCAGAGCCATGCGCTGACGTACCGCAGGGTGCTGTGCTCGTCCGTCCACCGCGCCTTGCGGAACCGCTGGCAGTCGCAGCCGGAGGTCAGGACCGAGACGACATGGTCACGGTTCATGCCGTAAGGGTCGGATGTGGTCGCGTGATGACGGCGGCGGCAGGCGTACCGGGTCGCGAGGTGGAGGTAGCGGTAGTGGCCGCAGCGGCAGACCTCTTCGCGGTCGATCATCGCCAGCCCCCCCGCCAGCCCGAACCCGTCGAGCAGCCCCGCCGAGGCAGCAGCCCCGACGGTCAGCCCGAGCAGGACGGCAGCGAGGGCGAGCAGGACGACCGAGGCGGCACGGATGCTGCGGTGGGTGGGTTCGATGTGGCGGCGGTCGGCGGACCAGCGGCGGGTCTGGGGGCGGCTCATGGCTTGGCCTCGATCGTCCAGCGGGAACGGATGGCAGCAATGGCACGCTCGGCCATGTCGCGGCGCTCTTCCTTCCACGCCTCCTGCGTCTCGTCCCACGGCACAGCAGACCCCCAGCCGTGGAGAGCCTTCGCTATCGCCTCGATCAGGTCGGCGTCTGGGTGGACTGAGTGCTCGCGGCCGTACTCGTCAACAATGCCGATCTCGCATGCGGGGTGAACGCTGAGGAAGTATGCGGTTGCCGAGCGAAACGAGTCGGACATGCCGTAAAGGCTGCGGCTATAGAGGTCGACGATTTGTGCGCGGTCCGCGATGTCGGAGCGAATCTGGGGTAGGTCGGAAGTGTGCTGGCCAGACTCCCCCATGGCTTCCAGTGGGGGCTCATGGTCCTTACAGACGAGATACAGATAGGTGCTCATGGGTGGTTCCTTTCGACGGTTCGACGGGTGGGACGTTCGCCCCGGCTGCCAGCGCTTCCCCACGTCTGGCAGCCAGAGCCAGCGGCTCAGCCGGAGGTAGGCAGCTGGCCGCGCAACCCCTCGATGGCGGCCAGCTGGCGTGCGGGCAGGTCGATCGCCTCGGGGTCGCCCACCAGGTGAAGGCCGACCTGACGGAGCCAGAGCGCGTCCACCCGGTTGTCGTCGGACACGTCGGCGCCGGTGCGCTCCAGCCACGCGGCGCGCATCAGGTCCTTCTTGGCGCGTCCGTTGCCGGTGGCGAACTTCTTCAGCGAGGACGGGGCGACCTGGACGACAGGGCAGCCGTTTCCGACGACGGTGGCCACGAGGATCCACCACAGTCCGGCGATCGCGTGATGCCCGGGGTAGTTGCTGCCGAAGGACGGGGCCTCGATGACGACCAGGCTGCCGGGCGGGGTGTGAATGGACACCCGGCTGACGATGATGTTCATCCGCTGGAGCTGACCCCGGACGGTGGTGGCCGATGGGGTGATGACCCGCTCAGAGAATCCGTCCTCGCAGGCGATGCCGGTGCCGGTAAGGGAGGGATCGAGGCCGACGACGTTCACGACTCGGCCCGGTGCTTCGCGAGGGCCTCATCTGCCCGCCGGTTCAGGTTGTCCTTGTAGGCCCGCTGACGGCACAGCGCCGAGCAGTAGAGCGCGATCCGCGACCGGGCCTCGAAGTCCGCCCCGCAGCCCACGCAGACGGCCGACGTGACCTTCCGCTTCGACGGCGGCCGCGGCTTCGGTGCCACTACCGGGCGTGACCCGCGGCGCTCGTTGCGGGTCGGTGCCGGCGGAAGGCCTCGGCGCGTACGGGACATCCGGGAGAGTTCGGCTGCCGACATGCCGCCGTAGCTGACGGTGTCGGATTCCTTCAGCGTTGCCTCCGACAGTCCGAGCTCCAGGCACTCGAACCGGACGGTGCACTGGCGGCAGACGGGCAGCTGCTCGGAGAAGGGGCGGTCGGAGAAGTGCATGTCTCGGGCGCAGGATGCGTCCTCCTGCCATTCGAGACCGCGTCGGGTGTCCACGGCGAGGGCGGTCATGAGAGGTCGACGTCGCGGACGGTGGCCACGTTAAGGACGGTCTGCTTGGTGGTCTCGATCACAGTCTGCACCGAGCGCACGAGCTCCTCGACCGCGTCAGCGATGCGGCTCAGCTGCTGGTTGCGGTACTCGTTGCCGTCGGGGTAGTAGTCACTCATTGCCGCCATCACCTTCCAGCACACCGAACGGCAGCGGGGCCTTGTTCAGGCGCTTCTCGCCACGGGCGACCATGGCGTTACGGACCTCGATCGGGGTGTCCTCGGTCAGCCAGCCCTCGGCCCGGCGGATCTGGATCGTGGGCACGTGGATGCCCTTGTCGACGACGAACCGGACGTCCCGGACGTCGAACGTCACCACGGCGGTGACGGTCAGGCCCTCGGGGTTGTCGGCCAGTGTGGAGGCGAGGTAGTCCAGGCCGTTGGTTTCGGCATCGCCCGGGAGGGCTGCTGCCAACTTCATGAGATCGGACACGATGATTCCTTTCGACGGATCGGGTGATGTGTCAGAACAGCGGGGTGGCTTCGGAGCGGGAGTGCTTCGGAGCCTCGGGCGGGCAGTCGAGGAAGTGGCCCCGGAAGGTCACATAGCCGGGCTTGGCGGTCTCGCCCTTGCGCAGGACGTAGCCGGCCACGTAGCGGTTGCCGACCTTGCGGGCGGCCACGTTGCCGGTGGAGTCCGGGACGGGGTTGACGGGCATGACCTTGTTCGACTCGTGCATCCGGACGAACCGGAGGGTGGACTGGCAGCGCTTGCAGGTGACCGGGCCGGGGACGGTGTTCATCGCACGACCTCGATGCGGTCGGTTGCGTCGATGAGCAGTTGGTCCGGGATGAGCTTGAGACCGGTGAATGGTGCGCCCGGATGATCGAGCACGAGGTAGCCCTCGAACGTGATCGGGCAACGGTCGCCTTCCTCGAAGACCGTCACGCGGTGCAGCAGGCCGTGATTCGGGGGCTTCATGACGCCACCGGCCTGAACTCGGTGCAGGCGCACTGCCGCCCGTTCGGCTCTTCCTCGAACACGAAGTAGCAGTCGCCGTCGTCTTGGTCGTGCAGCGCCCACGGGTGGCCGCAGTGGCATACAGCGAGGTACTCGCCGCACTCGCAGGCGTCGCCGTTCTCGTCGACGTCCTGGCAGACCCCGAGCGAGTCGTGGTTGCCGAAGGCGTGACCGCAGTCCTCGCAGGCGGGGAGAGCGATGGCGGTCGAGCCGAAGTCACCGACGATGGGCGGGCCGTCGTAGTTCGGCTCGACGACCATGCGCAGCGGCGTGCCGAGGAAGGCTCGCGAGACGAACTCGCCTTGGGCTTCGTCGAGAATGACCGTGTCGCCGAACACCGTTAGCTCGTCACGCCTGAACGGGACGGGCGGCTCTGCTGGCAACTCCATGTGCTTGATGCCCGCAGCGCTCAGGGCGTTCAGTGCCTCAGCACCGACGCTCTCGCAATCCGGGCACGGCCTCGCGCCGAACGGGGGCCGCTTGGGCTGCCGCTCACCGCGGGACGGGATGGCCTGACCACAGAGGGCGACCTGAGCGCCGGACGCGGCGACGTGCCAGACGCGGCCCTTGGGGAGGCGGAACCAGAGGAGGTGGCTAGCCATGGTCGGCCTCCCGCTGAGCCTCGGCGCGGCGGGCCTTCGCCGCTTCGACGGACGCACGGAGGGCGGCGACGAGGTCGACCACTTCAACCTGAGGCTGCTGCGCCTCTTCGGTCACGGTGAGGCCGTTGAGTAGCGGCTCGCTGGTCTGAGCGGGCGTGAACCGCTGCTGGTAGGGCTGTTGGCTGCCCACCCCCAGCGCCTCTGCAGCCTCGGTGATGATCTCCCGGCAGTACGGGCACGCCATACCGGGGACAGCCTCAGCGGCGACGATGTGGCCGAAGTCCTCAGCAGGCCTCGGTCCCTTGCGGGTCATGGCGCCACAGAGCACCAGGACGTCACCCTCGATGACCGCGTGGGCCACCGTGTCGAAGCGGGCACGCTTCCACTGCACGCGGGCCATCACTCGCCGCCCTTCAGGCCCAGTTCGGCTTCGAGCTGCTCGCGGTCACGGAGACGGTTGAGCCGGGACTGCAACTTGCGCAGGTCGTCGGTCTCCAGGGCGTCGAGAGCGGACACCGGATGGGCGACGATCAGGCCCGCCCACCACAGCATTTCCTCGGCATCGACAGGCGCACCGAGCAGACGGGTGAAGTCCTCCTTGATGGCCGTCAGTTGACCGCGCCTCAGGTTGGCCTTGACGCCGCTGACGACCGATGCGCCGGTGGAGGAGATCGGCAGACGTTGCTCCGATCCGACCTCCCCCACCGGTTCCGGAACCGCACCCATTGCCGTGGGGGTTCCGTCCTCAACCGCCGGCGCGCCCCCAAGCGCGTCCGGGCGGGAGTCGAGCTCATCAGCCATGACGAGGACCTCGGGCAGCAGGCTCGCTGCGTCGATACCGTCGCGGGTGATGGACGTGTACCAGATGCCGAGGTCGGCGACCTGCTGAGCGCCCCACTGTCCGCGGGGCTTGCCGAGCTTGGCCTCCAGTCGGGCCTGGCTGATGTTGATGCTGGCGAACGACTTCAGGGCCATGTCGATCCGCTCCGGGATCGGGATGCCGTCGCCGTGTTCGAGGGTGGCGCGGCAGAGGTTCTGAGCCTCCTCGACGAACTCGGCCGGGAGGATGGTGAAGATGGTCTCCCGGACGGCCTTCGCGCCCACGTTCTGGTTGTTGCGGTAGATGTCGTCGAGGTCGGTGATGACCTCACGGTTGCGGCCCTTCATGCGGGCGTGGGGTGCCTGGAAGGTGCGCGACGACCGGACGTTGACCTGCTGGTCCCACGCGAACGCTTGAACCTCGGACATCGCGGCCGCGTCGTCGCGGGACAGCTCCCGGACGCCATAGTCGATGTTGCCCCAGATGCGGGCGAGCTCGCGGGCGAGGTGCACGGACGGCCCGTTGCCGCGGTTCGGCACCGAGTAGAACGCGCGCTTGGCCAGCTGGAGCCGGCCGCAGGCGGCCTTCATCTCGGCGTAGGCGCGGGACATGTCGCGGGGGAACTGGAGGGCCACGGTCACCGCGGCCTGCACCTCGGCCACGGCCCGGGACTGTTCGACGGCGGTGGTCTGGGTGATGGTGCCGGGACGGCGGACGGGCTGGTCTTGCATGAACTGTTCGACGGCAGTCATGTGCTACTCGCTTTCAAGGATGGGGTTGACGAACCAGAAGGGCATGGGGGCCAGGGCGAAGCCCTCGGCGTAGCGGGGCCAGTTGCCCGACGCGGCGCACTCGGCGTAGCGGTCCAGCGCGCGGTCGTTGAGGATGCGGCCCACGGCCATGTCGTCCTCGGTGAGCTGGATCGGCTGGACGATGTAGGGCGCGTCCTTCTCCTGCACGATGTGCACGAAGACCGAGGTCTTGTCGGCGACACCGAGGGCGCGCAGGCCGCGGAGGTACCAGTCGGCCTGCTGGGCGTAGCCGCGGTTCATGACCGCCCGGCCGAACTCGCTGGGTGAGGCGCACTCGGCCGACTTGAGGTCGGGAACGATGAGCCGGCCAGCGCCGGGGGCAGGCAGCCAGTCGACGCGACCGCGGCACCAGACGTCGTGGCGGTCCTGCCAGAAGAACGACTGTTCGGCCTTGCCCTCGCCGAAGATCAGGGAGGCGATCTTGTCGGCGCGCAGGACCGCGACCATGGCGTCTAGCTCGTCGAGGGTCTTGTTGAGCAGCGGCGTCTTGTCCAGCGCCCGGGCGGCCTTGCGAACGTCCTGAGCGGTCTTGCTGCGCCAGTCCGGTGCGTCGACGGGGATGATCTCGGGGCCGGTGCCGAACACCTTGGTGTGGTACGCCTGCCCGATCTCCATGGGCTCGGTGACCTCGCGGGCCTCGCGGTGGTCGATCTGGTAGCGGACCTTCGCCGGGCACATCTTGTCGTCGACCATCCATCGCGCCCAGGTCGACGACAGCGAGCCGCCGGGGATCGGGTCTGCGTGGTAGTCGTCATGGCTGATGCCGTCGTAGACGCCGGGCTCGGTGATCACGAGGGCCATCAGACGGCCCGCCCGTTCGAGTAGTCCCAGTTCTTCGGCACGAACCTGCCCACGACCTCAGCCGTCGCGCCCAGGCGCTTGCTGTCGCGGTGGTTGCAGGGGTGGCCGTTGACGCTGCCCTCGTCGCCACAGAGGCGGCAGTCAGGGGCGCCGTCGGTGGGGTCGATGACGTCGGCCATCACTTCACGACCTGTCCGCAGGTGGGGCAGTGCTCGGGGACCTTGTAGGCGAGCATGGCCGCGACCGCGTCGTCCTTGGAGTCGAACCGGCCGATGTCCTTGCTGGAGTCGCCGTGGAGGGCGAGCCAGTAGTCGGAGCTGTAGGTCGAGGGCATGAAGCAGACGCGGCCGATGACCTCGCCGTCAGCCACGACGGACCACGTCTTGGGTTCGACGGTGACGGTCGGCTGGTCGACCGACGGATCGCCGGGGTATGGGCGGTACGTCATCGCGACACCGCCAGATCGGCGAGGGTCAGATCGACGTAATCCCGGATCAGCCGCTCGGCCTTGGGGAAGTCGTTGAGTGCGATCGCGTTGGCGATGCCGAAGCGGGCCAGGACGCGGTTCACGGTGGCGAGGTAGGCGTTCATCATCATGCGAGGCTCCGAACCGCGAGCCAGATGAGCCAGCCGAACAGCCCGCCGGCGGCGAACGCTGCGCCGGTCAGGAGGGTGTTAGTCAGGGTGGGAAGGGCGAGGGCGGTCATGATGCCGCCTCCGTCGGGGCGACTGAGCCGGTGAGCTGATCTACGTCAGCCTGGCTGAATCGCATGTGGCCGCCGGGGGTGGTCACGGCAGGGGTAACCTTGCCGGACAGAGCCCAACGACGGACTGTGGAGCTGTCGACTCCAAGCAGGTCGGCGACCTGGCGAGTCGTGTATAGCGTGATTTCTTGCGGCATGCACGGATCAAAGCACATGCACGGTTCTCACGTCAAACACGAGTTATCGCGGCGTGTTGGAGGTTTCGCCCCTTCACGTATTGCACGATATGCGCGAGTAGGGCTACCATCGCGGGCATGACGACAGAGCATGTCTACGACCCCGAGCCCACGCTCGACAGCTTCGGAGCGAGGCTGGCAATCATCCGTTGGGCCAAGGGCTGGAACACCAAGGAGGCGGCGCTCGCGTGCCGCATCCCCGAGGCCAACTGGCGCGAATGGGAAGCCGGCCGCAGCCCTCGGAGGATGGTCGAGATTGCCCAGGCGATCTCCGAGTCGACCGGCTACAGCGATTACTGGATCATGACCGGCGTGAGTGCCCCGGAGCCGGGTCCCAAGCGGACCAATGCGGCGACGACTAGGGCGACACGTCGAACATGTGTTCAAGCTGCACGCCCTTACCAGGGCCTCAAACTGGTCGCGTGATGCACCTCGTCCTGATCCCGGGCGGACTGTCAGACCTGCCCATCAGGATCACCACCATGAGCACGAATCGACAGTCGGCGAAGGACATCGCCGACTACGCCACGGCACAGATGGCCGCTGGCAAACCCCGCACCACCATCTATCTCCGCACCTGGCAGCTCCGCCGCTTCGCCGAGGAGTACCCGGGCAGCATCCGAGCCGTCAGCACGGCCGACCTCGCACGCCACATCGGACGCGAGGACTGGTCACCGGCGACCAAGTACAGCGTCCGCGCGACGTTCCGCAGCTTCTACGGGCAGCTTGTGACGGCTGGGAGGATCCGCCGCAATCCCGCCCTGAACCTGCCCCCGATCAAGCGCCCGATCCTCGAGCCCAACCCTGCGCCGGAGGAGGTCGCACACACCGCCTGCTCGACGCCACGCCTGCAGCTGATGGTCGACCTCTGCGCCCGCCAGGGCCTGCGCCGCTGCGAGGTCGTGGCCGTCCATTCGCGCGACCTGCGCCGCGACCTTCTCGGCTGGTCGCTCGTCATTCACGGCAAGGGCAACAAGGAACGGATGGTGCCGTTGCACGAGGACATCGCCGCCCGCATCATCGCGGCCGGACCCGGCTGGATCTTCCCGTCGCCGACGACGAAGTCGAGGACCGGGCACCTGTCGGCGAACTACGCCGGGGTCATCATCAGCCGGGAGCTTGAGGGCTGGGGACCGCACAGCCTGCGCCGTCGGTTCGCGACGAAGATCAACGCCGAGACCCATGACCTGCGCTCGATCCAGAAGCTTCTCGGGCACGCCGACCTGAGCACCACCCAGCGTTATGTAGGAACCACCACGGAGCAGCTGCGCACGGCCATAGGGTTTGCAGCATGAAGCTCGCCCCCGCCGCGGTCGTCCTCGCGCTCCTTCTGTCCGGCTGCTCAACCGCGGCCGCCGCGCCCGCCTCCCTGAAGGTGACCTGCGAGAGCGTCAACGCGCTCTGGGCGGGCATCAACCAGGGCTCGTCGGACGTTTCCAAACTGGGCGACCTACTGCCCAAGCTGAGGGCCATCTCCGACGCCGGGGACGCGACCTCGCGCGAGGCCCTGGCTCCGGTGCTGGCGGCCGTGGAGAAGGTCGGGGACGGCAGCAACAAGGAGGCGGTCGGCGCCATGGTCGCGGCCTACGTGCCATTCCTGACCCAGTGCGGCATGAGCGGGGCCTCGCTCGGCACGCCGAGCGCGAGCACCAGCGCGAGCACCAGCTCGGCGCCGTCCGCCACGACGGACGCGGCACCCTGCGGGCTGGTGTCGGACTCGGTCGTCAAGGCCATCCTCGGCGACAGCGGGCGGACGGCGATGAAGTCGGCCTCCCTGCGCGGTGGCGGGTCGCTGCGCCTGGTCGCGCTCAAGCTGCGCAGCGGCGAGGTCGGGGTGTGGGCGGTCGACAGCATCACCGACGCAGCGACCGTCCTGTCGGCTGACGTGAAGGCCAAGGACATCTCCGGCTGGAGCATGGCCAGCACGGACGAGACGGGACCCGGCTCGTCGATCGAGGCGGCTCGGGCCTGCGTCGCCTGAACGCACGAAAAACGCCCCGTAGCCGAAGCTACGGGGCGTTGCGTGTGATTGGACTCGGAAAGGGCTGAGCGCCCGGGAGCGCCTCACGTGGCGTGAATGGTGGCCGTTACGGGCACCCCGCCTCCACTGGGGGGAGGGGAGGCGGGGCACGTCTCAGGTGGCGCTGATGGTGAGGTCCCACTGCGCCACGAAGGTGTCACCGGCAGCCGTCAGGATCGTCGTCACGACGGAGGCTGGGGTGCCATGAGTGCCCCCGGCGACACGGAACACGTTGACCGTTGCCGTCTTGGTCTCCCCGGTCACCGTGACCCCACCCGAGGGGGTGTTGGTCGCGGTCGAGATGGTGTCGCCGGTGGCGAGCACCTTCGACCAGTCCCAGCCGAACCGGGGGGACTCCCCCGGTGCCTTCCATGCACTCTCGGTGCGCTGCGGGATTGCCATGTCAGCCTCCTAGACCGTGACGATGCGCTGCTGCGCGGGGATGGTGACGAACCGGACGTCGGGGTCGAGCGTGCGGATCCGGCGTTGCTCGCCGGGCGTGACCTGCCGGAGCTGCTCGTCGAGGACGACGGTGCCGCCCGACCTGCGGGCCGTGGCGATCCGGGCCCCGTCGATGGTGATGGCCGAGAGCACGACCAGCGTGACCTGGCCGCCCGCCGCCGTCGCGGTTGCGACCGTGGCGACGAAGGAGGCCGAGCCCGTAGCGGTGACGGTCCCGCCGGCGGTCGCGGCCTGTCCGGTGGTGACTGTGAACCGGGCCGCCCCGGTGATGGTCGTCGAGGTGCCGGCAGCGGTGGCCGCTCCGGCTGTTGCTGTGAACCGTGCAGCGCCGACCATGGTGGCCGTGCTGCCGCTCGCCGCGCCCGTCCCGACGTCGCCCTGGAATCGGGCCGCGCCGGTGAGCGAGGTTGCCCCGCCGGATGCTGTCGCGGTTCCCACGGTGGCGGTGAACGTCGCGCCGGTCGTGGCTGCCATCGTCACCGAACTACCCGCGGCTGCTGCCGTGCCGACCGATGCTGTGAAGGTGGCCTGCCCGGTCAGGGATGTAGCTGAGCCGCCCGCTGTGGCCGCTCCTGCTACCGTGGCGAACCTGCTCGCACCGGTGGCCGACGCCGTGCTGCCGGAGGCTGTAGCGGCTGCCGCCGTAGCGGTGAAGGTGGCCTGCCCCGTGAGGCTCGCCGTGCTGCCTGCTGCTGCCGCTGCCCCCACCAGTGCGGTGAAGGTGGCGGCGACCGCGGTTGACATCGATGCGGCCGAGCCTGCTGCTGTTGCCGAGCCTGCCGAGGCGGTGAAGGTTGCGGACCCGGTGAGAGCGGTCGTGCTGCCGGATGCGGTGGCCGTTCCCACCAGAGCGGAGAACGTGACGCCGTCGGCGGTATAGAAGGTGGACGCGTCGAACGTGGCGTCGTCGAACGCGGGGCCGGTAGTTGGCGCGGTGGCGACCTTGAACGCGGCCAGCAGGCCGTAGGAGCATTGCGGCGCGTTGGTCTGCCAGACGGAGGTGTCGACGCCGACGGATGAGCCGCCGTCGAGGATCTTGTAGCCGAGGACGGCAACCTCGGACACGGTTGCGCCAGCGGTGCCGGCGGCCTGCAGCGTGAACGAGTTCGTGAGCGACGCGGGGGCAGTGACCGAGGACGCCCCGGCGTGCATCGCACCGAACGAGGCGACGACCAGATACCGGCTGCCCGCTGTCGGTGTGATCGCGGTCGTGGTGGCCGAGCTCGCGCCGTGCGGGTGGTTGGTCGAGTTCGCGTCGAACGGGGTGGGGTCGATGTTGTCGGCCACCATCGCCGCATAGGCCGACGCGGTCGCCGACCCGATCGTGTACTGCACCGACGTTTCGGAGCCGTTCGATAGCTTCCACCACAGGTAGTGGCCTTGGAAGTCCTGCCCGGACTGGGCCAGGGTCCAGCCGGACGGGTCGCCGGTCTTGTAGTCGTCGGAGGACACCGACAGCAGCAGCAGCTTCCCGGCCGTCTGCGCCGAGAAGCTGACTGTCGTTGTGGCGGTGGCGCTGCTGCCCGTGGCCAGCGTGGAGACGGTCGGGTCGGTCATCGCCAGCCCCTTCCCGTGCTACTTGATGAACAGGGTGACGGCACCCACGGTCGGCGCGGTCGTGCCGAGCGCAGTCCCCACCAGTAGCGTCAGGAAGCAGTTGTCGATCTTCGCGCCCGCGGCAAGGTTCGTCCAGCCTGAGTCGTGCAGGACACCAGCGCCACCACCGGTGGTCCCGACCGTCACGACCGGCCCAGCGTCAGCCACGCCCGTGCCAGACGCCCACGTGCTGTTCTCTGCGGTGCAGTAGGACAGCTTGTAGGACGCGGCAGCGGTATTGCCGGTGGCGATCACCATGGCGACCAGGCGTGCCTGGGTGGCCTGCGACAGGTCGACCTTGTTGCGGCACGACTTGGCGGTCGCATGCAGCTCGACGTTCGCTGCCGCGGAGGCAGCGGCCGGGGTCAGGGCTGTGTTCTGCCCGATGATCATCTCCACCGAGAACGGGACATGCACATGATCGGCGCGCCAGTCGTCGCCCGCCACCTTGCCCGACGCGGTGCCCGTCGGCAGCCCGGACGGGACGGTGTGCTTGATGCCCATGAGGCTCCGATCAGGATGCGGTGATGGTCAGGGTGGGCGCGGCCAGGTCGAGCGTGAACGTGGCCGCGGTGGCCGTGATGTCGCTCGCCTCGGTGACATAGGCGACCAGCTCGTCAGCCGTGGATGCGCCGCCGCGGGACTTGTAGATGACTGCCGTCCGGGCCGTGAAGCTGGCCGTCGACCAGGTCGGGTCGGTCCATGAGATGCGGACTTGGTTGCTGGCCCCGTCATAGGTGACCGCGACGCCGGTCAGGGTCGCGCCGCCCGCGGTGTAGCCGGTGCCGGTGATCTCGTTCGTGACGTCGCTGCGGAACACGTGCGTGTCCTGGTTGGGCGTATACGCCGAGGTGCAGAGCATGACCTTGAACGTGTCGGTGTCGAGGTCGATCGAGCCGGTGGCGAGCTTCAGCAGCCCGTTCCCGAACCAGGTGAGAGTGCCGGACATGTGGGGTCCTTTCGTTCAGGGTCGGTCAGTAGTTGGTGGGCTTCGTGGCAGGCGTCGGCGGCCTGCCACTGCCCCATGCGGCGCAGCACGTGCTCGGCCTGGACGAGGCCAGCGAGCACGTACTGCAGGGGTTCAGGCGTTGGCCTTGGGGGTGGCACCGAGGCCGAGCCACTTGGTCAGCCAGGCGTTCACCTGCGGGATGGCCATGATCCGGGTGACGGTGGCGGAGATGGCCACGATCAGACCGACGCCCCAGGCGATGTAGCCCATGACGTCGGGGCTGATGTAGTTGCCGAGCTGCTCGGTGATGACTCCGAGGATGAGCGGGCCGACGATGCCGAGGGCGACGACGACGGCGAGCACGGTGCGAAGGGTGGCCTTCCACGGGTACGCGCTCTGGGTAGGCATGGTTGCCATTGGGTTCTCCTAGGTGGTGCTGATGGGTGCGGGCAGGGTGAGGTTGGCGACCATGCCGTCGTGGTCGGACGAGCTCGTCGGATGCTCGGAGCCGCCGGTGCGGTCGTCGAGGCCACGCTCGAAGATGAAGTCGAGGCGCTGCGTCCCCGGCTTGTCGTAGGTGTCGACGTACGGGGTGACGAGCCGGTAGCCGGCGGCCTGCATCTGGGCCCGTGCGTCGCTCGACCAGTCGCCGCCGACGAGCACCCGCGGGTACTTGGCGAGAGCGGCGATGATCTTGGCGATGTCGCCCTTCTTGCCTGCCGTCGCCTTCGCCGCAGACGAGAACGCATCGCGGGGCCGGATGTGGACGGAGGCAGCAACGAAGGTGTTGCCGTTCTTCAGGCTGGTCAGCTCGGTGCCGATCATGCCGTGGTAGGCGGTCTTGAAGTCGATCTCGATGCGGGGCCCGTTGCTGTACTTGCCGGGATACCAGAAGATGCCGAGCGTCTTGTACGCCCACACCTTGCAGTCGGTCGCCTCGCGGATGCTGTTCCGCGCGCTCTCGTCGACCTCCTGACAGGCCAGCACGGAGGCGTTGAGTACCTCATCCACGAACGTGGCATCGGCGCTGTCAGAGCCGCCACCGAAGTGCTGCAGCTGCGCGTTGTAGGTCGCCGCCCGGAAGTCGACGGGGCCGACCGGGACAGGCTCGGGATCGGGCACCGGGGTGGTGATGATGAGCGAGCTGAGCAGGGCGGCCCACGTGATCGGGCCGTCGATGCCGTCGGGGTCCAGCCCGTTGGCCTTCTGGAACGCCTTGAGGTTGGCGAACCCGAGAGCCTTCAGCCGGGCGGCCAGGTCGGCGCCGCGGTGCTTGTCCAGCTTCGGGTCGTACTCGAGGTGCCACCGTTCGGACGGCACGGACCGGTAGAAGCCGAACGGGTTGATCCTCAGCTTCTCGCCAGCGTGCGGCTTGTCCTTGCCGATGCCTCCGAAGGTCGCCCAGGTGAACGCCGGACTCGGGTCATACTTCCCCGCCGTGGTGGTGTGGAAGTCCATGGCCCGGCCGTCGACGTGCGGGGCGTGCCAGGTCGGGTAGGCAGCTATTGAGCCGCCGTGCAGGTAGCGGTCGTAGAGCGCCTTCTGCTCGGCCATCGTGCGCTGGAAAACATCGACGCCACCGGTCGGCATACCTGCGGCGATCGCGCGCAGGTAGGCCGCTGCGACGTCGCCGCGCAGGGTGTGGCCGGCGGTGTCGACGACGGCGGTGCGCTTGGTTTCAGACATGCGAAAGCGCCCCCTCTCAGGGGTTCGACGGTGGGTAGGTCAGGCGGTATGGGTGGGAGGCTGCGGCAGGCCCTTGCAGTCTGCGGCGTGCCGCTTGAAGGCGTCCTCGAGGATCTGGGGAACCTCCTTGAGGTGCGCGCCCAGGTCCTCGCGGACCTCACCCAGCTCTTTGGTTGCCTGCCCTTGGCGGCGGTCCATCGAGTGTTCAAGCGCACGGATGGAGGTCATCAGGTCCTTGACCAGCCGCTCAGTGCGGTGGGACGACTCCTTGGCCTCGGTCGCCTCCTCCTTCGATTCGGTGGCGATGCTGCGGGTTAGGTCCATGTCCACGCGCAGGTTCGACTCGTGCGTGTTCTTGACCTGCTCCTTGATTTCGGCGACGTCCACGCGGGTGCTTTCAGCCTCTGCCCGGATCTTCTTGTTGTTGATCCAGGCGACGATGGCCGGGCCGAGGACTGAGGTCACCAGCAGTCCGCAGAACCACACCCAGACGGGAAGGTTCTCGACGATCGGCGTGGTTTCGAGCGGGATCATTTCCTAGATCCCCGCGAGGATCGCGCCGACCGACAGACCGATATCGGCGTGACCGGACGTGTTCGGGTGGACACCATCACCATCCCGATACAGGGGCACGTTTTCCTGGTACGTCTTCCAGCGCCACGTCTGGTCCACCAGGGCCACGTCCGTCTCGTCGGCAACCTCATACATGGCCCGCATGTACAGATCATTTGACGGAACGTTGCCGCCCGCCGCCGGGAAACGCGTGAGGTCGGGTGTTGGTGAGATCAGCAGCAGGACGTCACCAGCGGCACCAATACCGCTACCGCTCGGGGTGGTCGGTCCAGCCCAATGCTGCTGACGCTGGACCAATGTGATGAGCTTCGCCTTGAAGTCGGCGACCGAGGTGTGCCCCATCCAGTCGTTTGTCATCAGTGCGATGATCGCGAGGTCGGCGTTGACAGCATCGACACCTTGGGCCATCCCACCTAGACCGCTGAAGTCGTCGGAGGCCGAGATGAGGCCCGACAGCGACATGCCGCCCTGTGCAAGGTTGGATACGCGCAAGCCCCCATTGGAGTCCTTTGCCTCAATCATGGTCATGTACGTGACAGCGTTCGGCTTGCTGAGGACCTTGACGGTCCAGTTGTTTTGCCTCGGCACATTGAGCCGAGCAACGCGCATGCCGCCCTGTGTTGCGGGATCGGGTGCACGGACGTAACCGTCACGGCATGGAACGACCGTGTAGCCCGAAAGGGCTGTCGGGGTCGCACCGTAATAGGTGGGAATCTGGAACTTGTAGGTCGCCGATCCGTCCGTCACCTCAACGAGAGTGTCACTCGCATCGGTCATCAGGTACACCCAGATTTCATCGACCATCTGGGCACTGTCGGGGTTCAGTTGCATCGACGTGAACGGTGCACTGGCGCCCGAGTGAATGGCGACACCGTTGTTGCCGAAGATGCCCATGTTGTCAGCCTTGTGCAGGACGCCTCCGGCGGCCTGGTTCCACGACAGCAGCGGGAACGCAGTGTTGAAGCTGAAATCCTCGTACAGCATCCACAGCGGCATGACACCCGTGCCGCAGTTTGTGAGGTTCAGCGTGCGCAGCAGGTAATCGCGCATCTTGGCGGGCCACGTTTCCTTGTAGGCCGGGCCGGTCAGGCTGGCCTGCATGGCGATCGAGTCACCCAACACCGAAATGTGAAGATGATCGGCGGCGGCCATTGCGCGTGCTTTTTGCTGACGGAATCGTCCTAGCGTCCGAGCATTGCAGTTGTAGGCGCCGGTGGCCGGGTCGAACTTTCCGGCCAGCGTTGCCCATGATGGGGCAGAGGCAGAGGGCAGGAGCCCGTTCAGCTCCGCTGCGGTCAGCATCTGGTGGGGCGCGAAAGCCATGGAAGTCCTTACTCGTAGAGGTAGTAGTCGTCGAGCGTGGATTCGTCGAGGACAAACCGCGGATCGGGGGCCGTGTTGAAGCTGAGCGTCCATGCTTTGTCGTTGACCGTCTCGGTGCAGCCCTCGACGGTGACGACCATCGGCGTGGGGATCTGCGCCGGCTCGTTCGTGATCGCAGCCCTGGACCTGATGTCGAGGCCCAGGTAGCCGGCCGTCTTGGTCGAGTCCATCGGCCACAGGTTGGCCGAGATGCCCGAGACCCGATCCCCACCCCAGACACCTGCGGTGGCTGCGAGCCAGTCGACATAGGCGGCAAGGTCGGAGTCGGTCATCAGGCCGTCGATGTTGCGTGCCGTCTTCGGGAACTGGTCGACCGCCGCGAGCTCCCTGAACACGTTGTCGACGTGCAGCTCCGTGTAGTAGAGGCTCGGGTCGGCATCCCACGCCATCGGGGCAGCGAAGTCGTGCGCGTCGAGCACGGTGGCCGGCGGGCAGTAGGTCGGATCCACCCATGCGGGGTTCCCGTTGCGATCGGCCACGAAGACGGCCCCCGCCGCGGCGGCGAGGACATTGCCCGCCGCCGCCGGGTTGGAGCCCTTGAGCGCGGGCCGGTGCATGATGCGGTCCAGCGATGATGACACCGAACCGGGGTAGCCCGCCTCCAATGCGGCCCGGTTGAGCCAGGTCGCTACCGTCGCGGTTCCGACACCGGTCAACTTCGCGCGCAACAGTTCGAAGTCGGCTTCCGTCATGGCGCCGGGGATGATCGCCACATGCGCGGTGGCGCCCGAGCCCGGGCTGCTGGTGATGTCCCGCAGCCCGACATGGAACACCGACCCGGTCAGAAGTGACGGCGCGGAAGACCAGCCCGCAGCGACTGTGGAAGTTCCCAGGATGGAGACTGCCGTCGGCGTGATCGCGACCGCAGTCAGGACTGGCATGTCTGGCGCGAAGATGGCCGGGGCGGTCGCCGCGTAGTCGGTGGCGGACACCCTCACGAGCACCTCGAGCACGTCGCGCGGCCAGTCCAGCCGTCGCGCCAGCGTCACCTCACCGCCCGCGCCACGCGCCGACCAGATCGGGATCAGGACATCCGCAACCGCGTCGGGTACGGCCCGCGGCTCTTCGGCCGGACGGGTATGAATGGCGAGGATTGTGCATGGGAGTGTGATGGTGGGGATGGTTGCGGACAGCCGGGCAAACTCCCAAAGCAACTCCACGTCATCCCAGTTGGGCGTGAACTGGGCCAGCGTGTCAGCCTCGAGCCAGTCGGGCCCGGAGGTGCCGAACGCGATCAGGTCGTCCAGCCCAGGCCGGCCATCGACGCCGAGCACCGCCACGGCGGCAAGGTCGGCGGTGCCCGCATGATCTTCCGCAACGGTGGAGCCCTGCGGCTCGTCCAGCGGCCACCAGCAGGTGGGGTTCAGTGCGCCGATCAGCGCATCCGCCCACGACGAGGCCACGGGGCTCATCGCCATCATGCCCAGGACGTCGATGCAGGAGATTGCCGAATCGGACTTCGAGCGCGTCTTGTCGTTCCATGTCGCCGGAGCCGACTGCACGTAGCCGGTGAACCGCACGGAACTGTTCGCGGTGTAGCGGCACTTCACCCAACGCTTGAAGTTGGCACCGTAAGTACCCGCGGTGTTGCCGATGGTGAACCGGCCGTCTGAGTTGTCGACGGTGAAGGTCAGCGTCCCCGGATCGGGGTCGCTGACCTCATTGTTCCGGCCACGCTTGACGCTGATTCCTGCCGACAGCCTCACCTTGTCTGTGATCGGCACCCAAGAGCCACCGAGGAACAGTTCAAGCGTGATTGAAGGTGCACTCATCCGAACGCCAGTCCTTTCGGTCCAAGGGTCGGCTTGAGGCTCAGCAACCCGTCACGAACCGCGTTCCACACCTCGCGCGGCTGCTGGGCCGGGGCGGCGTGTATGTGAAGCTGGATGGTCACTGAAGATGCGGCGCCGCCGCCGATGGATCCGCCACCAGGGGTCTGGCCGCGAGCGATCCGGGCGGACTCCGCTGCGGTCGAGAAGTACATGGGGCGCTTGAGGGAAACGAGTTCGTCGCCGTACTCGTTCATCCGGACGATGCCGTTACGCCAACCACCCGTGGCGGCCGCGGAGAACTTCACGTTCCCGTGGCCGGACATGTTGTAGTGGATCTCGTCCTTGGCCTTGTTCATCGTCACGGCGGCCGTGATCGTGGCGTGGAACTTCTGCGCCTGCAGCGCCAGGAGCTTCCGCTTGAGGGCGTCGACTGCCTTGCCGTCACCCTTGGCGGTGGCGGTGACGATCTTGCCCTGCAGGCCCTTGATCTTGGTGTCGAGCTCGGCGACGTGCTTCTTGCCTGCCTCGGTCCGTGCGTCGAGAACGACCGGGGCAGGATCGGGGATGCCCTTCAGGCTGTCGGCCCACGCCTTGGTGGCCGTGGCTGCGTTCTGGACACCCTTGCCGAAGTTCTCAAGATCCTTATTGCCGGTGAGTCGTCCGGTGGCTTCCAGGATGACCCCGATGCCGCGCGCAGTTTCGGCGTTGCTGGAGATCCAGAACTTGAGGACCGGCAGCAGCACGTTGTTCCAGAACCAGCGCATCATGTTGCCGAGGCCGTCGAACGCGGCCTGGTTGTCCTTCACGAACTGGGTCGCGCCCATCAGTGCGGGCACCAGAACCGAGTTCATGAACTCGGCGCCCTGCGTCATGATCGGCAGCAGCATCGACCCGAGAGTGACGGACAACCCCTGCATCGCGGCGTCGAACTTCCGCTGTTCAACCTTGTTCTTCATCAGCGCGTCGAGCTGCTTGCCGGAGAGGGTGTTGCCGGTCTTGTCGGACTGGATCCCGAGTTCCTTGAGGCCAGCGGCGCCCTTGTTCAGGAACGGCAGCATGGCCAGGCCGCCCTTGCCGAACAGCTTCATGGCCGCGGCCGACTTCTCGGCTCCGTCGGGCATCGCGGCGAACTTGTCGGCGATCTGCGGGAGGAGATCCTTCATCGGCAGGAGCTTCCCGTGGGCATCGGTGTACTTGACCCCGAGGGCACCAAGGGCGGAGGCGTTGAGGTGGCTCGCGGCGGTCGCAGTGGCGAGGTCACCCTTGAGCTTGGACATCTTGTCGGAATAGCCAGCTGTTGATGGTCCGGCAGCCTCGAGCGCCTTGATCTGGGTGCGGATCGCGTCGGCGTGCGCCTGCGCCTTCACCTTCGCCGCCGCGTCCTTCTGCGACATGGCGACGACGTTCTTCGCGAAGATGCCCATTGATCGGGCGCCGACGGTGGCGTCGATGCCGGTCATCTTGAACGCGAACCCGAGCCGGGATGCGTCCTCGGCGCCCAAGCCGGTGACCCGTGCGAGGGTGCGGGTTTCGCCGCCGACCTTCTTGAAGGTGTCAATCGACTGCTTGCCGAACTTGACCGCGATCGCGGCACCGGCAATGACCGCGCCGGCAGCAAGTCCAGCGATCGCGCCGCCGGCGATCTTGGCCCGCTTGCCGAACGTGTCGGCGTGCTTCACCGAATCCATGAAGCCGCGAGACACGGACTTGAGCGACTTGGTTGCCCCGGAGGCGTCGCCCAGGATCATGTACCGAATGGACTTCTGAATATCAGCCATGCCGCGCCGCCTTCCTTGCGTTCTCGATGAAGTCGACGGCGGTTTCGAACTGCCACCAGGCGAGCGCTTCCACGTCTGCCGGGGTCCAGCCGAAGTGGTCACAGATGGCGAGCTGCCAGCGGTAGATCAGGACGAGTACGGGCTCAAACTTCGCCGGGGCCGGCCGTGTGGCGGCCGTGGAGTACTCCCGGCTGGGAATGAACCCGCCTAGGCTTTTCCCGCCTCGGTCTCGCCGTCCTCGACCTGGTCGTCATCGATGAACGGCTCGTCAAAGCCGGAGCTGTCGTAGTCCGCGTCGGACAGGTCGTAGACCTCGCGGAGGGTCATGTGCTTGCCGGACATATTGACTGCGGCCCAGATCCCGACCCGCACCGTGAGCGCGTAATACGGGTGAGAGACCATCCACAGCGAGAAGTCCTCAGACTCCTGCGGATCTTCCACGGTCGCGAGTTCATCGGCGGACGGGCCGTCGTCGGACTCCTTGGCTTCGCGCGCCATGTCGGTCAGCTTGTTGAACGAGTCGACGGAGAACTTCTGGCACTTCCATGCCGCCTCGCTCCACCGGTTCACGCCGGGGAACAGGCCATCCTTTGCCATCGCGGCAAGTTCCTTGTCGAACCGCAACCCGAGGGTCATCGGCACGGTGTCGGCCTGGACCTCCGCGAACTCCTCGACGTCGGTCGGGAAACCGGCCTCGTTGCGGGCGGTGACGATACGGATCACAGCGTCTCCTTGAGTGCCTTCGTGGTGGCGTTCGCGATCTTGTTCTGCAGGTCGTCGACGCCCTTGTCGAACGCTGCCGGGGCATCCCTCTCGGGCAGCGGCTGGTTCACCCAGGACCACTCGGCGCGAGTCTTCTCGGGGTCGGCGTAGACGGGGTGACGGACAGCCAGCCTGAGGACGAGTTGCACGCCGGTGTTGTTGCGGAGGAACCGGAGCTTCGTGTAGTTCCCCCGACGGAGCCGGTCACCCAGACCGTTGGGGTATGCGCCGCTGGGGGCGAGACCGGCGGTCATCGACTTGCCGAGCGGCTTGGCGGCCTCGCGCATCTCCTTCTTGACGGCCCGGAGGATCTTGGGTGCCGCCCTGTCGAGCGCCTTAGCCGACTTCGCGAAGGAGGCCGTGTTGACCTTCATCAGGTCATTGGTCATCACGGCCTCCTATCGCTCAGAGCGTGGCGTCAGCGGTGCGCGTGACGATCCAGAACGCCTGCGTCGAGGCGGCCGTCTTGCGGGCATCGCCCGACAGGGTCGTCTTCGGCTGCGAGCCATCCGCGTTCGACTTGACCGGGTCGGAGATCCGACCGGCCGGGATGATGAACTGGATCGCATCAGTGCCGGTCGTGAACGTGGCCACCATCGGGATCGTGGAGTTCGCAATCCAGTTCGCCTTCAGGGCTGCGATCGCGGCGATGTAGTCGGCCTCCACCTGCCAGGTGATGACCTGACGCGAAACGGTCGGCTGGGCCTTCTTGCCTGAGCCGTTGCCGCGGAAGTCTTCGACGTCCATCTCGTTCTCGATCTTGACCGAGAACGACTTGATGCCATCTAGCGGGGTTGCGCCCACGCCGAGCGCGACGGTGGTCGGCTCAGTGATCGCACCGGTGGCGAACGCGAAGCCCGCGAAGGTGAACCGGTTGGCGACAACCGCGGACGGGGACGCCTTGGCGATGACGGTCGACATCGTCTGCGCATCCCACTCGATGTTCATCGTGAGGACGCCCTTGTTGTCCATCTTGAACTCGATGGACTTCACGACGCTGCCAATGAAGGTCTCCACGTCGAACGTGGAGCCGTCGTACTGCGGCTTGGCCAGCTGCAGCGTGAGTGCGTCGAAGAAGGCCGCAGCGCTCGGGGTGAACACCTGCTGGTAGAGCCCGGCGCTGACCAGAGTCGATGCGCCAGTTCCCAGCGCGGCCTTGAGGAAGCGCCCGAAACCCTTCGCCTTGTACTCGTGCTCGATCGGTCCGCCGGCCGACTCCGAGGGCCGGTAGGAGTCGGTGTCGAGCGCGACCGAGCCGGGATAGACGGCTTCCGTCTCGGCGTCGTTCGGCTGCCAGCCGAGGCCGGGGTCGCCGCTGTAGTAGTGCAGCCGGTCAAGCGTCTGCGCCGTGGCGTAGGCCGACTGGGGGGCGCTGGAGGTCAACTGTGCATCGCGGTAGCCCATGATCAGGCCTCCTCGTTCTGTTCGGTCTGGATGGGCTCAGGGGCAGACGGTGGTGCGTCGGGCAGGGTGACGCCGGACGCGGCGGCCAGTTCGGCCAGGTGCTCGGCGATGATCTTCGCCACGGCCTCCTGATCGGCCTTGGGTGCCTTGTCGGCCAGTTCCCAGTTCAGGGTCTGGATGACCAGCACGCCGGCCAGATCTTCGGCGACGTCGACGACCTCGTCACGTTTGACGAGCTGCATGCCCAGGGCGGCGACTCGGACGTCACCCAAGGGGTTGATGTTTCTGATCTTCATGGGTGGTGTCTCCTCAGATGGTGGCTTGGAACGCGAGGCGGAACAGCAGGTATGCGATGCAGCCGCCGTCCGTCCGGAAGGTCTGCAGTTCATGGCCTGCCAGGCGCAACTCCCAGAGGCCCTGCACGCCTAGCAGGTTGGTGTCGGTGTAGTTGGCCCGGATGTAGGCCAGAACCTCGGAGAGCCGTGCGTAGGCCTTTGCGACGACCTCCTGCATGTCGTCGGAGCCATTGACCGACCACGCGGAGCAGGCGATCTCGCCCGTCTCGTCGTAGCCGCTGCCCATCGAGAGTGCGGCCCAGTCGGTCTGCGAGTTGGCGGACTGTGTCGGGCGACCCGCTCCGGGGTCGGTCACGCCGATCGCGAGGAAGTCGCCAGAGGTGAACCCCTCGGGCTCACCGAATGAGACCTGCGCGGGGGACGTGCCGGCGATCCCATCGTGAAGCGCGTTGAGGAGATCGAGGACGACGCTGTCGCGGAGGCCGGTCACAGCGCCAATCCCCGGATCAGGAGGTGATCCTCCATGAAGTCCATGGCAACTTTCGGGACGAGGAAGCCGACCGGGGCATCCACGGCCTGAGCGCCGGCCTGAGTGAACCGGCGCATGGAACGCAGGTACTGCTGAGCGATGGACAGCGCTGCCGACGTTGCCCAAGTGGGCGCGGCGTCGGCGCCGCTGGTGAAGGTGACCAGCAGGTCGGTCCCGATCTGTGCCCGGTCGTCTCGCTGGAGTCGCTGGCGCCACGCTGAGAAGCCGGTCAGCTCGTCACCCGTAGCGGAATCGACGACGGTCATGAGTTGCCGGACGCGGCAGGACAGCATCACCTTCCTCCGCGACCCCACCGGCACGAACTCGTCGGTGATGGTTGTCAGGAGGGTGGGTCCGCAGAGTTCGTCGACCTTGGCGCATGCACCATCGACAGCCAACTCCAGGAAGGTTTCATCCCCGGGGGACCCGTTCTTGATGAACCCGCGCAGCAGGTCCGGAGGGAGCCACGGATCGGCCATTGTGCACCTCCTCTGCTTTGGTGATGTCTGGGGTTGGGGGTGCAGCCACCCGCCCGGCTGGCGGGATCGCCGCTTCCGCCGGACGGGCGACTGCGTATCTCACGGTCAGGCGATCTTCGACATGAACGCCTTGACGGCGTTGAGGTCGGTCAGGACCGAGCCAGCGCGCAGGACGCCCTTGAAGGCGATCTGGTCGTTGGTGAACGCGGCCTGGTCGGACCGCTCGAGCCGCAGGGAGCCGACGAGGCGGACCCACACGCGGGACATGTCGCCGAACAGCAGCGGCTTCTTGGATCCCGCGACCGGCAGGTCGAGGAAGGTGTCGGTGTAGATCGGCTTGCCCATGAACACGTCGGGCTTGTCGACCTGCACGGACGGCTGCCACAGGTACTGGCCCGTGGTGTCCTTGATCTTCCGGATCCCGGCGACCAGGGTGTCGTTCGCCACCCATGCAGCGTTCTTGCGGTAGGCCCGCAGGATGCTGTGCTGCATGTCGACCAGCTCGTCCATCGTCGGCAGGTAGCCGGCGCCGGTGACTGCCGTGGTCGCCGAAGTGGCGGTCGCGGTGGAGATGTCGGAGCCGAGCTTCAGCCCCACGTTCTGGCCGATCAGCCCACCGACGAGACCCTCGATGTCGATCGCGGAATCCTCGATCAGTTCGCGCGGTGTCAGGATGACCTGGTCGTACTTCGTGGTGGCCCACGCGACCTGGTCGAACGTCGGGTCGGTACCGGCGAGGGCCGTGTTCGCAGCCTTGCCGGACTCGGCCACGCCGAAGGTCTTCAGCCGCGGGATGGTGATCGACTCACCGGAGGCGGTGACGATGACGCGGGCGCCGGCGTCGATGATCGAGGAGCCGTCGCGCAGGGGCTGCACGAACTCTCCCCAGAAGGTCGACGGGATGGTGTTGCCCGCGCCGTCGGCGGCGGTCAGGTTGGTCAGCGCACGCTTGACCTGAGCCGTGGTGAAGTTCAGGTCAGCGCCCGGCTTCGACCGCTCGACGAGGATGGAGCGCAGCGTCTCGGCGATGCCGTCGTCGCGCTTCTCCGGGTTGCCACCGTTGAGGCCCAGCGCTGCACGCTGCATGTCGGCCTCGATCTGGCCGCGCATCTGCTCGATGCCACGGTCGAAGCGGCGGAACGCGGCCTCGATCTCGGCGTCCTTGGTGAGCTCGTCGGCGGTGAGGGCGCGGGTGGTGCCCGCGTCGATCAGGGGCTTGGCCTCCGACTCGAACAAGCGAGCGCGCTTGTCGAGCAGATCCTGGAGGCCGCGCTTCAGGTCGTCAATCATCGGATACTTCCTTTCTCCTGGCGGAGATTGAGCAGACGTAGGCGCGCGGCCGTAGTCTGCGATTCCCGAAGTGCCAAGTCGGCGCTCCGGTTGCACTTGGCTCCGGGCTCGTGCCCGCAGGATTCCTCTTCGCACTCCCCGGGCTCGTCCGGGTCTTCGGCGGTGTCGGGGTCGTCGTCATCCCTGACGGTGGAAGCTCTCGCTTCTGTCAGGTCGCGCTTGGCTGCGGTGCTCGACCAGTAGGCCGGGTCGGCAACAGGGGCACAGTCGGCCAGCTCTGCCAGCATCACGCGCCACACCGGCGCGTCCGGCTCGCCCTCGGGCGCCATCGTGGAGTCCCAGAACCCGGCCTCCTCGTAGAACGCGAAGGAGCTGAAGCGGTAGTCGCCACGAGCAGCCAGAACGGCCACGTCGCGACCGGCGTTCGTGTCGGGCAGGTCCACCTCGTAGAACACGCCAACCGCGTCGATGGTGACCCGTGCAGTGCCGGCGTCCGTGGTTCCCAGCAGCAGGCGCGAGTCATGCTCGGCGCGGACGATCACCCGACCGCCAGCAGCCAAGTAGGCCGCGAAGCACACCGGGTCGATCACTTCGCGCCAGCCGCCAAGGTCGCGACTGACCGTGTTGAACACGCAGGCGTAGCCGAACAGCACTCCGGGGGACTTGGATCCAGCCGGTGCCGCCCGGAACTGCGCCGGCTGCTCGGCGATCATCCGGCGCAGGGTTGCACTCATGGGCTCAGGCCCCCTTCATGTTGAGGTCGGCCAGAACGGCCTTGATCTGTTCGGTGAGGTCCGCCGGTGCGAGTGCTGCCGCCTGCTTGCCCGCGTACCAGCCCTGCCATTCGGCGATCTGCTGCTCGGTGAGCGGATCGCGCCCATCGGCGAGGCGCGCCTCTTCGTTCGTGAGGGTGCCGTTGCTCAACTTCTGCGTGGTGATGTTCGTCGTCACCATCGCGTCCGGGCGTGCCAGGTCGTCGAGGTTGAACCGCAGGAAGTCGGTCGTCGGATCGTCCATCAAGGGGCGTAGTCCCTGCTCGAAGCGGCGCACCCACGACAGCAGGGTGCGGACGTTGAGCTTGCGCTGATTGCCCTCCACCGTCGAGTACTTCAGGCTGCCCGATGCCTTGCCGCCGACGTCCTCCGGGTCAACCCGCAGGATGGCGGCGATCTGGCTAGCCGTTGCCTCGATCGCTTCGAGGAACTGCATGTCCGCGGGGGGGATTGAGATCGGCGTCCAGTCCCAGTTGGCGCCGTCGAGCACCATCATTCCGCCGGGAGAGATTTCGACTGAGTCCTGAATCTCCTCGGCCTTACCGGGTGGGAGCTTCGTTTTGCTGGACAGCACCGAGGACGGTATCGAGCGCTCGGAGTACCAGTCGCGCGCCGTCTGCAGTGCTGCCTTCGAGGTCTCGAACTGGTGCCGGAACAGCGTCACCGGGGCGAGGCCCTTCACGCTGCCGGGCAGGATGAAGCCGGGGATGTGTACGAGGCCGCCACCCATTCGGGTGCGCTCCGAGAACATCTCGATGCCGCGGACGTAGTACTTCGGCATCCACTGGCTGCCCTCGTCGATGCTCACCCAGGACGGGTGCTGCCACTCGACCTCGCGGACTTTGCCCCAGTTATCACGGAACACCGTCCCGTAGCCGTTGCCGCGCAGCAGGACGGACGTGGTCAGCTGGTGCACCCAGTCGAAGTCGGAGATGCGGTCGTCGGGCTGATCGAGCCACTTCGGGGCGGCGATCTGACGGACCTTGTTGCCATCCCGGCGGAAGCAATCGATCGACAGCGACGAGATCGAGTCAGCGATCAGGCCGACGCCGGCGTACATCGCAGCGATGCGCAGGACGTTGTCCCCGCCAATGTCGTAGAACTCGATCGGCTGCTCGCTGGTGCGGAACAGATCGCCCGTGGTGAGTGCGCGAGTCTCGGGCTGCCACCCGAGGAGGGTCTCAACTGTCTGACGCAGTCCCATTACGCCTCCTTCCAAATGCGATCCCGGACATCGGGTTGGTGTCGTCGTCCTGCTCCAAGTGCCAGGCGAGCAGGGTTGCGGCGATTGCCGCCGTGATGTCGCCGCTCGACGAGCGAGGCGACCAGACGAAGGTTCGATCTCCGACCATCCGCTTACTGATCGCCAGGACCGAGGACTTCAGTTCGGGATCTCCGACGTGGACGATGCCCTCGTTCGCGATCGAGTCCTGGAAGAAGTTGCACGCCGCAGGCATGGTCGATTCGGGGATCAGGTGTAGCTCCAGATCGCCGAGTTCCGGGTCGTCGTTCAACCGCTCCAGGGCGGGGATCAGGGATACCGCCGAGGATCCCGCGAGGATTAGGAGGCGGGTCGTTGTGCCTACCCGCTTCCGCAGATAGGCACGGAACCAAGGAAGGACCTTGTCGGTTCCCTGCCACCGGGCGTACTGCCGAACCTCGCGGTCGACGCGTTTCGACGGAACCTCGAGGTGGATCAGGTCGTTCGCGTTCCGGCCGCCGGCGACAACAGCCGACCACGTCCGGTTTGGCGAAACCTGCAGGGCAAGGACCCGGTCACCCGAGATCTTGGACTTTGGATCCCGTCGAGCGAGCCATGCTTCTTCGGAGAAGACCTGGTCGTTCGCGATGACGAGCTTGTCGTGCCAGCCCATCCGCTCCCTGGCGAAGATCATCGGGTCGGGCTGGTTCCTTCGCTCCCGGGCGATTGCCTCCAGCGTCAGGCCGCGACCATCCTCGTGGATCCGGTCCGTCGCGGGGTTGTTCCGCTTCCATCGCTCCGGCTCATCCAGTCGGCAACCGACCGAGCCGTACACGTGCGTGCACTCAGGGCCTAGCCGGCACTCGCCGGGCAGGTCGTCGCGGAACTCCCGGAAGAAGTCCTTCGCGCCTAGCTGCCCCGCCCACGCTTTGTCGACGATCGGGTGCAAAACCTCGCTGTACGACTTCAGGCCAGAGCTTCCGATGAGCGTCTGGGCCCACGGGAACGTTGATTTGACGGCGTCCTGTGCTCCCAGGTGCTCGGCGCGGAGCTCGAGGCCCTCGTCCCAGATCGCCTTAGGTGCGGACTTGCCGCGCCCCTGGCTGGTGGTGCGGGCCGTGAACTCCAGCACGCGGCCGTCCGTGAGGGCGATAGCGGTGTAGTTCGAGCTCGCGTAGTACTGGCGCACCTTGGCATCCGCCCAGGCGTGCTTCTCCAGAAGGCCGCGCATCAGCAGGAAAGCGTCGCGTGTCGTGCCGAACTCGTGGGCGGACCACAAGACCCGCTCTTCCTTGGTGATGAACAGCCAGCCGAATGCCGTCATCACGAACTCGCCGGTCTTCAGGTTCTGCCGGCCCGCAATATCGGTCGCGTCCGTCACGGCGGGCAGGCCGTCGGAGCCGATCGCGAACACCGCGTCCAGCCAGAGCTCCTGCTCGGGCATCGGGATGTAGCCGAGCAGGGCGCACAGGTCGGCGACCTCGGGGCCGCGGGTGAAGTCCCATGTCGGGCAGACCAGTTTCGCCGGCGTGACCGGCGCCCACTTGCCTAGCGTCACGCCGGCGACCCGACCACAGTCAGTCGACGCTGCTCGCCGCGCTCCACCAGGTACTCGATCGGATCCGGCTTGCCGTCCTCAGCCCCAGGCGCCGCGGCAGCAAGCTTGGCGGCCTGCGCCAGCAGCTCGTCCAGCCGACGCGACATCGGCAACCAGGCCGTATCAGAAACGCCGGCGTCAAGGCGGTCTGCGATCGCCAACGCCTGGCGTCCGGAGACGCCGTCCTGCTGTCCGCCGAGCTCGGCCAGTACCGCGGCCCGAATGGTGCCTGATCCCTTCGCGCCGGGCATCGTGAAGACGTTCGAGGTCGGCTTTTCGTGCCGTTCACGCGACGCCAGCGCGCGGCAACTGGCCGTGCAGTAGGTCGCGCGGCTCGTTTTGGCCTCGAACTCGGTGCCACAACGGGAGCATGTGCGCTGAAGCATCGCCATGACAGACCCCCGTTCCTACGGCCTCCTGTTGCGCAACAGGCCAAAGTTGCGTGAGTAGAAAGCAAGCGAGTTGGGTCAGGCGACGTCTTCGCCCACAAAGAAACGCCCCCGGTCGGACGCCGACCTCACCACCACTCCTGCGACGCCGGCTGCTGGGTGCGTCGCCGTCCCTCACGCCCGCCTGCTGCCCGGTTGTCGGTGGCGTGCTCGGGCGCCTTACCCACCTGCCCAGGGTCGGGGTGACCAAGGTCGAACTTCATGCCGTCGTGGTTGAGGTGGCGCAGGCGGTCGGGGTAGACGGGTCGTCCACATCGTCGGCACGGGATGGGTCCGCCTGCGATGAGGCGTCGGTCCCAGTCTCGGCGTTCCTTCTGGTGTTCCCAGTCGTACGGGTTGGTGCCCATGTCGCCCCCTCGAACCGGCTCCTGCGTCCGGGTCTCGTTGGACTCCCACTCGCGTGGGTGGCGTCGTCGCCTGGTGTGTTGGTGTAGGCCTGGCGCGGCGTCGGTCCGAGGGGGTGCTGGGCTTCCCGTGTGTGGGCCGTCGAACACCACTGCGGGACGTGCAACGACCCCGGGCTGTGAAGCTCCGGGGCCGGGTCGTAGGCCGCGATGGGCATACGTGTTTCAGAAAGAGTGTGAGACTGGGGCGCATCATTGCGTAGCCGACACGCCGAACGTGGTCGTGATTTCCTCCAGTGTGAGGGTGCGCACCTGCCGATCCCAGGGCGGGTTGTCGACCAACGCCTTGACCTCGTGCACCACGAACACCCGCTTGCGATCGACCTTGCCGACGTCGGACAGCAGGCCCGCATTGAACCAGCGGTAGACCGTCGCCTTGCTGACGATGTCCGCATCGCGCAGTTGATCGGCGGTCATGGTGGCGTGGTGGTGCGGCGGGTCGAACGTAATGCCCAGCGTCGCGAGGTCACCCACGATGCGCCGCAGCTCGTCGGCCATGTCGACCACCCACTGCTGCCCGCAGATCCAGTCGAAGTGGCGCAGGAGCCAGCCCGCCTCGGACGCCACGGTCGGGCCGGGCTTGGTGGCGTGGATCTGTCCGCAGGTCGTGGCGACCCAGACGATCCGGTCGGGGTCGGTGGGTTCGAAGTGCCACGCGCCGACGTCGTGCATCTCACCGGCGGCCAGTGACACCCATCCGGCCAGCGTCGGCAGGATGCCTTGACGCCGGCCATTCATCTTGGCCGTGCGGGACCACCATGCCGGGTCGACCGATGGGCTTGCGATGTCGCGGTCTGCCAGCGTCAGCGGTTCGGTGCTGCCCTCGGCATGTGCCCACTTGACCCGGCGGTCGGCCAGGTCGAGGGCGTCGAACTTCACGACGTACCGGACGGCGGAGTCCAGTGGGTTGCGGTCGCCCTTGGCCAGCAGGTGGAAGTAGTTCCGGTCGAGCAGCTCGGCGAGGGTGGGCAGGTCGGCGAGGTCGCGTTCGAGTTGGAGGCGGGCGGCGAGGTCGAGCCACTGGATCAGTTGGGGTGCCGGCGTCGGGTCGTAGGTGGCCGTCATGCTCTATTCCAAACCGTGCGCGCGCGTTCTGTAGTTTCTCTATGTACTTGAGTTTGTTCTATAACCACCGAATGGGTTGGGTACGGGTATCGAAGACAAGGCCCCCCTCGGGGGGCCGCGTCAGCGGGGGGCGTCTCGTCTACGGCTCGGGCTACGTCTACGTCTACGTCTACGTCTTGTCTAGCGTTGCCGACGGCTACGCTGCCAGTCCCGCTATAGCGTGCGCTGGAGCGTGCGCTATAGCGTGCGCTGGAGCGTGTCATGGATTCTGCTCCCCGTTGCAGATCGGGCAGTCCGGATCGGGCACCTTGTGCTTGCGATGGTTCGTCTTCATCGCCCCTAGTCGCTTGGCGTCTCGGGCCTCGGCAACCTCGGCCTGTGAGTGGTTCCAGTTGAGGTAGCCAGGCACCAGCCAATAGCTCCCCTTGTCCTCCCAGAGGCCAACCTTCACCAGTTTTCTGGCGTGCGCTTTGAGGTCGCCGTCGAGGCCAACGCCGAAGACTTCGAGGTCGAACTTGTAGAGGATGCCGTCCCTCTTGGTGGACTTCACGTGCTCATTGCCCCGGCGGAACAGCAACTCGGGCAGGCAACCTGCCTGTCTGACCTGGGGATGAGACCGGGTATTTACGTCGCTCGGGACGAACTCACCGGGGATTCTTCGGGCCATTATTCGTGCGCCTCTTCGGCGTCCATGAATGCTTTGGCTGCGGTTTGCAGATCGCGGAGCTTGTTCCATGCGACCCCACAGAAGTAGCGGAAGCGGTCATCACAGCCACGCTTGCCCATGGCCACCTCGATCGCTTCCTCGATGTCCGCGAACGTGAGGCCGGAGTCGAGCATGGAGAGGACGGTGGCCGGGGCTGTGGTTGGTCTGGCGACCTGCTTACCGTCGTCGTAGCGGAAGCCGTCCCACTTGTCCGTGAATCGGCGGGAGCGGTCGGCCTCCTCCTGACGACGGAAGGCGGCGAACTCCTGCGCCTTCTGCATCGCCCGAGCCCAGCGGATAGCGTCGTCGCTGACGTCCTCTACTAGCGCTGCGTCGGGGGTGCTGGAGGACTTCCCGGCATTGCAGTCTCGGCAGCAGGCGACAAGGTTGGCGGGGTCATCGCTACCCCCGAGCGCCACGGGTAGGACGTGGTCGATGGTGAGCGGGTTGTCGGTGGATCGGCAGTACCGGCACGTGTGGTTGTCGCGCTTCAGTACCTCGAAACGGGTACGCTTCGTCACAGCCATTTAGGACTCCAATCAGTCGTGAT
>Ga0302287_10000223_pt1 | contig 34340 bp, 26 predicted proteins | sample III_Fen_E2_4_FD_200452 | JGI IMG/M metagenome (GOLD analysis project Ga0302287, IMG submission 200452) | Peat permafrost microbial communities from Stordalen Mire near Abisko, Sweden - III_Fen_E2_4 | ecosystem: Environmental > Terrestrial > Soil > Wetlands > Permafrost | place: Sweden: Abisko... | reverse complement strand
GGAACAGGAATTGCACCAATAGCTTCTGAATTATCCGAAGTAAAAAGTAAACACGACAAACTGAAAGAAAGTCATAAAGACAAAAAAGACGAAGAAATTCCTGCTGCTGAAAAGACAGAACTGGATGACTTACAAAAGAAAATGGATGAACTAACCGACAATAAAAAAGCATTGCTTAAATCATTTGCCGGTGAGACAAAACAGGTTCGTCAGCTGATTGATTTGGCTCTGTTGGCAAGCAACATGTTGAAAGGTGTAGCGTTGGCTAACTTTGTAAAAAGAAGCGTGGAATTGCTCTAATTAGCAAATAAGCATATAAATTTTAACCGGCATAATGACTTTAAGTTATTATACCGGTTTTTTTATTAGAAACACAGGATAATGGCTTACTGTACTTCACCTTTTTATAAATCAACTATTCAAAAAGATTAAGAAAAAGTAGAAATAAGTTTTCCAACATCCGTAGACTCTTCATTAAAAGAGCGTCTTATTCTGCGAGAGGAAACAAAAAACGGGAAGAAACAAACGTGTAAGCGCACAAATTGTAAATTGTGATCGTAAATTGCAAATCGTAAATGGATAAATTGTACCTGTATTCATAAGAGAAGCCAATCTTTAATTTCCATTTGAACCAACCGGCTCTACATACTCGAAATAAAGGATAATTATTTCAATTTGAAATCAAAACACACAATATATTTGAACAATCAAAACAAAATTCATATTTTTGTATGATTTATAAACGAACTTCAAAAACCTGAACCCATTGATACCCGTAAAGACATCTTCCGAATGTATCAGCAAAGAGGAAATACGAGAACAAATTGATCGTATTGATCAGGAGATTATTTCCCTATTTGCAGCTCGTTTTCAATATGTCAGTGAAATTGTCAAATTTAAAACGGACATAGAGAGTGTAGTGGCTGAGGAACGAAAAAATCATGTCATCAAAGTAAGGGGTGAATGGGCTGAAAAACATGGATTGGATAAAGATACTTTTGAACAAATTTACCGTTTTCTGGTGGATCATAATATCGGTAAGGAGTTGGAAATACTGGAAAGAAAGGAAAATAGTTAATTGGTTGATTGGTTAACTCGTTAATTGGTTGATTGGTTGATTGGTTGATTGGTTGATTGAAATGACTAAGAGTAAAAAACAGTAAAAATCAAATAATGTACAAACAGGATATAAAAGTAATGGACTGTACCGTTCGCGACGGTGGATTGATGAATAAATGGCAATTCAGCGATGATTTTGTCAGAGGAGTGTATACTGCTTGCGTTGAAGCAGGTATTGACTATATGGAAATCGGTTACCTGAGCAGTGAAAAAGCCTTCGACCGAAAAATTATGGGTCCCTGGAAATTCTGTCACCAGAAAGACCTGGAACGGATAGTAGGAAAAAACGAGACAAATCTAAAGCTTTCGGCCATGGCTGACATCGGCAGGATTGAATTGAGTGATATACCCATGGCTGCTGACAGTGCACTCGACATGATCCGGGTAGCCTGTTACATTCATCAGGTGGATAAAGCGATTGCACTGGCTCATCACTGCATGGACAAAGGGTACGAGACCTGTATCAATCTGATGGCTGTTTCCACAGTGGGGGAACTTGAACTGGACGAAGCCCTGAAAGATATTGCCAAATCACGGGTAAAGGTATTTTATGCGGTGGACAGTTTTGGAAGCATGTACATTGAATCCATTCAACATCTGGTTCGGAAATACATGACCGCATTACCGGGAAAAGAAATAGGAATTCATGCCCATAACAACATGCAAATGGCCATGTCGAACACATACACCGCACTTATGGAAGGTTGTACCATGCTCGATGCAACCTTGCTGGGATTGGGGCGTGGAGCAGGCAATTGTCCTATTGAAATTCTGATCGCTTTTCTGAAAAACCCAAAATACAGATTACTCCCATTGCTTCAGGTGATACAGGATTATATTCATCCACTGCAACAAGAAATTGAATGGGGTTACCACATACCCTACCTGATTTCAGGAGCTTTGAATGCACATCCACGACGGAGTATGGAATGGATGGAATCGGATCAGAAAAACGATTTTGTGACCTTTATGAAAGAAATGCACGACAACGAAATACTGGAATAGTCTACCGTAATAAATAAAATAACAAAACAGCCATTCATAAATATGAATGGCTGTTTTGTTATTTTACCAGTCGTATTTAAGTGAACGTAGACAGATTAAAACAGGAATAAACAAAAAAGAATGAATAGGTTGTAAGTTGCCATTCTTTCAGCAGTTTTTTGGAACCTGCCTTTTATTAACAAAGTAATAAGAAGCGGTAGAAGCACCCAATCCACATTTCGATTTGCAAAAAAGAACACAATTTATCATGAATAAAATAGTTATATTAATTGTTTTTGTATTGTTTCAATTCTTCATATAATTGATTAATTGAAACAAAAAAAAGTCAATATTGTAATCATACAGGCAAATTAAAATTGATTGAGACTTCAAATAATTTAAACGAATTTCGAAACACTTATTCTGTTCTGATTTCATAAATCTAAGGGTAAAATAGCTTTTATCTCAATTTTTTTTGCTATATTTGTATGTTTTATTGGATTCATCGAATTGAGTATATCCAAAACACATTATTTCATTTAAACAACTAGAAACAAACAACTTATAATAGAATGAACGAAGTAGAAATAGCAAGAAACGCTGCAAGTGCCAATTACGGAGCAAGTAGCATTCAAGTGCTTGAAGGATTGGAAGCAGTGCGCAAACGACCTGCCATGTACATTGGAGATATTGGAATAAAAGGGTTACACCATTTAGTATACGAAGTAGTCGATAATTCCATTGATGAGGCAATGGCCGGATTTTGTAACAACATACAGGTTTCTATCAACGAAAACAATTCGATTACTGTTATTGATAATGGTCGTGGTATCCCGGTCGACATGCATGAAAAAGAAGGCAAATCGGCTTTGGAAGTTGTTATGACCGTTCTTCATGCAGGTGGTAAATTTGATCATGGAAGTTATAAAGTTTCCGGTGGATTGCATGGTGTAGGTGTATCGTGCGTAAATGCACTTTCTACTGCATTGCATGTGGAAGTATCCCGCAACGGGAAATTATACATGCAGGAATACGAATGTGGTACTCCAAAGTTTCCCGTGAAAGAAATCGGGACTTCTACCACAAACGGAACATCGACTACCTTCCTACCCGACAGTAGTATTTTTATTGAGTCAGTCTACAAATGGGACATCCTGGCAAACCGCCTTCGTGAGCTGTCATTCCTGAATGCAGGGATAACACTTTCATTGACCGACAAACGGGTATTAAATGAAGATGGGACTTTTAAATCGGAAATATTTCACTCAACCGAAGGATTAAAAGAATTTGTTGAATATATCGACGAAGCACGTGAACCGCTGATTGATAATGTTATTCATATATCAACTGAAAAAAACGGCATTCCTGTAGAGATTGCCATGACTTACAATACTTCGTACAACGAAAACGTACACTCGTATGTAAACAATATCAATACCATTGAAGGAGGTACTCACCTTGCGGGTTTCCGTCGTGGATTGACCCGTACTTTAAAGAAATACGCCGAGGATACCAAGATGCTTGAGAAACTGAAAATTGAAATCAGTGGCGATGACTTTCGTGAAGGGTTGACAGCTGTGATCTCTATTAAAGTTCAGGAACCTCAATTTGAAGGACAGACGAAAACCAAACTTGGTAACAACGAAGTGATGGGTTCGGTGGATATGGCTGTTGGTGAAGCATTAGGTAATTATCTGGAAGAAAATCCAAAATCAGCACGTATTATTGTTGAGAAAGTGATCCTGGCTGCAACGGCACGTTACGCAGCCCGTAAGGCCCGCGAAATGGTGCAACGGAAGTCTCCGCTTTCGGGTGGTGGATTACCGGGCAAACTGGCTGACTGCGCTGATAAAGATCCTGAAAAATGCGAATTATTTCTCGTCGAAGGGGACTCGGCCGGTGGAACGGCTAAACAAGGTCGTAGCCGTCAATATCAGGCTATCCTGCCTTTGCGTGGTAAGATTTTAAATGTGGAGAAAGCTATGCCACATAAAGTGCTCGAAAGTGAAGAAATACGCAATATATATACCGCTTTAGGCGTTACTATAGGAACGGAAGATGACAGCAAGGCATTGAACATAAAAAAGCTTCGATATCATAAAATCATCATCATGACTGATGCCGATGTGGATGGTAGCCACATTGCTACATTGATCATGACATTTTTCTTCCGTCATATGAAGGAATTGATTGAACAAGGTTACTTATACATCGCCACTCCGCCTTTATACTTGTGTAAAAAAGGGAAAGTGGAAGAGTATTGCTGGACTGATGGTCAACGACAGGCTTTTATTGAAAGATACGGCGGTGGTGTTGAAGGCGGCATACATACTCAACGTTACAAAGGTTTGGGTGAAATGAACGAAACGCAATTGTGGGACACCACCATGAATCCTGAGCATCGTACACTACGTCAGGTAAATATTGAAAATGCAGCTGAAGCTGATCACGTTTTCTCTATGTTAATGGGTGACGATGTTGCTCCTCGTCGTCAGTTCATCGAACAGAATGCAACTTACGCAAAGATTGATGCGTAATTGATTTGTTGATGTGATGATGAGATGATAAGTTGATGTGATGATTAATGATTAAGTCAGTACAGGTTGAGATATAAAAATTGCACACTTGAAATGAAAGAATGATTCAACAATTTATCAAAACATTTTTAAATAAATATATTATCACATCAACACTTTATCACATTAACTCATTATGAATATTTGCGTTTTCTGTTCATCAAGTAATAATATTGCCGACCATTATAAAAAGTCAGCATATCAACTGGGTGAATTAATTGCCGAAAGCGGAAACACGCTGGTGTATGGAGGTGCAAAAGGAGGGTTGATGGATGCTGTGGCTGAAGGTGCTCAAAATAAAAAAGGAACGATCATTGGAGTGATTGCGCAGGCGATTATTAAAATGAACCGCAAAAGCGATCTGCCTACTGAACTTATATTTGTCGAAACGATGAGTGAACGAAAAGCTTTAATGAAAACGATGAGCGACTCATTTATCGTATTACCGGGAAGCTATGGGACACTTGATGAAATGCTTGATATAATAGCTTCAGGTATTGTCGGGGAGCATAAAAAGCCCTTAATTTTGGTGAATCAGAATGGTTTCTACAATCAATTTATCGAACAGACTGAATATATGCGAAGTGAAATGTTTATTCCAACGGATGAAAAATATAAACCTTTCATTGTCAAGGACATTCAACAGTGTATGAAATTAATAGAATTGTCAAATAAAAACTCATAATTAAATTTCATTATGAATCTTTTTTGGAAAAAACTCTTTGGAGGTATAACACCTACAGCAAAACTTGAGAAGAATGAAGCTGAACTTATTAAAGCGATGCATCGTTATTCTGAGGTTGAAAAATCAATTGAACTGGTAGAGTATAAACAACTCTTTCATTTAGTTAAATCAGCCGGTTTTCAGGATAATAAAAAGATTCTTAAAAACCGCAAATACAAAGACACAGAGGAATACAGGATTAGTCGAAAGTGCAGAAAACTAAAAAACTCTGCTGCTATTTTACTGTATTATAAAGTTCTTGAATCTGACCAATTGAAGCAATATCTGCATTTTAAAACTACAGAGGATTATGAATTATTGGGAGATAAGAAAAAAGTCAAGAATTCAGAAACTCTCAGGAAGTATAAACAGTTCGAACATTCAAAAGCCTATAAAAACTACATTCGATTTTTTAATTCGTATATCATCAAAGAATTCGAACTATTAAAAACCAAGGTGGCATCACCTGAATTTAAAAAAGCAAATGACTTTTGGGCAAATGAAACAAGGTGGCATAATACGCCTGAATTTGCTCAGGAGCAACGATTTTATGAACTTGCCAAGAATCCGGACATTATATTTTATGTAAATGAAAAGCCTGAACGATTTGAGAAGAGTCTTAAAATGACACTTTCTTTTCAGGATGAATTTGACTGGAATACATTGGATAAATCGCATTGGAATTTCGGTTTTCACTATAAAAGCGAGAAACTTTTGGGAGATCATTCATTCAGTAATGAAAAGCAAGCATATCATTCGGGAAAAAATATTTCTGTTGCCAATGGCATCTTAAGACTTTCGACAAGACACGAGAAAGTTACTGCCCGGGCCTGGGATACCACCAAAGGATTCATAGACAAAGAATTCAACTACACATCGGATGTCCTTCAAACAGCAAAAACTTTTCGACAGAGTTGTGGTATTTTCCGTGCTAAATTACGTTGCACGGGTGATCTCCAACATGCATTTTGGTTAGGTGCCGAAAGCAAACTTCCCCATATCAATATTTTCCACTTTAACGGAAAATTAATCACTTTGGGAAATGCCAACAAAAATTTATTTGATGGCATAAAAATCAAAGGAATTAATCCCGCTCAATTTTATATATACACGCTTATCTGGTCGAAGAAGGAATTAATATGGATGATTAACGATTTAGAAGTTTATCGGACAGTAAGCAATGTTCCAACAGATTCTATGTATCTTGCATTCAATTCTTTTATTTCTCAAAAACAAAAAGGCAGTGCCGGAAATCTTGAAATAGATTGGGTTCGGACTTATACAATCGCATAACTTAATTGAAAATTTTGATGAGAACCGAAACATGTAAAATAAATGTTCTGGATCGTTTTGACATTGGTGGCAACAGCAGGTTTGTACTTATTGCAGGTCCATGTGCCATTGAAACAGAAGAAATGACCATGGAAGTAGCGAGAACTCTAAAAGAAATTTGCGAAGAACTGCAAATTCATCTGATTTTCAAATCCTCCTATGATAAAGCCAACCGATCTTCTGTAAAATCACCCAGAGGGGTTGGCCTTGAACGTGGCCTGCAAATACTGCAACGTGTTAAAACAGAACTTAACTTACCGATTGTAACTGATGTCCACGAAACATGGCAATGTGCCGAAGTGGCAAAGGTAGCCGACATGTTACAAATACCTGCATTTCTTTCCCGCCAGACCGACTTATTGGTGGCAGCAGCAAAAACCGGTAAAATTGTCAACGTCAAAAAAGGACAGTTTATGGCGCCATGGGATATGAAAAACGTAATTGACAAACTGCGCGATTCGGGAAATGAGAATATATTGGTGTGCGAACGTGGATCATGCTTTGGATACAACAACCTGGTAGTTGATATGACAGGATTGGTAGAAATGAGAAGTTATGGTTATCCTGTGGTTTTTGATGCTACCCATTCCGTCCAGAAACCGGGAGGGCAAGGCACTTCGACCGGTGGTAATCGTGAAATGGTACCCTACTTAATGCGTGCGGCTTTGGCTATTGGAGTGGATGCTATCTTTGCTGAAGTACACCCGGATCCGGATCATGCATTTTCGGATGGTCCCAATCAGTTATATTTATCCGACATCCGTGAAATACTTATACAAGCTATTGCCATTGATAATATTACAAAAAACATTACTTCTGATAACAAACTTCAACCGCATAACACGGAACATGGAACGCGGAACGCTGAACACGAATCAATCAAACTTATATTAACCGACGTTGATGGTGTTCTGACTGATTCCGGAATGTACTATTCGGAAACAGGAGATGAGTTAAAGAAATTCAATACTCATGATGGAATGGGATTGCAACTTATTCGTCAGAAAGGAGTAAAAACAGGAATAATAACATCTGAAGATACCCGACTGGTAGAACGAAGATTTCAAAAATTAAAGCTGGATTACTTATATCAAGGAAAACGTGAAGGCGGAAAACTGGCTTCAGTAAAGGAGATCTGTGAAAAAGAAGGCATTACACTGAAAGAAGTAGCCTATATCGGAGATGATGTAAATTGTTTCGAATTACTTTCAAGTGTTGGTTTGGCAGCTTGTCCTTCTGATGCATTGGATACAATTAAAAACATACCCGGCATAATTCAAATGAAGAAAAAAGGAGGCGAAGGTTGTGTCCGTGAATTTGTCGAATTGATTATGAATAAATATTGCTGATAAAAATAAAAATGGATTTCACAAAACGAAGCAAAGAAATATTTAATCTCGAAATAGCTGAACTTCAAAAGCTAGCTGAAAAAATAGGACCCGAAATTAACGAGATTGTTGAATTGATTTATACAACAAAAGGCAAACTCGTGATAATGGGGATTGGCAAGACCGGTATTATTGGTCATAAAATAGCATCATCACTTGCTTCCACCGGAACACCTACCATCTTTGTGAATGCTTCGGAAGCAATGCATGGTGATTTAGGAATGGTCAGTAAAAACGATATCGTTTTACTCATTTCAAATAGTGGAAGCTCAAATGAAATTATCAATATTATAGCCCCATTAAAAAAAATAGGCTGTACCTTGATAGCAATGACCGGAAATACGAAATCGGTTCTTGCCAAGGAAGTATCGTTAGTTTTAAATATTGGCATTTCAAGAGAAGCATGTCCTTTGGGATTAGCTCCTACGACTTCTACAACTGCCACCCTTGTCATGGGTGATGCATTGACTATTTGCCTTATGGAAAGGCGGGGATTTAAGGCCGAAAACTTTGCGTTATATCATCCCGGAGGTGCATTAGGTCGCCGTTTAATATCAAAGGTCAAGGATGAAATGTTTACTGATATTCCAAAAGTGCATTTAACTACACTTTTCAAAGACATTATTTATGAAGTCAGCAACAAACGTCTTGGCATGACAATGGTCTATAATGAGAATGAAGAGGCTATCGGCATTATAACAGATGGCGATATCCGTAGGGCAATTCAACGGTTTGATGAGATAAAGCAACTTACAGCTGCCGATTTTATGACTCACGGTTTTAAACGGATTGCACAAAACGAATTGATCACTGAAGCACTTGAGATGATGGATCTAAACAAAATTACCACGTTGACTGTTATTGACGATTCAGAAAAAGTGGTTGGAATATTATCAATTCACAACATTATTGATTTTAGAAATCTGACACATTGAGGTTCAAAAAAATATATATAGAAATAATAAACAGCTGCAATTTCGATTGCAGCTTTTGTTTTAAAACGACAAGGCAAAAGAAATTTATGTCGGTGGATGAATTTAAATTTGTGGTGGGTAAAATCCGCCCGTATACTGATTATATCTATCTGCACGTGTTAGGAGAACCACTTCTTCATCCTCATCTGGATGAGATACTAAGTGTTGCTGAAAGTAGCGGCTTAAACATCAATATCACAACGAATGGGAGTTTGTTGCAACAAAAAAAAGAGATTCTGTTAAAACATAAGATTCGTCAAATCAATATTTCTTTGCATGATGCTGAAGAAAATATTTCTTCGGATAAATGGAGTGAATATGTAAAAACAGCTCTTGATTTTGCAACAGTCATGGCTCCTACTACTTATATTTGCCTGCGACTATGGAATTCTACGAATGAAAAGAGTACCGAGTTCAACACTCTCTGTCTGAAAGAAATAACCAATACTTACAATTTAAACACAGAAGCATTAAGCAAAGAAACAACCGGAAACGGAATAAAGTTAGCAGATCATATATTTCTTCAAAGGGCCCCTCGCTTTGAATGGCCGGACAAGAATCATTCCGGCGAACAAATCAGGAAGACTTGTTATGCTTTACGTGATCACATTGCTATTTTATCGGATGGGCAGGTAGTTCCATGTTGCCTGGATGCCGATGCAAACATGAAACTGGGTGATATATTTACGGATGATCTTGCAGAAATTCTTGAAACAAAAAAAGCACAAGAAATAAAAAAGGGATTCGAACAACGAAAAGTTGTAGAGCCCATTTGTGCAACCTGTGGATTTTCAACTTTATTATAAATCAGGCTTGCCATGAATCAAAAAATATTATATACATTAAATTCCAACGATAACTTAGGTTGTTTCCCCGAATGTGTTGTAATTGATGCTGATAATCAGAACAAACCTTCTACCAGTTTCATTAAATTAAACCGTCAAAACAGGAAACGTTTCAGGGACTTGCTCGACAGCACTGACGAATTACTCATCGATTGTTGTTTTCAGTTAGAAAAAGAGTGTATTATTTCGAAATTATCCGATAAAGAAGTACGTTCATGGGATAGTTTAATTGGTAAATTTTTCGATGGTAAAAATAACAATTCCGACATTCAATTTACCAGAGATTATATTTCGAACTACATTAATCAATATCTGAATACTTTTTTTGTAAACCTTGGAGATAAAAAAATTTATTTACCTATCGGGAAATTCCCCTTTATGTGGAAACAGTTGTATGTCGGGCTTGAAATGCCTGAGGTATTTTATTGCTTTGACAAGAAAGAAGATGGAGTAAACTTCTCATTAGACCTGAGTTGCGAAAATAAAAGTTTTTATCTAAACGATGCTACACTTATATCCCGTAAAACAGCACGAATACTGCTGGATAATAAAATTTACGAATTTGATAATGAAGTTGATGGTGCTAAATTAATTCCATTTTTAAATAAGGACTTTGTTCATATTCCCCCACAGCATATTGAAGCTTATCTACAGAAAATCGTTATCCCTTTAATTTCGACCAACAGAGTTCTTACAAACGGATTTGAGATTGTAACCATAAACGAACTGACAAAAGCTATTTTCAAAGTCAGGGAGATACGCCGATTAAAACAATTTACTCTTTTTGATAATGATCAACAAACAGGACCTGATATAACTCATTTGGTTCTGGAATTGATTTTTGAATATCAGGATTTATGCTATTACGCAGGTAAAAAAGGTGCTTTAAATCGCCTGAACATGAAAGATGATGGAATTCTAATCACTCATGTTGAAAGGGATGAGAGACTTGAAAATCATTATATCGAGGAATTTAATAAAATCGGCATTGACCTGAACGCGAAGGTAAAAAAAATGCCCTACCTCGAAGCTGTAGACTGGCTCAATGATCATTACAAAGAGATTGAAATGTTGAATGTTGAAATTCGTTTCGATAAAAAACAAAACAGTTCACAACGTATTTTTGTAGGCGAACGGACCATCTCTATTCAGATAGAAGAAAATAAGGATTGGTTTGATATAAAAGGGAAAGTTCATTTTGGTGAATTTGAAGTTCCATTTTTACAGGTTTTATATTATATCAAGCAAAACAAATCGCAATTATTATTACCGAATGGTGAATACGCTCAAATTCCTCAAGCATGGTTCGATGAATACATGTCACTGGCTGAATTTTACAAAATAAAAGATGGGAAACCAACAATTGAGAAGCAGTATTGTGTATTGACCAGTGAATTACATCGACTTGGGAAAGTAGAGTTTACTGTAAAAGAAAATATGCGATCATTGATAGAGAATAAGTCTGATATAAATTATAAATTGCCCGAGAACTTCAATGGTCAACTCAGACGTTATCAGATTGAGGGTTACAATTGGTTGCGATTACTTGACGAATTGGGACTTGGTGGATGTCTGGCCGATGATATGGGTCTGGGAAAAACAATTCAGACTTTGTGTCTTCTTCAATGGATGAAAGAAAATGGAAGAGGGACATCGTTGCTAGTAGTTCCAACCAGCCTGGTCTATAACTGGCAACAGGAGGCACAGACGTTTTGTCCTGATTTGCAGGTATATGTTCATACCGGCTTCGACAGGGTAAGGGATGCAGCTGGTTTTGGTACACCGGATTTACTAATTACAAGTTATGCTATATTACGTCGTGACAGGCAATTGTTCAGCAAACAACAATTTAATTACATGATTCTGGATGAAGCACAGGCAATTAAAAATCCTAAATCAGACATTACCCAGGTATGTTTAGATCTACATGCCGACAGAAGATTAACGTTAACAGGAACACCGTTAGAAAATTCAATCATTGATCTATGGTCACTGACACATTTTATAAACCGGAATATTCTGGGCTCTATGAATCATTTTATCAAGGCATGCAAAATCCCGGATAAACTGGAAATGTACCGTAAATTGATTAAACCGTTTCTGCTTCGTCGTAATAAAAGTGCTGTATTGAAAGAATTACCCGAGAAAACAATTATTGTGCAAAAGTGCTACATGAACGAAGCTCAACAGGAATTTTACCGTCAGACGCGCAACAACTATCGTGATAAATTTCTTGAAGAAAAGAATAAAAACGAAAAAGTAAGTCCTATTCTGTTGCTTGAAGGGTTACTCCGGTTACGTCAGACTGCAAATCACCCGGTATTGGTGGATACAGAATTTAATCAAACTTCAGGCAAGTTTGATACTGTGACTCAATTGCTGGAAGATGTTGTTCTGTCGGGCGATAAGGTATTGGTATTTAGTTCATTTGTAGAACACTTAAAATTATACAAAGCCTATTTGGATGAAAGACATATTCAATATTGTTATTTGGATGGCAGCACAAAAGACAGGAGAGAACAGGTTGAAAGATTTCAGCAGAATGACTCTTATAAAGTATTCCTGCTTTCACTTAAAGCCGGAGGTGTGGGGCTAAACCTGACAAGAGCCAGTTATGTATTTCTGCTTGATCCCTGGTGGAATCCTGCAGCTGAAGCACAGGCTTTTGACCGCGCTCACCGTATTGGACAAAAGAACAAAGTGTTTGTTTATAAGTTCATAACACAAAACACCATTGAAGAAAAGATACTGAAATTGCAGGAAGAAAAAAGACAGTTGTTTGATACCATGATTGAATCGGAAAATGGCACCTTCAAACAGCTGGAAGTGAATGAAATTTTAAAGTTGATAGAGTAGTGACTATCTGTTTTTGAATAGTATCCACTTGTAAAAGTTCCAGAAAGCCATTTCATACAAAACTATTAAAAGACATTATTGTCTTTAAGATCGTGATTCTAGTTTCAATCCATCCAACAATTGAACGTAGAGGCTTATTGCCTCATCTATTTCAGACAACAAGATATATTCGTCAGCAGTATGCGAACGGGAAGACATCCCCGGGCCCATTTTAAGACTGGTAAAAGGCATTAAAGACTGATCGGATAAAGTTGGTGAGCCAAAAAGTGTGCGATTCAATTCGATGCCCCGTTTCACAATCGGGTGATGAAGCGGTGTAGCAGTTGAACTCAGTCGGGTTGAACGAGATTGAACATCACAGTCAACATGTTTGTTTATCTCTTCAAGTATTTCCTGGTTTGAATACATCTCATTGCTGCGTACATCCACCACAAAAGAGCATTTATCAGGAATTACGTTATGTTGTGTTCCTGAGGTGATTTGAGTAACAGTCATTTTTACTTTTCCAAGCAGCTCCGATTTTTTTTCATATTCAAATGTACGGAACCATTCGATATCCCGAATTGCTTTATAAATGGCATTTTCACCTTCATCACGGGCAGCATGTCCTGCCAGTCCAGAAACAGTACAATCGAGTACCATTAATCCTTTTTCGGCTACTGCAAGGTTCATTTCGGTTGGTTCACCTACAATTGCAAAATCAATTTTCGGCAACTCCTTTAACAAGCTCACCATTCCATTCTCCCCTGAGATTTCCTCTTCGGCTGAAGCAGCATAGATCAGGTTATAACTTTGTTGCTCTTGCGTTAAATAAAAGAATGCATATAGTAAACTGACTACACTCGCACCTGCATCATTACTTCCTAGTCCATATAATTTTCCGTTTTCAATTACCGGCATCAATGGATTACGTGTCCATCCCTGTACCGGCTTCACGGTATCTATATGTGAATTAAGCAGAACAGTAGGACGCGAGGGATCGAATCCGGAACTCATAACCCACACATTATTATTAGTCCGGGAGGCTACATAGCCATTTATTTCAATAAATCGTTCAAGAAAATCTGCGACCGCAGTTTCATCCTTACTTATCGAAGGAATTGCAATCATTTGTTGCAGCAGAGCAATTGCTTCATTTGTTTCTTTGTGATCCATCTTATTTTGTCAGATTATTTCTTATCAGCCAGTCTTTTAATAAATCAGGCCAGTTATCGGCAGGGATCTTATTTTTCCGCATTCCAAATCCATGACCTCCCACATCATATTTGTGCAATTCGGCAGGTACATTATTTTCTTGTAATGCTTTCAGCAGTTGTTCACTGTTGGCAATGGGGACAACATTATCGTCAATGGCATGAACGATAAAAGCTGGAGGTGTATCCTTGGTAACCTGTAATTCGTTTGAGTAAAGATTTACCAACTCCTGGGAAGGATTATTGCCTAACAAATTATTTCTTGACCCTGAATGGGTCAGATCTTTCTTCATGGTAACAACCGGATAGGCTAAAATCATAAAATCAGGGCGTTGAATTTTTGATTTAAAATGTGTTCCTGCTGTAGATGCTAAATGCCCCCCTGCCGAAAAACCCATGATACCAATTTTATTGTGACGGATATTCCATTTACCGGCACCCTTATGAATTATCTTTAATGCCGCTTGTGCATCCAATAAGGGGATTTCGTAATGTCCGTTAGGCATCCTGTAATAGAGTACAAATGCCGAAATACCAATCTGATTAAACCACATTGCAATTTCAGACCCTTCTTTATCCGATGAAACTCCGCCATATCCTCCTCCCGGACAAATCAAAACTGCGGCACCTGTTGCTGTTTCTTTTGGTGCTATATAGGCATACATCCGGGCATCGGTTATATTGTTTACAAAATTATTCTGATCTTTCGATTCGGCTTCGGTTATTCCACTCGATTGTTTAGCACCATTTTTGTATAATTGAATTTCTTGCTGTGCTTTTAGTTGAAAGCTGAATGTCAATAACGTAAAAATTGAATACATAAATATTTTCATACTATATTGGTTATTTGATGGAATGATTTATTTAATTATTTCAGATTGAATGGCAAAGGTAAAAAGTATTTCACTAGAATCACTTTCCTTCATGCTTTTTTCTTCTATTACTTCAACTTTAAAGACTTTAAAATTGAGGAAAACAGCTTGAGAAGGTTTAATTATTTTTTTTCTTTATTTTACTCAAAGCTCTGTTCATTGTGCTCCTTGAACCAAATCCGCTCAGATGAACCAACTCTTCCTTTGTAATTAGGGGATTATTTTCTAAATAATCATGTACGTATTTAACCCGGTACTGATTTATATAGGTATTAAAGTTCACCCCAAACTGCTGATTGATAATTGAGGAAAGATAACTTCTGTTCGTACCGAGCAACCGGCTAACATTTGTCAGGCTAATCTCAGGTTGCAGATAAGCACGCTCAATTTCAATGTGGTTTTTGAGTTCATTAAGTAGACGATCGTCAGTAAATTTATTTCTAAGGTTCTGTTTTATTTCAAATATTTTTATTTCATCTAAATCCACTGAAGGCATTTGTTGCTTTGTTGAAACGATTCCCATTGCACATAAGAATGCTGAAAAAACAAAAAAAACAAACTCTATTATTAATTCGTGATATCCTCTAATGGGCGTAAAAGTGTAAAAGATGAAACCAGTCAGTCCGCAGATTCCGAAAGAAATATTGTATTTATTGATCCAGTCAATGGAAAAATTCTCTATGTTTGAAAATTCATTTTTTAAACGTTCATTATACTCCTTTGGAATTTTGATAAATGCGATAGAATAATAAACAGCCTGAAGGGCAATAATTATCAATTCGACATATCTTGTAAATATCAGCAACTGAAATTTTAAACCTGTAAAATGATAGCCAACTTTATTGTATTTCAAAAAAAAGATCATATCTTCCTTGCCTATATAAACATAGAAAAACAGGCTGGCAAAAACCATAACAATAGCTCCTAACGCGAAATGCCATAAATTGGATTTTAATTTATTATTTTCAATTACGATTGATTTAATGTACAAATAGATTGAAGGATATAAACACAATTCTAAACCTGCATGGACACTATGAAAAGGATAATAAAGAGTATAATCTTTTTGAAAATAGAAATAATTGAATAGAAATATCATGGATGAATTAAAAAGGGCAAAAGACATGATTAGCATTGAAATATTTGTTTTGGATGTAACAAACAACTGGAAACCTAAAACAAAAGGAATAATAAACGAAGAGACTAATAAAATAACTTTAAGATGATTCATTAGCAATGTGTAAATTGTAAAACAAACGGATAATTCGAATAAAGATAAAATTAAAAATCATTATCAGAGAATACAAAAATACAATTTTTAATGAATACGCAGCGTTAATTATTGTAGTGTTTTCAAAACCGATCAATACACGAATGCATGGTATGTCCAATGTGTAATCTGAAAGAAGTATTATAGTTTTTTAATATGTAAACAAACAAGTACAATAGTAAATTATAAAATCTAAATACTAATTTATAGTTTTTGAATTCAGCTACAGAAATGAACCTGTCTATTTGTAACTGAATGGAATACAAATCAAAATAATATGGGAATCAATAACTGTTTAAAAAAAGGGTTATTCGGTGTGTCTGTTATTCTCAATGTTGATTAAGTAAGTTCAACATTTAATTCATAAAAGAAAGAGGCTGATAAATATCAGCCTCTTTCTTTTATGAATTAAATGCCTGGTATTGGCTTATTTTAATCCGAAAGGATAATTGTAGTTCCCCCCTCTGTATGAATCAAATCGGCACGAGTAATCACCACTTGCTTGACCCCTGCTTTTAAAGCTTCAAAGGAGTTTTCGAGTTTTGGAATCATTCCGCCCTGAATAATGTTGTTGGCAATATATTCTTTAAACAGAGAAGGCGTCAATTCAGAAATTACACTTTCATCATCATTCTCATTTAAAAGCACTCCCTTCTTCTCAAAGCAGTACATCAATGTCACGTCAAAAAATGCCGACAATGCTTTTGAAGCTTCACTAGCAATGGTGTCAGCATTTGTATTCAGTAGATTTCCTGCATTATCGTGTGTCAGGGGGGCAAGTACCGGAACAACCCCTTTTAAAATTAAGTCCACAAGTATCCCTGCATTTACTTCTTTGACATCACCGACAAAGCCATAATCGATATCAGATACCGGACGTTTTTCGGATCGCATATAATTTAAATCACAACCCGATAATCCTAATCCGTTTACACCTATTGCCTGAAGTCCTGCAACAATTTGTTTATTTACCAAACCACCATAAACCATGGTAACGACTTTAAGCATTTCTCCGTCGGTAATACGCCTGCCATTCACCATTTTGCTCTCTATCCCAAGCTTTGTTGCTAAGGATGTTGCAGAACGTCCTCCACCATGTACCAACACTTTATATCCTCTGATTTTGGAAAAATCCGATAATAATTGTTTTAAAGAATTTGGTTCTTCAACAATCTTTCCTCCTACTTTGACAATGGTCAGTTTTTCCATGTGGATATTATTATTTCAACTGTATGAATCAATATATAAACCTTCAATTATTGAGATTCTTAGCTTTACAGGATTAGAATTTAATCAAAGAATGAATATCCAATGCACCATCCAACCTTTTTATTCCGTTCAGAAAACCAAGTTCGATTAAGAAGCTCACATAGATACCTTTGTGTGTAAAATTACTCAACAGACTTAATGCTGCATTTGCACTCCCTCCGGTTGCCAGCAGATCGTCATGCAATAAAACAACATCATCTGCTTCTATCGAATCTTTATGGATTTCAAGTGAATCCTTTCCATATTCAAGATCATAATCAATTTTATATGTTTCAGCAGGGAGTTTACCCGGTTTACGTAACAAGACAAAACCTGCATTTAGTTTGTAGGCCAGAATACTTCCCAGTACAAAACCACGGCTTTCAACTCCAACAACTTTAGTGATTCCCTTATCTTTATAGTAGTCATACAAATTGTCAGCTATAAATCTCAACACCTCAGCGTCTTTCATAGCAGTGGTAATATCTTTAAACAAGATCCCGGGTTTCGGGAAATCAGGCACATTCCGAATGGAAGCGGCAACAGTTTCTAAATTCATGGTTTTTATTTTAACTACAACAGGAACAACTGGACACAATCAGAATTCATGAAATTGTGTACATTATATTGCTAATGTAATTATAAGATTTATAATAAAATTTATTTGTTTTTCAAAGTCCATATCCCCCGGTTGTGATTTGTATTTAATTCGTTATGAAAGTAATTGGATTCAGAGACTTTCCAACAATCTTTTAATAACTACCTGAGCTGATATTTCGCGGTTTGCAGCCTCAGGGATCACGATTGATTGCGGGCTTTCAATTACATCGTCTGTCACTATCATATTCCTTCTGACAGGCAGGCAATGCATAAAATAGGCATTGTTGGTTACCGTCATTTGACGGTCGCTTACGGTCCAATTCCGATCGGTACTGATTATTTTGCCATAATTAGGGTCCTGAAAGGCTGCCCAGTTTTTTGCATAAATAAAATCAGCTCCTTCGAATGCTTTCATTTGGTCGTATTCCACACGGGCACCACGGACAAATTTCTCGGCAAGTTCATATCCTCTGGGATGAGTAATCACAAAATCCACATCAGCTTCGTTCATGAAATCAGCAAATGAATTTGGAACTGCCTGTGGTAATGCTTTTGGGTGCGGAGCCCAGGTCAACACAACTTTAGGGCGTATTTTTGTTTTAAATTCCTCAATAGTTATTAAGTCAGCGAAAGCCTGTAAGGGATGTCCTGTGGCTGCTTCCATACTGAAAACAGGTTTACCCGAATATTGTATGAACTGATTAATAATAGTTTCCTGGTAATCGTATTCTTTACTTTCAAAATTAGCAAACGCACGAACCCCTATTATATCGCAATAACAGGCCATAACCGGTATAGCTTCCAGAATATGTTCGGGTTTATCACCATCCATGATTACACCTCTTTCTGTCTCCAGTTTCCAGGCACCCTGATTAATATCAAGTACCATAGTATTCATTCCCAGATTCATTCCTGCCTTTTGTGTGCTTAACCTGGTACGAAGACTGGAATTAAAAAACACCATCAACAAGGTTTTATTCTCACCAATATGTTTGTAGGCAAAACGATTTTTCTTTATTTCCAAGGCCTCTTTTACAGCATCCTGCAAGTTTCCAAGGTCTTTTACATTCGTATAGTTTTTCATTCTTAAATCCATTTAAATCGTAAAAACGCCGTTAATTAATTAATTGCAGGTATTTATTTGGGTTGCATAAGTATAATTGGAATCAACATCTCTTCAAGCGAAATTCCGCCATGTTGAAATGTATCTTTATAGTAGCTAACGTAATGATTGTAATTATTTGGATACGCAAAAAAGCTATCGTTATATGCGAATATATAAGTAGAACTTACATTCGGGCTCGGCAAACCCACTTTTGATGGTTGAGTTATTTCAAACACCTCTTTTTTATTATAGCTTAGATTCTTGCCTACTTTATAACGTAAGTTGACATTTGTATTTCTGTCACCAATAACTTTTATAGCATTATCTACCTGAATTGTTCCATGATCGGTAGTGAAAACTACTTTATATCCGTGTTGTGCTATCGCTTTGAATAATTCGTAAGTTGGCGAATGCCTAAACCACGAAAGTGTCAATGAGCGGTAGGCTTCGGCATCATTAGCCAGTTCACGCATCATTTTCGATTCTGTACGGGCATGCGAAAGCATATCAATGAAGTTAAGCACACATACGTTCAACTGATTTCCGTCAATCCGTGGAAGTTGATCAATTAATCGTTCGCACGAACTCGAATCATTTATTTTAGTGTATGAAAAAGTGTAATTTTTCCGGTAACGTTGAAACATCGTTTGTAATAAATCTTTTTCATTCAGATTTTTGCCTTCTTCATCTTCTTCCTCTACCCAAAGATCGGGAAACATTTGTTGTATTTGCAAAGGCATTAATCCCGAAAATATAGCATTTCTGGCATATTGAGTTGCTGTAGGCAGAATACTGCAATACAATTCCTCTTCACTGAAAGTGAAAAATTCATTGAGCAATTCCCGGATTACTTTCCACTGGTCATATCTGAAATTGTCGACCAGGACAAAGAATACTTTATCACCGTTATCCAGTAACGGAAATACTTTCGTTTTGAATAAATCCTGACTCATCAACGGACGAACATCTGGATGTTCAAACCATTCGACATAATTTTTGCGGATAAATTTGGTAAATGTATTATTTGCTTCTGTCTTTTGCATTTTCAGCATTTCATCCATTCCATTGTCGGTCTGAGTTAATTCCAGCTCCCAGTAGACCAACTTTTTATACACTTCAACCCAATCTTCATAACTGAGGGAATCGTTAATTTGCATTCCGATCCGGTTAAATTCGGATTGATATGAAGTGGTAGTATGCTCTGTAACGATTTCTTTTTGGTGAATATTCTTTTTTAAAGTCAGTAAAATCTGGCTTGGGTTAACAGGCTTAGTCAAATAATCGGCAATTTTACTTCCAATTGCCATATTCATTATGTTTTCTTCCTCACTTTTAGTTATCATTACTAAAGGTACCGTAGGATCAATATCCTTTATCAATGCAAGTGTTTCAAGGCCACTCAAGCCGGGCATATTTTCATCCAGGAAAATGATATCAAATGAATCTTTTTGACATAATTCGACAGCATCTTTCCCATTTGTGGCAGTTGTTACCTCATATCCTTTTTCTTCTAAAAAAAGAATGTACGGACGTAACAAATCCATTTCGTCATCAACCCAAAGTATATGATCTTTTTTCATATCAAGATAAATATTTTTAGTTTCATTTTTTATTTCAAATAATGCAACTGCATAAACTCAAAATACTGATTAAGCGCATTTTGTTGCATTAGCACATTTAGGTTTTTTTGTGACCCGAGTAAATTTCTATAATTAGCTCCTTTTAAGCCTTCAAACAGACTCTTTTCTTTTACCATTCTTAATAAATACGATTTGGCCACTAATGCATCCGTTAAACTGCCGATGATAATCACTTGCCGTTTATCCAATGTTTCTAGTGTCACTTTTAAATTCATAAGTCCGTAATTCTTCGAATTATAAGCATTAAAAGCGGCTTTCGTTTTTTCAAAATCAATCTTTCCCGATAAAACGTAGATTGCTATAAAATGAGGTTCATTTGCCCGATAGCCGAATAATCCTTTATACAAAGGTACATCATCTTGCTTAGGTTGGATGACCGGTGGAGGGATAACCTTTTCTTCCGTTTTAGTTTTTATAGTTGCACTAGTCGTTTTTTCTATATCCTGACTTATCGGTTTAGTTGCGGACAAAGCGTTCGACACCGGTTTATCAATTGTTTTTGCACCCTTTTTATCAGGTATTTTGTCATTTCCCGATAATGATTTTTCTTTATCAGTTTTAATAACAGCAGCCTGTGCCTTTTCCTGTAAATTTAACGTGCTCACTTTCTCAGAAATGTCAGGAACAATTTTAGCATCATTGCTTTTACCGGCTGATTGAACTTCTTTGTTTGGTAAAGGTTTATTTTCAACAACATGGGCAATCTGCTTTTTAACAACCGGAGGATGTAATTGAAAAGCGAGATAATCTTTCAAATTAAATGAAGTCTTTATCAAGGCATAATTTTCTTCTGATATTATAACTTTCTCAACATGGAAAGAGTTCATTAATTTATTCAAAACAGAATCCGTAGCGATTGTATTTTCATACCAGACAGCTTCATCATACGATTCAAAATTTGTTACAGAAAGTGCAGTATGCAAGCTATCCATTTTATTTATGACTAAATCGAAATCTTTAATCATAAAACGGGAGAAATTAAATGAAGCAATGTTGTAAAGCAATTTATTCATTTCTTCCTTATTTGCACTGCTAACAAACAGGATTCTATGTTTCGACAGTTTGTCAACTGAAAACTGTTGAGTTGAAGTTTCTGTTATATCAACAGCTGTTTTTTCTTCACGACGTGCGATCAAAGAGCCACTCGACGTGCCGGCTTTAACTTCCTGTCCCTGTTTCATCAAGGCTAATATATCTTTTGCCATTGCACTGACATCGCTTTGGGGATAGGTTGTTACTAAGTCCTTCAAAGCACTGCGAAACAAGACTGATGTCTCATTTTTCCCAATGCTTAATGCATTCAGGAAAAGGAATTTTGGCATCAGGGTCGATAATGGGAAATTTTCTTTTATAAAAGCTACCTGTTTATATACGGTTTTGAAATCACTTTCATTATACGCTTTGTAAGTCAGGTTATAGATTGAATCCTGAACCCTATACATATTTTCCAGTTTTCTGGAATAATCTGGCTGAGAAAGTATACTACCGTATTTTGAGGTAGGATATTCATTTACAAGTTTTGACCGGTATAAATTCGCCTCTGTCTCATTTCCTGTTTTAGTTTGCATGAGATAGATATAGAAGTAAGCATCAGGAATCCGTTTATCCGATTTATAGCGCTGTATAAATTCTTTAAAAGTACTGATCGCCATTGGGATATCTTCAATTTTATCTTTATAAATCTCTCCCATCGAAAATAATGCATTTCCGATAGCAACTGTTGAATTTGCAATTTGCGCTTTTGTGACCGGGATTTGATTTAAATAGAATTCAGGCTTTTTTTTGTCTGTTATTTCTTTGGTTTTTGCAATAGTATCTGTTCCTGCTTTATCTGGTGTTTGTGAATATTTTTCTTCGGCAAAAAGCGTAGTTGCTTTGTTTGTTCTCCTCCAGTTATCTTCGAGCTTACGAACTCCCCATTTTTTTAGAAATTCAGCCTGCCCGTTTCGGACCACATCAGGATTATAGAAATACCAATCGCCTGATGAATTTGGATTTCCACCGATAGGAGGTAAATTCGTAAAATTATCTTCAGCGTTGGCAATTGCATTCTGTTTATCTTTTAATTCTTTGTCAGCAGCAGCTTTTTCGTCGGCATACAATTTTTCAATCAACTTGTTAATTACTTCCAACCGCTTACTTTCGGGCATGGCTGATAAACGTAAAAGGCTATCCTGTAAAATGACGATATCATTTTGAGTCACCAATTCACTTAACATCTCTCCGAGGCGTGTTACCCTGGAAAAATCTTCGTTTTCATTGGTCATTATTTTACTTGCATCATCATAACACGGTTGCGCCAGAACATAATTTCTCTTCGCATAATAGATATCTCCCAACTTCACTAAGGTTTCCGCTTTATCAATTCCTTTACGTGTACTTTTTTCAATGGACAATTTGTAATTATCGATTGCTTTTAATGTATCATCAGTATGCAAATAGGTATTGCCGATTGCATAGTAGATTTGATCCAGATATTCTTTATTACTCCGTTTTTTAAGCATTGTCGAGAGTTCTTTTCGAATTCCTGAAATATTGCCCAGATACAATTGAGCACGGCTTATCCGGGCATTAAACTCCATTTCGTAAGGTGGATTCGATTTAATGACCTTTGAATAGAGTTCGTAAGCTGTTTTATTGTCTTTCGTTTTTTGATAGAGTTGAGCCAGTAAAAATCTGAATCGTTGTTGAAGACTTGTATCTTTTTCTTTGGATAAAGCAAGTTCTAAAAAAGGAATTGCATCTTTATAGAGATGTTTTTTTAATAATAAATCAGCATTCACCGATGCAAATAATCCAATATTCGAACGTTTAAGGTTGTCTTGTACAATCTTTGACATCACTTGTTCTGCTTCATAGATCCAGCCCATTTCACCATACGCACGGGCAATCCACAACTGGCAGGTAGCTTCCATATCCTTGTCGGCTCCATAATGACGGACAATGTACGAGAAGGTGCCCACTGAGCCGAGAAAGTTTGCTTTATGAAATTCAGCCTTTGCCAGCAATAACCAGGCATCTTTGAGTGCAGGATTAAATTCCTCCTGGTTGTAGTAAAGTTTATAATCGGGGGAGTTCGCTTTTTTATAATTCTTTTTTGGCTTTATTTTTATTGAATGTAATTTAATCGCTTTTCGACACTTTTCAATGGTCAAATCCATATTCGACGTCGCTGAAGCAGCATTCGAGTGTCTGCTTATGGGGTACATGGGAATAATAGAAGAATAATCTTCTTTATTTGCTTTCTGAATATTTTTCAAGCCCTCGTTATAACTCACATAGCCATTGAAATACACATTAAAACGTGTATTAGTAGCCTGAGAGGTTCGCGAAATCCACGTGTTTTTTTTCGTTGAACATCCGCTGATAAGAACTACCAGTAAAAGAAACAGAATTTTATGTGTCAGTAAATTTTTCAAATAAATACGGGTTGAAAAAATAAACATAAAGCAGGTTTAAATAATTAATTAAAATCTATTTCACGTGTTAAACCAAAAAATTAAAATATATCGGGTTAATCTGAATTTAAAACTTAAAAAAGCGATTTCTATTGTCTTTAAGCTTACAAAAATACAATTTTTTGAGCACTTATTATTAACCTGACCCGTAAATTCAATCTTAAACGGCTGAATAATATAAAATAAGAAGCAGAGTGGGAAAACAGGTAGTTTAAGAATTTGCAATTTTTTCTTTTTGTAAATAAAATCGCCTTTTAAGACCGTAAATTCCTAAAATTCCTAAGCCGCCACTTAAAAGGCCGATCCACAAAGTATTTCCTATCCCAATGGAATCAATATCAGGCATCTTGATTCCATTAAATTGAAGATAATAAAATAGTACCGCTATCACATTATTAGTAAAATGAGCAACGATTGGCAACCACATGTTTTCACTCCACACCAGAAGATAGCCAAAGAAAGCTCCCATAAGCATACGGGGTACAAATCCGTAAAATTGAAAGTGAATCGTACTAAAGATAATTGCAGTAATCCAGATTGAGGTTTTAACACCTTTCCAATCCCGGATAACACCTTGCAACGCGCCCCTGAAATAAAGTTCTTCGCCGATGGCTGGTATGACTGATATTAAAAATATATTAATAAGCAGACCCTGAAAAGTATTTACTTTCAGGAATTTTTCAGTCAGCGCTGTTGCCTGTTCTTCTGATGTTTTCATCCACAGCTCTATGCCTGAAAACATCTTCGGCAAAACCAACTGATGATTCAAATCACCAAGTAAGTTAATAAAAGGAATAATGAGGATCATGAAAATGACTACAAGAATTAAATCGGTCCAATTCATTTTCTTTTTATCCAGAAGTAAAAAATGTTGAGGTTTTTCACTAATTAAATAAGCTAAAACGATAGGTGGTAAAACAATAACTCCTACCGAAAGCAATAACTGCGACAGCTTTAACAAACCCGTTTCAGTAAGGTTTAAAAGTGGCAAGAACGAGATTACAGGAGTTAATATCAATGTAAAAAGCAAAGTGATCGCTAAGAGTATAAACAATTTGCCCAATACTCCCGTTTGAACAAAGGCTCCTTTTGATGTTTTCATATGGATTGTATTTTACAAAAAAACTCCTGCTATTTTTCAATAACAGAAGTTTCTTTGTGTGATTAGAAAAAAATCTTAGTTTCTTGGTCTAGCTTCTTTAACAACCATTGAGCGACCATCAAATTCAGCTCCGTTTAATTCTTCGATTACTTTTGCGGCAGCAGCATCGTCAGCCATTTCTACAAATGCAAATCCTTTAGATTTTCCGGTTTCGCGATCTTTGATGATTTTGCATGATTCTACTTGACCATACTCTTCGATAACCCCTTGAAGGTCATTTTCCCGAACTTTGTAACTTAAATTACCTACGTAAATGTTCATAAAATAAAATAAAAAAATTGAATAAATTGTGTTTCAAGAACAGCATAAACAAACAAGGTTAAAACCGAATCAGTCCTTGAAAGGAGAGAAACAAATAACCCCACAAGAAAATACACTTTCTTATCGGGTACAAAGGAAAACAATTAATTTTGAATATACAACAAATAGTGTAAAAATATTTGAAATTTAGTGAATTATACTCATATTTTTCACTTCCTTATATGTCCATCCCCTTTAATTATCCATTTATAGGAACACAGCTCATTTAATCCCATGGGACCGCGGGCATGTAATTTTTGAGTACTGATTCCGATTTCAGCACCCAACCCAAATTGGGCTCCATCGGTAAATGCTGTTGAGACATTGGTATAGACACAAGCGGCATCCACCATTTTATCGAAGAGATTGATGTTTTTTAAATCTTCACTGATAATACATTCGCTGTGTCTTGAACTATAGGTCGAAATATGATCAATGGCTTCTTCTATTGATTCGACAGTTTTTACTGACATTTTATAATCCAGGAATTCTGTCCCGTAACTTTCAGCATCAACTTTTTGCAACAAGGCTTTTGGATATTTTCCAATTAGAAAAGTGTAGGCTTTTACATCAGCATACAGGATGACATTTTTTTCTGATAATTTACGACAGATATCCGGTAAATCTTTCAACCGTTTTTCGTGAATGATCAGACAGTCTAAAGCATTACAGACACTAACACGTCTTGTTTTGGCATTGTAGATGATTTCAATTCCCTTTTCAACATCTCCGGATTCATCAAAATAGGTGTGACAAATGCCGGCACCTGTCTCTATAACGGGGATCTTTGAATTATCACGGACATATTCAATCAGTTTTTTTCCTCCGCGTGGAATTATCACATCTACAAAACCAACAGCATTCATCAAATCGGCTGTAGATTCTCTTCCTGCCGGAAGTAAAGTAATAATATTTTTGTCTAGACTGAATTTTTCGAGAACCGTTTGAATCACGTGTACAATCGCTGAATTTGAATGCTGAGCATCAGTTCCGCCTTTCAACACACTGGCATTTCCTGATTTCAGGCATAAAGAGAACACATCAATACTTACATTCGGACGGGCTTCATAAATGACCCCAATAACACCAAACGGTACTGTCACTTTCGAAATTTTCAACCCGTTTGGACGGATTGTCTCCATTAACGTTTTTCCAAGCGGCGATGGTAATGACACAACATTCTGTATATCATCGGCTATCGTTTCAATCCGTTCTTTTGTCAATAATAAACGGTCGTACATCGGATCATGAATATCCATCGCCGATAAATCTTTAATATTCTCAGCCAGAATATAGTCAGTCTGTGCAACTACTTCATCAGCTAAAGCAACCAAAACCTGATTAATAAGGACATCACTGACCATGTTAAGCAAACGTGAAGCTTTTAAAGAATCTTGTTTCCAGTTCGAAATTTTAAGAACAGAATTCATAGAGTTCATTTTTAAAATTTGTTACTTAGCTTTTTTCCTTTTGTGTGAAAAGCACCATTTTTACTTTAAGTTTATTTCCAATGTCTATGACACTAACCACATCCTGAAGATTAAGCGTTTTATCTGCATGCAGCAACACGATAACATCTTCACCTGCTTTTTTCGAGGACAATATGGTTGATAGTTCTGGTTCTACATTTTCAAATGTTACTTCTTTTTGATTTACATAATATCGGTGATCCGATGTAATCGTCAGATTAATTTGCTTTTTAACGACTACTTTCTCTGAGGTTTTAGCCTGAGGGAGCAACACCCGGATAGTTGCCGGCGTCACTAATGTAGATATAATTAAGAAAAACAGCAACAAGAAAAACATGATGTCGTTCAACGAGGCAGTATAAACCTCTGCTGTTCTCAACTTTCTGCGTTCTATTTTCATTTTGTTTGTTTGATAGGGATCGTTTAATTTTATAAAATTAATAGTTTTGAGAATACAGTTCTTCGTTTAATGAGAACTACTCTCAATTAAACGAATTTTGCATTTATTTACTTGTTAATTTTATTTTTCTTCCTGTTATTTAGAATTCTGACATTACAGGATTCTGTCTTGGATCTTGATTCCTGATTCTTAAATCTTTGTTCTTTGCTCTAAAAATCTTAGGCTTTGTTAGTTCGTTTATACAACCGGATATCTTTCAACAAATCATTTGAACATTTATCAATTCGAACAACAATTTTATCAATGCGTCCGTTTAAAATATAATAACCGGAGTAAGCAATAATTCCTACAAACAAACCTGCACCGGAACAAATCATTTTTTGATACAAACCATCAGAGATATTCGCGATATTTAAATCGTTCGTCACCGAAATGTTATAAAATATTTTGATTACTCCGAAAATTGTACCTAAAAATCCTAACATAGGTGCAATGGAAGCAGTAATACCCAGATAATTCATACCCTTTTCGAGCACCGAAATTTGTTGACGGGCCTCACTTTGTAATGCATCCTGTATTTCTATATCGTCTCCCTCTGTAGCTTCAAGTCCTGCAGCAAGCACCTTAGAATATGATGAAGGTTTTTCGTTACAAAATTTAATAGCTTTATCTATTTTCCATTCCGAAACAAGTTCACTAATCCGGGTAAACCAGATCTGATCGTTATTTCCAAGGGCTGATATGGATACCCAGCGTTCGATGAACATATAAATTGAAAGAAAAAATAATATAAACAACGGCAGCAGAATCCATCCCCCTTTTAATAGCAATTGAAAATAATTCTGATTAGAAACTACAGCAACAGCTGTTGTTGTAATTGAATCAGTGGGGATTGTTGGTGGTACTACCTGAAGCAAAACTGTAAGTAAGTTCATTTTAATTGATTTTTTGTGGATATTTCGGGAATCCTTGTCTATAAAACAGGCAGGATAATAAATTCAATAGGTTTTAACGCAAAAGTAAATGAATTATTGATGTAAAAAAATTGTTATTAATATTAATTAACTTAGTAACACATGATTCTTTAAAAGTTATTTCAGTGTTTTACAGACAGAATGCCTGAATTTCAAAATGTATCTCCCTGAGTAAATAGCAGCCTTTTTGCATTCAAGGATAACCAACTATCAGAGTCGAACATAAATTCATTCAGTATATAGAATTTCGTTATATAAGAGGTCGTTTTAATAAATTCGTCATTAATTTCTATTTGACTTAAAACATCTCTTATACTTTAAAGTGATCATTCGTCTCTGTTTTTAAAATATTTATCTCACAAGGATAACAAATGTCCATTCTTGCAATAAAAGTTCCAACTACTTGAAACTTTATTAAAGTCAATAAATCTCAGTAGCCAACGAATATCCGAATTTAGTATTATAATATTCAGCTTATTTTATGAGAGTTAAGAGATCTTTAAGTTCTATGTAATTTCGATTTTCATTCCAGATATAAATAATCGCAATGAACCAGGGGCTTCTGATTCTTTTTACCGAGTAATTCTCGTGCTTTACCACTATCGTATTGTACTTTACCGACTCCAAGCAACAATCCATCAGGGTCCAGAATGCGTACAATATCATCCTTTTCAAAATCACCGACAATTTTAATGGCTCCTATTGGCAACAAACTTACCACCTTTTCGCCAATCAATGCTTTGGCAGCATTTTCGTTTACATGAATCTCACCTTTTGCGAAGCCTTCGCTATGTGCAATCCATTTTTTCACGCTTGAAACTTCTGCGGGCGATGCCACAAAATGAGTTGAAACAACTTCTGATTTTTTATCAAGCAATTGAATTAAAATATTTTCCCGCTTACCGTTGGCTATGATCACTTCAATGCCCTGATCGGCAATTTTGCGCGCTATGGTCGTTTTAGTCAGCATACCTCCCCTTCCGAAAGTAGATTTTGTATTTTGGATATAATCCGAGATATCCTGCCCTTTTTCGATTCGAAGTATTACCTTCGATTCTGGTTCAGCGGGTGAGCCGTTGTATATGCCATCGATATTGCTCAGAATAACTAAGGCCTGCATATCCATCATTGAGGCTATCAACCCTGAAAGTTCATCATTATCGGTAAACATCAGTTCGGAGACAGAGACAGCATCATTTTCATTGACAATTGGAATCACATTATTATCAAGCATGACCCGCATACAATTCCGTTGATTCAGGTAAAGACGGCGACTGCTGAAATTTTCTTTGGTAGTTAGCACTTGCCCGACAACAATGCCATGCTCCCTGAATAAATCATAATAGTGATTGATAAGTTTCGCCTGTCCTACTGCCGAAAAAAGTTGCCGCTGATCCACTACATCCATCTTTTTATGAATCCCCAGTACGCTTCGACCCGAAGCAACAGCACCCGATGAAATCATAACAATTTCAACTCCTTTTTTGTGTAAGTGTGATATCTGATCCACCAAAGCTGACATATGAGTAATATCAAGCGTCCCATCCGAACGGGTCAACACATTACTTCCTATTTTTACAGCTATTTTCTTAAAACGCATTGAACTCTTTTTTAATGAAATATCTTATCACTTTCCTCAACCCTCACTACTTCTTACCACTTACTCTTACTCTTACTCTTACTTCGTACCTCTTCCTCTTACTTCTTATTTCTTTCTCTTCTTAGCTCTTACCTCTCACTTCTCATTCCTCGTTCCTTGCCTCTTACCTCTTACCTCTTACTTCTTCTTCCTCGTTCCTTGCCTCTTACCTCTTACCTCTTACTTCTTCTTCCTCGTTCCTTGCCTCTTACCTCTTACTTCTTACTTCTTCTTCCTCTTACTTCTTCTCATTATAAACCACATGCATCAGCGTAGTTCCAATGGCATTTAGTGTTGTTTTATCAACGTTCTCCATGGTATCATGCGTTGTATGCCAGTAATCTGCAAATCCGCTTTTTGAATTCGGATCATACTGGATAATGTCGATGCTTGGAATGCCAATGATTTGATTTACATAAATATGATCGTCGGTGATGGCACCACCTTTCTGATCCTTAAAATACTGACCAAATCCAAGGCTTTTTGCCTGTGACCACACATTGGTAACCACACTCCCTGCATAATAATCCGATGCCTGTTCCCTGAAAAATGTAGCTTGTTTTCCTCCTACCATATCGAGTAAGATACCAAATCGGGCAGTATACCCTTTAACGTGAGGGTTTTTTGCCCAGTATTGTGTCCCCAGACACCAGGAGTCTTCTGAATTAGTACTTTTAAAACTTTCGGGAGCTCCGTAATCTTCCGAATCAAAAAATATAATATCAACCCCTACTTCTGGCTGGTTTTTTCCCATTAATCTGGCCATTTCGAGTAGCACTCCTACTCCACTGGCGCCATCATTGGCTGCCATGACCGGTTTTTTGCGGTTACCCGGTATAGGATCCTGATCTGCCCATGGACGTGAATCCCAGTGTGAAAACAACAGAATACGTGCTTCAGCTTTTGAATTAAAAGATCCGATAATATTCGTTGACCGAAGCACTGTTCCATCGAAAGCTGTTAAATCGGCTTTTTGCTCAATGACTTCTGCCCCCAACTTTCTTAACTCAGCGGATAAGTAAGCTGCACATTGGTCATGAGCTGTTGTATTCGGAACGCGTGGACCAAAATTTACTTGTTTTTGAGTATATTTATACGCAGAATCTGATGAAAATTCAGGGATGTTCACTGTTTTCTCTTCTTTTTTGGTGTTTTGGGATGCATGGTTGCAAGCAGAGAGTTGTAAAACTGTAAGCAGGAAGATCAATATTTTTTTCATGTGTATATAAATGAATGACAAAGATACTTATTTATCACGAAAAATCAATTCAAAAAAGCGTTGATTCACTGTTTTTTCATAGGGTTTCATCCCTATCATTTGATCTTTTGACAATATAGATCATAAAATTTCAAAGTATATAAAGGTCAAAAAGGATTACCAGAGACTATGCCAGAATTTACTTTGCCAACTTTAAACAGATTGTCAGAATCAGGCTACATATTCTGGATTCTAAGGATTCAGGCAGTCTATTAAACTCCTTAAAAAATTTACTTAAACCGTCAGTTACACATAAGCTACTCTATTACCACGGGATGAATAAAAAGTACATCAAAAAGAAAATGATTGTTCGCAAAAGCTTTTTAATTTTCAATAAATTAATCAGGTTATTTAAATGGGTGTAACGGATTTATTTTAAAAAAAAGTGGATCATCAAATTTTCTTTTTATATTTGTATTACGAATACATTTCTAACTCAGAACGGTTTTGGATTGGTTTTGGATTGGTTTTGGTTCCGTAGCTATTCCGATATATCAGTCACTTAACAATCACTTATTCGCAATACATTTGCCATATATCAATAAAGGTATATGGCATATATTTTGGAAACAAATGACTGAAATATCAAAACCAAAACCAATTCAAAACCAATCCAAAACCAATCCAAAATCAATTAAAGAATAATAGCAAAATGAATTATAAACTTAACTCCTGGGAATTAGAATCCAAATGGAGTAGAAGTTTTAATATAAAATAATCGATTTACTGAGTTATTGAGTCTTTTTGGTTAGGAGTCTTTGCAGATAATCATAAAAAAAGAATCACAGAATATTATAAAAATACAAATTGTATTTTTCGCAATCTTACTCTTTAAAACTTAAAAGAATCAGCAAAGAACGAACTGTTTTATCCTGAAGTTGAGAAAAAATTAGTTGTGGATGTCTTTTTTTTAGAAAGAAAGATAATTGTGCAATACCTTGGAAAAAGAAAATTGACGGCTTTTAAAAGTAATTATTACATTTGGTCTTGTTCGAAACGTTAATTTGGCGGAATAGCGAGTTGTGGCAAATCATTAAAACAGTTAAAAGATGCTCCAAAATCAATTCAATATCAATAAAACAATAAAATTATTATTTAAAATAAAAAAATTCTATCTGTCTGTGTATGTGTAGTTAAACTACGTGAATAGATTTAAATTACTACATTGAATTATCAAAAAGTTCTAAAAATAGGTTGTAAAACATATTTTAGTTCTTGTAGAACTTCAATTTTACCTGTTTATTTGCATCGTTAACTAAACAACACAATCTTTTTTATACCTTAAAAAAACTAATACCTATCTAGACGTGGGACTTTGTGAAAAGTCCCACGTTTTTTTGTGCCTATTTGTCTGTTTTTATGCACAATTCTCGAAATTTGTGCAAAAACGGTTGCTTATTCAATAAAAACCGTTATTTTTGCGGGTCTTTTTCTTTTCAGCATCCCATTTCACTCCAATTTATACCCACGGGATAAAAAAAGCAAGATTATCGATAAGAAATTAAAATTATCAGTCATATTATATTAATTACAAATTAACAGAAAATGAGTTTTAACATTGTTGTTCTTGCTAAGCAAGTACCCGACACGCGCAATGTAGGGAAAGATGCAATGAAGGCTGATGGTACGGTGAACCGTGCTGCGCTTCCTGCTATTTATAATCCCGAAGATTTGAACGCGTTGGAACAAGCTCTTCGCTTGAAAGGTAAAATTAAAGGTGCTACCGTTCAGATCCTGACGATGGGACCGGCACGTGCTGCCGAAATCATTCGTGAAAGTATGTACCGGGGTGCCGATGGTGGCTGTCTGTTAAGCGGACGCGAGTTTGCAGGTTCAGATACTCTGGCTACTTCTTACGCATTAGCTTGCGCCATCCGGAAGATGGGTAAGGTCGATTTAATCATTTGTGGTCGTCAGGCAATCGATGGAGACACTGCTCAGGTAGGCCCACAGGTAGCCGAGAAATTAGGTTTTCCTCAAATTACTTATGCCGAAGAGATATTAGATCTCTCAGACAACAAAATTACAGTTAAACGCCGCCTTGAACGTGGTATCGAAATCGTGAAAGGTTCATTGCCCATGCTGGTAACGGTAAACGGATCAGCCGCAAACTGCCGTCCCCGTCATGCTAAACTGACATTAAAATACAAACATGCAGCCACTCCTTCCGAGAAACAGGAAGCCGGATCAGACTATACTGACCTGTATGATGCTCATCCTTACTTAAACATTACTGAATGGGGTGTAAATGATATTGAACATGACATTCAGTGGTTGGGCCTGACAGGTTCGCCAACTAAAGTAAAACAAATCGAAAACGTCGTGTTTACTTCGAAAGAAAGCAAACGACTTACGGCTAGTGATTTTGAGATGGAGAGTTTAATGAAAGAATTAATTGCTAACCACACGATAGGATAAGTTAAGATGAATAATATATTTGTATATCTCGAAATTGAAGATGGCATTGTTGGTGATGTCAGTCTGGAACTCCTTACTAAAGGTCGTAGCCTGGCGAAACAATTGAATTGTAAATTAGAAGCGGTTGCTGCCGGTTACAAACTGGACGGTATTGGTGCACAAGTATTCCCTTACGGAGTAGATGTGCTGCACTTATTGGATGACAAACGCATGTCACCCTACACTTCTACACCTCACACTTCATTACTGGTTCATCTGTTTAAAGAAGAAAAGCCACAAATCGCATTGATGGGAGCTACTTCTATCGGACGTGATTTAGGTCCCCGTGTCTCTTCGGCTTTATTTAGCGGTTTAACTGCCGATTGTACTTCCCTTGAAATCGGAAACTACGAAGATAAAAAACAAGGAAAGATTTATGAAAATCTTCTTTATCAAATTCGTCCTGCATTTGGAGGAAACATCGTAGCCACCATTGTGAATCCCGATTGTCGCCCGCAGATGGCAACAGTACGCGAAGGGGTTATGAAAAAAGAAAT
>Ga0302287_10000222_pt1 | contig 34352 bp, 25 predicted proteins | sample III_Fen_E2_4_FD_200452 | JGI IMG/M metagenome (GOLD analysis project Ga0302287, IMG submission 200452) | Peat permafrost microbial communities from Stordalen Mire near Abisko, Sweden - III_Fen_E2_4 | ecosystem: Environmental > Terrestrial > Soil > Wetlands > Permafrost | place: Sweden: Abisko... | reverse complement strand
CACTAGCAAGGGTTCGACCCGTTACATACGCAAGCACAATTTCGTTTCGTTGCACAAGCTTTGCAAAGATCAAATTCGCTTCGGGTGAACCAGTACTTTCGCCATAAGGCGAAACAGTTCCATCGAGGTCACAAAAGAGAAAAATACGGTGGTCGGGAGCAGCAGCATTCGGATTTGGTTTCACCGCTTGAATGTAATCGCAAATGAGCGCTGAGGCTAGGAAATATTAGGGAAAATCAAGGCAAAAGAAAATCCGCACCAATGGGCGAATGGTTCCGCGTAAGAACCTTCAAGGGTCGTCGCGGTCACACCAACAAAAAAAATGAGTTCACTCTGAAACAAGCGAACCCATTGATACCAAAGCCGCGAAGGCATGTGTCGATTGCTTAATCCTTAAAACGAACAACCTTAGAACCAGCAACCACTTCACCGCATGCAATGACTGTTTCGCCCTTGGCTTCAAGGTGTTTGCGGACTTCTGCTTCAAGGCTTGGATCGATGAACACCAACATGCCAATACCCATGTTGAAGGTGCTGTACATCTCGTCTTTTTCGACCTTGCCGGCTTCTTGAATGAGCTGGAAAATCTTTGGCGGAGTCCATGCTTTGCGATCAATCACTACATCTACACCAGCGGGCAATACGCGAGGAATGTTGCCCTGGAATCCCGAACCAGTAATGTGAACGAGGCCTTGAATTTTCTTGGCTTCGATCAATTCAATGAGGCTGTGCTGATAGGATCTATGGGGCTTCGCGAGCGCTTCGCCCACGGTGCCCTCAAGCCCTGCAACCTTGGAATCGAGCTGGTAACCACCGACTTCGAGCAAGGCCTTACGCGCCAAAGAATATCCGTTGGTATGCAAGCCTGTGGAAGGGATTCCGAGGATCTTTGTGCCTGACTTAATCTGCTTGCCATCAATGATATTTTCACGCTCGACCACGCCTACGATGGTGCCCGAAATATCGTATTCACCTTCATGGTAAAAGCCTGGCATCTCAGCGGTTTCACCACCGATCAACACGCATCCGTTCTCGCGGCAAGCCTTAGCCATGCCTTCAACGACTTGTTCGAGCACGCCTTCTTGCAGGCGACCCGTTGCTAAATAGTCCAAGAAGAACAAGGGACGCGCGCCTTGCACCAAAATATCATCGCAGCAATGGTTCACAATATCTTGGCCTGGCAAGCCATGGCTCTTAAGGCCAAAATGCACCTTGAGCTTAGTTCCCACGCCGTCTACAGACGAGACGAGCACGGGGTCTTTCATCTTCAAATGCTGAATCGAAAAGAGGCCGCCGAAGTTGCCAATATCGCCCAGCACGCCTGCATTGAACGTGGTTCGCACGGACTTTTTGACACCGACCATCGCCTTGTCGGCACGTTCTAGGGATACACCCGCATCTTCGTAGTTCACAATAACCTCTTTTGTTGGTGACAGAAATTTAGAAATTGCTTTTGAAGGGATCGAACCCCCGAGCCTCACGCTCAAATTCTTACATTCGCTGCTATGAAACGACTGTTTTGCCTTTTAATACTCGCCACGGCTCCGATCTTTGCACAATCTTTAGGGCCAGATTACAATTTGGGCCGGATCACCGGTGGCCCGGAAGGCCTGCACGAGTTGTCTGCAGATAACTCACATGATCTGCGGTCTGTGGGCGATATCTCGGATTTCCGTTTTGGAAAAGCTGATATTTATCAGATTGATATTCTTGGCGCAATCTACGGGATATCAAATCCATCGCAAAGTCAATTTGGTATTGCCCCCACTCAGATTACAACCAACATTGCAGCAGCCGATGGCAACCGCGTCAACGTTTCTTTAGCATCCAACACCCTCGCCTATTACAACACCGATGGCTCAAGCAAAATGGGCTTCAAAGCGCCTTTTATCGCCAACCTGTACGCTGAATTTTCAGAACAATATCTCACCAAAAATGGGCACATCGATGTTCGCCCCGATCAATTTGGAATCGCGTTTTTGCGCGGCCCAATTCTTGAGCGTGGAGAATACAGCCATAGCCTCTACGCAACCCTCGACCAAAAAGATGTTACAGACTACAACACAAAATATTGGAACTTCGGATATTCTCCACGCTTCGGCTTGGCAAAATGCTTGCAGATCGGTGGTGCGTACAAAGTCACACTAAACAACACGGACCTCACGAACCGCGAAGCCAGTGCCAACTTAGAGTTTCGCCTTTCTCACTTTTGGCTCGCTGGTACTGTTGTGAGTACGAACAACAATATGGGCGATATTTGGAATGCACACAAAGCTTCGGCAAACTTTGATGCGGGTTTATTGCTAGGACACCGAGGATTATCGTTCACCGATGTTCGCGGCAACTGGGATCATTTCTTTAATCCCTTCCTTGGATTTGGACAAGCACTGATCACCAGCAAAGGTTCGCTTCCTCTCGCATCAGAGAACCACAGTTTAAACAATGCGAGCTCAATCCAAGCTGGTCTTCTTCCCTTTGCTACAGTAGGCGTCACAGGCGCATACGCACAACCTAGCCATAGCGATTCCGCGTCAAGCTTTGCCACATCAGTGCAAATTAATCTTACCAACATTCACCCACGTGCAGATGGGCCTAGGGATGTTGATGCCCTCGAATATCGTTGGGGCTACTTGCCTCGCCCCGGTGAATTTGAAATTCAATTCTCTGCACCTCTTCCTTTCAACAAAGGTCCAGTACCCTCGATCACCAGCAATAGCGCGTTTATACTCAGCAACGAGCTATTTCAGTCTTTCGCCGGCATTCAAGCCTTCGCAAGCCCCATTCAGCCTAACATTGCTTACCCCAATGGAACAACAATTGATGAGAGTTCTCTCACACAGATTTGGCGAGTTCAGGGTCGGATTGGTTTAGTTGGGCGCTCGTTTGTGGATCTGGAATATGCGTATGTTCAAGGTCACCTCTATGAAACAACACCGGAAACAAATGTTCACAGCGCACAAGCGGTTTGCGCAAAGCTCGGTATCGCAACCAAGCCTGCAATTATTGAAGCTGGATTATTCGTAGTAGATGGGAATCAAACGATCGATTCAACAACCCAAGCGAGTTACTCCCACTTAGGTCCGTTCTTTGTGCGTGCAATTCACAAATTCTAAGCAGTAACTCTTAGAAAGATTCGCGCACGGGTAAATGCAGCTCGACCTTGAGTCCTGGGCTTACGTTTAAAAGCTCGACGCGAATATTTTGCAACTCGCTGAACTTTCGCACCAAGGAAAGTCCAATGCCCGCACCGCTTGTCCTGCGGGTCATTTCATTTTCCACGCGATAAAATTCCTGGAACACGCGATCCTTCTCTGCATTGGGAATACCAGGACCAAAATCGCGAACAAACATCCACATTGCATTTTGTTTCACACGTAGTCCAATCTGAATCTTTTTAGGTTCGCAACCCTTCGCAAACTTGAATGCATTCTCAAGTACATTCATGAGCATTTGAAAGGTTGCATCAATGTCCATGTAAACTTCGGTATCGCAAGGGTCAATTAGAGCTTCAAGCGTAAAGCCAGCTCGCTCAATGGTTGGCGTGTATTTGGTAATAAATTCTTCTAAGAATCTCTGCGGATTGGTTAACTGCAAATGCACCGGCCAGCGATGGCGCTCTAGGTTTGAAATGTTCAACACATTCTGAATCAAGCGGGTTAAGCGCTCTGTTTCACTCGCGATCATGTTGTAATAATGCTGGCGCTTTTCTTCTTTTACCACCCAATGATTTTGCAACATTTCGGCATACATGCGAATTGCGGTGAGCGGGGTTTTCAATTCATGACTCACTGCAGAAATAAAGTCCTGGCGTTTGGCGCTTACTCGCATCTGCGTCGCCGTAATCTTGTATACACCATACAAGCCGCCCGCTAGCACAAACACCATCACAAATCCGAGCAGAATAATTACACCACCACCAGGAGGGCGTGCATCTTGATTTCGATACACAGCAAATTCCATATCTTGTAATGGGAATTGCAGCGGTGAAAAATACAGCATTTCGCCACTCGAAGCGGGTGCGCCAAAAGCAGCCAACAGCGTATCAGTCTTACGGAAATCTAGGCGTAGCGTTTTCTCTTCGGGAGAAAATTGCAATTCTTTATACACCTTGTTATTGAGATAGTCCGCTAAGTTGACAATGAAGCCTTGCGTAAAACGTTGATCGGAACGCCATACGTTGCGAAAGAAGATGATGTAATTGTGATCGAAGCGCGCTTGAAAGGGCTCAATTTCTACATCGAAAGAACCGTCTGCAGCATCGGGTTCAGGGGTGATCGAATCATGCGAAGTCTTATGTCGCACTTGGGCTCGCTCCGATTCCACATCGAATACGATCGCTTCTTTTTGCGACGGTGTTTCTACGCGTTTTTGGAATGGCCGCCCTTTTGCAAGCACCTCATTTACCGAAAGATCTTTGCCATTGTCTTTGAGCGAGTCTCCGGCAAGCGTGTAAACATAAGGGTATGCAGTCACTCGCCTATGTGAAAGACCATTTTGAAATTTCAATTCTTCAAGCACAGCCTTAATGCTGTCGCGCACATCTTCGCGCTCTTTTCTGTTCTGCACCGGAATTTTGTCGAGCAAGCCATCGGGTAAAACCGGCGTATGAACACTGCCATCGGGCTCCATCTGAAAATAGCCAACAATGCCCGAGTAATGACTGTGCACAGGGAAATGCGCAAGATCTGAAAGCGTTACGCCCTCACCACCAATCATGGGCACGGCACGAATAAAACGATACTCGGAATAGCTTCGTTTTTCTTCGATCGCCAAGTCGTCATAGATGCGCTGATTGAGCATCTGTAAAATCAAAAAAGAACGTTCCTTTTGCCCAAAGGTCGCTTCTGCGCTCAGATGTTCCCACGAACGGTACAACAGATAAATGGTCGGAAGTAAAATGACCAAAAAGATGAGCGAAAGAACAAGCCTAAATCGCGCCATATTCAATAGACCTTACGATCGAAAATATGTTGCAGAGAATGCATTTAGCAACGCATGGAGATTGCCAACGGCAATGACCCGCCAGCATTCCAACCCGAGACGCGCTCCCGCACTACTCTCAATTTTCAATTTTCAACTCTCAACTTTTAATTGCCTCAGTCATGCCCATTCATCGAGCGCAGTTGATAGCCTTCACCACGTAGGGTCAGCAAAATGCGAGGGCGTGAAGAATCTTCTTCGATTTTTTTGCGCAATTTGGTGATGTGAATATCTACGGTACGTGTATCCACAGACTCCGCGTTTTCATAGCCCCACACCTCGTGCAGCAGCTCATGGCGAGGAATCGCACGGTCGCGGAATTTCCATAAGTATTCGAGTATTTCAATTTCTTTGCGAGTGAACTGCAATTCTTCAGTACCACGAGAGCCCACAAAATCGCGGAATCGCACACGCAAATTTCCAATGACCAATTCATCGGTTGGATCGATTGTTTTACGCGCACGCCTAAGCACCGCTTGAATACGAGCAAATAGCGTTTCTACGGAGAATGGTTTAGAGATGTAATCGTCTGCACCAAGACTCAAGCCTTCGATGATATCTTGTTCAGAAGTCTTGGCAGATAATATGATGATAGGAAGTTCTCGATCCTTCTCACGTATGCGATTGCACACAGTGAAACCATCCATGCCCGGAAGCATGAGGTCAAGAATAACCAGATCGTATGCACCTTTCAGAGCTCGGTCTAACCCCGAGATTCCATCTTGCACATGGTCTGCAGAGAATCCTTTGAATTCACAAAGGTCTACAAGCCCCTCTGCGATAGCGATCTCATCTTCAATAATCAGGATGCGGACACCCGCTGGCGATTTATCATTTTTTTCTAGCATATTGCACCCTTAAAATACCAATATTCCAGCGATTCAGGCCACCTAGGTGCTCCGAAATGCAAGACTTTCGATTATAATTCTTATATCCAACGTGGAGGTATGAATGAACATGTCAAAACGATTACTCGCCGTGCTCGGAATCGCGCTCTGTGCGCAGAACGCTTCGGCGGCGGACAAAGCATGGGCTACCTCGCTGCAAGAAATTGGAAAGGGAGCTGCGCAAGGTTACGCGCAACCCTTAGCCATTGGCCTTGGCACAGGAATGAACAGCCAGTGGGACTATTCTGCGAAAACGCATTCCTTCCTTGGCTTGCCAATCGGCTTTACCGTTTACGCGGGCTACCCTATTGTTATGGTCAGCAACGGTATGAAAACCTTTGATTTCAAGGGATCCATACCTTCGGGTTCGCTGCTCACAGGATTATCGTCATCCTTTCCAAGTGGAGTTACCTTACAAAGCGTTGCGCTTGCCGCCAACAACTTTGATTCAACAGCGGCAAATACGCAATTGAAGTCGGTTCTCAATGACAGCATTAATATCGATGTCAAAGGCGTTCCAACCATTTATGGTTCTAATAAAAAGAAGACAATCACAGTGGCTGAAATCCTTAGTGGATCTCAACTCGGAATACTTGTCCGTTCTTACAATGTCAAGGCAGACGCGATTAATGCTGAATTTGATACACTAACAAAACAAGGCATAACGCCAGCGCAAAAGAAGCTTGCAAAGATTGATACATCGGGCACTATTGCACTCCCTTTTGTAGGTCTTAATACTCCCATTGCGCCAACATTGCCTCCTGTTGGTTTCAACCTTGGAATTTCGAAGATTCCCGTACTCGACAACATCACGGTGGGTGCTCGCTTTGTGCCAACCATGTCTAATAGCAAGCTGGGAAGCGTTGGTATGCTTGGCTTCACAGTTCAACATGAAATCACTCCGCACATTCCTGTGCTGAGCCACGTACCATTCTTGCACTTAGGGCTTCTCTATGGTTACAATAGCTTCTCTATTTCAGCGAATTCCACCGCTGGCACAGAAGCCGTCTCTGTGGATTCTAAGAATCAGATTGGAATGTTCACCGCATCCATCGATCCAAAATTCCCAGGAATCAGCTTCGGCATCTTTGGCGGCATTGGCTATGAAACCTCAGGACTTTCTCTGAACGTGCAGGAGCTTGATCTTGGCAACAACATTATCGTTCCCAGTTTCAAAATCGATCTCAACAACTCAAAATCGTTGCGCGAACAAATTGGCGGCCGCTTGACCTTAGGTATTTTTGATATCTACGGAAGTGTGGATAATGGTATTACGACCGTATACAATGTCGGCGTTGCTGTCGGTTTAAACGGCCTCTAAAATTTTCGTCTCTAGTTTAAAGTCCAGTCGTATGCTGGGCTTTTTTTATTTCCCCTAGACAAACGCTAGCACTTCACGCCATAAAATGAATTGTCTAGGAATTAAATTCATTTATTTAGCCACCCCCAATCACGTAGGGTCTGCAAAATTTCTTGAACTTGATTTTTCCTTGTTGTATGATCTTCCCAGTCATTCACAAACCGGAGGAATCATGAATCGATTAATCGCCCTTACACTTACCGCGATGCTCGCATTTAGCCAAGCATTCGCGGCAGACCCAGCTAAGAAGGCCGAAGACCTAGTCAAAAAGGCTGCCGCATTTATTAAGGAAAAAGGGAAAGATGCTGCAATCAAAGAGCTCAATAACAACAAGGGCGAATTTGTCGATGGGGAATATTACGTCTTTGCTTTTACCATGGCCGATATTTGCCTTGCACATCCAGCGAATCCAGGCATGGTGGGCAAAAACATGGGAAGCCTGCCCGATGCCGATGGCAAACAATTTTTTAAAGGCTTCCACGAAGTCATGGATAAATCAGGCAGCGGCTGGGTATCATACAAGTGGAATAATCCCGTCACCAAAAAGATTCAATTGAAGTCATCGTTCGTCATGAAAATTGATGGGAAAGACATGTACATCGGCTGCGGCATTTACAAATAATAGCGCACTAATGTTCCACAAAGAAAACGTCGAACCTGTGTAGAATTAATCCGAATTTGTTCACTAGCGACGAAGCTAAAAGGATTCTCCATGCTGTACTGGTTTCGCAATTTATCGTTATCAAGCAAAGTGATGGCCTTTCAAGCAGGCGTCTTGTTCTGTATTTTAGCGCTTGCATCTTCTGCAGGATTTGCGCTGCGCAGCCAGAATGCGACAGTAAAAGATCTCTATGAAACACACATCGCAAGCATGGCGAAGCTTCTTGAAATTCAAAAAACATTAGGGAATTTACCTGAAGCGACTAGCAGAGTAATTCTCTGGAACATTGCCGGCTTTGATGCGGCTAATACTCAACGCGCAAACGATACCGTGAAAGCAGGCATGAACAGATCCAAGCAAGAATTACTGTCTTATCAGAATACGTTGGATTCTACTTCTGTCGAAGGTAAAATCATTCATCAACTGGTAGACAGTTTAAACATGTTTTCTGATGCCGTAGATCTTGCGCTAGTGATGGCAGGAGCCGACCCACAACTAGCAAGCTTATCTCTCTCTGGCGCTGAAAAGAAATTCGAGCCAATAAGCCGTGCGCTAGATTCGCTAATCATCATAAAGAAGCAACAAAGCGCCGAGAAATATCACACATCTCAGCAACGTGCTCGCACAGACCTTTTTGTTTTTGTTGTGCTTTGCTGCGTGGCTGTTGCTTTTGTTATTCTACTTCTCATCGCTATTTTGAAGCTGGTAATTCAACCCGTGAACAATATCGGTACAGTGCTTTTTGAGATGACTCAAGGAGAGTGGGACTTAACTCGCCGAATTAAAGTCGGCAGTGAAGATGAAATGGGAAAACTGGCAGACATTGTGAATTCCTTTATTCAGCGTCTGCAAAAAATTGTACAAGATCTCGATCAGCGCACATCTGCACTATCAGGTTCTGCGGATCGATTTACCCAAGCAGCAACTCGCATGTCAGAGTCATCCCAACTCATGAGCCAGCAAAGCTGTTCAGCAAGTGAAACAACTCAATCGATTACCAGCAGTGTTCAGGAAATTTCCTCTGCTGCAAATTCTATGTCACTTGCCGTCGACGTCGTTTCAGAATCTATCAGCGAAATCAATCATTCGATCACAGATGTGGCTCGCAATTGTCAAAATGAATTAGCTGTTTCAAAATCTGCAGACACGCAAGTTCGTGATTCTAAGCAAATTGTGGATCGCTTGGCTGATGCAGCAAATAACATTGGCCGCGTGGTGGATCTGATTCAAGACATTGCAGAACAAACGAACCTACTCGCACTCAATGCAACCATTGAAGCAGCGACCGCAGGTGAAGCAGGAAAAGGTTTTGCGGTAGTTGCGGGAGAAGTCAAGGATCTTGCACGCCGAACTGCGGAAGCCACCGAAGAAATTCAGAGCCAAATCAACGAAATGCAGCGCAGCGTAAAAGCAGCCACAGGCTCCATGGATCAAGTTGCTGGTGTGGTCGGTAACATCACTGAGATTTCACAAAATATTGCGGCTGCAGTTGAACAACAAAATATTTCTCTTGGAACAATTGCCAAGAACATTGAAGCAGCATCCCAATCCGCAGCACAAATTGCCACGAAAGTCAGTCAAAGCGCCAAAGATTTGGATAACGTTTCTAGCAACGTTCGCTCCGTAACGACTTCAATTACAGCCACAGCAAGTACTATTGATGATGTTTATAAAGAAGGAACGAGCCTCACGCGAATGTCTGAAGACTTGCGACAAGTCGTCGATCAATTCCATTGGTGACTCTATCCCCTGTTTTATTGTGGGAAATTGGTAAATTGTCAACATGAATGAACCTCTATTTTCCCGCTATGTTTTGAAGGTCAGCTGCCCAGACCAGAAAGGGCTCATCGCCTCTTGCACACAAGTGCTCGCCAAAGCCGGCGCAAATATTCTTGATTTAACACAGCATACTACGCTCGATTTGAAACGTTTTTTTTTGCGTGCTGTTTTTGAATGTTCCGAAGAATCAATTGGACACATTCGCAATCACATTGAAGAACTAGCGAAGCGTTGTCAAATGGATTGGGATCTTTATGATAACGCACATACGCGACGCCTTGCCCTATTTGGTTCCAAGACCGATCACTGCATCTACGAACTTTTGCTAAGTGCACGCGATGGTGATATGCGCTGCGATTTTAGCTGCATTATTTCTAATCATCACGAACTTGAAAATGTCGCAAGTCAGTTTAAGGTGCCATTCTATTTCGTGTCCTCTGATTTAGATAAACCAGCGCAAGAAGTTTACCTTCGTAAAGTATTAGCAGAGACTCATTCAGAAGCCTTAGTTCTTGCTCGGTATATGCAGATTCTAAGCCCTGAATTCACTAGGGAATGGGCTCACAAAATCATTAATATTCATCACGGATTTTTGCCTGCATTTAAAGGCGCCAAACCTTACCACCAAGCCTGGGCAAAGGGCGTAAAAATTATTGGTGCTACGGCTCACTTTGCTACCGAAGACCTCGATCAAGGCCCTATTATTTGGCAGAGTGTGCAGCAAGTGGATGACACCTGCTCTGTCGATCAATTTATTCGTATTGGGAAAGATGTGGAAAAGCGCACACTCGCAAAAGCCTTGCGCTTATGGCTTGAGCATCGGGTTTTTGTCTTTCAGGGACGCACGTTCATTTTATAACCTTGCAGCTGTACGTATTTCTTGCTTACATTCTTGCTAGGGTACAGAGCATCAACAGGCTTTGATATTTATGAAGTCACGAAAACTACAGTGCTTTGCACTAGTCGTTGTTTGCATCCTTTTAAACGCGTGCCTTTCCAAAGAACCAATTCGCATAGGCGTTGTAGCTCCTTTGACTAGATTCAGCACCGAACTCGGAACACAAGGCCGTGACGGAGCAATCCTTGCTGCAGAAGAAATCAATGCGCAAGGCGGCATACATGGCCACCTCATTGAGCTTGTGATTCGCGACGTTGGTGGCGGACCTGATAGTTGCAAAATAATTCTAAAAGAAATGCAGAATCAAGGCATTCAATATTTTGTCGGGCCATATACATCTAACATGGCTAAACCTGCAATGGATGTAATGGACAGTGGCCACAGCCTAATGATTACCACAACGATTTCCAGCGACATTCTGGCTGGCCGCAACGATCAAATTCTGCGCATCTCAAGTTCGGGAAGCAAGCAGGTTCATGGAATTGTTCAGAACATAATCTCACGAGGTTTTAAAACAGCCGCAATCGTTTATGATGTAAATAACAGGGAGTATGCACAAGCACTGGTGCCTCTGTTTAATACTGCTTTTACGCAGATGGGTGGCTCAATTGTCTATACCGATTCCATCGTAAACGATTCTCGCCCTCCCTTGACTACAGCCGCAAGCCTTGCCAAAGTTAAAGCCGATGCGTTTTATATAATCACCACGGGAAATAATTTGGCAACGATTGTGCAAAGCTTAAGAATCAATGGCCAGCAAGCACCTGTATTTGGCGCTTCGTGGGGAATGACGCCAGAGCTTTTGCTGCAAGGCGGTAAAGCCATCGAAGGTTTGACATTTAATACATCAACGCCTCCTGTTGGCTCATTTCCTAATGGGAAAGCTTTTGAAGAAAATTTCAACCATCACTATGGGAAAACAGCCGCTTTTTCTGCTGTGCTGTCTTATGAAGCTGTGCACGCCTTAGCTACGGGCTTTACTCTAGCAGGCTCTAGCACGCCTTCATTTGTTAAAGACAGTTTACTTGCACAAAGCACAATACATGGCGTTTACAATGATTTTCATTGGGATAAATATGGCGATATTATTCGCCAGCAAGTCATGGTGCAAGTCCATAACGGCAACTTCGTTGTTATCCAAAATCCATAATTATTTCAAATAGCATATAGAAAAGGACGCCCGCGCAGGGAGTGCCGCGAGCGCCCTTTTTTGAACACCGAAGAGGGGCGCACCTCTTCGGCTAGGGGAATTTGGTCAGCCCAAGATACGCGACCACTCGAAGTAGTCGCTTACCATGCGCCATTATTTTAGAACGGATTGCGCAAGAACGCGGGAACGTCGCGATCTTGATCGTCATCCATTGGCTGATTGTAGAACTCGTTCACGCTCACTGTACCTGTGCTACGCGATTCCACCTTGCGATGGCCGTGATCAGCATGATTCGCTTGAGCTTGTGGACGAGGAGAATCCATCAACGAATCAAAGCGTGATGGATCGGGAACTTCGTGACGTGCATTCTGTGGAGCGGCTTGAACCGTTGCGCGAGAAGGCATGGGGCGAAGTTCGATCTCTTCGGTTTGTGGCACGCGACGCACATCCATCACAGCAGGAATGCTGGGCTGAAATGCTGTTTCGGGAAGGTAAGGAGCTACGAATGGGTTGGGCAATTCAGCCACAGCCGCCGTCACTTGAGTGAACACAGGAGCAGGTGCCACCATGGTTGGTGCAGCGGTCATTGCAGGCTGAGCCGACTGCGCAATGGGCGATACAACAGTGGGTGCAACAAATGCAGTCTCGGGAGGCAGAGTCGCTTGGAACTGAGCCGCGTAAGCTTCCCACGATTGTTGTGGAGCGGCAACAGGTGCTGGTTGTGCGACCACAGGTGCCACAACGGTTGCAGGAGCTTGATATACAGGCTGTGCCGGTGTAACGGTCTCAATGCGTTGAGTCATCTGGGACAATGGCGAAGGCGCATCAAAGATCGCTTGGCCGTCTTTATGGAAGCCAGCAGCAATCACAGTTACGGACACCTTGCCCTGATAATCTTCTGCGCTGTTTTCCACAATACCAAAGATGATGTTCGGCTGATTTTCTTCGCCCACAGCAACATTGATATAGTTCATCACTTCATGCAATTCAAGAATACCGAAGTCAGAACCATGCGTGATATTCACGAGCACGCCCGAAGCACCACCGATATCAATATCATCGAGCAGTGGTGAATGGATTGCGCGTTCAGCAGCAGCCAATGCACGGCCTTCGCCTTCTGCAACGCCAGTGCCCATCAATGCATCGCCACCATTTTCCATCACGGTCTTTACATCTGCAAAGTCCACTTGGATTTGGCCATGATTCAAGATGATATCGCAAATGCCACGCACCGCATTCGACAACACATCATCAGCAAGCTTAAAGGCTTGTGAGACTTGTGTTTGCTTGCTCGAGATCTGCAAAATCTTTTGATTCTGAATCACGATGATGGTGTCCACATTTTGGCGCAAAGCATCGAATCCTGCACGGCTATTTTTTTCGCGTACAGGGCCTTCAAAGCCGAATGGACGCGTAACCACAGCCACCGAGAGAATTCCCTTTTCACGTGCGATCTCTGCGACTACGGGAGCTGCACCTGTGCCTGTGCCGCCGCCCATACCAGCAGTGATGAACACCATGTCCGCGCCATCAATGGCCTCAGCCACCGTTGCACGGTCTTCTTGGATTGCTTGGAAGCCACGCTCAGGGCGAGCTCCCGCACCAAGACCCTTGGTGATCTTTGCACCAATCGAAATTTTTACATCGGCAAGTGAGTTGTCGAGTGCAAGTTGATCAGTATTGATAGCGATAAATTCCACGCCAGAAAATCCGGACTTCACCATCCGGTTCACTGCGTTTCCTCCTGCGCCACCAACCCCGATCACTTTGATCCGGGCGACATTTTGAAATGTCTCATCCATCTTGATCATGTTGTTTACTCCCTGTTTTTGGTTTTAGACATAATTCTTTAAAGAGCTCACGAATCGCTTCACCATATCGAGGACGCCTTGCGCCTTGCTTCCTCCAGAACCGAGTTCGATCTCTTCTTGTTTCAATTTCTGAACGCCATACAGCACTAGCCCAAGCCCCGTTGCATGCAAAGGATTTCCGACTGTATCCGAAAGTCCTGATGTTGTTTTGGGGATGCCGAGTTTGACGGGCATATTGAAAATTTCTTCGGCGAGTTCACACGCACCCGAAATGGTAGCGCAGCCACCCGTAAGCACAAGGCCTGCACCAATCTTTTCGCGCAGCCTTGTACGCTGAATATCTTTAGCCACGAGTTGGAAAATTTCGGCCATGCGTGCACGCACAATTTTTGCCAAAAATTCTTTGGAGACCTGTTTGTCTTCGCGGCCAGCAACACCAGGCACAGTCACAAACTCATCGCGAATTAGCGAATTGAGTTTGCAAGCACCCCACTTTTTTTTGATTTCTTCGGCGCGTTCTTTAGGAGTACTGATTCCCATGGCCACATCGTTAGTGACATTTTCTCCGCCGAGATCTAAGCAGTTCGTATAGCGAATTGAATCGTCTACAAAGATAGCAAGATCGGTGGTGCCACCGCCAATATCAAGTACAGCAACGCCTAGTTCACGTTCGTCTTTTTCAAGCACGGCATAAGCAGACGCTAAAGGTTCAAGCACAACGTCGGCAACCTTTATTCCAGCTCGCTCTACGGACTTATAAATATTTTGAATCGACGATGTATTTGCTGTTACAATATGTACATCGCCTTCTAAGCGAACACCATTCATGCCTACAGGATCCTTGATTCCCGTCTGGTCATCAACGGCATATCCTTGTGGTATTACGTGTACAATTTCACGATCGGTTGGAAGATTAATCGTAGATGCTTGTTCAATTACGCGACGCACATCAGCATGGGAAATTTCATTGCCGCGACTATTGACAGCAACAATACCACGTGCAGTAAGAGACTTGATATGCTTCCCAGCAACACCAACATACACATCTTTGACATCAATGCCAGCCATCAGCTCAGCTTCTTCAACCGCTTTCTGGATAGACTTCACCGTGGCGTCGATATTGACCACTACACCTTTGCGCAAGCCTTCTGAGGGTGAAGTGCCCACGCCCACAATGCGCACATCGTAGTTTTCGCTGACCTCGCCAATGATCACATCAATCTTGGTGGTTCCAAGATCAAGCCCAACTATGATCCGCTTGTTATCCATCCTGTCTCTCCCTTGCCACAGGTCGCGCCACCGCAAATCCTGGGAATCTCATATCAATAACACTTGCTGTATGCAGATCTTTCGTTAACGACTGCACTAACAATCGATAGCGATGAAACACCTGTGCATCACGATTTGCACCGAATAAAACCTTGAAATCCACATTGCGAAAAAACACTTCGGCATTGCTGGCATCACTGTTTACAACAACCTGCGAAGCCTGTGCGTATAAGGTCAAGTCCGCGTTATGCAGATCGCATAATAAGCTCAGAGCCATCGCAAAAGCTTTGCTTCCATTCGCTGTTACCACGGGCAATTGCATTCCTAAATCCTGTCGCATCGGAATGCGAGTTCCCTTGTCGGAGTAGAGCTTCCAGCCTTGGGCATCGGATTCCAAAAAGAGTGGTTGCGCCTCGACTAAACGAATCTTTAGCGTCGAAGGAAAGCTGCGTGAAACTTCTGCACTATGCACCAAGTCAAGCCGCTCTAGGCGATTCTGGATTGAATCTACCCGCAAGTCGCTCATGGGAAGACCCAGTTCAACCTTCGCAGCAGACAGCACATCTTCCCAAGCAAGCACATGATTGCCTTCCACTTGCACATGTTTTAACACGACCATGGAGCGGAGATCAATACGCTGATATGCTTGGTAAGCACAGAAAGCAAGCACAAGCACTACAAGCAAAATCAGGAGTGGCTTGCGACCACGATGCACAACAGTACGACTGGCAACGGCCATACGCTCATTGCGCGTGGCTCGACGACTCTGCATCGTTTTCCGTTCGTTGACGCCCATGCGCCGTTGTGTCCCTGTTGCCATTTAGCCTAGCTTCTCCATCAATTGTTTTCCGAGTTTCCACACATCGCCAGCACCCATAAGAACAACAAGATCACCCGCGCGTTTTTCGCTTACCAAGATTTTCAAAACATCTTCTTTCGAGGGCACAAAGCGCACATTGCGATGTCCACGACGATCGGCCGCAGTGGCCACGAGAGCTCCCGTTACACCTGCAACAGGCTGCTCGCGCGATCCATAAACATCGAGCACCAAGAGTTCGTCGCAGTTCATAAATTCAGCGCCAAAATTTTCATAATGATCGAGAGTTCGCGAATACAAATGCGGTTGAAACACAACCACTACACGACGCTCTGGATAAGCCTCGCGAATACCTTGCAAGGTTGCACGCACTTCGGTTGGATGATGCGCATAATCATCATAAACAAGCACACCAGAGGCTTCACCAATGAATTCGAAACGACGCTTTACGCCCGTAAACTTGGCTAGAGCAGTCCGCACAACTTCGATCGGAATATTTTCTTCAAGCGATAAAGCAATCGCTGCGGTTGCATTCAAAATATTATGACGACCCGGAACCTTGAGTGTGAAATTACCTAATGATTTGTCATGACCAGTCACTTCAAATACAGGCATTCCTTTTTCAAAACTCAGGGTATTGATCCGATAGTCTGCTTGGCGATTGAACCCATACGTCACCACAGGTTTACGCAAGCGTGAAAGCACGTCTTGATTGCCCGCATCGTCCATGCATATAATCACTTGGCCATAGAATGGAACGGAATTAGCAAACTGCACAAAGGCATCTTTAATCTCGTTCAAATCCTTGTAACAATCCAAATGATCTGCATCGATATTGGTGATGATTGCCGAGGTTGGTTTCATCTCTAAAAACGAGCGATCGAATTCGTCGGATTCTGCAATGAGATATTCGCCCTGGCCAATCGTTGCACCAGTTCCACGGCCTTTCACAATACCACCAACAATCACTGTAGGGTCTTTGCCGGCGTCTTCAAAGATGGCGCCAACCATTGATGTTGTGGTGGTTTTACCATGCGTGCCTGCGATTGCAAGCGTGTACTTGAGTCGCATTAATTCACCCAACATTTCCGCTCGGCGAATAATGGGGATTTTGCGACGCTGTGCTTCTACCATTTCTGGATTGTCTTTTTGCACTGCGGAGGAATAGACCACGAGGTCAGCATTATCAACGTTTGCAGCCGCATGACCCACGTGAATTTGAATTCCCAATTCACGCAAATATTGCACCACAGAGCTATCTGCCATATCGGAGCCAGTAACCACAAAGCCATTTTGGTGCAGCACCTCGGAAATACCCGACATACCCGCACCGCCAATACCAATAAAATGAAGTCTGTGGATTCGATTAGAAGGAATCATGAGCGCTGCTCCAGAGATAAAATGTCGCGAGCTATGCGATCAGCAGCATCGGGCATACCGAGGCCTTTAGCCTTTTGTGCCATGGCCTGCAAAGCCTGTGGTTTGTCGAGCAAGCGTTCGACCTTATCCCACAAGCCATTGGGGTCACTATCGAGTTCTACCAGCGAAGCCCCTGCGCGTTCAAGTACGCGAGCATTATGTTCCTGATGATTTGCCGTTGCAAAAGGAAAGGGGAATAAAATCGAAGGCTTTCCAAAAGCCAGCACCTCGGCAAGCGTTGATGCGCCTGCGCGCGAAACGATTAGATCTGCAGAATCGATGTAGGCGTACACAGGATTTAAAAAGCCAGCAAGCCGAACATTATCGGGCAACTTTACACGCGCTCGAATTGGATCGAGATTTTTTACACCCGCTTGCCACACGAGGCAAATGTCTTTGCGAGTTGAAATGCGTGAAAGCGAAGCTTCAATTTTTTCATTAATACCACGCGCTCCTTGAGAACCACCCAGCACCAATACTTTGTGTGTAAAGCCAACGTATTCGGATGGTAATGGCAGAGAACCCATGGCAGGTAACGCACGAACTGGATTGCCTTGCACACGAGTCTTTCCTGCAGGGAACGCAAGAGCGGCATCTGCGGAAGTCACAAAAATGGTTTTTGCAAATTTTGCACCGATACGATTCGCAACACCAGCCACTGCATTTTGTTCTTGCAGATATACAGGCACCTTGCGCAAACCCGCAGCTAGGATCACGGGCAACGACACGTATCCACCAGTAGCCACCACAATACTGGGTTGAATTCGCTTCACCAATTTCAAAGCACCTAAAATGGATTTCAAAAGTTTGAAAGGCATCTTTACGTTATGCAGCAAGCTTCCACGTGCAAGAGGCACTGCAGTAATCACTTCAAAAGGCCAGTTTGGCGCGACCAAATTTTCTTCCATGGACTGAGCACGACCAGCAAAGGTAATGTTCTGCACACCTTGTTTCTTCAAAGAATCTGCAATCGCGAGGGCTGGGTAAATATGTCCACCAGTACCACCACAAACCATCAATACAACATGAGGTTGACTCATACCAATCCTCCCATACTCTCTTTGATTTCACGACCCGAATCAGGATTCGAAATATTCAGCAGAACACCCATGGCAAATAGATTCATTAAAAGACTTGATCCTCCATAACTCACCAATGGCAGAGGCTGCCCTGTTGCAGGCAAAATGCGAGTACAAACTCCGATATGAATAAACACATTGAGCCCTAGCGCCGTGGTCAACGCCACCGCGACGTTACGTCCAAAGCGAGACTGGGCTTGGCGAGCAATCGTATAACCGCGCCACATCACGACTAAGAACAAACCCAATACCAACATGGTGCCGAGGTACCCCATCTCTTCACCAAGAATTGCATAGATGGTATCCGTAAAGGGCATGGGTAAGTAGCCGAGTTTCTGCGTACCTTGTCCCAAGCCTGTTCCAAAAAGCCCACCGTTACCCAAGCTTATGAGCGATTGTAATTGTTGATATGATGAGTCCGCATGTCCAGAAGGATCCATGAGCGCCAACACACGCTTTAACCGATACGAACTGGTGATCGCTAAAAGCAAAGCGGCTGGAACTCCTACTGCCCCAATGAGTGCCAAGTGCTTCACTTTTGTGCCGGCGGCATACATCATCACAATACAAACAATGAAGATGGAACTCGCCATAGAAAAATTCGGCTGTAAAATGGTAAGCAAAAAGACAATACCTACCAACAACAGCGGCCGCATAAATCCGACCTTAAAGTCTTTGATCATTTCACCAGCTTCCGCAAGTTTTGCCGCAAGCAAGAATATGATCGCGATCTTCATTAATTCAGATGGCTGGAATTCTAACCCACCTACATTCAGCCAGCGCTTGGCTCCGTGGGCAGCAAGTCCCATCGCAAGCACGCCGACCATCAGTATTAATCCACCAAAGAAAATAGGCCGAGACCAATTAAGCCAACGCTTATGATCAATCTTTAAACCGATCGCCATGCACACGAGACCTAGAGCCACCTTCTTCAAATGATTGATGATGTAGAATGTCGTAGGCAATCCGCGTGATTCTGCCAATGGACCCGACCCGCTATAAATTACCACCGCGCCCACTCCCATAAGGAGAAGAACCGACAGCAAAAGCAGGGGATCTACACGAAACATTTTCATTAGGCGAAGCGCTCCACAGGTTCGAGCTTGCGTAAGTTCTCTACTACTTCTTCAAGTTTCATGCCGCGAGAGCCTTTCACCAGCACAATATCGCCCTGTTGTAAGTCATTCGACAAGAACTCGACAATGTCTGCACGGCTCTCGAAATGCAGTGCACGATTTTCTGCGAGGCCACCTTTAATTGCGCCTGCTCGAATGTTCTTCGCCAAGTTTCCAAAGGTGCAAAGCAATTGGAAATCCATTTGTGGAATGCGTTTGCCAATTTCTTCATGCAAGCTTGCGCCTTGTTCACCTAACTCTAACATGTCGCCCAGAACAGCGATACGACGGCCCGCATTGCCAACATTCCCAATGGTTTCCAGCGCCATCTTCATAGAAGAAGGATTTGCGTTGTAGCAATCGGCGGCAACTTGAAAACCTTTGCAGCGATGAATTTCCATACGCATTTTGGAAGCTTGGAAATTCGCAAGACCTTCGACAATTTCAGATTTTGGAACACGGAGAATCGTTGCACAAGCAATCACTGCAAGGGCGTTATACAGATTGTGCACACCAGGAACAGTCAGTTGAAACTGTGTACGCCCCATGGAAAAATGTGCGCAAGCATTTTCATCCCACGTTACATTTTCGGGTTTGTACTGGCCGCGTTTTACGCCAAAGGTCACAATCTTATAGCGTGTCGTTGTTCGCAGCTTAGCAAGCAAAGGATCATCAACATTCACAATCAAAGTGCCGCCATGCATAAGGCCTGCTGTGATTGTTGTCTTTTCTTTAAAGACATTTTGTACAGAGCCAAGACCTTCAAGATGGCTATAGCCCACGTTGGTGATAATGGCAATATGGGGTTCAGCAGCAATGGATAGAGGCTTGATTTCACCAGGAGCATTGGTACCCATCTCAATGATGGCAGCTTCGTGGCTATGCTTCAAGCGGAACAAGGTCATGGGCACGCCCACTTGATTGTTCAGGTTGCCTTCGGTAGCCAAAGTGTTGAACTTGCGCGAGAGCACAGAACGCAACATATCCTTGGTAGTGGTCTTGCCGTTAGAACCTGTGATGGCCACTTTGCGCAGAGTAAACTTGCGCTGATAGCCCTTCGCCAATTTCAACAACGCTTCGTTTGTGCTTGCCACAGGAACATGCACTTTGACAGGAATCGTTTGCACTTGATCTTCGTTCATCACGCTCATCAGGGCACCTTTCTCCATGACTTGTGGAATAAATTGATGGGCATCAAACTTGACTCCCACGAGTGGCCAGAAAACAACGCCAGGAGCCGCTTCGCGCGAATCCAAGCTAAGGGTTACTTTGCGTCGAAGTACGGCCTTGCCTGCGCCAACAAGTGGCGCCTCAAGGATCTCGCACATTTCTGCAATGGTTAAATCGAGTTTCAGCATCCGAAAGCCTCCCGCACCACTTTGCGATCGTCAAAGGGATGCTTCGTCGTACCAATAATCTGATAGTCTTCGTGTCCCTTACCCGCAACGACAAGCCAATCGCCAGCACCCAATGTGCGGCAAGCAGCTTGTATCGCAAGGGCGCGATCTTCAATCACCACATGATTCTTTTTCTGCATGCCTGCAAGAATTGCTTGGATAATTTCTGCAGGATTTTCCGTGCGAGGATTATCGCTAGTGACAAAACACACGTCACAAGCATCTTCAGCAATGCGACCCATCAAAGGACGTTTGCCATGATCGCGATCACCACCGCAGCCTACTACGACAACCAGTTTTCTTTTGCACAAAGCGCGCGCAGTAGCAAGCACTCGTTCTAAGGCATCGGGCTTATGTGCATAATCAACAACAACGTGACGAGCACCATCGCTAAAGGCCATTTCAAAACGCCCGGGCACTTGCACTTCAAGCAATGCTTTACGTAAAGCAGCTTCAGGTAGTTTGTATGCAATCGCCCATCCACAAACGAGCAACACGTTATCTAAATTGAATTCACCACGCAAATGACTCTTCACTGAACCAAGTACTAACGGAGAGAGCGTAAATTCAAGACCAGCTTCGTTCACAATAACGTGCGAAGGAATCACATCTGCTTTTGCACCTATCCGAGAAACCTTTGTGGCTGAAACACCTTGTGCGGCAAGCTCATTAGCCAATCGTAAACCAAAAGAGTCATCTACATTAATGACTGCGACACCCCGTCGATACTGGGTAAACAGCAATTTTTTTGCCGCGAAATAAGCTTCAAAAGTCTCGTGATAATCAAGATGATCACGCGAAAGATTGCTGAAGAGACAGCTGTCAAAACTCATTCCCGCAACACGCGCTTGATCGAGTGCATGGGAAGAAACTTCCATTACAAAATGCGTACATTTTTCGGCAACGGCTTCAGCAGCAAAGGCATGTAGGTCGAGAAGGCTTGGGGTAGTAAGCTCCGCAGGTACCGAGCGATTTCCAATGCGAGAGCAAACGGTGCCCAACATGGCTACTTTATAGCCAGCAGCTTTGAGTACACCCTCCATCAAAAATGCTGTGGTCGTTTTTCCGCTGGTGCCCGTGACACCATGAACCTGTAAGCTTGCGAAAGGATTGCCATAAAATTCTTGTGCGAGATGTAAGCGCGCAAGTTTTGCATCGGCAACTTGAATCCATTGGGATTGTTTGCCTGCTGGTGCTTCGAGTTGTGAGACTACAGCGAGAGCACCGCGCTCCAGTGCTTGCAAGGCAAAGCTTGCGCCATCTGCCTTTGAGCCCGCAATGGCTATAAAAAGCGAGCCACTTTTCACACGACGAGAATCATCGGTAAGCGTCGTTACGTCAACATTGGCGTTGCCAGCAAAGACAGCACTAGGCAGCACTCGAAGCAATTGAGAGAGATGCATAGACATTAGGTTCTCTCCTTCAAAACGAGTTTGAGAGCCTGCCCGCGCAGCAACGGCGTATTGGGCATTGGATCTTGCTCAGAAACCCAACCCTTGCCGGCAAACTGAACATTCGCCCGAGCAGGGCCAAGAGCTTCTAACGCATCGCGCAAGCTTAAACCTCGTACATCGGGCATCTGCTTGGTTTCAACCGGACCAAGAGCCAAGCGCAAGGATGCCGCTCCTGTGGAATCGTGCCCAAGTGTTTGTGCGACAACTTGATTTCCTTGTCCTTGAAAATTCAAAGAGCAAGCATTTTGATGCGCCAAAGCTTCTGCAGCGGCACGAGTGAGACCCACGGTTTGCAAGGCTTCGCAGGCATTTGTGTTTTGAACTTGCGCTAAGTGAAATTGAATTGGTGATACGCGAGGGTGATAATAAACGCGTTCCATAATCTCTTTGAAAATGGGGCCAGCGGTATATGCACCCACATGCGCATTGCGAGGTTCATCGACAACAACCATGCAGACATAGCGCGGATTATTTGCGGGCACCATTCCAATGAAAGAGGAAATCATGGAGGAGTGATCGTATTTGCCTTCCGCTTGATTGTACTTTTCGGCAGTGCCGGTTTTTCCTGCAAAGTCAAGCATGGTGGATTTAATATTGGTAGCCGTTCCACGTTGCACCACCTCGCGCATCATGCTGCGAAGCTTGGCTGCAGTCTCTTGCGAAATGACGCGGCGAATCACTTTGCGCTCATTGCTCTGCACCACAGTTCCCATCATAGGATCGCGCCATTCCTTGACAATGCGAGGCTGCAAGAGCTCTCCACCATTTGCAACAGCACAATACGCAACAATCAATTGCAAAGGGGTTGTCATGATTTCATGTCCAAAAGACATGGTCATCAATGTGCGCGCGCTCCAAGAATGCACAGGCTTAAGCGATCCAGATTCTTCACCCGGAATTTCAATCATGGTGGGGCTACCAAAGCCAAATGCACGAGCAAAGCGATAAAACTTTTCATCACCGACAGTGCGGCCGATCTTTGCAAAAGCAATGTTGGAAGACTCAGCAAAAGCATCGACCATATTGAGCGGGCCGTGATCTTTGGTATCGCGAATCACATCGCCACTAGCCAGCTCCATGCGGCCATGTTCGGTATCGAAAATTTGATTTGGATCGACAGTATGTTCTTCGATGGCAGCACTCGCTGTCACCATTTTAAAGGTTGAACCAGGTTCATAGACAAGGCTAATCAAGTCGTTGCGAATTGCTTTGCCCTTCGCATTACCAGGACTGTTGGGGTCAAAGCCCGGATAAGAAGCCATTGCAAGAACTTCACCAGTGTTTGGATCCATAAGCACAGCAGAGCCACGATCAGCATCGAGTTCCTTAATACCTTTCGAGAGTGCGTTCTCCATGATTTCTTGATAATCACGATCAATGGTCAGCACCATTTCAAGGCCTGGGGACGGCGCGCGACCTTTGCGTTCTAGGCCTGGCAACACATGGCGATGCGCATCCATCGTTTGGTAAGACCATCCATCAATGCCTCGCAATTTTTCATCAAAGGCATATTCAAGACCTTGCAGACCTTGTCCATCGCGACCCGTGTAACCCAGCAGCTGACAGGCCAAACCGCCTTCTGGATACAGGCGTTGCGAGCTCATGCCCATGCTGTCCCACACGGGTTGATTGGTGGCAAGAATGTGTACGTTGCGATCAGTGATAAGACCACGATCAGGTTTCCAAATCATGCGACGCTGCGATTGACTCTCGGCACGATCGCCATAGTCATTGCCTTCAATCACTTGAATCTGAAACGTTCGCAGAGCCATGATGCCCCACAATACAGCAACGCCAAGCAACAACACGCGAATGCGATCAGGCTTCATTTGCCCACCTCCGCATTGCGTGGAATTTCCATGACCTTCACAGGAATTGCATTAAAGCCAAGACCCACAAGCCTTGCTACGGGCTCAATGCGCGTAAGGGATGAGAGCGATCCAATTTCAAGATCAGAGGTGGCGATTTCTGCCATGAGCCCTAAACGCTCTTTCTGCAAATCGAGTTGCACCTTCATAAGATCTTGATAACGATTCTGCTGCCAAATGGGAATCGACAGAATGCCCGACACCAGCGCAATAGCACCGATGCTCATGGCAACCCAGTTGATTCCTAGCTTTTTCATACCCTCTCGTAGATCCTTAGTTTGGCAGAACGCGCTCTTGGATTGCGTTTAATTTCTTCTGCCGTTGGAAGCCCTGGCTTGCGTAAAAGCTTTAGAACCTTGCGGTGCTTGCCTCCGCAGACACATACCGGAAATTTGGGGGGACAATGGCAAGCCTGTTCAAATGGTGCCATAGTGACTTTCACCGCGCGATCTTCTACCGAGTGATAGCTGATTACACACAAGTGTCCGCCAATCTTTAAGCACTCGACTGCAGCCTTTAAGCTTTCCACCACCTGTGGCATTTCTTCATTGATTTCCATGCGGATCGCTTGGAGTACACGAGCCATGAGAGAATTTTGATCAAAGCGACGATCACGGAAAACAAAATCCACCGCACTGCGCAAAGTCTTTGCGGTGATCGGTGTGCCTTCTTCTTGTGCGAGTTTGATTTCGCTTTTGATTTTTCGTGCTAATGGATGCGCACGATCCATATCTGCATTGTTACGTAGCGCATGGGCGATTTGATCTTCATCGGTTTCGATGAGCCACTGTTGTGCATCGCAGGCTTCGCTACGATCCATGCGCAAGTCTAGTGGCTGAGTGGAAGAAGCCATGGTGAAGCCGCGAGAGACTTCATCGAGTTGGTGTGACGAAACGCCGAGATCGTAGAGAATTCCGTCGGCGCTCCCCTGAGGAACGCAAGATGCGAGTTGGCCGAATGGCGCGTGGTGGAATTGAATATCCACCAAATCTGACTTAAGGATTTGGCCAGCATAAGCAAGCGCATCAGAGTCTCTATCGAGACAATGCAAGGTGCTACCGGATTTGAGTTGCGCGAGCATCGCAGCGGAATGTCCGCCGCCCCCTGTCGTGCAATCAACATAGACACCTGGATTTTGCTTCAGCCAGAAACCCATCACTTCCCCTAGAAGGACAGGTTCATGGTAGTTCGTCAATGTGGCGCCTCCTCCCGGTTTTCACCAGACCAGAATCCGGCATCGAACGCCTCCAATGCCTCTGGGGTTTTGAGTCCATAAATTGAGTCGTAGCGGTCGGGATTCCACAAGCTCGCGGTCTTCCCCATACGCGCCGCAAAAATGACATCCGTTGTCAACAACGCATGCTTTTGCAAATGGGGAGGAAGTGTGATGCGGTTCTGACCATCAAGCTCAGAGAAGTGTGCGGTCGAAATCAGTTGTTCCATGAATTGCTGGTTCATCTGAGTGCGAGGACGCTGGGACAGTTCTTGCATGAACTGGTTCCATTCCTTGACCGTATAAAGGATTAGAGACTGCTTGGGACCGAACCCAACAACAACCTCAGCGCCATCCTCTTCCGTCAAAAACTTGCGAAACTCTCTAGGGAATGCGGTACGACCCTTCGAATCGATCGAAGTTCTAGCCTGCCCGATGAAGGACTGTAGACGCATTCATTTACCCACTTTAATCCACTTTAAGGGAAAATATACCACCATTCCCCACATTTTTGCAGACAGAGAATTACAGAATGCACAAAACACCCCTTTTTGACTCAAAAAAGGCAAACAAAGTTTGTGGGGAAAAATGGGGGGCGAATCGCCTAGGAAGCTGTCCCGAGGTTTACGTGAATTGTTCAGTATGGATTTTAAGCGATCAACTTCCGCACCATTTGGCTCAAAAGGCGGCAGATGCGCGGCGTCGTTTCACCGCCGCATAGTGTTGGTTTATGGAATGCGCTTTCGGCTCAAAAGGCTGTAGATGCAAGGCATCGTTTCACCGCCGCATAGTAAAACTATGCAAGGGGGAACGTAACGAAGCAGATACAGTCTTTTCAGCCGAAAGAAAAAGCCCCTCAATCCGAAGACTGAGGGGCTTTTCATCATAGCGAGTACGGGAGTCGAACCCGTGTTACCGACGTGAGAGGCCAGTGTCCTAGGCCACTAGACGAACTCGCCATATTGGGAAGGCCAATAGTAATAAAATCACTCTGCGAAGTAAAGGTCGAGGTTGTTCACAACCTTCGCGCCTTCTTGCAAGTTCTTGAGATATTCGTTGAAGAGTGAATAGGAAGCGTAGAGCCAGCCTTGCGAAATTTCGCTGTGAATTGATGCATCAACAGAAGCAGCCTCTGGATCCTTGCGAGTAATAATCTTCACCATGGTTGCAGAACGAGCGCCATCAACGATTCCGCCCCAAACACCAGGCTTCTGCGAAGTCAAGACTTTGTAGAGGGCTGGGCTTGCATAACCAAGACCAGGAATGAATCCTTCGTAGCTTGCGTTGTCGAGAGTGTCGAGAATAATCTTCGCAATGGACAAGCGGTTTGAACTGTCGATCTTGACGAGGCCCTGAATATCTGCAGCCTTGCTCTGCAAGTATTGCTTCGCAAGTTCGAGACGCTTCTGATTGGCAAGGGCACCAGCAATGTAAGGCTTGAATGCGGCCAAGTTACGCGAGCCAGCTTTAATGCTATCGGCCTTTACAAACAGAGCCACAACTTCTTTGCTTTGCAGCACTTGCGAAGAAATTTCTTCGGTCTTTGGCATTTCAGAATTGCGGAATGCATAGGAGTTCAAACCTTGCAAGAAACCAATGCCAGGAAGCTCGTCACCTTTGCCGAACCAATTGGATTCTGTGACTATGAGGCCTTGAGCTTTGGAGGCTTCATCGAAAGACTTGCCTGCATCAACATCTTCTTTAATAGCCTTAAGCTTCGTGACCATGCTGTCCACAGTCTCAGTACTAGCAGCAATCTTGACCAAAATGTGTCGTGCATGAACCTTCACAGAATCCTTGCTTGAGCCCTTGCCTGTTGACATAATGACATGCCAGCCAAAAGCGGTGCGCACTGGTTCTTGATAGATCTTGCCAGAATCGAGAGTGGAAAGAGCGGTAACAAATGTTGGACCCCAAGCGTTAAGATCGCTAACGTCTCCACCCTTGTCATTAGAAGTCTGGTCTTCGGAGTTCATCTTAGCGAGTTCAGTAAAGTCAGCGCCTTCCTTCAACTGGTTGATCAGCATCTGCGCCCATTCTTTCGCGCTCTGCTCATCTTTCACGCTTGCTTGTACAGGCAAAGCAATGTACTTGACTTTGGACATATCGCGCTGAACGTAGAAGCTATCTGGGTTGGCCTTGAAGTATGCTTCGATCGCAACGCTATCCACTGCGGGTGCTGCGAAGGAATCGATAGGAGCTTGAGCAACCCAAACTTGGAAACGAGTTTCACGATGGTTCACAGTCCAACGGCTTTCGAGGCTTGAAGGATGGTAACCAGCGGTCACGAGCAATTGCAATTGCTTCTGTGGAATCTTTTGGTTGCGAAGATATTCGCGATACTGAATCAACTGAGGATCGGTGATCTTACCTGCGATCGTGGTATCAAGCCACGCACGGTATTTAGCGGGATCAAACACGGAATCGGTTTTGAACGCTGGTGCATTTTTGACACCTGGAATTGGATCATTCACCAAATCGTTCCAGAGCTCAATGTCAGAGCCGACGAGGCCTGCAGACTTGATCACCTTGGAGAGCAAGCGTTCTTGGATGAATTGATTGAGGAGCTCGGTGCGAAGCTGCGCGTGCTGAGCTTCAGAAAGGTTTGCGCCTTGCTGAGCTTGTTGCGCTTGCTGCAAACGCGTGCTGAACTCTTGATGCTGAATCGATTCCCCATTGACCTTGGCCACTGGTGGAGTCTTGTCCGTATGGAGCTGGGACATGTCCATGAAGAGGAGTCCGGCAAGAATGAACACGATGAAGATGTAGATCACCCATTTGGCTTGTTCGCTAATCCAGGTCAACATACCGTTTTGGCTCCGAGTTGGATAAGAAATTAGGCGGTTAATGTAGAAAACTTTGGGAATTAGCCTTGGAAAGTCCTATGCGGACCTCGGCAGAACAATAAGAATCCCCCATCAGCAGTGATAGGAGGTTTGCGTATCAGGGCATTTCAACAACAAATTGCCCTGCGCCTCCTTTTCCATGAAAGAGGTAAACACCAGGGGTCAACCGAAGAGGAACAAGGGTTTTCCCATCAAGAGAGATCGATGCAACCAAATGTCCACAAATATCAAAAAGCATCAAAGGCGTTTGCGTTCCACTAATGTGCAGCATTCCATTGGAATATGATACGGACTGATTCTTAGACACAGGCTTTTGCTTTACGACTGAAACGCTCGAATTGGCATTCCCAGCTGCACGCAGCAATGGATATGTGGAGCCATTCATGATATCCCATGTCGAATCAAAATTCCAACCAACAAAGCTCGAAGCTTGTTTCATCAAAAGATCGCTCAAAGCCGTTATTCCTACAGAATTGCCATGCTGTTCCGATGTCGTAGAATCGTAATAAGAACGCAGGGTAACTCCTTGTGCTTTTCCAATCAACCCATTGGTAGACACGGATCCAGAAACGAATCCTGTGCTATAGCTTTCGAGGATCGAATCCTTTTTGTACTGAGTTCCAACAAGCCCACCGACAGCGGTATCTCCAACAACAGATCCCATACTGTATGAGTTCACAATATTTGCCCCTTGCACTCCAACGAGCCCACCCACCGCAGTGTCTCCTTTCACGCTACCTGTACTATAGCATTCAAAAATATTCCCGCCTTGACCTCCAATTAATCCACCAACCTGAAAGTGTCCCGTAACATTGCTAGAGCTATAGGAAGAGTGAACCGTTCTGTTTGATCCTTGCAGTCCAACAAGACCTCCAGTGCCTTGAGAATAGTCGCCAACCGAAACCGCACCTGTGCTATAACTGTTCGAGAGCATACTGTTGTTGCCACCAATCAGCCCTCCGACAGACATGGAGAAAGACTGAACGGATACACTATCGGTACTATAGCTAGAGGAGATAGTGCCTTCCGCGCTTCCCACGAGACCTCCGATATCTTGCGCTTCATTTCCGGTTTGAACAAATCCATCGCTAAAGGAAGAATCCATGTGTCCACCAAAAGATCCAACCAAACCACCCGCAGAACCTATGTCATAGGTGAGGAAAATCGTGTCTGATGAACTACAACGGTGAAGATATTGTGCACTTGGATAATTCTCAAGCGAGGCGCCGATTAGCCCTCCAATGTGAATCGACTGTGTATCTGCGAAAATGAATCCAGAACTATGGCTATTGATGATTGTGTCCATGGCGAGTCCCACCAAGCCCCCAATATTTTCGGATAGGGATTTAGCCCAAACTCGTCCACGGCTTTGACTCGCGGTGATTTTTCCTTTGAGTTGAATTCCTACGAGCCCACCAATATCTTGTGCGGCGTTGAGGGTTTGACTCCCTAGGGTATGGCTCATTCCCCATACCATGCCTGAACTGCTGCAATTTGCAATGGTGCCTCCAGACTGTTGACCGACTAAGCTTCCGACATCAACGAAACCAAAAATCGTATCTCGTACCAAGCTTAAGCTGTCAATATTTCCTGAAACCATTCCAAAAAGACCAACTTCCGTTTCTGGATAGGGTCGATTGATGAATAGCCCCTCAATGGAATGACCGCCTCCATGATAGTTACCAGAAAAATTCAATTCACAACGGAGATTCCCAATAGGGAGAAAGCCTTTGCCGTGATCCAAAAGCTTGGTTGGGGTTGCATCGATATCCGCAAGCTGCACAAAGTTTTTGTTCCACACGCTGGGCGTGCGTGCAAGCCAATTCAAGTTTGGCAAGCTGTCGATCTGGTATGGATCTCCAGGGGTTCCGCTCCCTTGAGCACGCACGGAAATAGTCGAAGAGACAAGGGTGCCAGATGGCAATGCAGGGGTTGAATCTTGTCCAGAAACGTCCTGTAGTAAAGGAAAGCTTTGCCCATCAATGTTGAACCAGGTGGAGTTGAAGTCCCAACCAGCGAAGGTTGATCGATATTTCATCGCTGAATCCGAAATAGCACTGTCGCCAGCAAAATGGGAGTCTTGATTCACAAGATCCCAAGCAAAAAATGTTTTTGACATCGAACCCATAGGTTCTACAACACCCGCCAACCCATCACCATAAAGACTTTGGGCTACTACCCCCACATTGTAGCTTTCCGTAAGAATTCCCTTAAGACGTCCTACGAGTCCACCCACGACAATTGAATTGAAGTCTCCGATCGAGCCCGTATTGTAGCTGAAGCTAATTTGGCTCGAATCACCAGCAGTGCCAGAGATTCCTCCAACATACGTCCCTGAATCTGCCGTTACAGAACCAGCATTGAAAGACGATGATATCTTTCCCAAAAGATTACCTGTAATACCTCCAATATATTGAGAGCCAAGGAAGCCCAGCACGTTTCCATGATTGTGACACCCCTGGATATGGCCCGATTGAAGGCCTACGATTCCTCCTACAGATCTACTTCCTTGTACGCGACTCAGGTTGTAGCTATTCGATAGCGTGCCGCTGCTTTGCGATCCAACCAAACCCCCGACATTGCTTAATCCAGATACCGAACCGCTGTCATGCATCGCGATCATATTTCCAGATTGCCATCCAACGAGTCCACCAACATAATCGGATCCAGAAACCGCACCAACAGCGTAGCATGCGATCATATTGCTTGTGCCAAGTTCATACCCAGCGAAACCGCCAACGTAGTTTTCACCAGAGATGGTGTCGTTCACAAGACCAAGACTATCAACGGAACCCGAAAAATTTCCAAAGAGGCCAATTGGATGCGAATGCAAACGATGGATATAAAGATTCGAAATCACGTGCCCTTGACCATGATAGACACCCGAGAACTGGTATTTCTTTACGCCGATCGGGAAAAAGCCGCTATCGCTATCCCATGTCCTCGTGGGCCGCGCATCGATATTTTTTGTTTGCACAAACGTATCTTGCATGTTCGCTGTGTCTTGCGACAGCCAGTATAAATTAGGCAATGAGTCAATTCGGAAGGGATCAGCTCCCGTTCCACTTCCAGCAGGCTTTACCGCTGTTTGCGCACTTGCTATTCCAACAAGGCAAATAATTATGGCAACGACTTCTAATGTTTTGTCGAATACGCAACGGTACATTGTGCTCCCCCATTCCAGTGATTACCAAGCAAAGTTTAGTATTTTCTATCGCATATTCTTCCAATCCTGCAACTTTTTCCTGCAAGGGTTCCACTACCTCAGTAGTAGACAGGGCAAACGCATTAAAATCTGAATAGCCATTAGGCACTATTTATGGGTTCCGCGAACGCGGAGCTTTTTTTGTGTTGGAATTTTCTATAATCTATGGATATCCATAGATTATAGTTATAGGAGATGTGTGATGGGCTATCCAACGACAATTCAGTTAATCGCCCGAGACAAAGGCAATCAGTGGTACGTGAACTTTCCAGGAGCGCTCGCAAAGGCGCTTGACTTTGAACGAGGCGAAGTGGTCGAATGGACTATTGAAGACAAAAACACACTTGTACTGAAACGCACAGGAAGCACCAACAAGATTGGCGAACGAGAACGCACAGATGGAAGGCCTGTCGCAAAACTTACAGCCAAAAAGAAAAAGCCATGATTGGTCCTGTTCGCTACTTTGAAAATGTGAAAGATCCTCGCATGAAGCGAAAGCGGCGGCATGAACTAAGCCATGTGATTGCCTTAGCCCTAATTGCCGTGATTGGCGGGGCAACGACATGGAACGATGTGCAAGAAATTTGTGAAGACTTTGAAGATTGGCTTACTGGTCTGCTTGGATTAAATAACGGCATTCCATCCCACGATACATTTAACCGTGTGTTTTCGTTGCTCGATCCTCGCCAAATGGAACGCAGCTTTTTGCGCTGGACTCAGGAGGTCGTAAGGCTTACTGATGGTGAAGTCATCGCTATTGACGGAAAGAGCCTGCGAGGCTCTGGAGAAGGTGGCGCTAAGCCACTTGTGCACATGGTTAGTGCATGGGCGAGCAAGAATGGGCTTGTTCTGGGGCAGGTAAAAGTGAACGAGAAAACGAACGAAATAAAGGCCATACCAGAGTTGCTATCCATGCTTATGATCAAAGGCTGTATAGTCACCATCGATGCCATGGGATGCCAGAAGGAGATTGCGCAACGAATCCTAGATCGTGGTGCGGATTATCTGCTTGCAACAAAAGGAAACCAAGGGCGGCTCTTGGAAAACATCGAAGAGAGCTTTGGTCATTTGAAGGTTGTCGATATTGATTCTGCAGTTGATTCGGGACACGGGCGAATCGAAACCCGTACATGTTCCATTATATCAGATCTTCGTTGCATAGAGGATGCAAGCGAGTGGCCAAGTATGCGCACAATCGCAAAGATTGAATCCACGCGGTTTACTAAAAAGACAGGGCATGAATCAAAGGAAATCCGCTACTATATTTCTTCTCTGCCGCCTAATGCCGCAAAAATAAACAAAGCCGTCAGGGAACACTGGGGAGTAGAAAATAAGTTGCACTGGCAGCTCGATGTTACATTCTCTGACGACGCAAGTCTAAAAAGTTCAAAATATGCAGCACAAAATTTTACTCTGCTCAACAGAATCGCATTGAACCAACTGAGACATAGTCAACACCCAAATCCAAGAAATAAGAATATGAGTCTGCGGGGCAAGAGGGCCGCGTGCACCAGAAAAACCGATTACTGGAAACAGTGTATTATGACGATGATTGAGCCTACGGGGTGATTTTTAATGCGTTTGCCCTGCAGTAGTAGACCTTGTAGTGGCAAAGATTGGTGCGCTTTTTTATATCTGTACGCGAGGTTTCGATGTGTATGACGTTCTAGTTGTTGGTGCCGGCATCGCCGGACTCACAGTTGCCCTAAAGGCTGCGGCCGATGGCGCTCAGGTTCTTGTTCTGTCCAAGGAGTTGCGTTCGGGAATTGGTTCTACCAATCTCGCACAAGGTGGAATAGCCACCGTCATGGAACGCGATGATTCCTTTGGGCTTCATTTTGCAGACACATTAGAAGCGGGCTGCGGAATTTGCAAAAAGGATCGCGTGAAAATCCTTACGCAGTCTGGCCCCGAGACAATTCAACAACTGGTGGACTGGGGAGTTCAATTTAGCCGCGATGCGCATCCCCAAAATGCAGACATGCCGTTTCACCTTGCGCTAGAAGGGAATCACAGCCACCGTCGCATTTTACATGCAGCCGATTTGACCGGTAAAGAGATCATGCGTGCGCTACTGCACCAAGTGACGCTTTATCCGAATATCACATTTTTAGAAGAGCGTTTTTTGCGCGAAGTGGCGCTAGCGAAAGTGAATGGAACGCAGCGCTGCGTGGGCGCGTGGATGATTCATCGCAAAACAGGCAAACAAGAATTTTTACCTGCACGAGCCACAGTGCTTGCTACCGGAGGCTGCGGAAGGCTCTGGCTACATTCCACAAATCCTCCGCTATCAACGGGCGATGGTATGGCGATTGCACACCGCGCGGGTGCTGTACTTGAAGATGTGGAGTTCATGCAGTTCCACCCTACTGCACTTTTTGACCCCGGCGCGAAGCAAACTTTTTTGATCAGCGAAGCGGTGCGCGGCTTCGGTGGAATTTTGAAAAATGATTTGGGTGAAGAATTCATGACGAGCATTCACCCCTTGCGTTCATTGGCTCCACGCGATATTGTAGCTCGCGCAATTCATAATGAAATGGCTCGTACTGGTAAGCCCAACATGTGGCTCGACGTGACACACCGCAGCGCAAAAGACACGAAGTTGCACTTCCCCAATATTTATAAGCATTGCCTTTCGCTTGGCATTGATATCACAAAAGATTGGATTCCTGTAGTGCCTGCGGCGCACTATATGTGTGGCGGTGTGCAAGTGGATTCATGGTCGCGTTCAAGCGTGCCTGGCCTTTATGCTTCGGGTGAAGTTTCTGCTACTGGTGTGCATGGCGCAAATAGGCTGGCATCAAATTCTTTACTAGAAAGCGTGGTATTTTCTTTACGTGCATGGCAAGATATCAAATCGAGCCTACCTTCGCTAACCAAGATCCCGAAGCCTCGCAAAGCCTTTGCAGAAAAAATTCTACTCGAAAAAGATCGCGAATGGACATTGCGCAATAAGCGCCTACAAGATATCCTGTGGAACCACTGTGGTATTGTGCGCACGCTTGCTGGCCTAGCCAAAGGCGCAGAAGCGATTGAAGAAATGCGCAAAGAAATCGCAGCATTACCAAAGAAGAAAAATTCGGTAAGCCTTATGCAGCTTGAGCTAGAAAACCGCCTCGAAAATGCATCGTTTATTTTCAAAGC
>Ga0302287_10000219_pt1 | contig 35128 bp, 18 predicted proteins | sample III_Fen_E2_4_FD_200452 | JGI IMG/M metagenome (GOLD analysis project Ga0302287, IMG submission 200452) | Peat permafrost microbial communities from Stordalen Mire near Abisko, Sweden - III_Fen_E2_4 | ecosystem: Environmental > Terrestrial > Soil > Wetlands > Permafrost | place: Sweden: Abisko... | reverse complement strand
GTAAGCACATTCACCAAGCGGAGCGAATCATTCATAAATGGAATCGAAAACATATCGTAGCGCTCTGCTGGCATGGAATCTTTCATCGCAGTCGTAAGCAAAAGCACGCGCAAGTCTGCTGAAGTTGTCGCCACGTTATGATTGCCGTCAGTAGCCACAAACCAAACAGCCGCGCCCAAGACCTTTAGAGAATCTGTAGAAATCTTTGCTATTCCCGAAAGTTCAGAGCCTGCAAGAACACGCTTGTACGTTGTGGAATCACCCGCAATTTTCCAATACATCGTCACCGTAGGATTTGCGATATTGTCTGCGAATTTAAACGCGATGCTTGCAGAATCTTCTTTGTTCACAAAGGTTGGCGCACTGGTAATCGCAATGGTTGGCGGTTGTGTATCGACACCCAAGAAGAAGCGCGTTGGCGTAGAAGTGACAAAGCGTATGGCGCTACTAGGAGCTGTAGCTTGATCCAAACGCACAGGAAGACTATCACCCTTGTCTACATACACAGCAATATCAGTTGCCTTGATGCCGCTTGGAATCACAGAAGAATCAAGGGGTAAAGCAACTGTAATCGCTTGCTGCACCAACAAAGGCAAGCCTGCACTATCCAAGAACGAGATGCCATAACCTAGGCTACGAAGCCCCGTATGAGTCCCAGGCAGGTAAGGCACACCGCGTAGGTAGGTGCTGCGCGCAGAAGATGGCACTAAGATCTTTTGACCTGCACCCACGGAAACCGTGGTGGTATCTTGCGAAGCGGGGAGCGTGGTATCTACACCCACGACCGCGAATGTTGCCGTGTCGCGCAAGGCACCCCAGCCTACCACCACATTTGCGGAACCAAAGCCCACCGAGGACACGCTTCCCGAAGCTACCGAAAGCACATTCGCATCGCTTACGTTCCAAAGCAGCGAAGACTTTACATCTAAAGTATCCCCAGCCGAATTGATCGCCACAACACGCAGAGTCGTATCGGTCTTAAGCAAGGTGCGCACATGCTTGGGAATTAAGGTAAGGCTGGTAGGCAAGGTGTCATGGAACTGCGCAACCTTTACTAAAATCAAAGCTGTATCCATATAGGTGCCGTCGCTCACTTGCACACTCAAGGAATACAGGGCATGCGCACGATAATTTAATGCATTCGCTACAGTGAGTTTTCCTGTCGTAGCTTGCAAGGCAAAATCGCTATTCGCATTTCCACTCAGAAGCACATAGGTCAATGGATTCAATGTTCCATCGGCATCCGTTGCATTCATGGTTCCCACCAAGGTTCCCACCGCAACATTTTCAACAATTGTGTGCGTTGCAGTATCAAGGACTGGTGCATTGTCGTTCACATTCTGCACAAGAATTGTGAGAGCTTGCGTATCGCGCAAATTTCCATCGCTCACCTGCACAGTCACACGGTATGTATTGCTGTTGCTTGCACTAAGAGGAATTTCGTAGTCTGGTGCAACCTGAAAGTTCAGCTTGCCTGTCGCAGAATTAATCTGAAATAGTGGGGCATCGGCACCGCCTGCAACGCTATATACTAGAACAGTTCCCGCATCTGGATCGGTAGCCTGCACTGTCGTTACAGAATCCTGATTCTCATTCATCACAATCGTGGCGGTATCCAAAGCACCATTGGATGTGATCGTCGGGACTTCATTTACATTGATGACCTGTATTGCAAAACTCTTGTCAAGGGTAAGCCCACCACGATCAGTCACGCGCACCGTTACTGCGTAACTCGATTTCACTTCGTAATTGAAACTTGCATTAGCCACCAAAGAATCGCCAAAGATTGTGAAGAAACTGTTGTCTTGCAAACCGCTAGGAAGCGTGTAGACAAACACCTCGCTAACATCGGGATCGGTTGCAGTTAAGGTTCCCACGAATGCATTAGCACCTGCGTTTTCGGCTACGCTATCCTTGCTGAGCGTGATATTTGTAGGTGGATGATTGATATCGATGACTTGCAAAACACCATCGACATACGTGATGTTGTAATTCATAGCATTTAGACCAACTGCGGCACTTGGAGTGAGTGCATAGGCTCCAATGACAGCAGCACCTGCGGCACCAGCACTTGTAAGGGTTACGCCCGTAACGTCACCTGCATGAGCAAGGGTTCCACTCGTGATTGTATACGCTGTTGTGCCAAGTGCAAGCACGTTGCCGACGGTCTTGGTTTGATCGTTTGCTGTGATGGTAATTGGCTTTACGGTAATCACCAAATTCGCCGTGTTGTATGTAATGGTATAATTTGCACTCAGCGCAAGTGTACCTTGATCGATGGCATAACTGCCAACATCTTCACCCACTACGCGATGTAAAGCCCCTGTGAAAGCATCGCCATTTTTGAGCGAACCTATTACTGCGTAGGTAAGGCTTGGATCACTTGCACCAAATTCTTTGCTTTGTGGATCCGCAGTCACGGTGATGCTGCGCGTATCTACAGTCAACGTACCATTAGCATAAGTGATTGCATAGTTTGTTGCATTCGGGCCGACTGCCGCACTTGGTATAATTGAATATGCACTTGCGGCGGCTGAGCCCACTGTGCCCGCACTGGAAAGCGTTACACTGGTAATATCACCCACGCTATTCAAGCTTCCACTTGTGATTGTATAAGCGGTAGTGCCCAATACCAGCACATCACCATAGGTCTTGCTTTGATCGTTTGCAGTGATGGTGATTGGCTTTGCCGTCACAGCAAAAGTTGCGGGCGAGCCCATCATCGAAAGCGTGTAGTTGCTTCCCGCAGTAAGCGTGCCGAGCGTGTATGCATAAGTTCCCACCGCCTCACCTGCGACACGGTCAAGCGTTCCTGTAAAGATTGCGTTGTTGCCCCATTCACTGTTAGTGTAGGTGTAAGTAGGATCGACAGTTCCATAGATCTTGCTCTGAGCTGCACTTGGAGTAATCGTAATTGTCTTTGCACCAATCGTCAGGTTTGCGCCAGTATAGGTGAGCACGTAGTTGGCGCTGAGGGTCAACGTATTTTGATTGATCGCATAAGCACCCACATTTTCACCGGTCACGCGATTTAACACACCTGTAAATACATCACCATTCTTTAATGAACCCATGACTACATAAGTAAGCGAGGGGTCGCTTGCACCAAAGGTTTTGTTTTGTGCATCGGCAGTCACAGTGATGGCCCGAGTATTTACTGTGAGCACTCCTGTAGCATAAGTGATCGCATAGTTCGCAGCATTGGGACCTGTTGCAACACTTGGCATGATGTTGTATGTACCCACAGCTGCTGTGCCTACTGCACCTGTGCTTGTAAGCGTAACACCAGTAATATCGCCCGCATTGCTCAGTGTACCACTCGTGATTGTATACGCGGTTGTTCCTAACGCAAGAACATCGCCGTAAGTTTTTCCTTGTGCGCTTGCTGTGATGGTAATCGCACTTGAAGTGATGGTAAGATTTGCACCAACATAGGTGAGAGCGTAGTTGGCACTAAGAGCTAGCGTATTTTGATTGATCGCATAGGAGCCCACATTTTCACCGGCCACGCGGTTTAATACACCTGTAAATACATCGCCATTCTTTAATGAACCAGCGACTACATAAGTAAGCTGGGGGTCGTTTGCACCATAGGTTTTGGTTTGTGGATCCGCAGTTACGGTGATCGCACGAGAGCCCACTGTTAAAGTTCCATCGCTATAGGTTACTACATAGTTCGACACATTAGGACCCACAGCCGCACTGGGTGTAATGTTGTAGCTACCAACATTCGCAGCGCCAACTGCGCCAGCACTTGTAAGCGTTACACTAGTAATATCGCCAGCACTATTTAGTGTGCCACTTGTGATTGTATACGCTGTCGTTCCTAGCGCAAAGACATCGCCATAGGTTTTACTTTGTGCATCGGCTGTGATGGCTATAGCCTTTGCGTTGATCGCAAAGGTTGTAGGTGAACCCACCATCACAAGCGTGTAGTTACTTCCCGCAGTAAGTGTACCGAGCATATATGCATATGTGCCCACAGTCTCACCCGCGACACGATCGAGAGCTCCGGTAAAGCTTGCGTTGTTGCCCCATTCGCTGTTTGTGTAGGTGTACGCTGGGTCAGCAGTTCCATAGATCTTACTCTGGACTGCGCTTGGAGTAATCGTGATCGTCTTCTTAGTAATCGCAAAAGTCGAAGGAGAACCCACTATCACAAGCATGTAGTTGCTTCCCGCAGTAAGTGTGCCGAGCATGTATGCATATGTGCCCACAGTCTCACCCGCGACACGATCGAGTACTCCTGTAAAGTTTGTGTTGTCGGCCCATTCGCTATTCGTGTAGGTGTACGTTGGATCAGCAGCTCCAAAAGTCTTGCTCTGGGCTGCGTTCGGAGTGATCGTGATCGTCTTCTTAGTGATCGCAAAAGTCGAAGGAGAACCCACTATCACAAGCGTGTAGTTGCTTCCCGCGCTCAAAGTGCCTAGCGTATACGCATACGTATTCACGTTCTCACCTGGCGCGCGCTCAAGTATGCCAGTGAAGTTTGTGTTGTCGGCCCATTCGCTATTCGTGTAGGTGTACGTTGGATCAGCAGCTCCAAAGGTCTTGCTCTGGGCTGCGTTTGGAGTGATCGTCACAGTCTTCGCACCAATGGTCAAGTTTGCGCCAGTATAGGTGAGAGAGTAGTTCGAACTCAGGGCTAGTGTATTTTGTTGGATTGCATAGGTGCCCACACTTTCGCCGACTACGCGATTCAATGCTCCTGTGAACGCATCTCCATTCTTGAGTGTTCCTGTAACTGTATAACTCAGTGCGGGATCCGCCGCCCCATAAGTCTTGCTCAGGGCATCAGCTGTCACAGTGATTGGGCGCGTATTTACGGTAAGCGAGCCATCAGCATAGGTGATCGCATAGTTTGCGGCATTGGGACCTGTGGCTGCGCTGGGGGTAACATTGTAGGGACCTTGCGCTGCTGTGCCCACTGCACCAACGCTTGTCAGAGTAACACCAGTAATATCGCCAGCATTGCTCAGTGTACCACTCGTGATTGTATACGCGGTTGTTCCTAACGCAAGAACATCGCCGTAAGTTTTTCCTTGTGCGCTTGCTGTGATTGTAATTGCCCTTGAAGTGATGGTAAGATTCGCACCAACATAGGTGAGAACATAATTAGCGCTAAGAGCTAGCGTATTTTGATTGATCGCATAGGAGCCCACATTTTCACCGGCCACGCGGTTTAATACACCTGTAAATACATCGCCATTCTTTAATGAACCAGCGACTACATAAGTAAGCAGGGGGTCGTTTGCACCAAAGGTTTTGGTTTGTAGATCTGCTGTTACTGTGATCGCACGAGTACCAACAGTCAACGTGCCATTGCTATATGTCACCGCATAGTTAGAAGCATTAGGACCAGTGGCCGCACTAGGTATGATATTGTAGGAGCCCTGTGCTGCAGTGCCCATTGCGCCAGCACTTGTAAGCGTTACACCAGTAATATCGCCAGCACTATTTAGTGTGCCACTTGTGATTGTATACGCTGTCGTTCCTAGCGCAAGGACATCTCCATAGGTTTTACTTTGTGCATCGGCTGTGATGGTTATAGCCTTTGCGTTGATCGCAAACGTCGAAGGAGAAGCGGTCATCGCCAATGTGTAGTTGCTACCCACACTCAACGTTCCCAGAGTATATGTGTAGGCATTTACGGTTTCACCCGCAACGCGAGCTAAAGCACCGGTTAGGTTTGTGTTATCACCCCATTCACTATTTGTGTACGCAAACGTTGGGTCAATAGCGCCATAGATTTTGCTCTGCGCGGCCGTAGGAGTAATGGTCACCGTTTTCGTGGTGATCGCAAAGGTTGCGGGTGAAGCTACGATGACAAGACTATAGTTGCCCGACACAGCAAGTGTTCCAAGCACGTATGCATATGTGCCTACGTTTTCACCAGCGGCTCGGCCAAGCAAACCTGTGATATTTGTATTATCGCCCCATTCGCTGTTGGTGTAGGTGTAAGTAGGATCGGCAGCTCCATAGATCTTGCTCTGTGCTGCACTTGGAGTGATCGTGATTGTCTTTGCCGTGATGTTCGCTGTTGTCGTTGGTATGCCGGTAAAAGAGAGCGTATACTTCGATGCGTCGGCACCCCCAAGCGTGCTGGTAGTAAGGTTTACCGTTTTTCCCATGCCCGCATTCGCATCCGAAAATAGCGCAACAGCATTCAAATTAACCACTCCACTCACCACACCCACCAAGGTCAAACTACTGCCAGAAATAGTTGCCGCATTGGTGCCATCGTACACTTTACTGCTTGCTGTAAACGAACCTGAAATCGTAAGAGCCTTAGTGAGCACAAGGGTTACTTGATTACCCCCTGTAGTAATAGAACCCGAATAACCAGCAGGCAAGGAACCCACCGTCATCGTATTGTTTGTGAGAGCACCGGTATAGGTAAAGAGCACATAGCTGCCAGGGCCAAAACCAGTTCCTGCAGTCACATTCACGGAACCCGCAAGGGTGAGCGCACCATTCACTGCAACCAAGTCACTCGTTGCACCAAGATCCACATTCAACACAGATGCGCTGCTCATAGTGAGCGCACCTGTATTCACAGTGCCTGCGCCCGCATTGCCTGGAGCCACAGAGCCACCATTCTGTACAATCACAGAGCCAGCAAAGGTTCCATTGCCCGCCAAAGTTGCACCACTTTCCACTGAAACTGCGCTGCTAGAATTGATTGAACCAGTCACATTCACGGTGCCCGCATTAATGGTTGTGGCTCCGGTATATGCATTGGAACCAGATAACTGAAGGGTTCCCGCGCCAGCCTTGATCACAGCACTCGCTCCACTAACAATGCCACCGAGCGTAAGATCAGCGACAGCATTTGTTCCATCATTTACGGTAAATGTGCGATCAGCTCCAAGGGTGATTGGATTGGCGATGCTTGCGCCCATAGCGTTCGTGGTTGCGTTGATAGTAACATTACCTCCCAACGTAATGGCGCCAGATCCTGTAATCGCAGCACCTACATCCATACTCACACTCGTTGGTGTTCCTAAGGTGTAAGTAGACATAGCGAGCGTGCTGCCATTCACAATCGTGAGAGAACCATTCACCGTTAAATCGCCCGCAGCAGTTTGCGTTCCACTCGTGTTGGAAAGTCTCAAGTTATTGTATGTGGTGCTCGTGATCGTTTGCGAACCTGTAGTATTCGTGTAATCAACAGTCAAGTTCGTTAAGGTCTTTGTGGCTATGGTGTATTGCGATGCAAAATCCGCAGTCGCTGCCGTGCGCGTCACGTCTACTGTTCCACTTCCATCCAAGGAGCCCGCACCACTAATCACAGTGGCCGCTGCAGGAGTCAGCGTTCCATTTACAGTCAAGGTTCCAGCAATAGCAATGCTTGAGCTTGCCGTAACTGTCTGTCCATTTTGCACAATGAAGATATCGTTGGTGCCTGTAAAGTCTGTTGGGTGGAAGCCAGTTCCATTGGTTTCTGTCCACCAATTCGATACCGAAGAAATGTCTGCAGAATTGGAATAGTATGTCGATCCAGACCCAGCATCAACCCACCTCGAAGAAGGAAAATCCACATATACATTCCACGCACTAGAATAGCCATAACCAACCTGACCCGTAGGATGATCTGTATCTGTGATTTGCGCAAGCTGCGTTTCACCAAGGAAGAACGTAAAGTTCGAACCAACCATCACCACCTTGATTGGATACGTATTATTGTACCCGCTTAGGTTGATCGTATTCGCAATGGAAGTGCACGACGCTTGCACAAGCGTGTTCTTGCAGAAGTAAAGGATATTACTTGGAGTAGCTCCACCAGACCACCCTTCATTAAGAAGTACGCCATAATAGGAGCTGTTGTTCGTGTACCGAAAAATTCCAAGGGCATTGATGCTATTGGTGGAATTGCTCCCTACAGACAGGGTCACGGTAAATGTTCCGTCTCCAGTAAGCGGAACATAGTCGTTAATGAGGATACCAGTGTTGCTCGTGTTGTCTTGCGCCACAGCACCTTTGCCGATCACTTCGGTCCATGTGCGCGCGTCTTCGCTTGTCCAACCAGTCAACACACCATCGCGATGAGTTTCCGTAAAGCCTGTTGCGAACACACTCATTGCAGACAACATCATAAGAATCAATAGTCGCATTGCTCGCGCAGGGCATCTTTCGATACTAGGCTTGCACAAATTATTGACTTCTAATATCATCTATTCTCCAAACCACTACATTAGCATAGGGTGTCATGTCCCTTATTCTTATATACAGCACTACCGGACACTTGTCTGTAATCCACAACAACTCAATCAATCCAAGTTGGAGGATCGGCTCAAATATTCGACATATTTCACGTATGTTGACGTACACGCTCTATCATTTCGGGAGCTTTATATCTGGAGAAGGAACGTCTTGGTTCGAATTAGTTGAACTACCAACGGTCATCCAAAGCACTGCGCCACCAACCGTTGCGGCACCTAAGCCCACATAGATCCATGGTTTTTTCCACATCGAGACACTTCGATCCATCGCATTCGGGAGCACTAAGTGAAATCCCTTTTCTTTCCATTCTCCGCGATAAGCGACATCGCGACTCAACAATACATGCAAGCGCACAATATTATCCCCTTGCTCTTTCACTGATTCTGCCGAAAGCCATTTAGGGTGATCCTTCGTAAACCCAGTCGTATCAAAGCCTACGCCCAAAAATGCAAGCAAAAGAGATGTTGCTCCTGTACTATCCTTAACCGCAACTACACGATACTTTTCAGGAAGATCGCCACTAAAATTGAGCTGAAGCTGAACCGAGTCAAGAGACTCCACTACCTGCACATTGCTTAGCACAGAAGTTTCGCCCGCATAGGCTTGCGACCATGTTGCTAGCAAAATGCAAAGTGAAACCCACCATTTCATCGCGCAGCCTTTTTCTCTTTCTTGATTCGATACATTTCCTCATCGGCCTTCTGAAAATATTCTTCTGGTGTATCTGTTCCGTTATACTCCACAATGCCGAATGAAATTCCGGTCATATTCTCAGGGGCTTTTATGCGATCGTATTCTGCTGCGATGCGTTCGGACTGTTGCTTTGCAATCATTTGCGAAGACCCTGCGAGAACAATCACAAATTCATCACCACCAACACGATACGAACGGTCTGTATCCCTTGTTCGTGCATGGATTGATGTAGCGAGGTCTTGCAAGGCTTTATCGCCGGCCTTATGACCGACAGTATCATTAAGCACCTTGAATTTATCCATGTCAAGCATCATGATCGTCAAGACCTCGGAAGTCTCACGTGCATGCAGCAACAATGTCGGATAATCTTCTTGAAATTGTCTCTTGTTGTAGAGTCCCGTGAGACCATCAGTGGTTGCTTGCTGTTTAAGAAGTTGCTTTTCTTCGCGCAACCTCACTCGATCTTCTAATGAGCGTTTGAGAGTTTGCGTCATCTCATTAAACGCATCGCGCACATCGCCCAGCTCATTGCGTGCTTTAAAATGAATTTGATAGTCTGCCGTTTCTGGATGCGATGGATCAAAACGCTTTCCAAATTCTTTCACACCACTGGTCAATAACTTCACAGGCCCGGTAATTTTGAGCACAAGGAACACCGTAAACAAAAGTCCAATACCCACCACAAGCCCTGTTGCTAACAGCTGATCCATAATGGCTTCATGAATCCCCTCTTCAATTCCATCAGAACTAAAAACAATACGTGCAACCCCAAAATGTTTTTTCTCCAAATTGATTGGTGCGTAAAATTCAAAGCATTCCTTGCCATTCAAAAGCTTTGCAAAATATCCTGACTTTTCCGCATACAACAAGCGCCCAAAAACAGAGTCAATGCTTGTGGTGCCATTTCGTTTGGGATCATTGGCCAGAATTACTTTACCGGTTTCATCTTGCAAATAAACCTCAACAACTCCCTTTTCATTTTTCATCAAGTCATCCATAAAATCATACATGGATAACTCAACCGATTGATCTCCAGTCACCAAACGCTCTTTCGACAAAGCAGCCCAAGACCTAAGTACAGCAAGGCCGCGCAGCTTACGTTCTTGCAAAGTACTATCGCGCTGAGATTCTGCAGAGAGGTACACATTAATACCTACAATCATCCACATTAGCAAAACAACCAACAGCAAAAATTGAAGACGAATACCAATCAATCGCTTGCCCGTCATTTCCCTACCGCCTTCTCATAATTCTTTAATCCTTGTTTCACATTCCAAGGACCATGTTGAAAATTTTCCCAGATTGGAATTAGCAACGCTTTGCCTACCGGCAAATGGTGCATATCCTCGGAGTCTGTGATGTAGTTGTATGCTGCAATTACAGCAAACATTTCACGATCCCCATAAAATTTTTCTGCCACGATTCGCAAGGTTTCTCCACGTTGCAAATGGTAGCGAATCACATGAATACTTGGTTGCGCTTGGCTTTGCGCAGGTGTAACCACAACCGTAGATTGAGATGGGTTAGAACAACGTTCAATCTTTACTGTATCCACGCGCGTAATCACCACAGGAGCTTGCGCCACCTTCGCTTGCTTCTCCATGGTTTGCACAATGCGTGCGCGATCATCAAGCATTACAAGCGAAAATGACTTTTGCAAAACATTGCCAGCCTCATCTTCCATTCGCAATTCAAAAGCATTTGAGCCTGCTTTTAAATTGTGGAAATTCAACAACAACAATGAATCCGAAGGCGTTGCAACAGCCATTCCTTCTGGGCTAATCTGCACGGACTTTAGATTAGGCTCATAAAAAGGCAGCTCCCAATGAATGGTGGACTCTGTGACGGTATCTGACTGCGACCATGTTACACGCGGAGCCTCGCCATCATAAATCGTTTGCACAGGATAACGAACCTCACTGCCCGCTTGATTCTTTACCACGATTTCAAGAGCATTCGCACCAAGCTTCAGTGGAATTGAGCTTTCAAAGTTTCCTTGCTCACCAATGGGAATGCGTATTGCACCTGGCTGAATCTCCAATGAGGTCAAGGATTTTCCCACCACTCGTCCACGCAATTGCAGCACGCTATCGCGCACAAAGGGAGGCACCCCTTCTAGCTCTAGGTTGGGCGGAGTTCTATCGCGATATGCGGAAATCGATCGACGCTCAAGCAAAACTTTACCCTTAAACAATCCAAGCTCCACCACGAAATATCCCACCGCATCATCGGGCAATTTGACCAACCGCTCTTCGGGAGAGGTTCCAGGCATTGCATCCATACCAACATTCACACTAGCTCGCTCTGGATACCAGAGCCTGACAGCAATACTCATCGAGCTATCAAAGAGAGCCGGATCTACAGCGAAAGAGAACCCTTGTGGAAGCATTTCCAACTTGCCTGAATTCAAAATATTTTGTGCATAAGGAATGCGCACAAGCCCTTTTCCATCGCTGCCTGTGATGATAATTCCATTCCACACAATCACACGACCTACAGTTTGCAATTTGTCTTGCAGCTCTAAGAGCGTTCCTTTCTGTGTAGTTCCATTGAATGAGCAAAGGCCGTCTAGAGTATTCATCATTAATGTGCCATTTTGCTCGGTCATGTAAGTGATATTCCAAGATGTGTTGATGGTGCTTGCAGCGTCAAGCGCTAGATCGATACGCCCCAAGCCTTGCAAGGTACCGACATAAATTTGCGGACCAACCAACGCAAGCCCGGTAACCTGATTATCGGGTAAACCATCGAAGCGATCAAAGCCTTTCCAACTTACACGCGCCATATCAAGAACGCGCACTCCTGCAGACTCCGTTCCTACGTATGCAAAGCCTCCCAAGATCAACACACTCTGCACACGACCTGGGTTTCCAGGAATCACCCAACTTGCTTGCATGCGTTTTTGTTCAAGATTTACCTTGGCTAACGCACCATTGCCACCGATCCATAAATCAGATCCACGCAGCGCAAGAGAGAATGCACCAGCCTGTGAAAAGCCGAGCTTTGCGCCCGATAAATGCACAACGGTCTGATGACGACGCACATCCCAAACCGTAAGACCACCCTCAGATGCAATCAACAACCAATTCTTCCACCAAGCAAGATCATAGATGCGTTGGCGCGCCCCAAACTCGGGCAACAGCAATGAATCAATATGCGTACCAGCTTCATTCATTAATCGCACACCACCAGAACTCATCCCAATAGCAAGGACTGAATCATTATATGCCATCGCACCCACGGTCGCGCCTTTCGCTTTCCATCCATAAGCACTCCACGCCCGCGGTGTTGAAAATGCAGTCAACGCGAATACAAGAACCCATGCAAAGACTCGCGTATTGAACGGCGAAATATTTTTCGAAGAGGCATACATCATTGCATCCTCGCTAGTTTTTGTTTCACATTGGCGATGTACTTCTTCGCTTGATCATGATCGGGATTCAACTTGGTCACTTGATTCCATTTGTCTAAAGCTTCTTTATAATCGCCCACACGATATTTTGCGATGCCTTCTAAAAACAGCTCCTGCGCCTTTTTGTCGTTTTCAGGAGTACGGGCGAATTCTGCTTCACGAATGGTGCGCTGCACTTGCTTAACTTCTTGATCCACTTGCCGTGCACCGGTAAGTGAGAGGTCTGCTTTTTTCGCTTCCTTGATTTGCCCAGCCTTCACCAAGGCTTGCGCTTTCTGGACTTCGCGATGTTTATTGACTTCGACTTCGCTGGTCTTGGCTTGCTCGCGCCGCACATCTTCAAGCATTTTTTTGGCTACCGGGCTAGCAGGATCAAGTGCAAGAGCATTTTGCAACGCAGAATCAGCAACACTCAGAAGACCATCGCGCATCGCTTGCCGCGCATGTTCTAAGGCGGTTTGGAAATCTTGAATTTTTTGCAAGCGAACATTCAGCTCGTCTATTTTTTTTTGCTGTGCTGAAAAATCTGCGGAGGAAAATTGCGTATGCATAGATTGCAAAATGGATGCAGCAAGCCCCGCATTTTCAATTCGTATTGCACGACTGAATGCTTTATCCAAACTATCCTTTATTGCAATCCGACGATCAGCATCGATCTTCTGACGAACCTCTTGCAACAACTCGTTAACTTCGGGCTCTCCTGGATATGCCACCAACGCTTCACGCAATCTCGACTCTGCCAAGCTGTACTTGTGTACATCGATTTGTGACCTGCATTCATCGAGCATAACTCGCATTGCACCTAAACGAACCGTTTGCAAGGAATCCATGATTGCACGAAATCCTTTATCTTCGGGAAACTCTCGGAAAGCCCGTTCTGCAAGGGCTGCCGCCTGGTCGCGTTCTTTGGCTTGCACTAATTTTGTAAGCCGAGAGCGATAAGTATCGAGCAATTCTGCATGGCGGGCTTCAACCAATTTCACACGATCTAACAGAAACGCATCTTGAGGTTTGTAGTACAATGCGCGATTGAATTCTTCGAGTGCTTTTAAAAAGCGACCTTGCTTCAAAAACATTTCACCCACATCGGAGTGATTTTGTGCTAGCTGTTCAAGCTTTAAGCGCAAGTCTTGCGATGCCTTTCCATATTCTGCTTTTGCAGGTGCACGTTCAGCGATATGATTAAAAATACGCAGCGCGGTTTCATAATTTTCGCGAGCCTCTAGCCCTTGTGCCACATGGAACAGCGAGTCAAATGATCTTATGGGAACATCTTCAAGCCTAAGCTTATCCACTTCAATCCAATCAACTTGTGAAGAACCTTCTGAGGACACCCAGTTGCCTAGACGCATTTGGCATGCACGCATTTTTTGGTCGATGAAAAATTCAAAAGAATCTTGGCTGCGGGCTTTTTGCAACTGCACCAACGCCTTTTGAAATTCACCTTGCTTCATATAGTCATCTGCACTCAGCACCAATTTTTGTCGATCTGTTATATCCGCATATGCAACAAAGCCTTGCGCGATTCCTAAAAAAAGCGCAGTCTGCAAAAGCCACATTAAGTTTTGCTTCAACATTCTCTAATGATTATATCCCAAGAAATCCAACTTTGCACAAAAGCTCATCCGAATTGGAGTAGGCGAATCCTTGGCCTTCCATCTAGACAACCATTCTCTCTATCACTCATTTTGAGACAGCCACAGCATATTGTGTACATTTCACGGAACCTATGGCAATGCGCCCTAATCCTAAGCTTCTAGCCTTCGCAGATCGGAAACGACTTCGGTTTACCATTTTCTTTGGGGTTATGACCGGAATCTGCTCAATAAGCATTTCCTACTGGCTTTCGGTCGCTTTGGATGGCGCATTTCTTGAAATGTTTTCGCTTCATCAACTTGAAATTTCGCTTTCACTTGTTTTTGCATTTGCAGTTGCACGCACCTTTTTCAACAGCTTGCAACAATTTCACGCAGGACACCTAGCTGCGCAAGCCAAGAGCCATATACGATCTACAATTATTGATAATTTGAGGAATGATTCTCGCGCAATTGCAATGACGCGCTTTATGCGAGGCGTTGAATCGCTTGATCCATGGTATGCGCAATACTTGCCGCAAGCTTTTATCGCCATGATTGTACCCACACTGATTTTAATCGTAGCAGCAATTGTCGATCCACTTTCAGCCTTAGTATTCCTGGTGACAGCGCCATTGTTGCCTTTGTTTCTTGCCTTGATCGGCATGACCGCGAAGCGCAAATCCGACGAGCATTGGAATCTGCTTGCTCAACAAGGGAACCTGTATTTGGAAACGCTCGTGGGCCTAAAAACCTTACGACAATATGGGCGAAGCAACGATTGGGGGCACACGCTTAGCCAAAGCGCAGAGATCTTGCGCAAGGCAACCATGGGAATCCTTCGCTTAGCGTTCCTTTCTGCATTTGTGCTTGAGATGGTGGGAACCATTGGTACTGCAATTATTGCAGTTGAAATTGGACTTCGCTTGCTGCATGGAGCTCTCCCCTATCAACACGCATTGTTGGTTCTTTTACTGGCTCCTGAATTCTATTTGCCTTTACGCCAACTTGGCCTACGCGCACACGCATCAATGGAAGGAGAAGCAATCGCCAAAGACATCTTTCCACAATCTATCGACAAAAACAGCAATTACATACAAGGCGTCGAAATTACGCACAAACTATCGAATTTTGCCACTTCTTTGTTGACTCCACAAATCAATAAATCGCCTCTATCAACACCGACACTATTTGTCATGGATCTTTTTATCCGCTGGCCTGGGCAACAAATATCCGCATTGCAAGGACTCTCCTTTTCGGTTCCTGCGGGTTGTTTCGTGGCTATAGCTGGCGCTTCTGGATCTGGGAAGTCAACACTCTTTGCAGCCTTACTCGGACACGTTTCTGTGGCACAAGGAGAGCTTGTATGTAATTCTCGGAAAACGGTGTGGATACCTCAACAGCCAAAACTGATGCACCGCACACTGCGTGAAAATCTTTGGCTAGAGCCAAAGCCAAGCACGGAACGCGATGCACTTCTTTGGCTCGCTCTTGCAGAAGTCGGCCTAGATGAGTTTGTACGCAATCTTCCCGAAGGCTTAGATACCTTAGCGGGTGAAGATGGAATTCGCTTTAGTGGTGGACAAGCACGCAGGCTTTGTCTTGCACGCGCTTTTCTAGAAAAGCCTGATTTAGTTTTACTCGATGAACCTGAAGCCCATTTAGACGCTCACTCCGTTGCCTTTTTGGAAACTGCGTTAGCAAAAGTAAACCAAGCCACTCGAATCATTGTTTCACATCGCCCAGAAACCTTGGCACATGCAGATCGAGTACTGTTTCTTGCCAAAGGACGCGCACAAGCATTTGCAACTCATGCAGAGCTTATGCAAAGTAGCGAAGCCTACCGCAACCTTTTGCAAGCAAGTGAGACTGCATTATGATGCGCATCTGGAAAATGGCTTTACCAGAATGGCGCTTTATGTTGCTTGCATCCTTGTGGGCTTTTTTAACCACCGGAAGCTCTATTGGCTTAATGATGTGCTCGGGGTGGATCTTGACCTTGGCGGCATTGCATCCGTCAATTGCCGCAATTGCGGTTCCCATTGTGGGTGTTCGCTTTTTTGGCATTGCCCGCGGAGCCTTCCGCTGGCTTGATCGCGTGGTAGCTCATGAAACTGCGCTACGCTTACTGGAAAGATTTCGAATCTGGTTTTATCAAAAGCTTGAACCTTTAGTTCCGATTGGTGTGCACGATTTGAAGCACGGCGATTTAATGCAGGCTATTGCACGCGATGTAGACAGTTTGGAATTCTTATATGCCCGCGTTGTTTCACCCCCCTTAGTTGCGCTATGGACAGCGTGTCTTATGTTCGTTTTGCTGGGTGTACATGGACTGCACTTTGCTTTGGTTTTTCTTGCTTTCCAAGCATTGTCCATAGCGGTTTCATTATTGACAACAAAACTCCTTAACCGATGGGCAAGCAAGGCACGCCAAGTGAGTGCGGAATTGCAAGAGATCATTTTAGAAATGCAAGCTCATGTTGAAGAGTTGCAAATTGCAGGAACTTGGAACGCATGGAAAACAGAAGCACTTCGTTGTGAGGCGATTCATAACGATGCTGCGCGTCGCACAAATTTTGTTGTCGGTTTTGCAGAAGCTTTTGTGCCACTCTGTTCGATGCTAGGCGTTGTGGGAGTAACTTTGCTGGGTGGACAAGAGGTTATAGCTCACCAACTCGACCCCGTACTTTGGGTAAGCCTTGTGCTCGGAACCTGGGCGGCCTACGAATCTGTGCAAGGGTTCCCGGCGATGGCGCAAGCGCTGCAATCCTCTAGGGTTGCTGGTTTACGATTGCTCTCGATTGCAGATCGCAAGCCTTTTGTGGTTCAGAAACAAACCATGTCCTCGCCTACTCTGCCTGCAGCGCCGTTATTGTCGATACAAAACATCACTTATTCTTGGACAAAAGGATCGCCTGTTTTCAGCAACTTCTCACTGACACTACAGGCGGGGAAATCCCTTGTGCTACTTGGAGATTCAGGTGTAGGCAAAACGACTTTGGTGAATATTTTATCGCGCTATCTCGATGCAGAAAGCGGCTCCATTTATCTTGCTGGGATTCTATTAGCAAGCATACCGGGTGATGAGGCGCGTGCCCGCATTGCCGTTCTAGATCAACATCCGCACATTTTTACAGGAACCCTTGCCGACAATCTTCGCATTGCAGACCCGAAAGCATCAGAATCATCCATGCAATTAGCCTTAGTGCGCGTTGGACTTTGGGACTGGGCACAAGAATGCAATACCGCGAGCCCTACGGAGACATGGGTCGGCGAGCAAGGCAAAGAGATGAGCGGAGGGCAAAGGCAACGTTTAGCATGTGCGAGGATTTTATTGCGACCGGCTTCCATCGTTATTTTAGATGAACCCGCAGCACACTTGGACCCTGATTCTGAATCCAAGCTGTTAGAGCTTTTCATTACCCTTGCACAAGAACAGCAATGGGGACTACTCGTGATTACGCATCGAATGCAATTTGTGCACAGATTCGATCAAGTGATACGGCTACTAGGTTAGCTATACTTTGACTATGCCTACAACTATGCTTACAACCCATTACTTCGCCTACGGTTCTGACATGTCTTTCCGCCAAATTCGGCAGCGCTTACTCGACGCTGAGATTCAGCTCGAAGAAGAATGCCGTAGCTCTGCTCGCCTGCTGGACTATGAGCTGCGCTTTGCGAAAACCACCCCGCACAATCCTGCGATTGGACTTGCCAGCATTCACCCTGCAAAGGGCTCCGCGGTGGAAGGCGTTCTCTACGAACTTCCCGCGACTGCGATTGCCGTGCTCGATAGCTGCGAAGGCATTGCCGAAGGCTTGTACAAGCGCGTAACTCTGCCAGTGGAATCTGAATCATTTGGAACAATCCAGGCTCAAGTTTATTTGCCGGGCGATGGGCAAACAGCGGAAGGGCTAAAGCCATCTCGCAATCATTTGTACCGCCTACTCGCGGCAGAAAAATTTCTTTCTCCAGAATATTTTGCGGTCTTGAAGCACACGGAAAGCATCAAGGTTGCCGTAGATGAAGAAGGGCTTCCCTTTGGGCCTGGTACGCCTATTCCAACGAAACCATTTCTTGCGAAAAAAGCTCCGAAATAATTCAATGAAAGCCACTCTTGTTGCTTGGGCCATTTTCTTTTGCACATGCGCGGCCTGGGCGCAAGAAGCATCAGCTATAGACACATCATTTCAGCGTTTTGGCGGACTTCCAGCACTTGCGTATGCTGAAGAAACTGGCCTGCAATATGGCGCACTAGTGATGATGTTTTTTAAGCCGATTGGCCCTCGCGACCCTGGTTCGCAAGCGGATTTCGCGGTGATCTTCACCACTAAGAATCAGAAGCGTGTTGTGCTTTCTCCGCAAATTGCTTTGTGGAATGGCAAACTACGTTTTGAGCCCGAGTTGCAATACCGCGATTGGCCAGGTTTTTACTGGGGTAGCGGCAACACGCCAACGGATTCGTCTCTATCGTATAACATGACTCAGTGGCAATTAGAGGGTGACTTGCAGGCCGTGCTTGAAGACTTCTCGTGGCTTCCTCAACTCGTACAAAAGCATGTAGAACTCGGCTTTGAATATGACTTTGAAAAGAATCGCACAAAGTTCAATCCTCATCCAGCACTAGATTCTACTTGGACTAGCAACCCATACCCAACAGCATCCACAAGCCTTGGTGGCAATCGCATGGGCTTAGGCTGGAACGTAAAATGGGATTCGCGTGATCACGACAATTGGCCACGACACGGCAGCATGGCTTGGGTTCGCCAAGTGTATTTTTCAAAGGCGTTGGGAAGCGATTGGGATTTTATGAATACCAAGGTGGACTTGCGAACCTTTTTGCCAACACCTCTTGGCGGTGCATGGGGCATGTGCGCCTATTGGGAGGGCGTTCGTGGTGATGTGCCTTTTGATCGACTCTCGCAGCCCGATGGTACCTACCATTTGCGCGGACTTATAAAAGGTATGTTGCGCGATCGAGAACAAGCTGTGCTGCAAGGCGAATGGCGCGTTCCGCTATTTTGGAGATTCTCGGCCGCAAGCTTTGTGGAAGCAGGAACCGTGGGCTCTTACTTCTCGAAGCTCTGGGAAAATTCACCACATTATGTGGTTGGGCTCGGTGGACGCATGGCGTTAAATGTGCAACGCAAAGTCAATGTGCGCGGAGATTTATCGCTTGTAGATGGCCACCATCTAGGCCTTACGATATACTACAAAGAAGCCTTTTGACCTAGAACTTTTCTTTCTGCTTAGTCTCAAAAATGGATGGCAGTGTGTAAGTCACCTTGCCACCTACGTACCAAGCATCTCCACCAGGTTCTGATGAAGCATTAATGATGTAGCGTGTCGATGATGTATTCTCTGCAAGCATTTCATCATACCAAACAAACTTATACCCACCGTACCCGCCTATTGAAACGCCGCCACCCAAATTTAAGCGCACCTCAATCTGGGCATTTACATCTTTGCCAAAGCTGCTGTAATATTTTCTGCCCAAGCTGTATGTTTCCATTTGCACATCGGAAGCCGATGGATAGCTGATTGCGTATTGGTCTGCAAAGTGAAGATTAATCACATTGATTCCGCCACCAATGGAAGGTATGAGATTAATGGGCGAAGTCTCTGGTAATATTTGATAGCCCACCATAAGATCAACGCCATAACGATACCATGATACATCCATCATGCTGCCCTTGTATGCCGCTGGTACGGGCGAGACCTGTGTGGGCATAAAGGAAACGTCGAGCCAGGTCGTTAGCTGATGATATTGCCCACCAAATTCAAGCCCTAAGCCCAACAGACCCTTTCCAAACTGATTGAAGTGGAGAAGCCGAGAATCAAGAATGGCTGTCGTATCGTAGGTTCCAGCCGTATCCTTTGATATGCTGAGTTTGCTCCATCCATATCCAAAGGCTAGGTGGTTGATCGCATTGATCGCAGAACCCGATAGCTGTTGGTACTCAGCCTTCACAGAGAAAAAGCCTTTCACCTGATCTTTGGCATAAAAAGCACCCGTTGGGTTATCATCCGCAAAGGCAAAACCTGCGAAACATACACACGCAAACATGAACCGCTTTACACTGAAGGTCATTCCTACTCCTTACAGATCCTACTTCTTACAGATCTTATTATTGTCAGTTAATGTTCCGTCAGTACCAGGCTTAGTTCCCGAAAGTGGCGACCAAGCAGAATAATCGATAGCGCCCCAAGAATCAAGCCATGCCATACGCACTCGGATGGAATATGAGCAAAGATCCGTTATTGCAGACACATTCTTGCGGTGCGCCGTTGTATGACGATCCACAGTGGGGTCTTTAGCAGGCGTTGGCGTCGCCCCAACTGTTTCTTGATATTCATACCAGACAGTATCACCAGCGACAATACCCACATTTAAATCCGTGGGATTCCAACTCACATCAATCGTAGTATCATCCAAAACTTTCGTATATACAGCTGGTGGCGTAAATGAAATGGATGCATCATACGCTCTTGGAGTAAGCACTTCCGGTGAAAACTCGGAGATCATGGTTTTGAATTCGTTATTGTAGTAAGCATAGAGCCTAAACAACGAAGGGAAAAGCTTGTTCTTCATATGAATGGTGTAATGATTATCATCTTGACCTAGCGTATCCACGTTTCGCCAATCACCAGGAGCGACTGGCACTTTCGTTATCGAAGTCGAATCAGGAAACAGGGCTGTATCAGGGAGACTATTCATATGCTGAATCACAAAGCCCACTTCAGGCTTCTTATTCGAAACATGCCACCGCATTTCAAACGTGCTTGGCGACCAGCGCGTAATTCCAACAGAGTCGACAGTCTCAAAAGTCACCGCTCCAAACGCCAGCTGATTCACCGCCACAACACCTGCTTCATTGGACCACTTCGAAATCAAAGAGTCCCCAGTAGAGGTTTTAACAAACGCGATAATGCGGTAGTCTGCAATATACTGCATGCTTTTGTAGCTTCTATCGCGATAGAATTGCTGATCAGGAGGCGAAGAACCAACGGCGACCCACCCGCTGTAATTATCGTTTCGATAAACCTTATACCCCGAGTACTCGCTTTGCTTTAGACTTGGAATATCGGTCCACGTAAGCACCATGGTCGTTGAATCCACAAAAGTGGACACCTTGAGATCCGTTGGGCCGGCAACGAACGAGGAATCGACCGTAGGCAACGCAGTGTAACTCGAAGAGCTCGTCGAAGAATTGCTTCCACCGGAAGATCCACCCGAGGTTCCTCCAGATGAACTTGTTTTACTGGAAGAATATCCAGCAATAGGCGCGACCGTGTTCGTTGAGCACGATGCAAATGCCAAAAAGATTGCGGCAAGGAGCAGACGCTTTTTCATAGTAACTCCAGCTAGGATCACTCTTGGGAAAGATACTCTATATTTCGTTTTATATCAAAGATTTAGAAGAAATGGCAAGGCGAAACCGAGCATCGGTAAAAAATTGGACATACATGATAATACCATCTTAGAATCTGTCTCCGAAAAAGAGGGACTTGCGGTTTTCAACTTCATTTCCTAAGATTGTTCACTTTCTCCCGGGGATTCCGTGCAATTACCGAAGTACAAGAAGAAGAAACGCATTAAGCTTAAGGTTTGTCAAGAACCCGGTTGCGGCCGTGAGTTCTGGGGACATCCTATTGCTAAATACTGCGAACTTCATCGTGATATCAAGCAACGCCAAAAGCAAAAAAAAGAATTCGATAGTATCGAATCCAAGAACATGCTCTTTCGCCATGCTTACACAGATGTGGTTGAAATCACGTTCCAATGTTGCCTTGAAGACTGCAAAAACCCTTTTGCAATCAAGGTTTTTCCAAAGCAGTTCTTGTACCCAAGATTTTGCTTAGAACATCGCAACGACTTTAAGCGCGCAAACTTTGTTCGCTTGCAACGTCGTAAAGTTCACGATTAAGCCATTCAAGGCTGACATAACTCTTGCCCTTTTTTACATTTGGGCTTCTCATGGTGAGTGTGGCGCAATTGGTTAGCGCACCAGATTGTGATTCTGGGGGTCGTGGGTTCAAGTCCCATCACTCACCCGACAAAGCGGCGGTCTTCGGATCGCCGCTTTTCTTTTGCCTATTCCAATACTAATCCGAATTGGAAGTGACTGCACGCATGCCTCTTTTCCTCCATACTCTCACTTATGGTAGAATATGAAGGTTGGACACTTATGAAGGTGGTGGCTATGCAGTCAATCGCAGTAATGTTGCTTGCGCTTGTGGGATTCGTATCTCAGGCCTTTGCCTATTCATCGCCATCCTATGCTTCGAGTAGTTCGACAAAACTCGCTCCTGCAATGGCGTACATATTGAAAGACGATGGCTCCGTAGTTCGGACGTCTTTGCTAGATGGTACCAGTTTGCCTTTGATTCCTGCACGCACATCATCAAGCCATGCTCTTGCAATTGGAACCTATGGCCGCGTACAAGTATTCACGGATGATTATGCCGGACTTGTGCGGGCAAAACCATTGCTCACTGGAGCAAACCTCGACACAGTGCAACCCGCTTTGCCTGCCGTAAAATCAATGGCTATGGGCATGTATGATCTTTACGAGCTTAACACCGATGGCACCACATCTCGCATTGTGCACCACCCTTTCCCAGCCGCTTCGACCGATACGCTCGCTACGCTTTCTGGCTATGATCCCATCGCGCTAGAATATCACTACCCAACCAGCACTCAAATCTTTGCCTTGCTGCACAAGCAGAGCACAGGTGCAACCACAATTCTTGGCTATTACCAAGGCGGCAGTTTGATCTCCACCTTATTGCAAAGTTCAGATACTCTTCGCGATTTGCGCGGCCTTGCGCAAGACACAACGGCGGATACATTATGGAGTTTCGATCAAGGATCTGCAAAGTTTGTGAAGATCAGCATTTCTGGAAATACGGTAACGCCTACAGCACTTGGCGCCGACTCTGTTTCAGATATGCATATCGCAAAAGATGGTTCCCTTTGGTGGTCGAACAAGCAAGGCTTATGGCATGCGGTGGGCAACACGAACACGGTACAAGTCATCGCAAGCATGGCGATTATTTCGTTCAAAATTGACGATCAAAATATTCAGCCGTCTTTTACATCTAAACGAATGTTTGCATCACGATTTGCTCCTATTGGAGGTGGAACGGAATTAGACTATTTGGGATCGATGTCTAATGATGGCGATTCACTTTCTTGCGAGGCGATTCCTTATGGCACCTTAAAAGGAACCCTTTACCCCAACCCAAACAACACTTATCCCTGCAATTTCTTTTTTATTCAAAATGCAGGAACACCTCCGCAAAATTCTTACGACTCACTGCGCTTTGTGCTTGCTGATCAACGTGGCGGCTCCGATACCATGATATACTTATGGATGTACAACATCAATAATTCACCCGCAATTTCAGCACCCACAGCAATCACAGCGTATGCCAACAACGATTCTTACACTACGATTCAAATCAGTTCCGATGCAAACGAGCCGCGCAACACCGCATTGCTGCACGACCTTGATTCCATTAAGAATGTTGCAGTAGACACCCTTTGCCCTACGCAAACAGCAAGCTGGTTTTTGCAATCCTTCCAAACAGGCACAACAAGTGGCACGATTTCTGAAATCACCGCTGGGTTAAGATTTAAAGAACCCGTGCGCGTATCGTTGATTTATGGAAACGCATGGACTCCTGGTGTGACCTATGTGTACTGGAGCAATGTTTACCTCCCTAACACCTCGTCACTGTTGCAAACGTGGCCTATTTATAACGGATATCAATTATCACCATACACGACCTACTCGCTTGTATTTGAACCATTAGGAAGCCATACAGGCCAAGTCTGTTTTGAAAATACTGGAGCTTATGCTGGTGGCTATATGCAGTCCGCCGATAATCCCACGAGTAACACGCGTGACATGTATTTCAAGATTTTTGAATCTGAAAACTTCTCTTCGCAATGGGCACACCTTTTGAATGGGAATGCAGATACGATGACGATTGCCATCCTTGCACCCAAGAGCGCAGTAGGGCAAACCTACCCCTTCCGAATCATCGCAGACGATGGAGCTCAAGCAACGGCATCGTCGTTTAAAGTGACTGTAGCCAACGGAAGCTTGCCGGCATTTAAAGCCCCTGCTCAAGCGAGAGTCGCACACCGCAATTATTCTAGCGACCCTTCCGCATTCATTTATAACTGGATGACCACCGAATTGCCTTGGAGCCCTCGCTCTTATGCGGTGCAAATTCTCGACTCTGCAAAATGGCAATCTGCGCCGAGCGTTGACTATTCAGGCAACTTGAGTGCAACGGTAGCCATTGGGGCAGTAGGCATCGCTCGTTTTTTAATTCAACGCTGCCAATCCGACACTTCGCTTTGTAGCAACTGGGATACGGCTTCCATTTTGATCTCAACACCACCCACAATTCAAGTTGCCATGCCCGATTCTGTTGAAGCAGGAACCACGGTACAAGTGCCCATGACGGTAACGGATCCCGACCCTGGAGATAGCGCGTTTGTGAATGTAAGCTGGGCTGGAATCAAACGGCTCGCTCGTACATCTGGTGGCACAGGCTACGCAACATGTGGAGTTTGTGTGCAAACCTTCCAAGCAAAGTCAGCAGGAAGCTTGCGAGCACTTCGCGTAGATGCCGCTTTTGCTCGCGACACCGTACAAGTGTCCATTCAAAAAATTACGAACCTTACCGACTATTCCTACTGGCAAAGTTCAACCCAGATTAGCGCCTTAGCCAAAACAGCAGGAACAGCCATGCAGTGGCAATATCTTGATTTAGGCAATTATGTTAGCCTTGACTCTGGCGCGTTGTATGCAATCACGCTTGGAAATCCTTATGCCCCTGCCCCTGATTCTATTCGGTGGAGCTGGGCACCAGACTCAATTGCGGGCAGTAACTTTCAGTTTCAAAATTCATCGGGTCAAACAACCCCGATAGATGGCACGAATGATTTTTCTTTTGAGGTGCCTGCGGAAATGACATGGCCAAGCTTCATTGGCCTTTCACGCAATAGCGGACTTGCTTATGCGCTATCACTTTCCCCAATGCCGGCCGACACTGGCAATTACCCTGTTGTGTTCCGCGCCAACGATGGCACAGGCTCTTCCGCGGCTTATGCAACCATTCACGTCACCCCTTCGAATGTGGTTCCAACGATCACACACGAACAAGTGATTCGCATTGCAGCAGCTCCCGAGGGAATGTGGCAAACAAAAAAGTACTGGATTTCTTCCGCTACCGGGGCAATGTTCACCCCCACCTATCAAACCAAATTTGCGACGACTGCGGATTCAAATTTCTTTGCTGGGAATTTGCCGAGCATCACCTCCACAGGAACGCTATCCTTGTTCGAACCAGCAAGCTCTGGTGGTTCTGGAACCTCTATTGGCACAGGGGCATTCATGCTGCGTGCTTGCCTTGCGAAATGCTCTGTATGGGACACCGTGAAGGTTCGCATTATGGCGTGGCCATCTTTCACACTGCCAGCTTTAGATTCTGTGCGCGCCAATTCAAACACTAACCTTGTTATAAGAATCCTTGACGCAAACTATCCCACATTAGACTCCGTAACCTTACAAGAAAATTGGCTCTTTCAAAATGTTATGCAATCAGCACAGAATGGTTTATACAAGTCTAGCCTAGCCTCACAAAACGTATCGTTCAGCACATACACAAACCCCGGCGAAATTCGAGTATATGCGAAATTCCCTAAGAACTATGTGCGCGTAACTATTAAGGACGCCTCACAGACTGCGATCGCTTCGACTCCTGCAGCGAATCTTTTTGTAAACCAATTCTATGTTGCAGTTACTCCAGATATTTTGCAGTGGCAATCCATTCCCATTCCTTACAACATTCAGCTCGACCCAAGTAAAACATGGCGTATTGAGCTAGGGTCAGCACAATCGAGCGACACCATTGTTTGGGGCGTTGACAGCACCCACACTAATGCAGGAACATCGTTCGATGATAACAGTACAAGCGTGACTGGCGCGAGCATTAACACGTCTATTACCACTCCTGCACTCGCCTTTGAATTATGGGCACGGTCGTCGCCACCTCCTTGGTCTAACATTGGCGATTCGAGCAGAGTGAAGTTGTGGCGTGTGCACCCTGCAAGTTCAGATACAGGGCACTTCCGCTTGCTGTTCTCGGTCAGCAATGGCATTGCGGCAGTGGGTGTGGTACGCAATTTGCGCGTATTTGCAGATTCAAGCAAACACGATTCAACCCAGCGAGGATATGGCATCGCGGTCAATACCGATGGCCCATCTGTGCAATTTATCGCAAACGGAATTCGATCTAACAGCATTTTCCAAGGGGCTTCGATTCAACTGAAAATCCAAGGTGGCACAGTGGATACAACCTTTACCATGCAAGGAGATTCAGCCACATGGGCCCCTGCACCGTACGGGGATTATCTACTCACGTGGTCGATAATTAACCCCACCACTGGACTCGTGTTGCTCACTAAAACACAAACCTTTTCGCTTACCCTGAATGTGTTTACACCGCCGAAGTTGCAGACGTGGTATATGGTAGGCTTTGGAAGTCAGCCCTTCGATTTTTCAAGTCTCAAATCATCGAGCCTTGTATTTGGTTGGAACGATAAGGTTGCCACCAGCTCACAAGGCCGCTATGCATCTCGCAATGAACTAGTTTCTTCGCAAGTAGGCCGCGGTTATTGGTATTACACCGAAGACCCCGACACCTTGACAATGCCTTTAATCACAGGCATTCCAGCACCGGTGGTGGATTCACTATTCAATGGTGGAACAGGTTGGAACATCATCGCGAACCCTTGGCCTTGGTCGATTGCGCTCGATTCTGCACATACGTATTGGCAATGGGTTCCCGAGACAAATGGTTATCAAATTGTTACTTCTATCAATAGCTATATGGCCGCGTGGGTAAATACACCCAATGATGCAACGATCACATTACAGCCTCGCCCTGTATTTCATGCGGGACAAAAGACATTGGCGCGCAAGAATGCACCACTGTTCGCAAGCGTACAGGATTGGTCGGTGCAAGCAAAGTTAGAGTCTGGTGCACAAAGTGATATATGGAATTTCTTAGGAATTACAAGCCAAGAGCCTACTGCAAACGACATCTCGTCAAGTTTAGAGCCACCTGCAGCTATGGGCGATCGTGTGGCACTTTCGTTTGTACGTAATGGAACAGCACTTGCCCGCGATATGATTGCACCACAAGAAAGCGCACATTGGATTTTGAATTTGTCGGCAGAGCGTACCCGCGATGCCACACTGAACTTTAGCGGAGTCTCTGCACTACAAAACGTTGGGCTCAAGCTCGTGTTCATTTCTGCAGATGGTTCAGTGCAACAAATCAGCGAAGGTGCTCCTGTTCACGTTAGCTTGCGCAAGGGATCAACCCAAGCAAGCGTACAAGCAATTCCTAGCAGCGAAGTGATTCAGACCGCGTTTATACAGCATCTTCAAGTAACCAGCGTAAGCTCGGGCTATGAAATCCATTTCAACGCATCTTTGGCACTCAGTGGAAAACAGGCTTATGCAGAATGGGTCGATGTGAATGGACAAGTCATTTGGCAATCACAATTTGCACTTTCCGCAGGTTCAAATTCCATTACCACAAACCTTTCGCCCCATGCTGGAGTAAGCTTAGTTCATGTACGTTGTGCAAGTCAAAAAATGACCACCACGGTGTTTATTCCTTAAATGGGAGTCCTTGGAAATGCTACCTTGTAGCACATGAATCAGCCCTTAGCATTATCTTGTGAAAAGCCTTTTGAGCCAAGCTTTGACAGCGCTCGTATCCCTTCTGATTTTGATCATTGCATTGTGCTGCACAAAGATCAACTGCTGCTGGCAGGTAAGGAAGGTGATTGGCGTTTTCCACAATGGCAAGATCTGGAATTCTTAGAAGCATCGCTTGTGCAGCAACGCTTTATTGGCCTATGGAACGGTATAGCTTGCTATGCGATAGCACTCAATACAAAACATACGATTAAGACTCAAGACTTACTGCCACAAGATGCGCGAGCATTAATTCCTTCGATGAGCTCTGCAACATTTCATGCTGTCGCCCGCGCAAGGCAACTCCTTCGCTTTTATTCTTCACATCGATATTGCAGCCAATGTGGCAAAAGCCTCGAAGACTCTGCAAAAGAGTTTGCTCGTATCTGTAACACATGCGAACGCGAAATTTACCCAGTGATTGCACCTGCAATTATTGTTTCTGTTTTGCGGGAAGGTAAAATTTTGCTCGCGCATAACAAGAACTACACGCAACCTATGCACAGCCTTATTGCAGGCTTTGTAGAAAGCGGTGAAACTTTAGAGCAAACCGTTGCCCGCGAAGTGCGCGAAGAAGTTGGCATTGAAATTAAAGACATTCGCTACCTTTCTAGCCAACCTTGGCCGTTTCCGAATTCACTTATGCTAGGCTTTACCGCAAATTATGCGGGTGGTGAAATTCAGGTAGATGGCAATGAAATCGACCACGCAGATTGGTATGAACCGCAGCACATGCCAGATATCCCAAGGCCTGGCTCCATTTCAAGACTTCTTATTGACCGTTGGAATGATTCTTTTACAGCGTAAGAGAAAGCCCACCGCCAAACTGTAATACTTGCTCGCGGCTATCAATAAATCCACCTGGATTTCCATTGATCACCTGTGCGTAAAACATTGCGATTCGGTTGGTGTTAGGAAGCGGGAATCCTACGCCTACAAGCCCTGAAAACGTATTGGTGCTTTGCATGGCAGGGTAAATAGCCATCTTAGTAACCGCAGTGCCCGTTGAATCGTAATAGATGGGAACTTCTGCAGAACGATCACCTTGGAATTCATGGCGGAAAAATCCCGAAGCAATGAGGGTTACTTTTTGAACTGGATAACGAAACTCGCCACCTACTGAAAGCCCTTGAGAGTATGCAAGCGCAAGGCTTGGGGATTCTGGAGTATTGCGTGATCGCACATACTCAAAGCCGCGAAGCTGTAACGTGAACGCGACAACATTATTCCAACCAAGATCTAAACCACTTGCAAATGCATTTCGATTTATGTTGCGATATTGGCCATCGTAAATCATTTCCATAGCTTCAGTCGTTGCACCTTGTATTCCCATGGTACCATGCGCACTTTCGTGATGAAACTCGGCCGGTAGCCCAATGAACCCATGCGCAAAAACAGGAATGTTGTGTGTAAAGCCCACGTTTGCATAGCCGCGCCAATTATGGTTTGGAAGTGCAGCTTGGTTAAAGCGAGCATCGTTACGCACCTCAATAAATCCACCCACGTGAACATCACCAAGGTTCACTTGGTCACCAACCTTGAGCATAGAAACACCATGCCATTCTACGCGCGAATCCATGTGGTCAATATCGGCGAGGATACCTGCAGCACAAGCGGTGGATAATCCTGCGATCAACAAAAAAATGTTTTTCATTTCTTTAAATTAACTTTTGGGAAACAACGCTGCAGTTACATCCGCTGACTTTTGCAAGGTGTAAGCCGCTTTGCGCTTCACGGACAATTTCTTCACCGGTACTACCATGAATGGGGAATGCTGCAATCCCAATGGAAATCGTGGCTACGAGTTTTGAACCTACCCAGTCGAGTCCAAAAAGTTCGAACTCTTTACGCAATATTTCTCCGCGCTTAAACGCATTCTCTACCGAAGAACCAGTCATCAGCAGACAAAATTCTTCGCCTCCAAAACGACTAGCAATATCTTCAACGCGGGTATGTCGCTTCATTAGAAATCCTAGACCTTGTAACATCGCTTCACCAGCTTGTACGCCATGCTGTTCATTAAAGGACTTAAAATGATCGAGGCTAATTATCATAAAGCTTAGCGGGCGATTTTCGCGCTTAGCACGAGCAAGTTCGCGATCCAAGGTGTCGAGCAAATACTTTCGGTTATAAAGCCCTGTCAGTGAATCGCGAGTGGTTAAATCCATTAGGCGCTCATTGGCTGCACGTAGGGCAAGCTCGGTTTCTTTGATGGTAGAAATATCGCGAATCAAAATCATACTTCCAGTTACATCATTTCTCGACGAGCTGAATTTGGTAATACGCGCGTCTAATACTTGAAGCGTGGGCAGTGGCTTGGTGATTTCTAAACGTTGGCCTGTTTGTTTTCCTTCCAAGAGTGGCCGAAGCTCTCTCCAAAAATCAGGGAGTTGTTGAATTGTCATTCCTATCAATAATTTGCCTTGCGTGAATGATTGCGCTACTGGGTTAAAATCGATGAGGCGGTGCGATTGGTCGAATACCAACACACCATCGGTCATGTATTCAATCAAAAAAGCGCGTGCGATAGGCACCAAGTCAAGCAGCTGAATGCGAGCAATTGTGTAGCAAAAAAGTATTCCTGAAATTGCTAAGCAAAGCGGGGTCAAATCAAAACCAGAGATTGGTGATAGTCCCTCCACATAAAGCAGGCTACCCGCAAAGGGAATTATACTTCCGATAACAATGGCAATGCCCTGAGAACGAAAGCGGGGCGGAGCTTTGGTTAGCGAGTGCAAAATTGTAATCGTTCCAATTATAAACAGCGTGTAGGAATAGCCAATAAGCCCCACCCAATAAGCAGGCCCATGCCGATAGAGGGCAATGTTATAGGGTGAATAACTATCCTCAATGCTGATCCACATCCAGTGATGCCAAGCATTTGTATAAGCGATAATTAGAGTCAATAAAGGAACAACAAAAAGCCACGAAAAGTACTTAGGCTTGAGCCATTTATCTTTACCCACATAAGCAAGAGCAAAAAGCAAATAACAAACTGGAGCAACAGAGACTCCTGTGAGCAAAACGTTATTCCAAAAGGCTTTAGATGCAATCCCAACAGCTACAGATTCAATCGCAGAAAAAACACCCCAATAGACTACGACAACCATCAAATAGATGAGCGGCTGAGTTGCTCGGCCGCGACGATTGGGCCAACAGATGCCAATGCAAACAAATGCGACAAGTGCGCTCAAAATGCTGGGAAATATTATGGGAGTATACTGAAAGTTCATACTCCGATCATACCAAATTTATTGGAAAGAAAGAACTACCCTTGGCAACAAGCTGCACCTAAAACGACTGCGGAATTGTTAATGGAGAATTCGGATGTCAGTAATGGGAATTCATCTTTGGGGTCGCTGCCAAAAAGCACGGTTGTGGAAGTGAATGAAATGCGTAATGGCCGCAGCTCTGTATCCGCTTCCTCACAAAAGCTCGCGATAGTTTGCGGTGAATAATTAAGGATTTCACCCACTTCGGTTCGCACTTGAATTTTAGAGGTCATGGTTAAGAGTGACAATATTTGGCCATCGGGTGCAAAGTACAGCGAGTTCTTATCAGCAGAGACTCCAATGGGGTGACTGTCATACGCCATAAGGGTTCCGATTTCGCTAGGCACCGGAGTGGGACTCGCGGGTTCAAAGCTTTGTAAAGCACCGTCTTCGTAAAACGAAATGCCGGTACGAATGGTCGCCTTGCCCCAAGGAACTTGGATCTGTAAACGCTCTTCGGGCCATAAGGTTACAGCTTGCACGGCACCCGAAGGGTAAAATTGAATGCTAATAATCTTCGCAAAAATTTGTGTGTCACCTACGGTAAACTCGCACACCGGAGCCTCACCGTATTCGTGCTCCTCGGTCCAGAATCCTGTAAGTTTGCCAGCTGAAGGAAATATTTTTCGAAGTTCTCCCGAATCATGAAAGGTCAGCAACTCCGCGGGGAATGTGCCCATGGCGGTTTTGATGGGTACGCGATCTTGTAAGGGCAACGACTTCAATTTCCCATTAGGATGAAACAGCAGCGGCGTTTCGCGTCTACGGCCAGAATCTTGAACGCTGTGCAAGGGTGTGGCAATTCCATGCGGAAGCTTAATCGCATTCGGCTCTACCAAAAACACTTGGCTTAGTTTGCCATCTGAATCGTAACGAACATCGCGCGCACCTTTCCAAATCCCATATTCCGTAAGCAGTTCCATGAAACCTCCGCATAGCAATCAAAGAAGGCCGAACCATCGGCCTCTGCGTTTTACCCGCAAGAGGCGTGCCAAGTTAAAAGCGCGAAATCAGCGGGATTTGCATCTAAGTGTCCGACGCTTGGGTAGGAAGGGACGCGAAGGTGGGATTTCCGTTATCTTCTCAAACTCTTACCGTGTTTGGTTCTCAGAGCTTCGAAACCAGTCTGGTTAAGGTGAGTGATGTCACTGATCGTCTGCCAATCAAAACCCTTCGCAAGCATCCCTTGCACCACCTCGATTCTTTCCATCTCAAGCCCTTCAGCGATGCCTTGTTCTATGCCTTGTTCTATTCCCTTCTGACGCTCCTCACGGAGATCTTGGGCAAAGGGGGATTTTGGATTGATCGCGTGGGCATGTACCATGTCAGACCTCAGGTTAGAAAGGGACTCATGTGGTGTCTCACTCTTAAAATGTAAATAAGCGATCGCGGCTTGGATGTAGCGTTTTATACGTAATGGACTGCTCTTAGGCCATTCAGATTGTAACAGTTTGCGAATCTTGGAAATGTCGAGTTGCCCTTGCTGCGCAAGCTTTAGAATCGATAACGCGACTTTGGTCACGTGATCCAAATTGGGGCTTGCCCAGATTCGTTCTTCAGTGCATGTCGCCAAGTCGATGGCGATAATGGGAAGAGTGGGAAGCGTTTCCTTAACTGGTTCTGGTATCGATTGTAATTCGTTTTGTGGACTATCAAAAACGAAAGGCTCTGGCCCTGTATGAACAACCACAGGAATGATTGGCGCAAAACCATTGTGCTCCCATTCAGCGCAAATGGATTGCATGAGCTGAAACCAAAGCCGTGGTGCATGACTTGATTTGTGTTCTACCAAAATGCGAATCGTCACTTTGCCACTCGAACATGGGCACTCCACATCAAGGTCATCGCGAATTTCTTTGAGCGTATCGCGAATATGTTGATCATGGATTCTGCGCAACTGATCAAGGTCAAGGTGCGTAAGTATGTTGGCCGGCAAGAACTCTCGCAGTAGGCCTGCGAGGCGTTGCATATTGGCGAAGGTGAAACGAAAGTAGCGATCATCGGCGGGGAAACTCATGCAGTGCTCCATGTTCAAAAGGCACGTGCCCTTTAGAGCTATGGACGAATGAGCGGGGATTTATGTTCCATTCTTTGAACGACTTTTTTCACGCCTGCGCAAGCTAATTCCCTGAATGAAGCGTTGATTAGCCTAGTCGAGCTTGCTAGATTATATGAATGCGCATTGAATGGATTACGCCAGCGGATCTTCCGCAGCTTGCAGATACCCCATTGTATGGAACTCGACCATGGCTTGAGTGTATTGCTGAAGTGTCTCCACTTCCTTTGCGTATCTTGGCTTTAGTCGATGAAGGAAAAATAACTGCATGGCACCCCTTCTTAGAATCTGTGCGCGGCCCTTTGCGCAGAGCCTTGCCACTGTGGGTACAAACCACGAGTGGGCCATATTACGCAATGCCTGCTGGACTTCCCTTTTTTGAGCACTCGCGCTGGTTGCGAAACGTGCAGAGCGAGATGTTTGCGGCACTGGCAAGTCACGTACATTTTGCCACGCTGTTTCCTTACGAGAGCGACCCGCGCAATCTAGCGCAGGGCTGGTCTACTTCGGTGCGTGCTACCGCTCGGTTGGATTTGCAAATGGTACCGTTCGCGTTTTCAAAGCAAGCTCAAGGCAAACTTCACAGAGCAGAAAATAAAGATCTTAGTTTCGTTAAAAATTCTAGCCCTCAAAATATTGTGCAAGCAATTGAATCCGTACATGCCAAGCACCATATCAGGAATTTTTTATCTGCTGAAAATGTTAATCAACTTCGTTTGCTATTTGAAAAACGAAATCTTGTTGAGACGTGGTGTGTACTGGACGCTGGAGGCCAAGAAGTCGCATATGGAGCCATCGCTTTGGATAAAACGTGTGATTCTGTGAGACTTTGGCATAACTTGCATTCTGAGGCAGCATATAAACTTTATGCAGCAGACTTCATGATCGGAAAAATTGCCGAGGCTTACCGGGGAACCTTTCGCTGGTTTGACCTGTGCGGCACAGATCTTCCCAATTTGATTGAGTTTAAAGAAAAATGGGCTACGGAAACGCAGTATTCTTTTGCCCATGAGTTTGTACGTAATCAACCGCTAAACCTTGCGCTTAAAGCGTTTGCGACGATTCGAAAGCTAAAATAGCCTACGGATACGCCTTCCGTTGCCCTTGATTCGTAAGCACCAATGAATTCGCGGTGATCGATTCAACAGTCCATTCACCCACTGCATCACCAATACGCAACAATGTGCGTTCACCTTTTTCCGTATTGACCGTAGCCATGCGACCTGCAATCAATCCAATGACCTTGAGTTTAGGTGCAGGTTGCATAGGCTTTGGCGCAGCAACAGCAACAGGCTTTTCGACCACTTTTGCTTTATGCTCAACCTTAGCAACGTGGCCTGCAAATGGATTCACAAGCGAAGTGTCTGAATGTGGCGAGTTCCGTAATGTCCACGATGCGTAACGATCCTTCCATTGTGATGCCCGCACACGGATGTTTTCTGTGGATGCTTGTACATTGTTGCTATTTGATTTCCCACCACCCAAAACAAAACCCGAAAGGCGTGCTTCGCTTGCTGTCTTACCGGGGTTCCATTGAAAGCGAATCACTTGCAGATCGGGGCTAAGTGAATCCAGATGATCAAGCCACGCGAGCATATCTGCGTAATTGCCAAATAGTTCAAGTCGCCCAGTGCTTGCAAAGCCTTGTGCCACCTTGCCTTCATCTGCTAAATCCGAAACTTTAAGCTTTGCTTGTTCTGCAGATTTCCGTAGAGAATCTATCGTAGGAACAACGACATGGTGAAGCGAATCAAGCCCGGCCTTGAAACTAAGCAAGGCCTTGAGATCGGCGTGCAAAGAATCTACATGCAAAGCAAACTGCGCTTGATTGGAAATTGCGCTTTGCAATTCAATCTTATCGCGATGAAGTTTTCCATTGTGATCAAGGATTGGGATAATCACAAAGACACCAAGAAGTAGAATAACTGTTGGTGCAAGAATCTTTGCCACATTCCATCGGTGAGCCATAAACAATGGGTGCAGGAATTTCATCGCCGCACCTCCATCCGAACCATGATCTGCCCGTTGGCTGTCACCTTCCGACTTTCAACAGCAACGCTTACCACGCCATTGAGTGCCTTTACCTTTGCAACGAACAAGTCCGC
>Ga0302287_10000218_pt1 | contig 35169 bp, 23 predicted proteins | sample III_Fen_E2_4_FD_200452 | JGI IMG/M metagenome (GOLD analysis project Ga0302287, IMG submission 200452) | Peat permafrost microbial communities from Stordalen Mire near Abisko, Sweden - III_Fen_E2_4 | ecosystem: Environmental > Terrestrial > Soil > Wetlands > Permafrost | place: Sweden: Abisko... | reverse complement strand
TAATTTCAATATCGGCAACTTTAACAAGATCCTTATAAAGAGTGGCAATGGCATCAGATGGCTTTTGGCCTTTGTTAAGCTTATTAACACATTCCGCAATAGGTTTGTAAAATAGGGCAGTTGATGTTAAAATATTCGTTAATATTGGTTTTCCTGCGTCTAGTAGGGCAATTTGGGCATTATGATTGGGCTCTTTATGTCCTTGTTTCATCATGTATACAATAAATGCCTGAATGGCAAAAGTAAAGTCGATAACGGAAATTTTAGGGTTGGCGGTTATGATATATGGACGAACTATTGATTTGATAAGAGCTGTCGCAAATTTTACGGCTTGATCCATGGTGATACTTCCAGCGCGGATAACATCGGCGATCGGACCGAGTTCATCCATAGTGTCAGTGTCATCGTAAACACTTCCAAATACAACCTTGTTGTAGATTTGGTCAGACAAGAATTTAGGTCGTCCAAGCTCGCTGTTATCGACTTGTCCGAGTAACATTCCCTTGGCGTACTTGTCATACATGTTAATGTCGGCATTAACAGGAACAACGCCAGATTCCATTCCGCTGTAAAGATCACGATATGGGTTCAATAATAGCGCGACAAGCATATCCTTGGATGAACCAACTGGAAATTCTGGCATGCATAACTTTGACATGATGTCTTTGGTTGCATTATCTCCAAGTCCATAGTAAAGTTCGACAATGAGCCTGTCAAAGGTATAAGCGTAATTGTACAAGTTAATGAGCGGGATTTCTCGTGCAAGAGCATGAACATTAATTGGAACAATGTTCAAGTCGACGATGTTTTGAAGTTCCAGGCTGTGAGTGGTCTTCTTGCTAGCGCAAATGTGATTGACGAACTCTTTAATTTTTTCCTCTTGTAATGAAGATTCAGTCAAACGGACAATGTCAGAAACACTATGACTGAATGCATATGCGGACGAGGCGAAGTATTTATCATGACCACAGTTATCCGCGCCGGTAACGATACTGACCTCGGAGGTATTATTAAGATCACCTGCAGGGCGTGCCATGGTAAAATCAAGCTTGGTAAACAAACCTTCGTTGGCTTGCGCACCAACAGATAAACTAAGTAATCCCTTAATGTGACGAGCTTCAAAGGCAAATCTTAACATCTTGGTGTATGCGACAAGGAAACCATTGGAACGTGCCTTGTCAGCGGATGCCTTAGTTTCACTCATCAAGTTGTACTTGTCGATGATGTTAGTAAATCCAGGGACATGTTCAGGGAGAACCGCGGTGGTCATTCCTCCGATAAGTGCCCGTGTTCCGTACATCATCTTGAAGTTGTCATTTCCGAGTGAGTGCACGGGGAACATATCCATGTAATTGGTATTGTCGAGATTCCTAAATACGGAAAGAGTTGAAGACAATGGCATAAATGGGGCCATGTTGTATTGGGAGGTGTAATCTCTGATACTTCCATTGTAAGTTTCAAAGTACTTGGCATCATCTCCGACCTCACGAAGAGAATTTTCACAACAGGTAATCAATGACATACATCCACTGACTATCGCATCGATGATTCCGACAAATCTGTCCTTGGCCACGGATGACGCAGTAACAACAGCAAGTAATTTGGCAGGCCATGGATTAGCGAGACCATCACCAGCAGCAAGATGACGTTCAAGATTAGCTCCAGTTGCGAATTTTTTGATTCCTTCAGCACGAGCAACTAACCCACGGAACAAGTTCTTAAATGCAGGTAAGTTGGCGCGCATCTTTTCCTTAATATGAACTGGGACATCAGCGATGTTTTCATGGACATGTGCGAGTCCGGCGTTTTCGGTCTTATTGGTAAGCATGTTTTTGAGTAACATTGCGAGCGAAGTGAATAAGATGTGACCGGCATCAGGATCAGCACGTGAACCAAATGCAACGGATGCAGCAATATTTTGTTGATTGTTGACAACTCTTCTGATGGCTGGAAGAATTGCTGCGTTAGAGTCAGATGCGGCAATAATTAGGTTAATGCCGGCAGGAAGAGATCCATCAAATAGAGGAGCATTAAGTCCAAAGTCATCAGCTTTCATAACACCGGATACGCTATTGATACCATTGGTTCCGAGCGCAACCATAGGAATGGTGTCTGGGTACGTGTACTCGGGATTAGCGATGGCCTGATTAAAGGATCCAAGTGCAAATTGATTGATAATACCGAGGTAAATCTTGCCGGTGATTGGGTCAAAGAATGATTGCAAGTATTTAGCAACGAGTTGATTAAATGAGAACAATAATGATCTATTATTGTTAAATTCAGGCCCATCCGCGTAAAGACCAGGGTGACGCGCGGCAAATCTTGTGTCAAGAACACGTTTGGCAGGGAGACCACTAAATCGGACGCCATCAATTGCATTAGCAGATGGATTGATAACTAGAGGATTACCATTACTAATAACTCCTGAATTATTCTCGGCAGCGTCATAGAAGATGAAACTGGCAAATAATTGACCATAATGACGGGCATCACTTGCTCCAACTGATACAATTACAACGGAGTAAGCGTAGGATAATCTCTGGAAGATTGCATCTAGTGATTGATATCTAAGAGCATTTGGAGCTTGTTCAGGTCGTCCAACGAAGATCTTTTCCATCAATTGTTCTTGTAACCAGTAGTAACTTCCTGCGGTGAGCTTATCAGTATATTTCGCCATGATTTCTTGAGAAACATGTGGGCGTAACAAATCAATGAAATAGCTGACATGACCAAACATTTCTTCAACAAGACCACGTAATCCTGCTGTATTTGCGGTAATACGTCCATCTTCAACACGAACGCCGAGTAATCCTTGGAAATCATTAGAAATACCACCGATGGTTTCAATGATAGTTCTAAAAATGACTTGGTTGTCGAGGAACTCTTGCATAAATTCAGTGGCATGTCCATGATTGGCATCAGCTGGGTTCGCGTAAGCACGGGCAAATGCCTTAACTGCATCTGCGCTAACAACATTACCTGCAGGATTAAGAACCCCTCCAGCGGTAAGATGTCCTAGTGCAGCTGGATTAAAATCGGTGAGAGATGCAAGTAGTCCTCCATACACTGGATCTGCTAAGTTAATTTTAAGGTCGCGAGTAAAATGGGCGAAAAGTTCGTTGGAGAAATTTGCTGTAGTTGGTACATTACCAGCAATACCAGTTAAATATACCCATAGCAATCTCTCGATTTCCTTAACATCGATAAGTTGGGCAATATGTTTGAATCGCACGAGTAAACTGTGGAAAATTGATAACATGTTGAGTCCACCAACGACGGTTTCTTCAAACAAGACGAATTTCATTCCGTCGACACTGTTGTAAATGTCAACTCCACGAACTAAGCTTGCGACCACCTTAAGTCGTGCATCATCATTAGTTTCATGGTTAAGTTTAGCAACGGCGGCACGAATAGCTCCATCAAATGAAAACTCCTCACTGGCATTTTCGAAGTATTTATCGATGGCACATCTGAACTTGTCAACGAGAAGCTTGTGTTGGATAGTAATCGTAAATGGATTCTTTTTTCCCTTGAGATCATTGGTAAATCCTTCTCCGAGTAATCGTTGGGCCGCAGACTTACGCTCGACTTCTTCGTCGCCTTCTCCAGGGAGAATTGCGTAATCGGTTGGCGGCATATCGGTTTCACGGTTGTATTTATCTTCTGTGAGCTTATGATAATCAAAACGATCAAATTTATTGAACTCGGTTTCGTACTTATCACGTTCGTCCTTGGTTACAATGGCGTAACGACGATTCATCTCAGCGACGAGTTCATTGATTGTCTTGTTGGTGGTATCTTGCGGATATTTGCTCACCATTTTTTGGTAGATCAAGTTGACTTCGCGGACGAGTTCCTTGATATCTTCATCACTGTACGATGGCGTTTCAATGTTTTTGCTCTTTCGGAAGATAAATCGGATTAATCCACTAAATACACCATCAACGTCAGGGACCATGCTGATCTTAACATTGGCGTTGTCACGTAAACGCATTTCGTTGTATTGTCCATACGTGTTATTAGCATTAGCTCCGGCGGCAGTTTCATCATATCCGAAAATACCACGATAGAACTGAGCGAGAAGCGGTAATCGCAAGTAAAGTGCAGTGGCACCAGCTTCAACCTTAGGTACATCAATGCTACCTCCGATGATCATTCTGATTGGTGATAATCCATTGTGTTCCATTGGTCGGTCAAATACATCGTACATTCCGACAACAGTTAAGATCTTAGCAGCAATTGACTTGAGAATCAAGACAAAGTACTCATCTTCACGTTGAAAGCTAAATCCCTCACGTTTCTTAATTGAAGGCATAACAGAACGCATCCAAACTCCCCATCGCTTACGGAAGAGTTTATCTTTTTCGGCTTGGGTCATTTTGGCAGGTAATGCCAATCGTGTATGACCATGAGCTGTAACATGATCTACAGCTGGATTTACAGGAGGTGGTGTGATAACCAAATTATCATTGATGTTAGCAAGAATACGTGTTTCAAGCGCACGATCGCTTTGTCGTTGGAGACCAGCCCCACTGTTGTCAACTCCAATATGTACGCTTCCATCGACGTCATAGGTTTTTAACGCGGTGGCAATCCCGCTTACAGAGTCACCAGTTAACGGGTCAAATGACACGGTAACATTGGTACCGTCGTAGAACACGTCGGTGAAATCGCCGTCAACTATTTGACATCCATCAAGACCGAATCCTTGGGCAAATGCAGAACATCTCATGTATTCCATAAGATTATTGTACATTTGTGTTGGGCGCATAAATACTTGCTTGGCAAGATCCTGTCCAGCAAAAGTGCTACCGATGTGTGAAAACACAGATAACAAATTCTTAAGAACAGATAATCCACCAAGTGCGGATTTGGCTCTTGCAGATGCTTTAAGACCTTCGCCTGGCATAGCAACCAAGTACGGATTTCCAGGCATTGCATTTCCCGGTTTACCGGCGGCATCTTTAATCTTGGTATATGGGTGATCCTTATCAGGAGTAGCATACACAGACGGCGGCATGGTACGTGCGCCCGCATTAATTTCACTAGGGAAATGTTCAAAGACAGCAGCGATGTTGTTTCCGGTTGCGTCGCTGTACCAGTCATTAATTACTTCGACTTCGCTAAGCATAGCCTTAATTTCTCTAACTGCGTTTGGATCTTTGACAATACCGTCAGTAAATACACGCATGTAAGCGTCAACGGCCTCGGCAGTCGCCCAGAACTTTTGCTTGCAATCCCAAGTTTCACGGAGGAATGCCTTGGCGTCAGCAATTTTGGTAGCTGTGGTGGCGTCGGCAGGATCCAATAATTTATCGTCGATGTGATCAAGTAACTTGTCATAAACGATCTTGTCGGCACGTAAGATGTCAGCAATAGATTGTGCGACTAAATCTTCGTACTTTTCGGCATACTTGCCGAGCTCGGCCTTGGTAAGCTCGAGGTTTTGTCTGATCTTGGCCTCACGATACTTATAGTCGAATTGACGAATAGCATCGTTAATGTTCTTGGCCGGAACAAACATTTTGGTAAGTGGTTCGTAAAGGTCACCTCCGTCAGCGACTATGAATCCGCTACCACCAGATTTACGCCCACCATCCGCGACAATAAAACTGTCGCCGCCGAATTTAGATGCAATCTCAGAAGAATACTTGGCAATAAGATTAAGCATGGCTTCAATGCTGTTCTTGATGTTGACAAAGTAACTTTTTGACGATGAGTACATTGACATTTCGAGAATGGTGTCGACGCTGTTGAGAACTGACTTAAGCTCGGTGATCAATTGTTCTTTCTTAGATTTGGACATCGAGTCGTTGTAATATCCAATAAGCGCATGGTAGATTTGTTGATTACGGACAAGTCGTTCGTTGACTTGACTAAGAGATTGTCTTAGCCCATTAAGTTGTTCACTAAGTGGAATCTCAGTACCGACTTTCATTGTCATGATGTCGAGCGTTCCGATAAAACTGTTGAACAATTCGTTGATTTGACGATAGAATGCGTTAAAGATAAGTGTCCTTAATTTTTTACGGTCTTCGACACGTTTGTCGATAGGTGATCGTCTGTATTCATCGTCACCGCCGTCTGCAACTAAAAAGCCGTTACCTCCGCGTTTTCCTCCATCAGCAACGAGAAATCCGTTACCCCCGTCAGCAACGAGAAATCCGTTACCCCCGTCAGCAACGAGAAATCCGTTACCTCCGTCAGCAACGAGAAATCCGTTACCTCCTCCATACAAATCCGCAATGTTGTCGTCAGCCCCTTCTTTTCCAGACATATCTCCGGATCCTGTTTTGGCAGCCGCTATATCTTTGCTTCTATACAAATTTTTATAGAGTAATTCAGCCGATTCCAAGTATTTGTGGAGTTTGTCATCGTCAAGGCCCTCCAGTGCGGCCTTTGTGGTTAGTTTATCTCTGAGATCACGGACAGTTTCCATCGCTGCGTATTCTTCCATTTTCATGCCGACTGCCTTGAGTGCATTGTCAATAACAAGTGCGTAATTAGCAGTAACACCGAGGCCGCTTAAGACCTGTCTAATGATAGCTCCGAATTTATCACTGCCCACACGAACGTCGATTTTGTCAACAAGCCCGGCGAAATCAGCGTCGTGCTTAAGTAATTGGGCAAGATCCTTATCAGCGGGCTTAATTTCGACATTAAGTAAGTTTTCTAAGAGTTGTATTTGTCTATCGACTTCCTCCAACAACAACTTGAACAGGTCGGTGTGTGATCCAAGGGAGCCGGATAATAATGCATCATCACTGGATGCAACACGATCGAGGATGGCTGCACGGTCAGCCTCGAGTGCTTGCTTAAGCACATGAAGATTAGCGATAATACGCTTGGCATCTTCGTAAACCATCAAGAATTCACTATGCATACCACGGGTGAGTGATAGTAAAATCTCGACGACTTGTTGGCAGACAACATCGGCAGGCAATGCTGCATCGATTATTTTATTGCCGTAAACGCTGTTGATGGCCATGGCGAGTCTTTTGCAAGTCTCGGCATGAACTTTAGCGTCGGATTTGATGGCAGGGATAGCCTTTGCCATGGCGCGGAGTTGCTCGGATGGATCTTCGCTTGTTGTACTCTTAAGTAAACCAAGACCACGTCCAACTTCGATGAGCTCCTTGACGATAGATGATTTAGCAGCGCTGTTAACACTGGATGCGTAATCCTTTACCGAATCAAGGTTAATATCAGCACGTCCAATGAACTTGCCAGTGGTACTGCGTTTGCCCATGCCACCACTACCCCCACCACCAAGGTAACTTCCATCGTCGGCGACTCCGCCACATGTATCACAACCTCCCGCATACATATCGGCGATGTTTCCCCCGCGTTTCATCCATACACGCTCGGCGGCACCATTGTAGGCACAACCCATAACATCTTCGTTTTGTTTTCCTTGCGCCGATCCCATGGTTTCGTTCGCAGTATACTACATAACTCAAATAATCTAACTCGGAAAAATTATATACCGCGGCGGCAGCACGTCCCATGACCGCGGCACGACGCGTCCCGCGTGTGATATTAAATTGATGGGTTGGAATTATATTATCGAATATATATTGGCGTTGTATATGGCTGAGCAATTTAAGGTTCATTGTAGAATCATCGACTATGTTGATGTGGTTGACCACAAGTTGGCCGAGATTATCCGTGGTGTTTGCGCTGACGGATCGCTAGGTTCGCTTAAGGGTAAGCCCGGTATTACATTCTTAATGCCAACGGATAAAAACTTTCTCAAACGATTACACGATCTTGCGTATTCTGATAATGTGGATGATGTAGACAAAGCCAACGAGCTTATTAACAATCTCATTATTCGTAACATCTACAAAAACGCCGGCGAATGGCTCGCCCATCGCGACGACATTGCAAATAGTTTGTTTCCTTCACAATCTCTTGAGCTTGAAGGCGTGTCTGGCGAAACTGTTACTTTCAAATCAGGCGCCAAAGCTACACTCGACAAGGGATTTAAGGATGGAAGCCCACGTAAAAACCTCGCCGTGTGGAAACTTACCGGAGAAATCCCAGTAACCAGCGACAAAGTCTCCCCGGCCAAATACATTAAGCTAATGAGAAAGAAAACAGGAGGTTATTCTCCATCAAGCGTTGAATCGCAATCACTTCGATTCCGTATTATGCAACAAGTCGAAAGCGAATACTTGGCCGCATGCAAAGGTAACTCCGCATCATGGTGGGGAACCGGATCTAGCCCAAGCGCTGTTTTCAACCGTTATGTTGCTAGTCTTGCCGATTGGATGAATACCAATGGCTACAGTGATCTTGTTCGTGATTTAATCATCCCGCAATTATCGTTTGATGTCATTGACTTTTACGCAATTGTTGAGCCACACCGTGCCAGTGGTAACTACTTGTTATCCGACGACATTATCAGAGGGTGGTTCGGATCTAAACACTCCGGTGTAATGACACAGGACCAAATCCAAAAATTACTCAACACCCGCAGTGATGCCATGGTTTTCTCTAACCGTAAGTGCATCATTATGTGTAGCAAAAAGCTCCAAGCCGAGTTTGATGCTTGTGTCAACAGTAACAAAATGCGCCAATGCGCTGAACAAGTCGGCAAGTATTACGATATACTTGACGCAGAAAATCGTATCGGAGACGCCACCAAAGTTTACCCGGCCGCACTCGCTGACTTTTATCGCGAAAACCCAGGACTTAAGCAAACACAGGATGAGCTTAGATATGTATCTGTTGCCATGACCCATAAAATTGAGCAATCGTGTGACTGTGGATTATTCAATGAGTTAAGTAACCTTATTGGTGAATGTCTTCATGCGTCAAGTAAGGCCGACAGAATGGCAAATCTCAAGTTGCTCAACGGACCAGCCCTCCGATTTCATGTTGACCCGCGTGATCGTGTTCGTGACATCAAGGCGTTCGTCTGCAGCGCCATGTTTATGTACATTCCGCTTACCGAAGAGGAAATTCGTGAAGAATCCTCCAAAAAACGCCCATCCATCGATGGTATTGTCCTCCCGGATGTGCGTGCTAACATTTACGCCAAGTACACATTTGATCTCGGTGATGAGCCACGTTCTTACAGTGGATCATGCGAACTTACCGTTGCCAGTATTGAGCGAATGAATTTGGACGAGCTTAGCGACGAGGTTAAATCGGCATTACGTGCCCGATTTAGCGAAATGTAATTGGGCTGGCGCGTAGCTACGCACTGCGAGACTCGGCGTGTTCAATGGCACATTCGTCCTAACTAACCCCGTGTGGTATTTTTTTCCAACTATCATTAACCGGTATTACAAAAAAAAGATACCACACGGGATTAGTTAGGACGAATGCGCCGTTGAATGCGCCTAACGGCGCATAGTGTAGCTGCGTCAATATAACTCTTTAAACTCGACCTGTGTTGTCAAGCGTACCATGCAGCAGTCTTGCGTGATACACAACTGCTCAAATACATCACTAAGATCAACATTGACATTTTCGGTAATCGCGAGCATAGCTGGATCAATCTTGTCAAAATCAGGGTCGTTTAATGCTTTACGATACTTGGCCGACCTCATCGCCTTGAAGGCGTCATAAATATCGCCGAGAGAACACCCACAGAAGCAAACTATGTACGGGTACATTGCATATACATGTAATGTCATATTCAAACGGAAAAAAGAACAACCGGACTAACAATCCTGGTTACGCGTAGTCGCGTGCGTGATCACATTAGCATAAATCATTGATGAAGCCATCAATGTCAGCTTGGCTGGCCGTGTGGCTAGCAGCAGTAACAGTTTCTGCGGTAGCTTGCGGAGTGACAGCCGCGTTAACTTCGGCAGCAGTTACAATGGTGGCAGCACTGCTGTCACCGAAGTTTGGTTCAGCGGTAACCTCAACACTGTTATCAATACATTCGATAACACATCGGGTCATTGTAGCCCGCGAGCTGACAAATGACTTAGAAATCGATGGGTTACCGTACCAGATAGTACAGTCATGAACAATACTACCCGCGGTAATAACGTGATGAATGTTAGCAGATGATATCGATTCCTCGACACCTTGATCATTTTTCCACTTGAGTTCTTCATAACGAGTCACACCATCGTCGTCAACGATCGGCTTAGTGAAGTCGAGAAATTGAGTAACGGTCTTACCCCAGGCGAAACCTTTACGGTACCACTCTTTTGGGGCGGATAAGTCAATGATGAACCTGATAATTGGATCTTCAATAGGTTTTCCTCGCAACTCGATGTTTTTACTATCATCGCTAATGTGCGTTTGGGCGAACGGGTTAATAACTCGGTTCTTAATATTAATGACGCCGGTAGCGGCGAGTGCTTCAACCTTCTCCTTAAAGATCGGGCTAAGTGCAACACTGAATGTACCAATGTCACCGGCCTTGGACGACGTCGTGGCAATACGCATACGTTGGTTTTCTGGATCGTCGGTGAATTTTTCCTTGGCTTTTTCAATGTCAAGCACGTTAGCGGCGATTACGAAACCACCGCTGTTAACAGCATCTTTGATACCGCCGACTTTGACCCAAAGGCCATTGCTGGTGGTATCACCGGCCTTGAAACTCATGTCAAGGTAGGTGCATGTGTACGATTTTTTGGACTTTTGGAGCGCAAGTATGAGACATCCCGCGCGGTCAAGCTGAATAGCTTTGTTTGCGTCGGAAATTTTGAAGGTAACTGTTTTTTTAACGGACATGTCAGGTAAGGTAGCTAAGTGGGAACTGTGTGTAGTCAACTTAAGGATACGTCCTACTATCTAAATTCAATTTGCACACCCAGCGCAGCTGGGTGTGGCTTGACCTAGCGCTGGTCGGCAAAGCCGCCCAGCCCGTCGGTCTTCGCTTAAGTAGTGTCCTAAACCGACCTATTATGTCCCTAAATTGGCCTAAATCAACCCATTATAGCCCTAAATTAGCCAAAAAAAAGCTTGCGTGGGCGCATTAGTCTGCTGCCGTTGGGGGTGTGAGTATGGGATTAGCCAGCCCCGGCGGACTTAGTCACCGCGTAGCTACTCCCAGCGGTCGGGACATAGTTTGGGTCACTTCGTCTGATCGAGTCGATGGTGGCGTCGATTTGGGTCTCGAAGTAGTCCATGTCGCCGTCATTGATAATCACATAGTCGAAATCGTAGTTGACAAGTGCAACCTCGGTAGAGTGGTTAGGATCGCGGTCAATGACGCGGTCTGGCTTAATGACACGCACCATAGTGAAGCCGAGGGACTTAAGCGTCTCAAACTCGACCGGGCTGCGCAAGTCAGTAACATATATGTTGGTGGTGGGGTTGGTTGAGTCGATTGTGGCGATGTGCTCGGCGACCTTGCGCGCGAACAGGTCATCGCCGTAGTAAGCTCGTAGCTCAGTACCTTGGCGCTGTAATAGGGTCGGATCTTTCGCCACGACCATACCGAGGGTTCGCTGAATGCAGTTGCATATTTCGTATAGTCGCGAGGCAAATGACAGTTTGATGCCGCCGTGTAGCTGCTGTGCGCGGTCCGCGAATGTGTCCTTGCCGACCCGTGATTGACACCCTAATGCTATTCTTAATCCTGTGATTGGAGTAGCACTCATATCTGTACCTGTGATATCCGGATATTCAATTCGCATCCTCTACGTATATAATATCAGTGTGTATAATATATACTTGGGTGCAATCACCTTAGGTACGATCACCGCACAGTCAGTTCTAGCAGCCATGCGAATAAAAACAAGCTCTAAAACATCCCACAAGTATTATAAACGTGACACCGACAACACACGCAGCGTCGGCAGCGATAGCACAGATTCACCACGATTAATGACCGGAGCGCTACGATCGCCATATGATCCCAATGACACAACCGACTACATATTTGAGAAGCTGGCGCTGGGGCCAGACAATACACACGGACAAATCAACGATTACGTGGATCTGCGACCATATTCCAAGCCAAGCCGGCATCAGAGAAATCGCGGCACATGCGCGGCATTTGCCGTGGCTACAATACGAGAGATCCAAGAACACTTAATTGGTGCTGTTCCGGACGCACTTTCACCGGAGTTTATCTATCATCATCGCAAGAATAAACCTTCCGAAGGGATGTTTGCGCGAGATGCATTCGCGATTATGCGCGAAATTGGCACCGTGCCTGAGGAACTATTTCCATACCAAGACCATGAACCAACGACAAATCCAGTCGATCATCATTATGATATTGCGGCCGATCACAGATTTACCAACTTTGCCCGCGTGCTGACATGCGCCGGACTTAAACGCGCCGTCCGCGAGATCGGCCCGTGTTACCTTGTGTTGCCGCTGTATACAACGCGGCCATCATTCTGGCGCAAACGCTCGCATGACAACACGGATGGTCACGGGCACAGTCTTGCAGTGGTTGGATATAACCACGATGGGTTTATTCTTAAGAACTCGTGGGGACCAAACTGGAACGGAGACGGATGTATCATTTTCCCATACGCGGACTGGGATACACATTGGGAATGTTGGGCGCCACTCAATCGGGATGTTGTCATGCCGGAATACTCGCATGTTGCATTGGATGCGACCATTGGCGAACCACTTGTGCGAGATATTAAGGAAAAAAACAGATGCATTATTTCTTAGTCAGGTAGTTAGTGTACAATTGAATAGATATAGAGGTATATAATTAAAATGTTGGTAGTCCAACCGCGCGACCAACTACACGATATATGGAAATGGATCATCGGTGTGTCTATACGAATACCCACTGACATAGTACCATGGCAGCTTATATGCACATGGACTCGCGAACAGTCACTGATACATGGCAGCGTCACTGGAACCGCCGAAACTGCCCCGGGACACTTATTAAAACAAATGCGTAATTGGCATAGTGTATTCGTGCAAACTAATAAAAATCTACTTACGATTCTTGCCGCACAATCACATATCCATGAACTAATAATTCACGATATAACGTGCTGCGATCAGATCTTGGCCCTATTTGGCGAAACCCAACATGGGTTTGGCCAACATGGCCAAGCCCTAACGTGTGAACATCTCATAATTAGCTTCACTGACATTAATACTGTACTAGTTCCACAGGTGCGATCGTTACAAATCATTGATCACAGAAACTTGGTCGATATTACACATCTCACACGTATTGAAAAACTTTACATTAGAAATTCTTCCATCGGTTTCAGTTTGGCCGTAATGTCATCACTGACGTCATTAAATATCGATGATATTGATGAAGATGTGCCTGACGCATGGTTGCCACCCATGCCCATGCTAAAACGTCTTCGTGCAAATGTGTGTGTGCGTGATCTTTATATGATGACATCGCTTACTCGCCTTGACGCGCCAGTATGTGATGTGTCTGGATTACGATCGCTTACCGATATAACAATGCGAAAACCTCATTGTGCAAATTTGTCAACGCTGTCTATTACCTCGTTGGTGTCATTGCCTATCACTATATTGCGGGTGTATAACCCAATTGATGATTTTAATAAGCTGACCCAGCTTACATCGTTGCGGCAATTACATATTTACATGCGATATGCACCTTATGGTTATGTACGACATATGACACAACTACATACACTTACTATTTACGGGTCCCCTGCCACTAAGAAAGTAATTCTCAATTTGACAAATCTTACGTCGCTGACGATCATAGATAGTCAGGGAACGATCGTCGAGGAAGATTTAACCTCGTTGACATCACTTACGCATCTGCGATTTACATCACCGTGCCGGATATAAGACACACGATTAGACGTTAGTTATTAGTTATTAGTTATTAGTTATTAGTTATTAGTTATTTTTTCCCCAATCCCACAACACAACAATTACATAAAAAAAGAATGTAATAGAGCGGGTACAGAGCATATGTAGGGCTGGTGGCGCGGGCTTTAGCCCCGGCGCTAATCCCATGTGCGTATTGTTAATCGGGTTCGCGCACGCAGCGGCACATTATCTTTGCTGAGCTCGTCGTATTCCACGATGATTTTGCGACCGAGCCAATGGTTCTCAAAATGAGTCTTGCCGTTAGGTTCAACCGTGGCCATACGAGTGGCCAACGCAACACGTTCCACTATTTCCATCGCAGGTGTAACCGGAAATTGCTTCGAAGGTTGTGTATCAGTGGCTGCGGATTCGCAAATGATCATCAATGCGCCGGCGGCCTTGCCCTTGGTTGCGACACCATAACTTGCCACAACTAATTCCGCGTCGAACGTCGGCTTCATTTTGAGTAACACTGCGCTGTGGTATTCATTATAAGACACTCGATATGGTGCATTAAGACGCACCATTGCGCCTTCATAGCCGGACGCAAGGGCAGTTTCATAGATTACGCGCGCGCATTCATAGCTGGTACATTCTGATGTTGGTACTTGTTGTGTATATACGAGCGTACCCGAGAATATTTTGTCAATGATGGACTTGCGAAATACATACAACATCTCAGGCTGATTTGCAACATAGCAATCATACATCATAAATCCAAGCTTAATGTCGGTAGATTGATCTTCCCGCCTGGCATAACCAGATATGTCTTGAAGAGCAACGCCGTGTTTATAGAGTTCGCCATCAAGGTAAAGTTGTGTACCGGCATTCCAATAAGATGCAAGAATCGGCGCAAGTTCTGCCTTAATATAAGCAAATCCTGGGTAAATATTCTTCCGGCGCGAATACATAATGACAGTGCTGGTCGCGATGTCGTATGCAAACACACCTCTAACTCCATTGTATTTCGGCTGAACATATGCGACTGCAGGTTCAGATACACTATCATACGCAGTGCTCCCATCGAGATTTATGCTCGTAGTTGACTCAACATGCTTCACCACCTGCGGCCACTTAGTACCATAAACCGCCGAAAACACTTGGGCGAGCATCGGTGGGTACATCACAATTGCAGTGCTAGTTGGGTTAGTTGTGTTATTACCAGGCGTACGCACCGACGCCTTCTTCATCTGTGTGTTATATAATCCAAGGGCATCACGTAACGTCTGTGTGAACACATTTGTTGCTGACTTTTTTCCGAGATTTTTACCCGCGGTAATTATCGTAGGTACACGTTTGCTTATTGTACCATCGATTCCCGTGTCGACTTTAAACCATCCGGCGTAGCCGGCCGGCGGTGAATCATAATGCGAGTTCGCGATGACGATAAATTCCGGCGGGTCAGTCACTGGCATTTTCGCCAGTGATACTCGAATTTGCCAACGTGATTCCTTGCCATGTGAGTTAGTAGTCAGTACTGCAGGAAATACCCATGCAGTGTTGTCCGCGTTAAATCCACCCGGGATTTCCGCGCGATAGTCCTTAATGTTTACGCTGCTGCCGGACATGTAATACCTTTGCTTGATAGTGTTAAAATGCGATTCAACTTTTCTAACTCGCGTATATTATACACGACCAGCAATGATCGGACTCTATGTTGTTATTGTCATAGTGGTGATAATGGGAGTGTACCACTGGACAATGTTACCCAGCGAATCTATGGCACCGAGCCCGGATCACGCGGTACATTGTAATAATCGTCAGTACGCTGGCGGCCCGGGATACCGTGCCATATGTTCACGAGGACATGCCATACCAACTACCTATCATGTAGATACCGCATGGAACTCAGACGTAAGTACGAGCCGTAACATGAATTACTCGTACTCGTATTGGAATGGAATAAAACTTGCTTCGTGTGATGAATGTCCAACACCATACGTCTGCAAACAATGTCCTAAATTCACTGGCGCCGGCGATGGATTCTTCGACGATCCAAATAAAATCCGTGGTATCAATGACGAAATCGAAGTAGGCGCCGATGAAAAAGCACCATCGGCGCATGGCGAATTTTTCGGCGCGAGCCCTGTCTTTGGTACATCCGCCGATAGTGCGCCTCTTGTTCCGCTGCGACCAGTCATCGACGACATCACGCCGTTGGCATCTAATGCGTACGAAATCGCGCGCCGAATGCAAGAAAACAGAAATCGACCTGTCCGCGGCAATGAAAGCATCAAGGCAGATAACATGGTTGGTATTCCAATGGGATACAGTCGACAAAGTCTATTAAGCCCGGCGCCAATGTCATTCACAGTCGCACGGGAAAATATCGTCGGTGACAGCGTCGGCATTCCAATGGGCCGTCGACAAAGTCTATTAAGCCCTGCACCAATGCAATTTACTGTGGCGCGTCCAGTCCCGTATACAGTAAGTCCGCCGCCAATGGGATTTGAACCAATGTCCATATCCGGACACAATGAAGTTTACCACGGTCATCATGGTGAGTTCATTGGTGAAGATATGTGCTCGGGCATGCCTTATGGCACGCCTTCGGGCACGTCTATGGGCGACCCCGAAGATATGTACTATCGTTACCGCATGGATTATGCCGCCGACTCAGTCAGCGAGATATCGCGCGAATTACACGCGGCCGGCGTTGCTAAACCACGCGTGGCTAATCGTGAAATGTACGTGGATGGTTCTGAGCCCGGTGTAATTGGCGCTGACGGCGCTGCGTTAGCTCTTCGTAAACATGCATCAACGGCCGGCTGCAGACGAGCCACCGCATCTAATGCCGCTCAATTGCTATACACTGGCGTGCTTGGCTTACATAATCCATTGCCTGACACTGGTCAATGCGAATATTTACGATCGAATGGTTATGTTTACCAGGAGCCATGCGCATTGGGTGCTGCATAATTTGGTCTTAGGTACTTGGGCACTTGGGCACCAATCATCCCGCCAACTAGTATTTTTTGCACTAGCCGATTAGAGATTACCAATGCATCAGATATTCATCATGCATATGGACGATACCATTGCCACGCTCATCCGTGAGGAATTTGCTAAATTACGTGAAGAAATGATCACCTACATCGATTCTAAGCTAACCGAGCGTGATGACTCGCATACACAACAACAAAACCAGCTACAGCTAGCCACGCGTCAGACCATGGCGATGGTCGGCGAAAAAATACAAGCCGATGTATACAACGACATTATGCGTGAGATTAACACCAACATTGCGCCGAAAGTCAACCAAGCAATGAGCTGGATCAACCATAACATGACGGACGGCGGCGAATTAGTCGATGAATATCGGCGCGAAGTTGAGAAACAATCATTCGGCGATAATCTTATGATCACCGACGGCGCGCAAGACAAGCGTGTCATTAGCGCACAAGTCCGTACTTATTTCGGCAATGATTCATCTGACGATGAGTATTAATCCATGGACAGCTATGCTGGTTTTTTTTGAATCGGCCACAAGATAAAAACTAAAATGTCCCAAATAGTCTTGCCTGATGACGTCTGGCAAGTGATCCTTGGTTATGTTATCGTGGACATGTCTTCGTATGCATGTACTAGTGTTATATGCAAACGAATGTACGAGCTTGCGGCTATCGCAGGCGATATAACGCTGATGGCCGGAATAGGTTTGGAAAATCATAGCATTGTACCGTTGTTATCGCGTCTGCGCAACATAACATCAGCATACGTATTTGACCACGTAGCTGATCAAGCAATTATCAACGTGCTTTGCCCACGTAAGCTAAATTTGTATCACGCCAACAATATAACTGATATGAGTCATATGACGGCGCTTCATGATGTAAACCTGGAATCATGTAATATTGATACAGCAATACTTCCGCCAAGTATACAGCGTCTAAAAATAATGGAACATGATCTACCCATTATTACCGACCATCTCACATCACTGACACAGTTACAGATATGTTCGTATAGATATGGCCCTGATGTATCAGCGCATACCCAACTCAGGATGTTAAAAATGGAGTTTATGATCACATGCGGTATATTGCCACCGTATGCCCCTAATTTACGCGAGTTAAAACTTGGATCACCAGTACTGTTTGACTACCGTGTATATACAAATCTCACCAAGCTGAATGTACGAAATACTCCGTGTGAACTAGGTGTTCTTTCCTCGTTGACAGATCTCACTATACATAATTACGTATATGATGCTGAAAATCTTATTGGTTGTCCTATTGTAAAACTACGCGCACATGGAAATATAGTATCGAGTTGGCGGCTTTCACAGATAAGCACGCTACGCAGTTTGAGTTTTATTGGAATTGATATGCCAATTCCGCATGCCGTGTTAAAAATGCTGACCCAAATACGCACACTAAAACTAATCGCAGTGGATGGATTCGAGTCGTTGGCTGGCATGACAATGCTCACGGCGTTATCTCTGCAACGTAATAATGTAGTATGTGACGCCGACATAATTCATTTGACATCGTTGACAAAATTAGATTTGCGTAACAATAGAGTCGTGCGCGGCTATGTATTTACCGCGTTGACTAACCTACGTACTTTATTATTATGTGGTGCTGACGCCCAGTTGAATACCCGAATATCATCGCTAACTCGTCTAGATGTATCCATACACACGGTTATCAATGAAAATGTCTTGCCGATGGATGTGACCACCGGCGCATCTACATGTACGGTCCGTCGATATCATGCAAGGTAGTAGTTTTTTTTCACGCCAATTGAATTGCGCTAGTCGTAAAAAATAACTATGTCTGTGGTTTCTGTGGTGTCATTACCTACTGATATTTGGACAATTATACTCGGGCACGTAATTAGGGGACCACAAGATGTGATCGTATGTGCGCTTGTCTGCAAATACCTTAATGTGCTTACGGACACAGCCGGCAGTGTGGATATTGTCATCGATGATGCGTGGCCGGCCATGCGGTCATATGCGCTTGATAAACTGCGACGCATGCGCAACATCAATCGTGTGCAAGTGAATAACGAAAACGCGGCGTTGTCAGTGATGCATGACTATCGTAAGCTTGTGTTGTATCGCCAACCGCTTAAATCATCCACGAGCAACCGGCTGCATACATTGAAGCTGCACAGATGCATATTTAGCTTGTCAGATATACCGCCGAGTGTTACCAAACTTGATATATCCGCGTCAACGTGGATATCGGCTGGTGGTCAGCTGAATACGCTACAGCATCTACGTATATCTTCTATGGTTTACCGCATAGATATACCGAACGCACCTTCATTGCTGTCGTTGTCGTTGACGGGTACAAATGCAAACAAAATCCCCTATTTATCGCGCCTACATACATTAAAACTACCGCAATATCTTGCATCAGAGTGTGATATATCCGCGATTGGTCGTATGACATCATTAACAAAATTACGACTAACTATATCGTTTGATATACTGACGCATACTCTTACCCAATTACTTCATTTGGGTATTTACACAGCGGGCCATGATTTAAGTTTTCATCCAATGTTGACCTCACTTTCACTATATGCCAAAGTCGATTGGACGGTGCTCAACAAACTGCGGCATCTTCGTAAACTTAAAATAAATCAGTCTTGTCCGATTGTTGGTAGCGCCCTACCAACGCAGATAACTAAGCTTTGCCTGATTGGATTTAGCGATCAGAACCACATATATCCAACTAACGAAGATATATGTGCGCTGACAGGTTTGCGCGCGCTAGATTTGACGCGCAACTACGTAATTGGAAATGCAGGTGTGTCTACGCTGACATCGCTGACTCGACTGCGGACGACCGCGCATTGCCCCGTGTCGCACGTCGGCTTGACCTCGCTGACCAACCTACGTACGTTAAAATTGGACGCGGTGCCATATATTGACACCGATGCAATGACGCGGTTATGCCCGTGGGTATCACTGCGTAAGTAAATGACGCCCCACCACACCGCCTCACTACACCCCCCCCACTACACCCCCACAGACACTATTTTCGCAACGAGAACTCGTTGATAGCATCCATCATTGTTTTTTTCGGTGCGGTTTGGGTATTCGCGCGTATATCCGCGCGGAGGTCACTAATGTCAAAATGCACTTGTGTTAATATCTCAAGCTTAATCTCGCTCTTAATTTCATCAATAAGCTCGCGCATAATGTCCTCGAGGAGTAACTTCGTAGTTTGTACTTGAGTGAGCGTCGCGCCGGCCTCAAATGCGTCATGGGCTTGCGTGCATTCAGCCACAATATCGTCGATTGTGGTCGGGGTTCGATCTTGTGCAGCCGCAATAACATGGCTGATCGCCGCGGTTGTGAACTCGTCGATGAGTGTTTGGGACATTGTGTGTCAAATACTACCAGATACTACCAAGTACTACTAAGTATCTTCGTATTAAATTTGAATAGAATAGCTAGTGCGTTATAATATATCAGTGCACGCAGGTACTATGTATACCGGTCACATTGCAACAGTACGGTTTCATTTGGCGGGTACCGAGGAGGTCGAATTGAACTCAGCGGTACAAGTTAAGCACCGAGATCTCTACCGGAATAACATTCCGTACCCGGAAGGTGTATATGATGCACACATGGGGACGACCTCACATGAGTATCGATGTCAAACCTGCTTCAACACGAAAAAGGCTTGCCTCGGGCATGCTGGTCATACTGAGTTAAATTACCCAGTGTGGAATCCTAACGCAGTTAAGGAAAGTTCTAGATGGATCAAGTTGATATGTCACAAATGTGGCGGCGTCGTGATTCCTGCCGAGCAATACGAGGCATTCCCACGAGGGAAACGTCTCGAGGACGCGTCTAAAATCGCACGTACTGGTATGCGAAAATGCGCGATATGCGCGGAGCCACACCCTATTATTAAGCGGGACAAGGTTGAGCCGTTACGATTCTTTGCCGAGTTTTTCGACGATGATAAGCATTTGACCGAGCGACGTACGCTTTATCCGCATACTATCGCGGCGATTCTCAACAGAGTGACCGACGAAACCATCGTCGCGCTGGGCCGACCGCTAACATCGCCGCCGCGAAATTTCCTGATGACAGCGATTCCAGTACCATCTGTAGTTATACGTCCCGATGTCAAAAAAATGGGATCCGGCCGCAGTGCCAATGATGATCTCACGTTGGCTATCCAAAACCTTATCAAGAAATCCGCGCAGATACCAACGGTACTGCCTGCAGTTATTCCTGATAAGTTGGAACGTATCTTCTACGAGCTCAATAATGCGTATTATGACATGATCAAGGCGTCCGGCGACGGTGCCATGAACTCAATCGCACAACGACTCAAAGGTAAACCCGGCCGATTTCGTAAGAATTTGCAGGGTAAACGATGCCATAACATGGCGCGTTCCACCATCGTGAATAACATCGGGCTTAAGCTAGGTGAAGTAGCAATACCAATGTCATTCGCGCGTACACTTCAATGTGAGGAAATCGTACAAGAATATAACAGGCATCGTTTGCTTGAATACGTACAAAATGGGCGCTCCCGTTATCCAGGCGCGTCTCGTATTAAGAAGAAATCAACCGGCCGATCATATTCCGCCGAGTTCTTTCGGGATCTCGAGTTGGAATGCGGAGATACAATCTACCGAGATTTCATTGACGGCGATCCTATTGGTTTTAACCGACAGCCCAGCTTAAAGGTGTCCAACATAAGCACTTGTCGCGTGGTCGTCATAAAAAACAACGATGACAAAATCCTCGGCATGAATGTGATTGACTGCGTACTTTACGGCGCGGATTTTGATGGTGATCAAATGAACTTAATTGCATGTGCCGGCATTGCATCACGTAGCGAAATCGCAGAATTATCGTCGGTGCCTAACTGGTTCATATCACATACATCAGCGGCGCCGCAACTCGGACAAGTTGATGACAGTGTCATTGGTATGGCCGAGCTCACACGCAGTGACATCCGATTTGATAAGTATCATGCGATGTTGTTGTTCCAAAACACCACCGTGGCACCGAGCCTCAAGGATATATCGGTGACTAATCCGTTGACCGGCCGCGATGCCATCAGCATGTTACTCGCCGACACACCGATTAATTTTAGTCGTGTTCCCGAGTGGTACAAGCAGAACATGGCCCCGTTCATCGACTACGATCCAACAGAAATCCGCGTGGTTATTGACCAAGGTAAACTCTTATCGGGTATTCTCGACAAGAAATCGATCGGTAAAAACTCAAAAGGAGGCGTTTACCACATCATTGCAAAGGAATATGGTGCTGATGCTGCGCTGGCTTGTATGTGGAATATGCAACAGATGTCGATAAGTCATATTGCCCAAGCCGGATACACCATCGGGATATCCGATTTAATGGTACCGCTGGAAATCAAGGCGGAAATTGATCAGATTGCTTCCGATATTATCAACAAATCACGGCTAATCACCGAAGATTTGTACAACGGCGAGATAATTCCGCCGATTGGTAAGACCGTGGAGGAGTTCTATGAGCAGCGTCAAATAAATACTCTTAGTATTTTCGACGATTTTACCGAGCCGATACTCAAGGCGGTCAACGCGCGGACAAACAACTTGTTCAAGCTGATCGCATTTGGGTCCAAGGGTAAGCTCAATGACATGTTCAACATGATGTCTGCGATCGGCCAGAAGACACTTAATGGCGAACGCCCGCGTCAGACATTCGGCTACAAGCGTACCCTTGTATATTTCCCGCGATTCGATGCAAGTCCAGAGTCACGCGGATATATTACAAACTCGTACTTGTCAGGAATGACCACACCCGAGTACATCTTTAACGCAATGGCAGCACGATTCGATTTAATCTCGAAGGTATTGTCAACGTCGATTACAGGTGAACAAATGCGTAAGTCTATTAAAAATCTAGAGTCGTTGATCACTAACAATTTCCGCCGATCACTTAAGGGCCGAAACATTGTCCAGCTGGTTTACGGTGAGGACTTTATTGACCCACGTCACCTTGAACGTGTCAAATTCCCGACGATGTTAATATCGGACGCAGACTTCGGCGCGTATGCGCACGAAGACTTCCCTGAATTCTTCGCTGCGATGTCAGCTGACCGGGAAAAGTATCGCAGCATTTACACAAAAATAGAACGCGCGAGCTTACGCGAGATGATCACTGATGAATGTAATATGCCGGTGAACATTGACAGAATCATCGGAAATGTCGTGCGTGAATATGCCGATGTGCCCATGGCCACGGCTAAATCCCAACCAAAATCGGATCTCGTCGAGATGGTAGAAATGGTCACTGCGATGTGTGATGCTATCCCGTACGTGTTAATCAACGAAATTCAAGAGCGCAGGAAAATGCCAATACCCGAGTATATATCATCGGCATGTTGGTTACTTACTGTCTGCATACGTAGTTATCTACATCCGCGCGCATTAATATCGCGTGGAATCACCCCGCATACGCTCAAAATTATCATTGATCGTATACGTCATAAGTATTCACAGGCGTTGATTGAGCCAGGAACTGCCGTAGGTATTATTGCCGCACAGGCATTTTCTGAACCATTCACCCAATATATGCTTGACGCACATCACAGATCGGCATCCGGAGGAACATCTCGTTCAGGAATTACCAACGTGAAGGAAATCCACGGGGCTAAAGCCGTAGACCAGCTTATTGCGCCGTCTATGCTTATCCCGATAACCCCATCGATGGCCAGTGATCGAACTCGCGTACAGGAAATTGCCAACAACATTGAAATGATGAAGATGTCGCGATTTGTTACATCGTGGCACATCTACTTTGAGAAGTACGGAGCGCCAGTTCATAGCACAACCGCGGATGAAGTCGTATGGATCAACGAATATACCGCGGCCAATCCATTATTATCACCTCCGGGCGATCTTGTGCGATGGTGCGCTAGGTTTATCCTTAACAAGACCACGCTTATTCTCAAGAATATGTCTGTGGAGTTGATCGTGTCGCGATTGCGTGAGGTTTATCCGGAATTGTACATCATTTACACGCAGGAAAACAGCGCACGAGTAATAATTCGCGTGTATATGCGTAATTCCATGTTTAAGGGCGCGATTACCACGGCGGATGTTCGTGCGGTTGTCACCGGGTGTCTCGACACCATTATTCGTGGCGTCGACAGAATTCTATCCACGTCCGTCGTCAAGATGATTCGCAGTCAAGTTAACGCCGACGGTAGTATCACCATGAATGATAACGTGTTTGGCATAACTACCAATGGTACCAATATGCGTGGAGTTTTGCTCAACAAATATGTCGACAAATACTACGTGCAAACGGACGCCATCCAAGAAATGTCAGCGATGCTCGGTATTGAAGCGGCGCGACGCGCCATTATTGCAGGCCTGGACGGTTTAGCTATCAGTGATATTGACAACCGTCACTATATGATGTATGCAGATGAGATGACATACACTGGCAAGGTTACCAGTATTGAATCCAGCGGAATTAAAACGCGAGAAAACAGTAATGTCCTCTTGCGTTCCGGCTATTCATCACCAATGGCTACTCTCGAGGAAGCCGCAATCAACGGAATGGTTGACCAAGTCGTTGGCATCACCGCGCCATTAGTTGTTGGGAGCGTGCCTGAGGTTGGCAGCATTTATAATAGTTTCTATGTCAACGAGGAATACGTCCGCGAAAATGTGATCAGTCCTGATGATCTTATTGCGGAGCTTCTGGCTTGACCGCGCGGCAAAGCCGCAGCGAGGCCGCTGCGAAGCTCCGTGCTCGTCTAGCTCCGCGGCAGAGCCGCGTCACGTCGACGATGCCCATGTGACTCCATAACGAGTTTTTTTTTGTGTTATTTTCTGTTTGATTTAGGCGAAAAAAAGAACGCTTAAGGTGACTGGGCATCGTCGACGTGACGCGGCAAAGCCGCGGAGCTCACGCGACCCGGCGGAACGAGATACTTGTGAAAAGCCCAATGTAAAACTTATCATCGTCGGTGAGCTGGCTGTATATATTTTGGTCAAGCTTGGAGAATGCGGATAATTGTGCACCCATACTGTCATTGATTTCAACAGCTAGTTTGAGTCGCGCTGCCTCGGTGATCAAATTGTCAATGTTGCAAAGTGGCTCTGGGACAAGCTCGCTGGTAAATGGTAGTCTAACGTGTATCATCTGCCCGGTTTTCGCGAGCTTGTCACCAACGTACATTTTTTTCAGCTCGTATTTCGGCACATCATCTTCTCGACAGATCCATGATTCACCCAGCTTAAGATTACGCAACAGGTCAAATATTGCTGCGCCAGACATCACCGACGCGTAGAACACGCCGCCGACTTTGAGCATTCGCGCAACAAACTGTAAAAGGTTACGCAAGTTCTCAATTTGGTCACACATGTAATGGAGAGCAAAGTTACATACCATGCCATCAACTATTCCAGTGTTAAGCCCATATTGATATGTCCGCGCGACAAGGTCCTGCATTGGAGTCTTAAGATCAGCCACCATTGTGTGTATTGTCATTCCACGGACATCTTTGGTGATTATTTGACTGATATCTAATGGTTGTGATAGACCACCACCCGTACGCGGTTTTGGCTTTTGCTTACGCGAATTCATGGTGAACTTACGTGAGATAAGCTCAGAGATCGCAGTTGCATCAATGTCGATGAACAATACATGGCCGACTTTATTCTCTTTGTATCGCCATATGTCGGCACCTCGGCCCGATGCCAGATCTATTATCCATTTGGCCCCGTATAAATTATTCTTAAACACGCTGTTGATGATGTACCGCTTGTATTTGTTTGGCGCGGCATGTATGCCAATAGCATTGGCCTCGAAATAACCCGCACCTGGATTGTATAGTTGTTCGAATGGGAACTTATCTATGTAATTAAGGTAAGTCATCTCGGCGGTACGAAAATTATTGCCATAGTAGTTCGCGGACATTTTTCTATCTTCACGCACACGATGGAATTTCCAATATGCAGGCGTTGCATCCTCAGGTAATATCAAGCTAAGCTCAATAATCTTGTGATGAAGGTCACCGAGCGAATCATCCGCATGGTAAATATACGCGAGCGGGTCAAATGACGGTGAGAATTGTATCGGATAATAGGATGCATTTGAGTTATGAAACATTTGCCGATATTGTGCAAGCATACCAATGCCGAGTTGCTCACGGTATTGCTGTGAGATACCCACGAACAGCAAATAGATGGTTTGATCTGGCCGTTTTATGTATGGAATCGTCCCAATCATGCTATCCGGGCATTTCACTGCGAGGAAATCGATCGTGTTCAAATCAAACGGCTTCCATTTGTAATTGAGTGTGTCTCTGTAGTTGTCGCCGGGCTTACTTGCGATGATCCCGTCTGTCGGCATGTCATATTCGGCGTCATAAATATCGCGAAGATCGGCTTCAAGTGTGGCCGCAGATGCGACCTTGTAGCGAGCCGCGACGACCTCATATTGGGGTACGTCCCGGATACACTGCGAGATAATATCGACGGCTTCACCAATGCCAAGTACACGAGTTTCCATGCCTTGTTCAGCTAGTGGTGTACCCGTGGGTGTACTTGACGTCCCCAACGCAATAACATCAAAGACACGTATACGTGTTTTATCCTTCAGCGTGACAATCTCGCAATCGCATATCATGACAGCGGGTGCTGTCAGTGTTACCGTTGGTAATTCGACCAATGATGTGCCGACGATACGCATACGTCCTTGTTCCAGAACGACAACGCTACGTTCACCATCTGCTTTGATAGTGAGCAACCATCCATCCATCGGATAGATGTCAGACAGGTATTTATTTCGCGTGATTGGGATCGCCTGTGTTACTAATTGTTTCAAAGTGATACCATCTTGCTTGTACTGATGTAACGCATGTGGTGGCATGATGTATGTCGCGATGTTGTAGATTTCCTCACGATATGCCATTTGTTCAAGGTACTGTGGATTAACCAAGCCGAATATTTTACGTGCGGCACCGGTTATTGACCCGGGTAGTAATGTATCGGTGGATCCGTTAGATCCCGTGTTAACAGCGCCCGTGTTAACAGCGCCCGCATATTCGATTTCGATCTCGTACTTGTCAATGAGATTATAGTTAAGCTCGCGTAGAAAATTATCAATGGTAAGCTTGTCAATGTGAAGATCTTTTTTGATCATCGCAAGATTACCTCGATTCATTTCGTTGATCTGCCCGCGTTTTACCGCGGTAAGATCAAGGCGCCAATTATGTCCGTCATGCACGAAATCGAACGTGGCCCGCATCTTAAATCGTATCATCGCGTTGGGACTTGTCGCGAACTTAACGCCGGAGACTTCCGATGACAATGTAACCGAATATTTGATAAAGTCGTTAATGCGCACTGGCGACGTCAGCGGGGTCTTGCGATAATACTCATCGATGGTTTTACTACCACCGGCGTTAGTGCCCGACCCCACCCATACAATCTTACGAATATACGACGTGTGGTCGGATTTGCCATTGTTTTTCTCATACACATTGTCACTGATTATATTTACGCTGAGCTCAAGGCGCGCGCCAGTAAATGTCTCTGGTGCCGCTTGTGCACCAGCGAATACACGCTCGAAAACATCACGTTGGTTATCTTGCGTCTTAATCTCTAGCTCAATGAACGTGCCGTTGGGTACGCCATTCGGCGCACCTAATGGCAGTACGCCAGTATTAGCCAGCTTATAACTATTAATAATCTCCCGTAATCCACGTTCAGCAAAATCTCCCATCGGTTAGTTAGGGTTAGTTATGGTTAGCTATGCCTACAATTAGTATACTTTCCCTTACATATTCTTTTATTCAAATGTACGTGCCACGCACAACCACCAGATACAAAAAGAAGTGCATGTATATGCAGCTGGCGCCATGGGCGCTTGCGCCTTTATAAAATCGTAGCTAGGCTTCCGTCATTCAGATGGTCGTATACCACATATTTTTCGTTGTCCAAGTTGACCGGAATTGTATCGTCATCCACATAATTAAATACCACTACGTTTACCCGCACAAATACATCTTCAAGTATTTGCACACCGGCTTTGATACTCTCGATGATTTCATGAATATTACTCCATGGTGCATCACCAGCTATACCAAACAGCACGGTAACGATTGTGTCCGGGGATGTTATATCCCGATGAATTAGTGATTTGGATATCACGCCAGTGACATGATCGCGTGATAACAACATATATTGATCATCATCGCTGTCTTCGTAGTCACAATCCGCTTCGCCATGCAGAACATCATAATGAACGCATGGAAGATGATTGGCTGCGTAATCGATGAATTCATCATGCATCGTCGGATCGTCAACACCCGCTCCGTCTGGAAAATTTATCCAGACGATTTTATCTTGGTGCGTCAATGTCATTGCAATTATGTCGTTGTGCCACGGCTGACGCTCAGATTTCGCTAATGTGCTCGGGGTAAAGTCGGGGTAGCGTGGCAAGACATCATATATGACGTCGGTTATTTTATCAAGTTTCTCGCCGTAACAAGTTCTTGTATCCCCAATAATGTTTTCTATCGTTTTAAAACCCTCTTGATGCGCCAAGTGCATACATCTAGTTAAGGTCTCCTGAGCATATTGTCGGTCTAATAATCCAAGCGAGTGAATATATTTTAATGCGGCAGTATATCCGTATGCACAGATTACGATTATATGATGTGCATTAATCTTAACATGTTCCGTTATCTTCATTACCAGGCCCATGGTTGCGACATTGCCACTCTCAAACGCTTTCATTAATAATGAACCATGTGTATCCGTGTAGTTGTCCATCAACAACTTAACTAAGTCACCGCAGAGTGATATCTCGTGATAACTACCATACCGTACCAACACAGCCAAATCAGCAACCCGTATTTTATACTTCCAAGGCGCCGAAAAGTCAGGAATTATTGGATCAGGTGTGTACACGGGTATACCCGTGTATAACCAGGGGCATTCCGATGTATCTAACGTGACCTTGATAGCCAGCGGCGTGAATTTGTTGCATACACTGCACATATGCGCTCGATCATCCGAGTTGATATATCCGAGTATGATCAAGATAATCTCATCTGGTAGCCTAGACAATAAGTTGGTTTGTGTTGGTTCCATTTATGAGTGCCATTGGCATAATTCAATTGCAAAAAAGGATTTGGCACACAACACATTATAAAAGACTTTCGCAATAGTCCCAGCGCACTAACATTAAGTCATTAGCATTAAGAACTGATCCTAATACTATCACGTCGGGCACCAAACCAGGGCGTAACTTTGAAAGGGTGTCAAATAGATAATCTATCGCAAATTTGCTTTGTTTACAGATGCCCGCAGATATAAACTCACGCAGTTTGTCCATGACCGGCCCAGCATTAAGTGATGGAAACAAATAAACATATCGGCCATCATGTGTTGCTTTTAGCGCTGCTCCAATTTCTATCAACGTGTGATAGAATTCGTGGCATAACAGCGTGGAATCAGGGTATTGTTGTTTAAATTTAATATATACCTGCGCACACGCACACCGATCCCACTGTGCAAAGCCAGGTGTGGTAATAAATTCTGTAACAACCGATTGAGGATTTGTACACGGGAATATATCGGGTTCTCGCATATTAGTTAATACATCATCGACAGTTAATCCGCGATATTCAAGATACTGATTCACTCCGTTGGCGGCAAGCAATGATATACGGGTCCGGTTACCCTTATATTCGGCGTCTACGCATATAGCATCGGGTATATTTGCAAGCCAATATTCCGTGTCTTTGACCAATGCAGCCAGGTCGCGCAACAGGATAACCGGCACTGGTCCGATATAAATAGGATTAAGTAATGTAAATAACTGTTGCATTGGGGGTATTGGTAGTATCGATATGTCATATACATATGCGTCTAGGTAAAAAAAATATAACTACGGCGGTGAATACACACTTGGATGTTCACATACTTACAACGTGGTCGTGGATGTGAGATCGCCGTCATTAAGCCAGCCGATAGTTTGCAACTTACGGTTAATATTCGCCGCCATGAGCTCCTCAATGTTAACTCGTTGTGCACCTTCGACAAACGTGCCATCGCCGGCACCGTCAGGTGTGGCCGCAGATACAGCCCCGCGGCAGTACACAATGATTTGCTCGCTGTCGCTGAGCGCGCCGACACGGTCAACTCGCCCGAGACCTTGCGCGAGTACAATTGCCGACCACGGTGGAGAGAATAGTGTTTTACGTGGGCGAGCTGAGCGCAAGATGTGATGCAGATTAACACAAGCTCCGCCGGCCTGTATGTTAACTACGCAGACAAGGGATTGCCCGCATTGAAACTGCGCAATATTAAATTCGCGGTCCGCCGTTGATTGTTTGCCACATATCGTGCTAACGAATGTCCGATGATACCCATTGCCGTGTTCATCCTCGAGCAACATCTCGTCGCTCGCCATAAATTCGGTGAGTTGTGCAACCATTCGCTGTACCGTCGGCGTAAAGTTAACGAACAACACGACGGCGAACCCCGCCATGATAAATTCCATAGCTTGATCAATCATTGTCTGTGATTTTAACATTTCCAATCGTTGGCGTGCGCGTAATATCAACGTAAGCGGGTGTACTGCGCCGGCCTGTTGCAGCTTGAGCGCATTAATCGCGGCATTTATATCATCGTGTGCTTCGGCTATCTCGGTTTCTACCTCCGGCGATACTTCATAAACGACCGCGCGGATAATCGAATCCCTAAACATACGACAAGCATCGTACATTTCAATGACACCGACGTAAATATCCAAGTGCACACATTGACCCGGCGTCATAGATATCATCCATTTCCACATGTGAAAATGTACCTGGTAAGCCGATGCTTGGTGGTCACCAATTATACCTTCAGCGGCCTTAATTGTGGATTTACGCATACGTGACCCAAACTCGGGGAATATCGCCGCGTGTATTAGCGCGGATATAGTTGTGTTGGGCGGCCCCGCCGCTGTAATCTTACGTATCCATGCGTTATACGGATGTTTCTCATATTGCGCGATCCCAAGCACATATGCGGTCATGCGAAAATCCTCAACGGAGTCCGTAATTGTAGCGCTAAGCACTGACATGGCCATGGTCGGCGCGATGTACTGACGTATTCGTTTAAGGAATGCCGCCGTTTGCGTGCGCGAGTTTTTCCCGCGATGCGCCTCGTCGACGACAATGAGGGCATTCGCCGGGAAATCGAGTACAAGAGTTTCCACCGTCTTTCGCAATGTGCCGGCAGGCCACATCATGTTTGGGCATGGTATTGATTTACCTGTAAGGTATTGCTCAACCGTTGTATAATACTTGCCGAGCTTTGCCATTTCGTAGTTGGACACGCCGATTAGATTTGCCCCGCAGCGTGCCGCCGTCGCAAACCATGCCGGTACTACTATTTTGGGGCATATAACGAATAATGGCCGCGCTGCACGTGCAGCAATCACGCACCATACTATGGTCTTACCCATGCCTGTATCGCTGGCCTCTAGAACTGCTTGCTTGGTTGTGAGACAACGTTCCATAACATGGACATGCTCGACCTGATAGTCATAAAGCAGACCTAATGGGTCGGGTTTCTCTACGACGGGTTCCATGTGGTTGCTTCGTACATATACTATAATCGGTAATTCAACTGAAAAAAGAACATGGCGCGGTTATTCGCGATTGTTGTCTCGGTGCATCGCTAACGCAGCACGGTACATACGTGGATATACATCGAAGAAACCGCGTATGTATACTTGTAAAGAGTCGCTAATGGTGCGCTTGGAACGCGGTGTGTGATCTATGTAATGGCATATTGCGCAATCAGCTGACCATAAACCTCCGACGAGTTGAACACTCGCAATACAATACGCTAAATATCGCAATACACGCCCTGACATTTATACCTATATACATGAATTCAATTTTTACATTGATATGACGGCATTATTGTAGTACAACTCAATGTAAAGGGTTCCCACGGTATCAGCTAGATATTCAACGATATTTCCACCGTTACGTACCTCGATCGCAATAGCGACTCCAAGCATAGCATGCGCGAATACACGTGAAATCCACCACGGCATTTACAAAAAAAATATGACAAATTCAAATATGCTCGCGGCGCAATTGACATGGCACTAGAAGGCGCCGGAGGCGATGTTTGTATGATTGGGAGGCTCGCGTGGCACATGACTCATCAAATAGTTAAGTAGATTACTTGTCTCGTGTATGTGTACAGTAAGCTCATTTCGTATAAATGAATCCATCAAGAATAATCGGACAGACATTCCAATTAACAGTATAAGAGTAATTGCTCCTACTATTCTATACCACCTGCACATGATAATATACCAATGACATTGCGAATTCAATTTGTTAAAAAGAATTTCAGTGGATTATTCGCGCTGGGATCCGGGGCGTTGTGCACCACGTCCAGTAATTGTTGTGTAACCGGTCCGCATGAAATTCATTGGCATTAACATTCCATCGCTAGCCGCAACGGCGAATCCACGCGCTGTTTTATTACCAGGCGCAGTAATGTAAAACATGCATGACCATGCGGTTGTTGCAAGGGCTACACCGCCGAATATATCTATGGAAAAACTAAGTACACCAAGTACACGTTTCCGCGACATCGTTATTTTTATGCTGATATGATATTCAATTGGTGATGTATCAAAAAAAACAGTAAATATCCATCACATCATTCCGTTAACATTCGCCTTAATGATTGTTGTACCACAGGCACATATCGTGTCATTATCACACCGGTTAGCCAACCAAAGGCAAAACCACATGTACATGTCAATAACCATATTGACCAAGGAATATGCACGCGCGCGACGCCATAATATACAGTTGTACCTGGTGGCGGCATTGTATATTCAGCAGTTATAATTCAGACACTATAAATTCAATTTGGTGTCAGTCCGAGTTCGCGTTCCAACTGTGGATTACGATACGGTACTGCTGTTTGTTCAGCAATGTATTCAATAGGTTGTTTACCAATGCCAAAATCGTATAACCGGCTCGCAATGTAATTTCGCCAGTGTCGCGATGGCAGGCTCATGTCGACGACTATTAGATTAACATTATGTTTTGCACACTCAGTTATTTTTTGCTGATCGCGTTGTACTCGCGTGTAATACCGTTCATACGGCTCATAGGTTGGCGTCCATTTGGTGTGGAGTGGCCCGCTAAACTCCAGTGCAATACCAAGTTCAGCATTATATCCATCTAGTTCAAGACCGAGCCATGCCGGCACAATCGTCGGGAACTTTTTGCCGGTAAGTTGTTCCAAGTGCATAATTGCGGCGGCCTCAGACCGACTACGTGGATGTTCGGCTAGATCTTTATGATGATCTTGTTTATCTTGGTTATTGCGGCGCCGTGTCTTACCTTTGCCACCACGCCCACCGACACCACCGCCACCACCGCCACTATATCCCGACGATAACAACGCGCACACACATGCGCACGCTTGCGCTACCGCACACGCACTTATACCTGCGACAACTAAAAATAGAACAACTAACAGTACAGTGATAAAGATATCATACAGAACCATATCGGGTATATATATAGTACGTGGATTATACCCGAACAAAACCCACATGAATAGATTTGCCAGGGGAATAGTTACTGAATTTATGACAACGAGAAACCGCGATGTCCTCGTTGATGCGTTATCCGCGCGGTATGACTATGATATCGCCGTTATGAAGTTTTTACGTGAGCACATTGGCGCGAACATGGAACATTTCGCCGAGAGCATCACCCAGGAAATATTGACTAGCTCGCCTCTACCCGGCGTGACTATGCTCGATCAACTAAATTGCTATAACCAACAATTTATTCAACAGGAATCCAAGCTTATTTCTGATTCTGTGCTCGAGCGTGTTGATACGGCGCCACAATACACAATCACCGACGGAATATCAACCACACGATATGGTGCTAAGCATTATCAAGGTAAACCCGACGATATACTAAAATCGTGGTGGTCAAACTCCGGCCGAACTGCACAGGCTCGTGATGATACACCCGGCGATTTAACATGGAACGCCTATAATAACGAATCTGCGGTCGGCGACACTGTTGGTCATCACACCGGGCAGATCTATGGCGGTGGCATGAATCGACGCGGTCAACTTTGTGCACCAACGCCAACAATTGAGAGCATGACTAGTAACGATCGTACCCGCCCATGTGCCGGGTATGAACCAGGAAGATCATATCCACGTGGTAACACGCCGACTGCGCCAACCGGATATGCTGAATGGGGAAACTATCCAGGTGGTTTGCATGCGCAGCCGGGGCGTAACTGCGCACCACAAGACGCGCAGTTAGGTGTGTCTAACGGTGGTATATATAGCCAGTATGGCGCATCCCCCGCAATCAACTACAACGCAAATTACCAACAACATTACCGTGAAAACGTAACTAATGGCCCAATTTGGGCTAATCCGTATACAACTGCTGCCCGGCCATATAACTCCGGCGTTGATCCACTGGCAGTCATTGGTGAATATGGCGCGAACGGTGACGCCCCGCGATTCAGCCGCACGGGAAACAATGGCTCGCACGGACAGCGTGCAACAAATGATCCTTCGGGAACTAATTTACAGTATCCGCTTGGTCGTGCACCGCTTCGTTGCAATACACAGCCGGCAACTGTCGGAATTACTTTCATGGATCAGTCGGAGTTAGGTACGTCCAACCATGTTTCACAATACGAAAACACTTCATACAAAGTGTGGTTGAATAATGATAAAACATGCTTGCCACACGAAAACAAGGTATTCGGTGATTCAACGCCGGAAGCAGATGAACGTTTACTAAGCCGCCGCATATTTAGATCCAACTTTGCCACGGATAAACCTGTCGAAAATGCAATTCCTAATTACGAATTACGTCTTCAGCGACGTGCAATTGACCGGGATATTGATGAAACACTTCACAACGCCGAAAAAGGATGTCTTGTCCTCGGCCATGATATGTCTACGTTGTACAACCGCATTGATAGAAAGCAACAGACGCAAGCACGATATGATCCAGCGCGATTCCCATCATGCTTCCGCCAACCAACACAATCCACATCGGTTGTACGCGGCAACACGCAGTTATCACGTGTGCAACCGCGCCAATATACTAATATCGCTGGGGATTTACCTGTAGTCGGTAATCGCCCACATGTTACCGATGATGCTCGCTACTGCTGAGCATTACGTGATGACGCGCACGACTAAAGCCGTGCGGTTCGGTCCACGACGCTGCAGCGTCGCGCGACCTCACTACCGCCCCCACTGCATAGCTGTCGCTGCCGGTGCTACGCACCCAGGTGCTTATGCGCGCTTCGGTCGCTAAACGCTCCAATTACCCAACACGAGTTCTTTTTTCTGTTATTATTGTATGTATTGGAAAAAAGAACTCGTGTTGGGTA
>Ga0302287_10000217_pt1 | contig 35188 bp, 27 predicted proteins | sample III_Fen_E2_4_FD_200452 | JGI IMG/M metagenome (GOLD analysis project Ga0302287, IMG submission 200452) | Peat permafrost microbial communities from Stordalen Mire near Abisko, Sweden - III_Fen_E2_4 | ecosystem: Environmental > Terrestrial > Soil > Wetlands > Permafrost | place: Sweden: Abisko... | reverse complement strand
TTCACATGCATAGGTTTTCCGGCGAGACCAATCTCCAACTCACGCAAAGGCAAATTGCCCGCGCATCCTCTTTCACAAGGTCGGAAAAATAGCTTGCCCACTGGGGCCGATTCGAAGGCAAGTTGAAAGAGAAAAGTGTAAAGATTAAAGTGCGGGGGAAATTGAAACGAGCTGCTGCACCACTCTCAATTCTCAACATTCAACGTTCAACGTCTAACCCTTATGCAGAAAGACTTCGCAGTCATCGCTACTTTCCTTGTCATCACCGCATTTCCGAGTCATTGCCGCGAAGACGGCCGAGTGGCCACTTAGGGCTCTGCCCTTAGTGGAGCACTATCCACTATGTGGACAATCTCCTTGCGTTCCCACAACCGAGCAGAGCTTGGGCGGAATTATTTCAGCGCGAGTAGCGTATCCAATAGAACATCGAAGGTATCTGTTCCATTCTTGTAGCTGATAAAAGAATTGTATCCAAAAGAGGAATAACTTTTTGCACCATCTTCGCTATTGCAATTCAGGCTTGAACGAGTATCCATTCGAAAATGGTGATCCTTATAAATCCCAAGTGTTTCCATGGATGTGTTGAAGTAAGTAATGTCGAGTGCGCTTCCATCAATCGTATAAGACGATTCGTTACTTGAGCCGTATATCGATTCCTTCGTGTTCGCAGTTTTCACCACAACCGTATCCGGAAATTTGCACAGATGAATGATACTTTTGGGAAGCAGAGATAAATGCGCAGCATTCAGTTCCATATACGAATACGTTGACCGTTGTTCTAACACCGTAAACACGCTTGATTTACTCATCACAAGCGCATTAAAAGCATCTCCAATGCTATCGTAGTAAAGAGCAGAATCGCCAAACAAAGAGGCTCTATTAAGCGTATCAAAAGATACGATCACGCTATCCGTTATGAACTTTTCATCCTCTGAAGAATCATTCACGGTATTGGAGCTAGGAAACAAATTGCAAGAACAAAGTGCGGCAAAGCAAATCATTGCAAGTATTTGTTTCACTTGGTTCTTTATTTTTCTCATAGTAAGAAGATAGCCAACGCAATGCATTTCGCAAGCTCTCCATGCTAGCACTACACAAATCGTTGATATCGCTTACAGAAATTTTGCAGATACATGTCCGAGGACATTGCCGCTTCATTCTGTCATTGCCACGAAGACGGCAATCTTTCAACCTTTCACAATGCCCACTGCCGCACGAGATGGCCGCCAAGCGACCATGACGCTGGTGAATGGACTCACTCAGAAATACTCCCTCCGCGCCTCCGTTGATATGCTGGTTACGCTTTAGCGGTTACCGGCATATATCCAAGCAGGGATCTTTAAGTTCCGCAGGAACGCGATCCCATCATTTGGACGCTCCGCGTGAGCCTTTTTTACCTACGAGATGCAGGCCCTACAATTCTCCACTCTAGAACTCTCCACTTTCAATTCTCAATTCTCCCACACTCCCATGTCCTTCATCATGCGATCCATGATCGATACCTTATCGTAGGTTGCGGCTCGCTGCACTGCATTCTCTCGCATGTGTTTGAACGCATGTTCATCGCTCAATGCCGCTACGATTGCAGCGCCCAATTCTTCAGCATCACTTCCGAGAACACCGCTCTTGCCATGCTCAATAATATCGCGCGGGCCCTTGCTGCTGTATGCGGCAACGGGGAGCGCACAAGCCATGGCTTCAATCACCACACATCCAAAGGTGTCAAAGCGCGAAGGTAAAATCAAGAAATCAGCATCGCCATAAGCCTTCGCTAAATCCTTGGGACCCACCCATCCTAAATATTCGGCCTCGGGTAAAGCCTTGCGCAACAAGGGTTCAGAGACACCCGTGCCTGCAATACGAATTTTTGCTTTAGGGAATTTCTCGCGCACTACGGCAAAAATCTTGGGCAAATCCAGCACGCCTTTTTCTTGGCTTATGCGGCCTGCAAAAAGAAGCACAGGGGCATCGGCATCGCGTGCAACGATTTCCGTGGGTGGAGCAAATTCACCTTCCGTCCAATGTGCTGTTTGGAACACACGTCTACGGCTCATGCCAATCGCGCGGCTCACCAGCCATTCTTGATGTTCACTATTGAGAACAAAGATTCCATCGAAGGCGCGATACATTGCGCGCAACATGCGACGAATGCGATCCAAAGAATGCACATCCATGTCGGTCATTTGCGAAACGTAATCGAGCCAGTCGGTATGCATATAGAAGTATGCGGGCACACTGAACGCTTGCTTCAAGTAAAGCGCAACCACACCCATCAAAGCCTCGGTGCTACACACCACACGGTCGTAGCCACCTTCCAAAAACACCTTATGCACATCCATCAAATTCGGGCACTTAAATTTTTGTTCCGAAAAATTCTTCAACGAGAAAGAACCCATCGAAGGCACTACACGCAAATGGTCTTCGCCCACAATATCATCGGAGCAGATCAAGAAATCAATGGGCAGATTGCGATGGCGAACTTCCGCAAGCGTTGCCTTGAGCACACTCGCCACACCGTTCTTATCGTACAAGGTATCCGTAAGCCACAACACACGCTTAGGCGGCTCATGTTTGCCAATGGACTTTGCAAATGCAGCTACCGTTGCACGATCATGGTACAACACCTTCGCGCTCATAAAACGCGCCCCGCCCATGATTCCATAGAACAAAGCTGGGAACGATAATTGATCAAAAACATCCGCAATGCTAAAGGCGGTCATATTACCCGCATTGCTTGATTTATCTGGCTGCGAAAGCATACGGAAATGGCTAGGCAATTCAAAGCGACGAATCAATTCATCTAGAGAGAGCTGTTGAAATTCCTCGCTTTCCACATGCCTTCCAATCTTATCGGCCACGCGCGATGAAATCAGCTTATTCACTTTGCGGAACATCGATTCAATATTTCCGATCAGCTCTTTATGTACCTCGCAACCTTCTTGCGCAGATTTGGCAATGCCTGCCACATCTTCAAGCATGGGGCGATAATCTTTGCTTACACTCAGCGAGGTTAAGATGCCAGGCTTTTGTCCACGCAGAGCATCGTGAAACACCGTCAAGAATTTCATGGTGTACTTGTGCCGACGCAGCTCCTGCATGGCATTAGATATGCCTAGGCAAATCAGCTTATCCTTCAAGTCACCACGATGCAAGAAGATGCGAAGCATGCCAGGGTCTTGCATATTCATTGCGACTTGTGAGAAATAATCCAAGAATGCGATGGTCAGCTTTTCATCTTCAGCCACTGTTCCATAAGGCGTCATATCGCCGGTGCGCAAAGCTTCTAGCGCAAGCAGCGAAGGCTTAAAGCGCTTGAGTTTGCTTTCCAAATCAGGAATATGAAACAGCGTTCCCGTGCCACCAGCAAACAGTGCAAAATGGTCATCGGAGCCACCGGTAACACGCTTGCGATAAGGCTCCTTGCACCAACGCATTGGTGAAATTCCGTGCTTCTTGCCCCACCCTTCAATCCGTTCTGGGGTCATATCCTGTAGCCATTCCGTGACCAGCAGATTTTGAAATACATCGCGTTGGCCATTCATTCCTTCAAAGCGTTCAAACATCAACGCAAGCTTTTCATAGCACTCTATGGGCAACGATGATTTGGTGTGATACAAAAACAGCGGATGCGGCAAAACCGTTGGGATATCATGCTCCACCGTGTAATCCAAGAACTTGTAGGCATCGTGGCGCAAACGATTTAAATGCTCTTCTTGAATGGGCGAGAATCCATAGGTAAGCACATGCGCATCAAAATCCATGTCGGTAAAATGGCAAGTGAATTCGGCGGCAGGCAATACGTCTTTCCCTTGATCTAACAGGTTCCAGCACGATCTTGCATTGTTGTGATTCGTAACGGTAACGGCATCTACTTGCGAACGTTTTAAGCACGCGATCAAGTCATCGGTCTGTACCCATGTTTCGGGCAAGCGCAAAATGCGCCCCCACAACTCATCGGGCACATCGCTATTGTAATCGTGGCAATGCAAATCCATGCGCAATGTGTCTGCAACAGGGAAACGCGTGCTTTGTTCATCGAGAAATGCTTGAAATTGTTTGCGAACTTCGATACGAAAATTATGGGGTTCTTGCTTCATGTTATTTTCCAGGTATATTTTCGGGTATAGGAATTTCCAAACTTCCTTGATCTTGACTCAGTTGAATAAACTTGCGGCCATGAACAAAACCACTCATACGTGGATGTGCAAAGCCTAAAGAAACTGGGAGTGCAAAGTGAATAGGAACCTTGCGCTGCGCTTGATTGCGAACAACACTCCAAGTGAGAATGGCGCACTCCCCTTGCCCGCGTAAGCGCCAAGAGACAGTACCGAAACGTGTCACCGCACCATGAACAAATACATCCATATCTGCAGTGTACCATTCCACGGGAATTCCGTGGGCTAACAATAGCGCGTCTTGCTGCACTCGTACCAATAGAGAAACGGTAAAAGACAAAAATTCTGCCGCAGCCCAACCATGGTCACCATCGCCCATACAGCCTCCACCCGTGCGTGGGTGAATCGCTTCGGGCCATGTCCAGACAGGGCTTGCGTGGTCGAGCACAGATTGCAATAATGAATGCCAACGCTCATCTTGCACCGCTAGAAAACCACGCGCAAGTTGAATGGTTAAATATGCATTGAGTCCTGTATGCACAATTTTTTGCAAGAACATTCCTTGCGTTACACTCTCTTTCCAAAGCGATTCAAGCGTTGGCTTAATCCAAGGAGAATCGAGACGTACCAAGTCAAGCGGGGCTATCGCGAGCAAATTTCCAATGGCAGAAGAATCGACTTTTCGGTATGGGCTCGAAGGCAATCCGGCGTTCTGCACACGCTGAAACGAAGTACGCATATTTTCTTCAAGGTCTGCCGTAAACTCAGCAACAAGCTCGCGCAGCCATTTTTGTTCCGCTGCAGTTCCAACCATTTCGGCCATCCAAAGCGCATCGCGTAAGCCTTGCAAGCTCCAAAAATTATCCCAGTAGTAATGGTCGTTAGGGCCAAAGTGCTCTGCCGAAAAGCCTGCGGGCATAAGCCCTGCGTGCAGGGTCTTGGTGTTTCGACTCTTTGTAAGCATGTGTTCAATCCACTGCGCACCCGCACGCATACTGGGCCAAAGCAAAGCCACCTGTTCCATGTTTCCAGAAGCAATCACGGCATTCACCATGGTGAACATCGCTTGCCCATTGGAATCCCATTCGCCTTCCTGGCTTTTGAAATATCCATCGCGTTGTTGCACTTTTTGCAGAATCGAAAGCTTGGCAGATAAGCGCTCCGTAAGCCCAAGCTCCATGTGAGTTAAAAACAGAAACGCATTATCGCGAATCCAAAAGTGGTGGTAAAGATATGTGCCGGGCGAAAAATGCGAGCCATCATCAAACACATGCAAACGCTTACGTACCGCAGCAAAAGCCTGCATCCAACGGGTATCAGGAATATTGATTTGTAAGCCCTTCTTTGCATCTTGGGCTACAGCCTTTTGGCTTACATCATGAGCAATTTGCAACTCATTCAGTGTGGGCTTATGAAAACGGGCCAAAGGATCTCGGCTGCGCTTGCGTAGCGTGGCTACGGTTACTAGGATTCTTTCTTCACCTACTTGCAATGTCCAATCGTATTCGGCAACCCCAGCTGCAATACCACTCTTAGAAGATTTGCTGACACGCCCAGCACACCCAGCACACAGAAAGATTGGATCCGCACCATTACGATCTGCAGCCAAGATGCGCGTAGGTTCATCGAGCATCCACAAGGCCGCTTGGTGATTGATGCGCCACAGTCCATGCTTGAACTTGACCTTATGAATATGCGCCACGCTAAGTGGATTATAGGGTCTCAGCGATACACCCAAAGTAAATGAAATTTCTTCTTGGCTTTGGTTCGATAGTTTGTGTGTAAAGACAACTAATTCTTCATCACCAATGCGAAGCGCTTCTGTGTGCGAACACCAAGCAATGCGTTGATCCACATCATAGTTCGTGAGCACACTTAAGCCATCCGCATCGAGCCTTTGTTTTACTTGGCTGGCAGTCAGCAGTGGCGGTAAATAATTTGTTCCATCTATGCGAATATATGGAAACACAGACCAAGCGTACTCGCCAGGGGTTAACATTCCCATGGGGTCAAGCATCGCTTCCATACTCGACCCTTGCACGCCAAGAGAAACCCAATTGCGCGACGTGATATTCGAGGTGATTAAGTTCATGCCTGTCGGTACAAACTCATTTCCTTCGGGATTGCGCTGACGTTCGTACCACCAAGGCCACACCCAATCGGGGTTACTTTGAAACGCCATGGTATTGTTAAGTCCAGACAACAGAATGCTCGCGCCCTGCCCCATCAATTCTTTAGGAAACTTCACCTCACTGGGTCGACCAATGTAAATCAGTCCATTTACAAAAGGAATCAGGTGTTTCTGACCCATTGCAGATAAAGCCAAGCGTGATAGTCTTTCAATCATCAAGTTCAATGTATCGAAGCAATATGAGCGTCTCGTTAGAGATGCTAGCACTAACGCACTTCTAACGGAAATTGCAACAGCATCGTGTGCATTCGGTAACTGGCACGAAACACATGCTTGGTAGTTTCCTTTGCAGGCAACCCTAAAGACCAACGCCATTTTGGCAAAGGAGATTACGATGGTCGTAGCTAACCTACTCCAGATGATCCACGGCTTCACACAGAAGATCGAGGTCGCGCTGGAGTTCCAGGATTTCCAAGTCCGCACAGCTCGCTCTGCAGACGAAGTCAGCGAAGTCTTGAAACTCCGGTACGATATTTTCTTCGCAGAATTAACCGACATGCCCTTGGGCGATAATATCGACATCGACCCTTTCGACATGGTAGCAGATCATTTGCTATTGATCGACAAGCATACGCAAAAGATCGTTGGCACGTACAGATTCCTATGTTCAAGCTTCACCGAGCGCTTCTATAGCCAAACAGAATTTGACTTAAGCAACGTTCTTGCACTAGATGGCATTAAGCTCGAACTTGGTCGCGCCTGCATCCATCCAAACTATCGCAACAGCGTAGCCATTGAACTTTTGTGGAAAGGCATGACTACCTATTTTGCAGCCTGCGGTGCGCGCTATATGTTTGGCTGCAGCAGCGTTGAAGGGCACTTAGAACCCCACTACGGAATCATTCATCAATACTTAACGAAGCACCATTTGGTGGTTCCCGAACGCATGGTTTTTCCACAACAAGATACACCGCTTTGGGTGAGTTTAGATGCAAAGCTCGATGAAGCTTCTGAACGACGCGCAGGCCGCATGGTACCTACCCTGCTGAAGGGTTATTTGCGCGCAGGTTCCCGCATTGGTGGCACACCGTTCTGGGATCCTGTATTCAATACACTCGACTACTTCACCTTATTCGACGAAGCAGAAATCACGGAGCGTTATGGCCGCAAATACGGCTTGGGCTGAAGCCCCCGAACATAGTCTCGCAAGCATTCCGGCTCAGTGTATACGCTGGGCTGGGCTTGCTTTCTTGATTCCATGCTTTATTGGAGCAAGGATCTTATTGCGTGGACTCGGAGTAAATAGCATAGGCGCACAGTTGTTGCTCAAGCTTTTGAACGTCAATTACACACAACACTCCGAACCGGTACAGGAGCCCGCGCTGGTGGTCAGCAATCATGTGAGTTGGCTTGATCCCATGGTCTTGGCAGCACAATGCGACGTCTCGTTTATCACGTCACAGGACACTGGTAAGCATCCTTTCTTAGGCCTAATCACAAAGATTGGAGGTTGCTTATTTGTGAGCAGAAAGCCATGGACCTTACGCAAAGAAATTGCAGAAATAGCAAATCAAATCGAACCCAATAGCTACATCGCATTTTACCCTGAAGCCACGAGCAGCAACGGTTCTCAGGTACTTCCTTTCCATGCAAGCTTTTTTGAAGTCGCGGTGATTCAAAATATTCCAGTGCAACCAGTGGTGCTTCGGTGGGCAACCAAAGAAGCCGCATACTATGGTGACATGACTTTTGCAAGCCACTTGATGCAAGTCATGAGCCTTGCTGAACTAGAGCTTGAAGTCATCTATTTACCACCGCTCAATCCCAAAGACTTCGCAAGCCGCAAAGAACTTTGCGCGGCAGCAGAAGCAAGCATTCGCACGAATTTCTAAGCTCAGGATTCACCCTTATAAAGTCCCACTAACCTTTTCGCCGCTTGGAAAGGGCTTAGTCTGCCAAGCACAACTTCGCGTTCCAAATCTGCATATTCATCTGCAATGATTGGGGTGGCGTGGAAGTCTTGCAGCAAGCCTTGATGCAAGCTTTCGGTCATCCAATTGCGCAATTGCTCTTTACGACGCGAATCCCAAAAGGAGCCTTGCTTAAGCTGAGTTTCAAAGTCTATAACCATGCGCCAAACATCGTCGATGCCTTCGCGCTCTAAGGCCGACGTCGTTACGACTCGCGGAGTCCAACGCCAAGGATTCGGTGGAAATAAATGCAAAGCATTTTGATATTCGACGCGAGCAAGGTTGGCACGATTCACATTCGCACCATCAGCCTTAGTGATTGCAATACCATCGGCCATTTCCATAATGCCACGTTTGATCCCTTGCAGCTCATCCCCAGCACCCGCAAGCATGAGCAACAAGAAAAAATCCACCATGCCATGCACGGCTGTCTCTGATTGACCCACTCCCACCGTCTCAATCAAGATCGTATCAAAGCCTGCGGCCTCACATAGCAGAACGGTTTCACGAGTTTTTTGGGTAACCCCGCCCAGCGAGCAACCCGAAGGCGAAGGGCGAATAAAAACGTTCTCGCGCACTGAAAGTTCGGTCATGCGCGTCTTATCACCAAGAATCGAACCACCCGAAACTTGTGAACTGGGATCGATCGCGAGAACTGCAATTTTGCGCCCAAAATGATCGTGTAAACGAGTCCCAAAAGATTCGATGAAAGTTGACTTGCCCGCACCAGGAACGCCAGTAATGCCAAGGCGAATCGAGGTGCCCGCATGGGGGAGGCACCGGTGAATCAATTCTTGTGCAATCTCTTGATGTTTGGGTAATGAACTTTCCACCAAGGTTATTGCACGCGCAAGCAAGGTGCGGTTTCCGTTTCGAATTCCTGCAAAATATTCATCATTGGAAATGTCGCGTTTTTTGCGGACAATCCCACGCAAATTTGGATTGATAATCGTTTGAGCTTCTACGCCACGAGAAATGCCAAGAGCAATTTCACTATTGTGCGCAAACTCATGTTCAACATCTGGATTCCGTGAGCAATCTGATTGGATTTCTTCCATCATCAAAAGATAGGAAAGGGAATTATCTAAAAAAGATCCAGAGTTACTGAGTTCCTAGGTGAAACAGTTATTCCAATCAGAAACAAGTATCCGTAATTGAATCTGGCCACAGGATATAGTAGAATCTTGGTGGAGATTGGATCGAAATATGCATCCACCTCGTCCGTTTCGTGTGTTATTGTGGGTCTATTCCTTTGTGGTTTAATCATTCATAGGTTGCTCATGAAAGTTCTCATCGTTGATGATGCGGTCACCTTTCGCAAACTACTTAACATGGCACTGCAAAGCATCGGCTTTACAGACTTGTCCGAAGCTGGTAGCGCAGAAGAGGCTCGCGGAATTTTGCAAGGCTCTATTACGATCGACTTGATCATCTCTGATTGGCACATGCCAGGAGAAACCGGTTTAGACTTGCTGCGCTGGGTCAGGGCTTCTCCAGCACTCAAAGCCACTCCATTCCTAATGCTCACTACCGAACAAGAGCGCACGCATATTTTAGAAGCCGCTCGCGTTGGCTTGCAGGGCTACATATTCAAGCCCGTGCAGAAGCAAGTCCTTTTGCAAAAGCTGACCGAACTGAACTTACTCCCTCAAGGAAATCCAAGCGTCGCAGAACCCACACCGCCAGTCGTAGAACAGGCGCCAGCGGCACAAGATTAAACAGACCTTTTGAGGTGTCATTTCCATGGCCTTATACAAGCGAACGCTATTCACCATTGGCATAACGGTTGTATTGCTCTTTACAGCCGGTTTTACTGTGGTTGAGATCGTTTTTAAAAAGAGTTTGGATAGAACACTCCACAAGATGCTTGCCGGCTTTGATCTCGTGGAAAAAGATGCAGGTGATCGCAACATGCGCCGTGTGCAAGATGCTTATGAAGAACTGCTCTTGAGCATGGAATCCAAAAATCTTGATTGGGCTCGTTGGGATGACGCCTGGGTTTTCGCAGGAAACAAGAATCAAGCGTTTATCAATTCAAATATGATTTCTGCTACTGTTGGCGCAATGGGATATGACTATCTCATTATTTTTGATAATGCGGGCAAGGTTCTCTCTTGTGCAAGCTTTGATGAGAAGACCGGCAAGAGTCGAAATCTTTCTCAAGAACTTCTTGCAAACTTCACGGCTTCGTCGCCCATATTTACCATCAAGGATTCGAGCTCCGTTTCTTCAGGAATGATCTTCCTACCCGAAGGACCGTTGCTGTTCTCTATTCGTCCCATCACCCACTCCAATGGTTCAGGCCCAATACACGGAAGAGTCATGTTCTCTCAGTACTTGGATAGCACGTTGGTCACGAAACTTTCAATGCTAACTCATCTGAACCTTGAACTCGATCCACTTCCCAAAGGCCATGAACTTGATGCGGTTGCAAACACTGGTTTAACAGCCTTAAACCAAGATACGCTGCTTGGAAAGTTGCTCGTGCGCGACTATAATGAGTTTCCTCGGTACATGTTTACGATCTCGATTCCTCGAGATATTCGAGCCCTCGCGTTACGTATGACCGATGACATTTATCACGTCGCAAGAAACACAGATATATTGCTCCTGCTTTGCTTTGCCATGGGCGGAATCGCAGTGGCTACCATGCTCACAGTCATGCTTACCATTTTCATTGTACGCCCAATTCGACTACTCGCAAGCCAAGTTTCGACCATCAAAAAATCGAGTGACTTAACGGTTCGTGTAAACTCCATTGGCAAAGATGAAATAGGAAAACTTGCGGTGGCTTTTAATGGAATGCTTGCAAGTCTTGAACATTCTCAGCAAGCGGTGCGCCGGCAAAATCTTGAGCGGCAGTCAATCCTTGATGCTTTACCCATTGGGCTCCTGATGCTGAATTCTGATTGGCGAATTACAGGCACCCCTTCACAAACCGCACTACATTGGTTTGGTTCCGACTGCATTGGTAAATCTTGGCAAAGCATGTTTGGCTTGACTAGCCAAGAAAGCATTACCCTAAATGAATTCCTAGAAGCGCTCACACAAGATCTCATGTCGAACAAGGATATGCAAGGGCTCAATCCTTTTCCAGAACTTGAGTTGCAAACAGGAATGCATAATTGGGTTCGCATTCGCTACTTTCATTTGCCCCACGAAACACCAGCAAGAATGGATGATGGAATTATTCTCGCTTTGCTAGAAGATATCACAGAAAATCGAATGCAAAATGATGAGCTACTGGCCCTCCGTTCCGAAAATGTCTGGTTCAAAACAGTGCTTGCAGATCCAGATCTCTTTCTCGAATTTTTCCGAGAATCCCACCAAGGCCTTGCTGCCGTAGAAGTTGCGCTCTCTAGCTCAACATCTCGCCCCTCAATCGCACGCGCGTTCCGCCATGTTCACACTCTTCAAGGCAGTTCTTCGGGATTTGGAATTACCAACCTCGCCAAAGAAGCTGTTGACTTAGAAAGACAACTCACCATTCTTTTACACCATGTAGATCAAGGATTGAGCGGCATTCAAACCGAAGTAGAGCATAATGCACGCCAGTCACTGATAAGACTCTCGCAAGTATTATCAGAAGAAGAACAGCGGCTCTTATCTTCATTAAAGCAACAAGCATCGGACTGGAGAACGGGTCCATCATTACGAATCCCTTTGCATCGCTTACGTGAATGGTCGGCTTTACTTGGGAGCGGCATGGGCACTGAAGTTTCTACCGCAATCGAAGATGCTCTACGCATGCCCTTGGCTCGTTTACTTCATCGCACATTACTCTGGTTCCCTGGCATGGTGATTCGCTCGGGAAAGCTTGCAGAACTTGAGCTCGACGGCGGCGATGTAAAATTGCCTCTGGATTGGTCTGGCATGCTGAACGACATTTTAGTTCACCTGCTTCGCAATTGCGTTGCCCATGGCATCGAGGCTCCCGAAGAACGCTTATTGCTAGGCAAAAAAAAGGCCGGTTCGATTCATATTCGGGGCTCCGCTGACCATGCTGAGCTATCTATTGAAATCATTGATGACGGTGCAGGCTTTGGCATTGATGTAAATAGCGCTTTTGGACTTGGCACCTCTATCCTGAAAGAATATGATGGCTTAGCTGGACGTGGTGTTGGACTCACTGCAGTGAAAGCCATGGTAGAAGAGTTGGGAGGTTCGATCCAGATCACAAGTAGACACGGAGTCGGTACTACTGTTACGCTACACTTCCATTTAGACCCGACTCATGTGGGCTAACCGGAAAAATGAACTGCGGAAATAAGAAAGCCGGACTCCCTTGCGAGAATCCGGCTTTCGTGAGCCAGGAAGGGCTTGAACCTTCGACCCATGCCTTAAAAGGGCATTGCTCTACCACTGAGCTACTAGCCCGAGAAACGCAATGTAGCACAAGTTTTCTTTTTTGTAAATTCCCCCCAATGCTCTTTTTTTTGCGATCAACAATACTTGCCCTTTTTTTGACTTTTTTCTCTGCCCATGCAGGGGATTTTTCCAACTGGTCTACCAATTCTGGGCAAGGTCTCTTTAGTTTTTTAGAACTTTTTCAAGGCCCACGCAACACCGCACTTTCGGGTACAGGTTCTTCAGCCTTCACTCCTGATATTCTCGCGACACTTGTCAATCCAGGCAACGTCTTAGCCTCTCCCACTCAACATACCGTTGCAATCTCTTGGGAAGCAGGCGCTCTATCTCAACAAGAGGGCTTACTCGCATGGCGCTTTAACCTAGGCAAAACAACATTGCAAACGACCTATGCTTGGATTAGCAACGATCCGATTCGAGGCCTTGATGAATCAGGAGCGGAGACCGGAATAAGCTACCAACCCTTTGACCAGAGCATAAACCTGACCGCAGCCTATCCATTCCCTGACTTTACCTTTGGCGCCACTGCAAAGTGGATTCGCGATCATTTGTCCGATGATGTGGGGGACTACAACGCTATAGGGCTTGCAATGGATTGGGGACTTGTATGGAAATCGCCATCCCCACGATATGGCTTCGCTCTCTCTGTGCTTGATTTAGGCAAACAGTTCACACCCTATACAGCAAACGGTGTCGATAATCTTGCTTTAAATACACGTATCAAATTAAGCACACACTATCGCCCAGTAGCCATACGTGGCCTCACTGTTTATTTGGATACAGATTTTCCTCGGTATTCACAGGCCATAGGGCGTCTAGGACTAGAGTACAATCCTTCGGCTTGGTTTCAATTACGCGCAGGTACAGCTCGTTCACTTTCAAGTCTCGTCAAAAATCCAGCTTCGGCAGATCTAGCAAGTGTTGCCACTGGTGGTTTAGGCGTTACTTGGGCCGGTTTCACTTTTGATTACTCCATCAACATTTTGCGTGATGGCTTTGGCCAACTTCATCGGCTTGGCCTTCGCACTGGATTCTGATTCATGCCTCGTTTCCTTGCCTTACTGGGCGTAGCACTCTCATTCGCATGGGCTTCTCCCGATACAACGGCACATTTGCTGATCCAAGATTCCTCGCAACTGCGCTGGGCGGCTGTGCGTGTAAGCCTCGCAGAATCCTTACAGGTAAATGATTTTGGAACAATGCACAGACAAAGCAGCACTTGGGCTGGGCTTCTCGCCTACGGAGAGCTAAGCCCACGCTGGAGTTGGAGATCGTCAGTTCATGTATTTACCGACATTGCCAATTTTTATTATCCAGTAAACGACTACCAGCCCTACCATGGAATACCCTATAATCTACAAGGCTCCATCCCTGATTCAGCCAAACATCGTACTTGGGATTACATTACTGGCTATACGGAATATCGACCTTTTGACTCCACAATGTTTTGCGCCGGCTTAGACTATCTGCACATGGGTCCATCTTATCGCAACCCAGTAGCCTTCCGCGGAGATCAATCCATTTTCCGCCCTTGGCAAGACACCGCTCGCGAGATTCAAAAGCCAGCACCGATTGCTTTCGTTGGTTTTGACTTGGGTCTCAAATGGATTAGCTACTCGCAATATTCGGGCAAGCTTGAAGAAAGGAATACTCTCGATAAATACATCCACACCCACCGCCTCACCTTTCACTTACCAGGGAATAGTGAATTTGGGTTAAGCGAAACGGAATTGTATGGAACGTCTGTGAAGCCTTACACAACGCAGAAAGGCGAGGTTGATTCTGTTGGTCGCACTATGGAATGGCTCTATGCCATGCCTTTTATTCCCTACTACTTTGCCAGCCACTACCTTGGGGATCAAGACAATGGTGCCATGGGATTTGATGGAATCTATCGAGGACTAAAGCATTGGGAATTTTACGGAGAACTTTTTATTGATGACAGTAAAAGTCCATTATCTCTTTTTGATACCACGTGGTGGGGCAACAAATGGGCTTTCAGCGCTGGTAGCCATTGGTTCATGGAGCGCGGCAAATGGAAAGCCGAATGGCGTGGTGAATATACGCGCATTGAGCCTTGGGTGTACACGCATTACGAAGGGTTAAGCCACCAATACACAAACTTTAATCAGATTCTTGGAAGCGACTTAGGCCCCAATAGCCAAGAGATATACACCCATATACAAGTGGGCTATGACAAAGCGCAGCTAAAGCTCTCGTTATCTTCTGTTGCTAAGGATACAGCAAAGGGTGGAAGCATAAGCGACTTGCATTTACCAACCGATCCAACCAACAAAGTTTTTTTGAATCCTGCAAGTACTTTTCGATATAAAGAGCTCGGCTGCGATATGAGTTATGCGCCTCGGAGCTTTGTGTGGCTTAGGCTCGCGGGTTATCGCTACTGGGGGCACTTTGACGGATATCGCGTTGAAAGTGCTTTAGGCTTGACTTGGTAATCGCATACTTTCCTATATTCCTTATATGCAGACGACAACATTTGATTTGGTGTTTCCTCTCACGCTTCTAGGCTTGCTCGGATTATTAATTCCTGCAGGCATCATGATTGCAAATGCACTAATTCATCCGCAGCAGAAAGGCACTCATTCCAAAGATGAGCCCTATGAATGCGGGCTTGGCCAGACGATTGGCAGCGCAGGCGAACGCTATTCTATCAAGTTTTATTTGGTCGCAATGCTCTTCTTAGTTTTCGATCTCGAAGTCGCATTTTTGTATCCATGGGCGCTGCATTTCTTGAAAGGTGGTTGGGATCTGTTCTGGATCTTGCTTGCATTCCTTGCCATTCTTGAAGCAGGCTATTTTTATCTGTGGCACAAAGGTGCGTTGGACTGGAATAAAGAGTAATCTCCATTTCTCACATTCAAGAAGAATCTTCACTCATTCTCACCGTTTCGTCGCTCCAAGCACGACAAAGGTCAGAATGCTTGAAAACCTCATCGCCTATTTGCCCTTATAGCCCTTGAAATCAGGGGCGAATTCGTATATTTCTCTCAACGTTCCGAGAGGTTATTCATGAATTTTGAAGCAACACCCGCACCAATCCCTCAAGAGGGATCCTCTCCTTCGCCATACTCAGGATCCTCTCCTTCGCCATATCTTACCACCAGTATCGATGCCGTCATCAACTGGGGTCGTTCCAATTCTCTATGGCCTTTTCCTTTTGGCACCGCCTGCTGTGCAATCGAATTCATGAGTCTCATGAGCGCTCGCTATGACTTTGCACGCTTTGGCACAGAGTTCATGCGCTTTACTCCACGCCAGTCCGATCTGCTACTCATCATGGGAACAGTCACTTACAAGCAAGCACCTATTCTGCGCAGAATTTACGAACAGATGGCCGCACCACGTTGGGTAATTTCTGCGGGTGCCTGCGCTAGCTCTGGCGGCTTCTACGATGCTTATTGTACCGTACCCGGAATTGATCATATCATCCCTGTGGATGTTTACATTGCCGGCTGCCCACCCCGCCCAGAAGCCTATATCGATGCTGCGCGAATCTTGCAAGAGAAGATCAAGGATGAAGGTTTTATGCGCGACCGCATCCAAAAATTGCGCGACCGCGGTGAGGACTTAAACGCATGAGCCAATACGCAAAGCAACTCACTCCAGCCTCAGCCGCTGATTTCGCCGCTGCAAGCCGAAATACTTTCGAGCACTTGTGTGCAATCGTTCCCGCAACTCGCGATGGACAAGAAACCATAGCCACGGCTGCGATTGTTGCTGCAAGTGATCTACGCAAGGCTGTTCTATTTCTGCGAGACACTCCTGAGTTCGCTTATGATATGCTTATCGACATTGTAGGCATTGATTACTTGCATTACGAAGGGCACAAAGGTTCGCGCTTCGCTGTAGTCTATTTGTTCAAGAGCATAGCGTTTGCAGCACATCGTTTTCAGTTAAAAGTATTGGTTGATGAAGAACATTTGAACGTGCCAACAATCGCTGACTTATATCAAATTGCGAACTGGCAAGAGCGCGAAGTTTATGATCAATTTGGGATTCATTTTGAAGGTCATCCCAATCAAAAGCGTTTGCTCAATCATTTCGAATTCGTTGGGCATCCACTGCGCAAAGATTATCCAGCCCAGAAGCGCCAATGGCTTTCGACCAATGATCCCATGATTGATCAGCTAGAACTTCGCCTAAAGGAAAATGGAATCGACGTACTCGATCCTATGCCGCTCAACACTCCTGCCGTAGAAGACTTGATCAAGGGAGATCGTCTGTGAAAGCGATTGACAAAGACGGCGAAAAGCTTGACTTGCTTACGGTGAACATCGGTCCATCGCATCCAGCCACGCATGGAAGCTTGCGCGTGTTATGCGCAATCGAAGGCGAGACAATTAAGTCTGCAGTTTCCGAAATCGGCTACCTGCATCGCGGTTTTGAAAAGATGGTGGAACGCGGCACATACCAACAGGTGATGCCTTACACGGACCGATTGAATTATTGCTCAGCCATGATGAATAACATCGGCTACTGCAAAGCGGTCGAGAGTATGTTCGATATCGAAATCACAGAGCGAGCAAAAGTTTTGCGCGTACTCATTTCCGAAATGTCTCGCATTGTGGACCATACCATCTGCATCGCTGCGGCCTTGGCAGACCTGGGCGCACAGACCGCGTACTTCTACTACTTCGTGCCTCGTGAAGAAGCGATGATCATTTGGGAAAAGCTCACAGGTGCCCGCCTCACCAACAGCTTTGCTCGTATCGGTGGTCTATATCGCGACACCTACCCTGGCTTTGAATCAGATGTTGAAACGCTGATGGTTCAGTTCGAAAAGTCGGTAAGCGATGTACTTGGCTTAATCGACCGCAACCGAATCTTCTTAGATCGCACCCAGAATGTGGGAATCATTTCTGCAGAGCAAGCCATCAGCTACGGCTGGACTGGGCCTTGTTTGCGGGCTTGCGGCGTGGATCGCGACTTGCGTAAAGATCAGCCCTACTACGACTACGAGACGTATAAATTTGAGACGATCGTGGGCAGCAAAGGCGATACTTACGATCGCTTAATGGTTCGCTTGTACGAAGCCAACGAATCGATTTCCATTGTACGACAAGCCTTGAAGCGCTTACAACCAGGGCCTGTGAACGTCAAAGATGCTCGCGTATCGCAGCCTCAACACGAGTATGTGTATCACGACATGGAAGCTTTGATCAACCGCTTTAAGCTCGTGTATGAAGGCGTGCGCGTTCCTAAGGGCGAGCATTATGATGCGAGTGAATCCGCTAATGGAGAACTAGGCTTCTACATTGTTTCAGATGGATCTGGCAATCCATGGCGCATTAAGGTGCGGCCACCTTGCCTTACACAGTTTGCAGCCTACGCACAGATTATCGAGGGTGGCATGATTTCCGACGCGATCGCGTGCCTCTCAAGCATTAACATTATCGCTGGCGAATTGGATCGATAAATGACAAGTCATGTCAATATTGCTGTGCAACCGAGCTTCGCGGAAATCGCGGGCAAGCTAGACACGCCTGCCATGAAGGCTCGCGTGGCTGAATTGATTAGGCGCTACCCTAGCCCACAAGCCGCATTGCTTCAAGTGCTATGGCTTGCACAGCAAGAACTTTCGTGGATGCCTAACGCTGCAATCGAATGGTCGGCAACTCAATGCCGCACTTCCCCTGCTCATGCATTTGGTGTTGCCACCTTCTACACCATGTATCTCAAGGCTCCCGCAGGTAAGTTCCTTTTGCAGATTTGCCAAAACGTGACTTGCCACTTGAAGGGCGCAGAAGAAATTTTGGCACATGCCGAAAAGACTCTTGGAATTACTTCCGATGGCGCACACACGACTGCCGATGGCCTATTTACCTTGCTGCGCGTGGAATGCCTAGGCGCATGCGGCAATGGACCTGTGATGCAAGTGAATGATGACTTTGCTACCGACATCATTAGCGACAAGCTCACCATGCCTGCTGGTGTTCCGTTAACACCTGAGCGTTTCGATAAAATTATTGCCTGGTGCCGCGCCCATAAAGACAGCGGAAGATTAGATAGTGGACTCTTGCATGATGCATTGGGTGGAACTATCCACGGAGACTTAGGGCACCCTGGCGCAGAAGGCGCAAGCGCTGTTGGGCAAAAGAAAGATTACGCTCCCGCAGCACCCGCACTCGCCGTCAAAGCAGAACTGCGTAAGACTGCAGATGGTGTGGAGCAAGGCGTGGCAATCACTTGGAAGGCCGCTCCCGAAATTACTGAGCTGCGCGTAGAAAGCCTCACTGGAAATGATTGGAATTCTGTGGGCAAAGCCACCGGCAAAGACAAAGAATTTCTCGATGCACAAGGCAAGTTTGGATCGACGTATCGCATTGTCGCAGTAAGCGGCGAGCGCGTTGCTAAGCCAAGCAATGCAGCAAAAGTTGGGAGCTAACATGACGTCTCCAAAAATCTTGACGGGCAATTTTGGAAAGGGTGCGCAAGAACTTTCTGTGTACAAGTCCTTGGGCGGCTACGCAAATATTAGTTCGCGACTTTTTGATCTTTCCCAGTTTGAATTGATCGACCTTGTGCAGCGCTCTGGTCTACGCGGACGTGGTGGCGCGGGCTTTCCTACCGGACTCAAGTGGTCTTTTGTTCCACGCAATACACCGAAGCCAGTCTACCTCGTGGTGAACGCCGACGAAGGCGAACCCGGCACCTTCAAAGATCATTTCTTGATGCTCGAAGATCCGCATCGCTTACTCGAAGGCATGCTCATTTGCGGCTGGGCACTCGGTGTGCGCACAGCCTACATCTACGTGCGCGGTGAATTCCTTTCTGCCATTGAATCGCTCAACAAGGCCATCGCGCAAGCCTACGCAGCAGGGCTTCTCGGGGCAAACATCGGCGGCTCAGGTTACGCCCTCGATATTTATGTGCATCGTGGTGCTGGCGCATACATTTGCGGTGAAGAGACGGCTCTCATCAATTCTCTCGAAGGCAAGAAAGGGCAACCACGCCTTAAGCCACCTTTCCCCGCAGTCAGCGGCGCATGGGAATCCCCCACCTGCGTGAACAATGTCGAAACCATTATGGCATTGCCTTGGATCTTAGCCAATGGTCCAGAAGCCTATGCAGCTCTAGGCACAGCAAAGAGTCCAGGCACCAAGGTGTTTTCGGTAAGTGGCGATGTGAAACGCCCTGGTGTGTATGAATGCGCACTCGGCACTCCGCTCATGGAAATCCTTGAGTCTCAAGAATTTTGCCAAGGCACTGAGGGTGAATTAAAGGGTGTGATTCCTGGTGGTTCATCTACGCCCGTGCTTACTGCCGAAGAAGCTCGCAAGGCAAACCTCGATTATGAAGCACTCGCTGCCATGGGCACCATGTTAGGTTCGGGTGCCATCATTGCGTTTAACAACAAACGCACCGTAGTGAGCATGTTAAAAAGCCTTACGCGCTTTTATGCACATGAATCGTGCGGCCAATGCACGCCTTGCCGCGAAGGCACGGGCTATGCAGATCGCGTGCTTTCTGCCGTGACCAAGGGCAAGGGTCGCGATGGTGATCTCGAACTGTTGCTCGACTTAGCAGCGAACTTTACGCCCACAACCATCTGCCCGCTAGCAGCTGCAGATGCTGGCCCCATCGAGTCTTTCCTCAAAAAATTCCGCAGCGATTTCGAAGCAGAAATTGCCCGTAATCCTGAACGCGCCGAAGAGCGCCTCAACCCTAACTTCAGGCCAGGCGCCTTCTGGTAACGGTGAAATGAGCAATTCTTATCACATGCCAAAGCTTCCGGGACCGAACTCCCCGCGCGTCGTCATCAACGTTGATGGCGCCGATGTTGAGGTTCCCAGCGACACCAATCTGCTTGAAGCTCTACGCACAGTGGGCATCGAGACTCCACACTTCTGTTATCATCGCGACCTGCCCCTTTCGGGTAACTGCCGTCAATGCCTGGTAGAAACGGATGGTCCTCGCGGAATGGCACTCACCATCGCTTGCTATACTCCCATTCGCGCAGGCATGAAGGTGGCAACTCCTGCAAGCTCTGAGAAGGTAAAGAAAGCTCGCAAGGCTGTGATGGAATTCCAGCTTGTGAATCACCCACTCGACTGCCCCATTTGCGACAAGGCCGGCGAATGCATGCTGCAAGAGAACTACATGCAAGCAGGCCAAGGTGAAAGCCGTATCCGCGAAGATATTGGCAAGAAATATCATGGCGCCCCCGAACATCGCTTTGAAGATGCCAAGCACCAAGATCGTGGCGGAAAGGCCGTGGATCTTGGGCCCCGCGTTGTTCTCGATGAAGAACGTTGCATTCTGTGCGACCGTTGCTCACGCTTCATGCATCATGTCGCCAACGATGAACAGCTCATTATTTCGTATCGTGGCGATCACGCCTACATCAGCACTTTTCCAGGCAAACAACTCGATCATCCTTACGATTTAAACGTCACCGATATTTGCCCTGTAGGCGCTTTGACCAGTAAGGATTTTCGCTTCAAACATCGCGTATGGAATTTGAAGCGCACACCAAGTATTGACCCCACCGATTCACTTGGCACCAACCTTTGGATTGAGCACGATGGCGGTCGCGTGTATCGCATTATGCCTCGCTGCAATGCGGAAGTGAATCGCAGCTGGATTGCCAACTCAAGTCGCGCAGCCTACGCAGCACTGGGCGAAAATCGTTTGCTGGGTGGATATGCACAAGGGAAAGCCATCAAGAGTACCGATGCAATGCGAAGCATTTTAGAGATTCTACAAGCCCCAGGAAAGATCGCACTGGTTGCAAGCGGGCACTTAACCCTCGAAGATAATACCGCACTGCTAGAATTAAAAAATGCCCTCGGAGATCGCGCCACTGTGTATGGTGGATCATGGCTTCCAGTGGCAAAGCCCGATTCCATTGCCCTTTCCGGCGATCCAGTTGCCAATCGTGCCGGCGTAACGCTTCTTGGCATTGCGGATAACTTAGATCAATTGATTTCGGATATCCATAATTATGCAACCCTACTCGTGGTTGGCAATGACCTTTGGGGCGCAAACCCCGATAAGGCAAAAGCGCTTTTAGCCATTCCCAATCGCATTGCATTCTCTGCCTGGAACGATGCTACCGTCAAGGCATCCACTCTTGCTCTTGGCATCAATGCTTGGGCAGAAATTCGTGGTGCAATGATCAATAGTCAAGGTCGCTTACAGCTACTGAATGCTAGCCCCACAGCTCCTGCCGATGATCTTGAACCCGCTTGGAAAGTGCTAGCACGCCTTGCTGGCACAGACTGGGAAACCGACATCCAAGCATGGGCAGCCACGCGCAAGCGCATTCCTGCACTGGGCGAACTACGCTATTCAGATATTCCTTCGGAAGGCGTTGTACTCAAGCTCGACGGAGGTAAGGTATGAGCGATTTTCCGCATCATTCACTTCTCGCTTGGGCAGTGTCTCTCGGTCGCTTTGCCTTGGTGTTCATTCCATTAATGACAATCGTAGTCATGATTTTTTTGGAACGCAAAGGCGCTTCATTAATTCAAGATCGCTTGGGTCCTAACCGCTCTGCAATCCCAATCTTTGGTGGACTCCGCTTGTTTGGTTTTGTGCATAACTTCACCGATGGCATTAAGCTCTTCACCAAAGAAACCTTCATCCCTTCTTATGCGCATAAGTTCTGGTATGCGATCGCGCCTGGCATTGGCTTCTTGGTCGCCATGCTTACTCCGAGCGTCATTCCCTGGTTTGCTCCCCTCGCTTGGACTGCGGGTGGTGAAATCGAACGCGTGTCGGGTACCCTCATCGATTCCGATACAGGCATCTTGCTCATGTTTGCGCTCTCGTCCCTTTCTGTATATGGCACCGTGATGGCTTCGTGGGCCTCGAATTCAAAGTACGCGCTGCTCGGGGGAATGCGCGCGACTGCAATGATGATCAGCTATGAAGTGAGCATGGGCCTTTCGCTCATGGGCATCTTCCTCATTACCGGTTCGTTCAATTTGCAGCACATCGTCGCTTGGCAAGAAACGCATGTGTGGGGCATTGTGGTGCAACCCGTTGCCTTCGTTGTCTTCTTAGTGAGCATGATTGCAGAAACCGGTCGCGCTCCATTCGATGTGGCAGAAGGCGAATCAGAAATTGTCGCGGGTTATCATCTCGAATATAGCGCCATGCGTTTTGGCTTGTACTACATGGGTGAATACGCGCATATCATGATCGCATCCATCATCATCGCAACCTTGTTCTTGGGTGGATATTCCATTCCGTTTGTTTCTACCGATTGCCTTCGCGCCCATGTGAATGTTGCTCTTTTTCTAGTGCTTGCAGGAGCAGCCCTTGCACTCATCGCATTCCAAATTAAGCTTCGTCATTGGAAGAGCATTTACCCATCTTTCAACGCCACGGATACCAAAGCACGCCTCACGGAATACTCCTTTTTACAAGTTACCACAGGCCTTGCAACCCTTGGTGTGATTGGCCTTGCAGCCGTTGCGCTTATTGCATTGCATCCAAGTGTCCTTTCTACGGTAGATGGAGTCGGTTACTTTGCACCTTGGGTAACCCTTGCTACTGCTGGTGTGCAGGTCGCTGTGCTGATCGCTAAAGCCTTCCTATTTTGCTGGATCTGGATCTGGGTGCGTTGGACTTTGCCGCGCTTCCGCTACGATCAAATCATGTCGCTCGGTTGGAAAATCTTACTCAACGTGGCCTTGGTAAACTTGGTGGTAACCGCCTTGATTGCTAAGCTCATTGTAGGGGGTCGCTAATGACAAAGATTGTACAACGCCGCAAAGCAACTTTGCTCGATCGTTCCTATCTCTGGGAAATCATGAAGGGCATGGGAATCACCATGCGCCACTTGGTCAAAAACTTCCGCAATCCCGAAAAGATGCAGTTGATGTCTTATCCAGAAATTGAAGTGAAGGTTCCGCAAGATTACCGCGGCTCTCACCGCCTTATGAAGCGGCCCGATGGCGAAGTGCGATGCGTTGCTTGCTATATGTGTTCTACCGCTTGCCCAGCCCGCTGCATTACCATAGAAGCAGATAACTCCGCAGATCCTCGGATCGAAAAGAAGCCACAGAAATTCGAGATCGATTGGTTACTCTGCGTATTCTGCGGCCTTTGCGTGGAAGCATGCCCTGTCGATGCAATCCGCATGGACTCTCGCGAAGTTTCACTCTCCTTTGGTTCGCGCAAAGAATTTGTTGCTGACATGCAACGCCTCACCGCTTGGAAGCCCGAAGATTTTCCTGCCAATGATTCGCAAAGCCAACGCGCACCTGGCGGCACAGAGAATCAGCAAGCCCGCAAGATCTGGGGTTTGGAGGTAAAATCGGTATGATTGCTCAGATTTATTTTTCCGTATTCGCAACCCTAGCCCTCGCTTGTGCCTTGTATTTACTGGTCGCACGGCATCCGCTGTATGGAGCTCTATCACTTATTGGAACCATGCTTTCTCTCGCGGGCATTTACTCCTTACTCTCAGCACCGTTCTTGGGAGTGGTGCAAGTGCTCACCTACGCAGGTGCGATCATGATGCTTGTCGTGTTTGTGATCATGGTGTTGAACAGCTCCCACGACCATGTGGTTCCTCGTTTTGATTCGCGCGGATTTATTTTGTTGCTGGTGCCTGCGGTGCTTTCTGCCTGCTTGCTCTACGTATTACACACAACACATCCTTTGGTAGATGCTGGTGCGATTCAAGGTTCTGCAGAGGCCGTATCCATTCAGCTTTTTAATACCTCGCAACAAGGCTCTGGAGCATGGATTCTCTTTGAGTTTATCGGTCTTCTTTTGCTCGCAGCCATGGTATCTGCAGTGGTGCTAGCCAAAAAACATCTCGATAAGAAGGATTGTGTATGATTGACATTTTGACCGTTCAGATCATTGCAGCCTTGCTCTTCTGTATTGGTGTTGCCGTTGCATTAGTGCGCCGCAACATCTTCTTTGTGCTCATGGGTGTGGAGCTTGCGCTCAATGCCACCAATCTTTCCTTCATTGGATTTTCGCGTACCTTTAGTGGTAGCGCATCTATGGTTGGGCAAATCGTCCCTCTCTTCTCTATCGCTGTTGCTGCTGCAGAAGCCTGCGTGGGCTTAGCTATGGTGATTTTAATTTTCCGCGCCCGTGAAAGCCTCGACTCTGAGTCGTTCACAAGCCTCAAGGAGTAAGCGTGATTTCGCAAAGCAATTACTTGTGGATACTCCCTCTACTACCGCTGCTTGGTTCGGCGATCCTTGGTGCGATTGCCCTTGCGACCTCTCACCATGAAAAGGGCGCAAACGAACATCGCACTGGCTTCTTAGCAGTACTGTTTCCGGCCCTCGCATTTATTCTCACCGCATTCCTTTCTTTGCAACTTGAGATTGGGCATAGCTTGCGCCAAGTCGTTGCACCTTGGATCGTCGCAGATGCGATCACGGTAAACTTCGGATTTCTCTTCGATGATCTTTCACGCATCATGCTTTTGTTCATTACAGGTATTGGCTCGCTGATCACCTTGTATTCAGTTGGATACATGCATGGCGACCGCGGTTTTACTCGCTTCATGGCCTATTTGAATCTCTTCTTGTTCAGCATGATTACTCTGGTGCTCGCAGATAATTTGGTGCTGACATTCTTGGGTTGGGAAGGCGTGGGTCTTTGTTCTTACTTGCTCATTGGATTCTGGCATAAAGAGGCCGCCAATGGTGCTGCGGCAAATAAAGCGTTCCTTGTAAACCGCGCAGGTGACCTTGGTTTCTTGCTGGGAATCTTTGCGTTGATGACGCTTGCGGGGCCTGCTGGCATCTCGTATACCGAGCTCCGCGAATGGTTACACAATCCACTTAATGCAGAAATTTTGGCGGGTCAAGGCCAAGTTCTTGTAGTGCTTGCGGCGTTCTTCTTGTTCTGGGGCTGCACGGCCAAGAGCGCTCAAATCCCTTTGCTGACATGGCTTCCCGATGCGATGGCTGGCCCAACACCTGTATCCGCATTGATTCATGCAGCAACCATGGTGACCAGTGGTGTGTACTTGGTAACCCGCATGTCCGATCTGTTTGTGCTCTCCCCTGCGATCATGCACATGATTGCTTTTGTGGGTCTTGGAACTGCGATGTGGGCTGCGATCTCTGGGCTCTTTCAAGATGACATTAAGAAGGTTCTCGCCTACTCCACCGTTTCGCAATTGGGCTTCATGTTCCTTGCGGCAGGTTGTGGCGCCTTTGATGCCGCAATTTTTCATGTGTTCACTCACGCGTTCTTTAAGGCCACGCTGTTCTTGGGTGCAGGCTCGGTGATCCATGCGCTTGCAGGCGAACAAGACTTGCGAAAAATGGGTGGGCTTGCGAAAACTCTTCCTCGCACATTCCTGATCTTGGTTTTTGGATGGGTGTCAATCATTGGTATTCCTGGCACTGCGGGCTTTTGGTCAAAGGATTTATTGCTCGAACGTGTCTATAATGCACCATTCATGGGACACACGCTATACTATGCAGCCCTTGCTACAGCAGTGCTTACAGCCATTTACATGACCCGTATGATGGTGCTTGCTTTTATGGGCAAATATCGCGGTGATGAGCATGTCAAGGCTCACGCCCATGAATCTCCTTGGACGATGCAATTGCCCATGTGGATTTTGGCGATAGGCTCTTTGCTTGCTGGCTTCCTATGGGCGGGAATGATTCCAGGTGCAGATCTGTTTGGCCGCACATTGTCTTCCATTGTAGGCGATGCGCAAAGGATCGCAGTCGGTGCTGAGCATGAAGGTCCTTCGGCATTTGTCTTTGCAGTTCTTGGCACCGCAGCAGCAGTCATCGGATTATTGACATCTTTTATCATTTTTACAAAGTTCGTTCCAAGCCCAGTTGGTTTGCCTGCTCCTCGTGGCTTTGGCAAGGTATGGACTTTTGCCTTCGATAGCCTACACGCCTTATTTATCAAGCCTACGCGAGCTTTAGCATGGGTTCTGCAAACCATTGTACAGAGTTTGTTTGAAGCACTTCAAAATGCAATTGGACTTTTTGCAATTCAAACAAGCGATCTATTGCGCAAGCTCCAGAGCGGAAGTATTCGTTTACAGCTAGGACTTTCCGTGGGCTTGACCTTGCTCATTGCCGTGGCGATTCTTGGGAGGTTATTCTAATGCTTCATCTTCTTTTAGCCTCTCCATTTATTGCTGCGCTCATCATTGCGTTGGTGCCTGCGAAGTTTAGCCGCATCGCTTTTCCGTTGAGTCTTCTGCTGGGATCTATCATTACGATTCTGAGCTTCATTGTGGTCAGCAATGGCGCATCATCGAATGGAGCACCCATGGCCACCGAGCCCTTCGCTTGGTTCCATATTCCAGGCACTGCAGCAACAGTTCAATATGCTTTGTTTAGCGATGGCCTTTCCGCTTGGATGAACGTACTTGCATCGGTGCTGACATTGAGTGCTCTGTGGGTAAGCTTTTCTAGTGTGCGCGAACGTTTTGCCATGTTTGCAATCTCTGTTTTTTTAATGCAAGGCGCTTTGTTTGGATGTTTTCTTGCTAGCGATGCCGTATTGTTCTTCTTGTTCTTTGAGGCGTTAGTCCCCCCCGCAGCCCTTCTGATTGCAAGCTTTGGCGGTCCTGGCCGCAAACGCGCGGCAATTCTTTTTGCAGCCTTCACCTTGATTGGATCTGCACCAATGGCCGTCGCTCTTTGGGCTATCGCAACATGGACAGGCACAACCGATGGAACTCAGATCGCACACGCTGTTGCAAGCCTTCCTTTTGTAAAAGTGAGCCTGCTCTTTTTTGCTTTCGCACTCGCTTTTGCGGTCAAAACACCGCTACTCCCATTCCATGGCTGGCAAGCAGAAACATACTCAGAAGCTCCCACAGGGGTCACGGCAATCCTTTCCGGTGCAATGGCCAAGGTCGGTGTATTTGGATTCCTGCGTTGGACAATTCCGCTGTTCCCGCAAGTCGCTTTACACTATGCGCTTCCCATTGCGTTGCTTGGCGTTGCCACCATGATTTATGGTTCACTCGTTGCTTTACGCCAGCATGATATTAAACGTTTGCTCGCCTTCAGTTCCTTGGCGCACTTGGGCTTAGCGGTTGCCGGTTGTTTTACTTTATACCAAAGTGCAATCGATGGTGTGGTTCTAATGCTGATCGCGCATGGCTTCAGTGCTGGTGCAATGTTCTTGTTGGCATCACTTCCCGAGCGCTGGTCAAAGACTTGCAACATCAGTTCCTTTGGTGGAATGGCTGGGCGTAGTCCCATATTTGCCGTGCTATTTTTGGTGACTTGCATTGCCGCAGTGGCTGTGCCGCCCACTCTCGGCTTCGTTGGCGAGTTCTTGATCTTGCAAGGAATTTGGCAAACCATGGGCCCAGAAATAGCGTTGCTCGCGGGTCTTGGCGCAATTCTCTCTGCTGCGTATACTCTTCGCCTTGTACAAGCCATGCTCTTTGGCAAAGCCAGCAACGAACATGAGGCTGCGAAAGAAATTTCAATTGGTGAAATGTTCGCTATTGTTCCTCTCATCGTTGCACTTTTTGTCTTAGGGGTTGCACCCTCTGCTGTGCTCCGTACCATTGACCCTGCTGTTGGCAAAAATCCAACCGCTGTTGCCACCGCCTATCCGGAGAAGCCTTCTGATGCTACCCTTCGCTGATCTATTTCCTAATCTTTTGCCCACGGTAATCGTCGCATTGGGAGCATTACTTTCCCTTGCCTTAGAGCCGATACTTTCTATTGCGAATAAGCATCGCATTTTACCTTGGGTTGCTTTCGCATTTCTGGTTGGATCAGCAATCAGCACAATGCTTATTCAACCCGGAGTTGCTTACAATATTCTCGCAATGGATCCTACACGAAGCATGCTCATATTGGTATTACTCGTATGCGGAGCCCTTGGTATTGCAGGGCTAGCAACCCAATTGCCACGCACAGATTTTCGTGGTGGTGAGCCCTATGCACTCATGTTGCTTTCTCTTACTGGTGTAATGCTCATGGTGCAGAGCGTGGATTTGCTCGCGTTATTTGTTGGCATGGAACTTTCAGCCATACCCATCTATGCCTTGGTAGGCTTACATCGCCAGTCAACCAATGCCAATGAAGGGCTCTTCAAATATTTTATCACTGGTTCGTTATTCAGTGCAGTATTCTTATATGGCGCGGCACTCTGGTACGGATCAACAGGCAGCACATCCATGTCCGCAGAAGTAGTAAATGGTCGCGAAGCCTTACATTTGCTTGGATTCGCGTTCGTTGTATTTGCTTTGTTGTTTAAGGCAGGAGCGGCTCCTCTACATTTTTGGGTAGCAGATACATACACTGGTGCTTCGATTCCCGTGACTGGCTTCATGTCCACAACAGTAAAGATCGGCGCTTTCGCTGGCCTTGGAGCCTTCTGGTTACAGGTCGCAGCGCCATCTCATTTTTTGGATCTGGGGTTACCCATTCAGATTACAGGCTCGCTACCCTTGTTGAGTCTCTGGATCTTTGTCGCCATTGGCCTCGCATCAATCGTAGTTGGCGCATTCAGCGGTCTTGGGCAAACCAAGGCAAGACGCCTTATGGCATTTAGCGCGGTGGCCAATGCAGGCTACCTAGTTCTTGCACTGCTAATCCCAGGAACGTCGGGTGCAAGTATTGGGCTTTCCCCTCTTTGGTTCTATCTGATCGCTTATGCGCTATCTTCTGCGATTGTGCTGGCCGGCCTTTCCGCCCTTGCAGGCACAGATGAAGATGACGATAGTCTGGGTATGCTACGCGGCCTTGGAAGGCAACAACCGTTCCTTTCTGCTGCGATTACCTTGGGATTAATTTCTCTTGCGGGGCTCCCACCCGCTGCGGGCTTCTTAGCCAAGTTTGGAATCCTTGCAGGGTTATTTTCCACCGGCCTTGTAAAGACAGCGGCAGTAGCTTTATTACTCGCAGTCGTTTCGTTTGCATACTACTTTAAGATCGTCGTTGCAATTTGGCAGGCACCCACAAAAGATATACAGCCTCGCAGCTTCCCACCAATTTTGGGCGTGACGCTAGTGATTGGTGTATTTGCCTTGGTGGCTATTAGCCTAATGCCTTCCCTTGTGGGAAGGTGAACGCAAGCCATTCACGTTAATTCAAATTGAATTCTTTGATTTTGCGATAGAGCGTAGCCTCGCCGATGCCCAGAATTTCTGCGGCTTGGCGACGGTTGCTCTTGGTGAACTCAAGCGCCCGCGTGATCGCTTGTTGTTCAAGCTCACGCATGCTGAGTAAGGGAAAACTTGCTTGTTCAACAACAACGGCAATTGGCTTCATCGACTCATTGGGAAGAAGAATCTCTTCGGGCAATAAATCGGCATCCAGAGATTCGCAATCCTTAGGAGCCATAGCCATCGCGCGATGAATTGCATTTTCGAGTTGACGCACATTGCCTGGCCAATCATAGATCTTAAGGGCATTAACGGCCTGTTGCGTAAGCTCATGGCAACCATATTCATTCGCATACTTATTCAAGAAATGCGTCGCCAATAATTCAAGATCATCTTTGCGTTCGCGAAGTGGCGGTAAGCGCAGTTGCACAATGCTTAAGCGGTAATAGAGATCTTCGCGGAAACGCCCAGCACGCACCTCATCCATCAAGTCGCGATTGGTGGCGGCAACAATTCTTGCGCTCAATGGTCGATAATAGGTAGAACCGAGAGGCCGCACTTGTCGGTCTTGCAACACACGCAATAGCTTTGCTTGCATCTCTAGAGGAAGCTCACCAATCTCATCAAAGAACACGGTTCCCTTGCCCGCAGAAAGCATTAAGCCCTCGCGCTTTTGATCCGCGCCCGCGTAGGCTCCACGCTCGTGTCCAAATAGCTCTGCTTCAATGGTGTTGCCATGCACGGCTGCGCAATCAACCACCACAAAAGGATCCATCGCACGCTCGCTAAAATCATGCAGAGACCTTGCGACCAACTCTTTGCCAGTACCTGATTCACCATGAATGAGCACCGTTGAAGTGCTGTTCGCGAGTCTTTCAATCGACATCAACGCATTTTGAATCGCAGTAGAATTTCCAAGCAAACGCCGTTGAGCTGATTCGCGCAATTGCTTTTGCAACTCGTCATTGCGGCGATGCAAATCTTGCTTTTCCAAAAGATTTTTTATGCGCAGGCGAAAAAGCTCTGGCTCAATGGGCTTTTCGATATAATCGTTTGCACCGAGCTTCATGGCATCCACCGCACGCTGAATTTCGGAGTTCGCACTACAAACGACAACAGGGCACTTCAAGAGGCCTTGTTCCTTGGACTGCCGCAAGAATTCAATTCCATCCATGCGCGGCATCATCAAATCAAGCACAATCACATCGGGAGAACCATGCTCTTTCAGGTGAGCCAAGGCTTGCAAACCATCACTGGCTTCAAACACATGGTCCACCAAATCAAATAATAAGCGACCTAGAGCTTTGCGGTTTCCCGCTTCATCATCGATGAGAAGAATGCTTCTTGCCATGAGTTTTTACCCTACTAAGGGTTCCTATTTTCGCCCTTTTAAGGGTTCCTTATTTTGTACGACGGACGCCAACCTTATCCAAGGATTGTTCCTTGATGGTAACACGTTGGTAGCGTACATACAAGGTAAAATTTGCGATATATACACCTGTGCCAACGTAGCGTCCATGGGAATCTTTAAAGTTCCAATCGATGAAAAGCTTCTTATCGGTAGTAAGGCAATTGCCACCAAAAGCAGGATGGTTACAAGGAATTACCATCACCGTATCTGTTACATATTGCCCAGCATTGTCGAAGTAATATGTAGAGACCGCAATGGAGACATCGCTAGCCTTTAATGAATCAGCACTCACGCCTGATTGATCCACCAGCTGAGGAAGGAAGCGTTGACCGAGTTCAATCAACTGCCCCACCTTGCCTTGATTTCTCATATCGCTCGAACGTTGAGATTGATCCACCCATTCCACCGACATGGCACCGAGCTTCGCTAAACTATCCATACGAGCTGTAGTCAGGCTTCCCATGTTGGAAAGTTGAATCAATTGGTTCAAGCCTCCCTGCACGAGGAATCCCTTGGTATCGCTTTGATGAACGTTGCCGGCGCCATCAGACACCAACGCGCCTTGAATTCCATCACCACGCAACACAAGCAAATCACCAGGAATAATCTGATCGATTTGTCCATGATTAAGAACGACACTTACCGAAAGACTGTCGCTGCTCCAAATCAAATTCTGTGGGCGTAAAATCAGAGTGTCTTTACCATGCACATACTTGAAAATATCCTTGCGCGTAATGCTGCCATAGTTCACTGGCTCACTGAATGTGACCTTAAGGGTATCGTTATCTTGTGAATAGCGCAGATGCGCACCTGTGATGGCTGGAGCCATATAGTCGATCATCACAAAGTCGCGCCGCTCCGTAAACGTTGTGCCTAGGATTGGGTAATTGATATAAACTTCGGCACTGGGTAGATTGCTTGGAATCGTTGTGAGCCCAGACTGGAGCTGCACATTAGACTGCACTTTCCAAATCACCTTGGTGTGATCATTTGGATCAATTACCAGATCGCTTGGCTGAGGCATAAGCTGAATCAATAGTCCACGATAGCTGTACCAAGGCACAGTGAAGTTGAGCATGGCAACTTGATCCGCGGTGACTGAATCAGAGAATTGGAATACCACGCTATCCATGATGCCGTCACCGTTCGAGTCAAAATAGCCCGTACCAGCATTTACAAGGGCTGGCACACGAGTAATGACCTGCACAGGAACCTTGCGATTGTATTCTTCATCAACGATATACGGCAAATTATCGAAGGAGGCGAGTTCGTGCAACTGAATTGAATCATGCCCAGTCAGCACATAGGATGTCGATTCCAAAATGACGAGACGCTTGCCTGGAAGCCTAGAGATATCAATACTTTGCTCTTGCCCATTCAACAAGATCATCGTGTTCTTATGGCTAATATCGTTCGAGGTTATATCCACATTGTACTCAATGAATAAGCTGTCACGTCCAGATGTTGAACGGATCACCACGGCACGCGAAATAATGCCCTGCAACATTTCTTTGAGAGGCATGCTGCGATCATAGGTTTGCGTTCCATCGGTGAAATGAATCTTTAAGACATCGCTAGCCTTCACACTGTAAGTTGCCAAATCAGAACCTTTCACATTTACAGTGATGCGATCCCCATCAGCATTGATATGAATAAGCGTATCCCCATTGCTATTAATCATTGGAACTGTAAGCACCTCACCATTGTAGAGCACATCAACAGACTTCACCGAATAGCCCGTGGTCAAAGGGCGATCGAGAAATACTTCGATCGCATCCATCTTTCCATCACCATCAGAATCTTTCAGCATACCTGCTTGTGGGAAAGGTATTGGATCGTAGAAGTTCACGCCGTCATAGCGCAACACCTTACCTCCGGGCCCAACAAAATCAACGTATCCACCCGACATAGCAGTATCAGAAAGCACCCAGACGCTGTTGTTGCTTCCGTTGAGCGCGATCTTCACACTGTCCTTGGCTGTGCCACCTGCAGCGGGATTGATAAAGCTTAAACCCGTGCTGCCTTCCACCAAGATGGAATCCAGTTTACAGTTTGTCGTATCACCACCGCAGAAATATTGTTTGAGCTTATTCACATCGATGCCAATCGAAAGTACAGAGCCAACAGGCACAGAATCGCGCACACCACTTGTACCAGCGCTTGGGCCGAAGCCACTTAGATCTGCACCGCTACTTCCATTCGTGTTGTACGCATTTCCGCTCACGAGAATCATTGTGGATGAATCGAATGGTGTGCCAGCAGGCACTGGCGTAAGCTTGCTACCCGTTTTCACCACAGAGTCCGCAAGCGCGCGTTTGTCTGCCGTTGGATAATTGTCGACTGTTGAATCGGTTGGAACAGCGGAACCACCTCCAGTCCAACTCCAAGTAGAATCTGCCCATGGAGGAATCGAGGACCCAGAACCACCGGTGCCACTTCCACTCGAACCACTGCTGATCGAGGTGCCCGAACCACCCGTACCACTTCCGCTGGAACTCGAGGTGCCCACAGAAGTACCCGAGCCACCCGTGCCGCTTCCACTCGAACCACTGCTGATCGAGGTGCCCGAACCACCCGTACCACTTCCGCTGGAACTCGAGGTGCCCACAGAAGTACCCGAGCCACCCGTGCCGCTTCCACTCGAACTAGAAGTACCCGCGGAAGTTCCAGAGGTGCCCGATGTACCTGAAGTACCTGAGCTACCGCCATCACTTGAGCTAGAGGTGCCCGCAGAAGTTCCAGAGGTGCCCGATGTACCAGAGGTGCCGGATGTGCCGGTATCACTAGAACTTGAGGTGCCCGAACCGGTGTCGGAAGAGCTGGAAAGCCCTGTGTCAGAGGAGCTAGAGACCACAACGTTCGCAGAGCTAGAAGATACAAGGGAGTTTGAGCTAGAAACCACCGAGGAACTTGAGAAACCAGAGCCCGATGAAGTTGTTGTTTTTTTCAACTCTGAACCAGCACCAGAAAGAGGTGCAACATCATCCAAATCATTATCAAGGAACTGAACATGGATCAAAGCATTATTGCTAATAAGCTTACTTGGGTTAGAAGTGTAATCAATGAAAATGATGTAGCCATTGTTATCAGCTACGTACACATGTCCCTTGCCATCAGTAGTTCCTTGGTCAAAACGAAAAGTATGACCCATCGATGCAAAGAGCTTGGAAAAATCAAGGTCTGCAATAATGTTTTTACTGATTGGATCAATCTGCACAACATGTTGATCACCAAAAATCATGATAGTTTTTGAATACGGATCGTATGCCATGCCATGCGCACCTCTAACACTGTTATAAAGGCGCTTGGTGGTCATCGTGGTCATATTGATCGTGCCAAAATATCCCACACCTAGATAGTCCGAAGCGGTATAAAAGGCTTGGCCGTTTTCATCCCAAGCGAGAGTGCAAATCTTTTTGTCATCACCGTACAGAGGTACCCAAGCTCCAGCTCCAATATGATTGACTTGCGCATTGGTCGTCGCAAATTTGAATAACTGCCCAGGAATGCCCGCAGCCCACAAAATATTGTTGCTTGGATCCATCATCAAGTGATAAATACCATCTTGACCAGCCTTTCCTGTGGAGTCCGTACGAGTGGCAACCACCGACTTCGATGTCTTGTTCACCTTGTAGACATTGGCTCCTTGCCCTCCCACCACCAAATCACCATCGGGGTGATTGATGATTCCATCCGCACCATTGGTGGTCGCGATGGTATCCTTGGAAACGATCTTGAAATATCCGTAGCCATTGTAGCGATAGACGATGCGCTTCACGCGATCTGTAACACTCGCGAAACGCGTGTAGTAAAGATTTCCAGAGGTCGTATCTCCTTGATAGAGATCACCAATCTGCATGATGTAGACACCCGAAGCTGGGTTCCACACTGTCTGGGCCTCAGCCGCAGTAAACGCCAAGCTTAGGGCGGCAATGATCACCAACAATTTTTTCATAAGATTGCCTCCAATCTTTATTCTCTACAAAGCATTTTTCCGAGCGGATCACAGGGCCCAACACCCCATAAATAGATCTTTTCTTTCGTGGTGGTTTTTTTACCCCACACATGCACAGTCAACTTTGCCGCATAGACACCATAACCCGCCTTGCGACCATTATCAGCCAAAAGATTCCAAGAAAT
>Ga0302287_10000212_pt1 | contig 35486 bp, 34 predicted proteins | sample III_Fen_E2_4_FD_200452 | JGI IMG/M metagenome (GOLD analysis project Ga0302287, IMG submission 200452) | Peat permafrost microbial communities from Stordalen Mire near Abisko, Sweden - III_Fen_E2_4 | ecosystem: Environmental > Terrestrial > Soil > Wetlands > Permafrost | place: Sweden: Abisko... | reverse complement strand
GGATCATTGCACTTGAAAAAAAATACGCCGATAACGAAGCGGTGGTTGAAGTGCTGGCTGAAAAAGCAAATTACTATTTGAATAATGCGAACAATGAAGAAAATAAATCATTTAAACGGATTGCCTTTGATATTTGTACCAACGGTATACGTCAATTCCCCGCCTATAAAAGAATTGGTTTATTAAAGAATATCCAACGAGCGATTACTCAAAAAAACATAAGCATTAGTTATAATGAAGTCGTTAAACCTACTTCGAATTTAACAGTAAAGGTGTTGAGCAGTTGTGTCGACACCATTCTGTTGAAGGTCTATAAGGTCGATGCCACGGGGTTAGAGTATTATAATTTTAGGCAAAACTGGCAGAATAGAAAAGCTGCCTACTCCAAACGAACATTAATAGAAACGCGGGAAATAGTTTTAAAAAAGGATTCGCTTTTTGGTGAAGTTGATAAAGATGTAACACTTAAAACCGGTTCCTATAGCATTTATGAGATAAGTGTTGAAGAGAATAAAAATGAGAATCCGGAAGAAAGTGCCATTGGATCTTTTACGGTCACAGATTTTACATTTATGAAACGGATGAATACTCCTGATCAGGCTAGTGTGTACGTGTTGGACAGACAAACGGGTAACCCGCTTTCCTCTGTTGATGTAAGAATATATACTTCTACCTGGAAAGGGAACGGCTATGCATTGGATTCTAAAGATAAAGTTACAACTAATAAAAAGGGACTTTGTACGCATTCGATAACCGACAAAAATAATAATGATGTGTATTTCTTTCAAAAGGGAAATGATGTGTATTTCTCTTCACGTTCCAATTCATATTATTACCAACCGGGTGAACCTGAAAATGAAGCAATAAAAATCGATCTTTTTACAGACCGGTCGGTCTACCGGCCCGGACAGACCGTATATTTTAAAGGAATCGCCTATTATTCGAACAAAAAAAGGCAAGAGGTTCTTTCAAAAGGAAACTATGAAGTATCCCTGTTTAATGCCAATTATCAAAAATTATCCACAAAAAAAGTAACAACAAATGAATTTGGTTCTTTTACCGGTCAGTTTGTTTTACCGCAGGGTGGATTAAACGGACAATTCCACCTGGAGGCAGGAGAATCCAGTCAATTTATATGGGTAGAGGAATATAAACGTCCGACTTTTGAAGTGAAAATAGAAAAACCGAAGGCTGAAGTCCGGTTCGGTGATAAAACAACAATAACAGGAACTGTTAAGGCCTTTGCCGGTTATTCAATAGGCGATGCTAAAGTCAAATACAGGGTTGTACGGACTAATCACCGGTATTGTTGGTGGCTGCGCGAACCGGAAAAAGAGATCACAAATGGTACAACCATTACCAAAAGTGATGGATCATTTGACGTCTCTTTTATTCCGGAAAAGACTAAAAAAGCCGGATTCTATAAGGAAGGTGAGTTTTATACGTATACGGTTTATTCAGATGTCACTGATCAAAAAGGAGAAACACAACAGGGAGAACAGTCAGTTTCAGTAGGTGATAAATCATTATTTATTATTGCCGAAGTTCCTGAAAAGCTGAATAAGAAACAGGCTATAAATATTGAACTCAATACAGAAACTCTAAATGGAATTAAAATTAATTCAATAGTAAAATATACACTTTACAGGATTGAAAATATCGACATCTTTACCGAAAAAATCAATGATAAAAAGGTTTTCAAAGAATCAGAGAAAGTACTGACTGGTGATTTTGATACCCGTACCAAAACCTTGAAACTCGAAGCAGGCAAGCTTTCTTCGGGTCGATATAAACTTGTGTTTACAACACCGGATGCACAGGGAAAGGAAGTAAAACTTGAGAAAATGGTAATCTTATTCAGTGATAACGACAAACGGCCTCCTGTTAAAAGCTATGTGTGGTTGTCAGCTCCAAAAACTGAATGTAAACCGGGAGAAAACGCGAGTATCCAATTCGGAACTTCCACACAAAATTCTTCTGTATTGTATGAATTGTATTCAGGAAATATCTTACTGGAAAGTCGTTGGATTCCATTCTCCGATGAGATTAAAAACTTTAATATCAACTATAAGGATAGTTATGGTTCGAGTGTGAAAGTTACTTTCACCTTTGTAAAAGATGAGCAATTCTTTACCAGATCGTTGGATATTACACGTAAAATAATTGAAAAGAAGCTGACGCCAACATTGAGTGTTTTCAGGAATAAACTTCTACCCGGTGAAAAAGCTGAATGGACCGTTCAAATTCCTGAATATTCAAAATTAAAAAAGGAAGCCGAGATCATGGTTGATATGTATGATGCGTCGCTCGATGCCATCCGTCCGCACAGTTGGGATTTTAATCCTGCTTATGCCGAACCGGAATATTATTCAACAGGGTGGTTTGCCGGTGGATTTAATGGTGGATCAGACATAGCTTCAATAAATACTCCTTTTAATGAAGTGAACGAGTTCCGGTTTGACCGGTTGAACTGGTTTGGATTAAGTTTAAACACACGAATGAATAGATTCGGTGGAATGAAAATCAGAGGAATGAGTGTGATGTCAAAGGGTAATGGGGTTTTGGAAGAGGTAACTACTTTATCAAAAATGTCCTTTGCAGATGTCAAAGGAAATGACAGAAAAGTAAGTGAAGAAAAACCACTTTTAATAAATCGGCAGGATGTTGATAAAAACAAGTTGAAAAACACACCACCTGTTCAGATCCGTACCAACTTCAACGAAACTGCCTTCTTCTATCCTCAGTTGTGTACCGATAGTGTGGGTAATGTAAAGTTTACGTTTACGGCACCCGAGAGCCTGACGCGATGGAATGTAAAGATGCTGGTCCATACAAAGGATTTATACTTCGGACAGGGTGAAGCGCAGGTGGTAACACAAAAAGACCTTATGGTTCAAATGAACCTGCCACGGTTTGTGCGCCGTTCGGATAAACTGGTGTTGAGTGCCAGTGTGATTAACCTGACAGATAAAACACAAACGGCTAATGTGCAGTTTGAAATGATAAATCCGGCTACTGAAAAAAACATAACCCTGAAAGATGCATCACCAAAGACCGTAACACTGGCCGCCAACGAAACAAAAGCCGTGGAGTGGGAGGTTAGTGAATTTTCACCCTATGAGCTGGTGACCTGTAAAGTGATTGCCCGTGCCGGTGATTTCAGCGATGGAGAGCAAAAGTACCTGCCGGTATTGCCTGATAAAGTACTGGTAACGGAAAGTATGCCTCTTACCATTCGAAACAACCAGACACGCACCTTTAACTTTGAGAGCCTGCTTAAAAACGGATCGACTGTTGAATCAAAAAACCTGAGCGTTGAATTTACTTCAAACCCAGCCTGGTATGCCGTACAGGCATTGCCCACACTGGCTGCTCCCGAAAACGAGAATGCCATCGATTATTTTACTGCCTGGTATGTCAATTCGTTGGCAGGATATATCGCGAATTCCAATCCTAAAATTGCAGCCACTTTCGATCAGTGGAAGAAAGCCGGAGGCAGTCGGGAAGCGTTGTTGTCAAACCTGGAGAAGAATGCGGAACTGAAGAATATGTTGCTGGAAGAAACACCCTGGGTGATGGCTGCCAAAGACGAGACCGAACAGAAAAAACAAATAGCCCTATTGTTTGACCTGAATATGCAGAAGAGCCAGGCACAACAATACCTCGATAAGCTGATATCATTACAAATGCCTTCAGGTGGTTTCTCCTGGTTTAAGGGTATGCCCGAAAGCCGTTATGTAACTCAGGAAGTTATATTAAACATGGGCAGGTTGTATAGATTAACCGGCGGAAATCTTCTTGCCTCTTACCTCTTACCCCTTACCTCTGCCCTGAAATATCTCGATCTGGAAATAGCACGTGATTTTGATCAACTGAAGAAGAACAACAAAAACTACGACAAAGAAATGTCTGTTGATAACATCCAGCTGTTTTATCTGCATCTCCGTTCGGAATATCCGGATATCCCGGTTCAGGCAGTGGCTCGCGAAGCCGTAAAATTTTATACCGCACAGTCCGAAAAGTACTGGACTAACCTCACACTCTACGGTAAAGCCATGATGGCAGTGGTAGCGCATCGGAATGGTAACACTCAGATTGCAAACGGTATATTGAAATCACTAAAGGAAAATGCCTTGAAAACTGATGAGTTTGGTATGTACTGGGCAAAGAATACTCCGGGATACTTCTGGAATGAACAACCTGTATCCGTACAGGCTGCCATTATTGAAGCATTTGCAGAAGTGACGAAAAACTACGCTGATGTGGATGAAATGAAAATCTGGTTACTGAAACAAAAACAAACCCAACGCTGGAATTCTCCATTAGGAACCGTGGATGCCATCTATGCATTGCTTCATGACGGCAGTGACTGGCTTGCAAATTCAGGACAGGTAAAAATCACCTTGGGTAAAACGCTTTTACAACCGCCAACGGTTGAAGCAGGTACCGGATATTTCAAACAAACTATTCCGGTTAATGACATAGTCCCTGAAATGGGAAAAGTGACTGTCTCCTCTAATGAGGGTTTCACTCAAAGTGAAGCCCTCAATAAAAATAGTGAAGCCCTCAATAACAAGAAAAGCAGCATAGGCTGGGGTGCCGTCTACTGGCAGTACGATCAGACTCTGGATAAAGTGACCGGTCAGAGTGGTCCGCTAAAGATCACGAAGAAGCTGTTTGTTGAAAAAATGGCAACAGCCGGAAAAACATTGTTGCCTATAGAGCAAACCCAACTAAAGAAGGGGGATAAAGTGATTACAAGGTTAGTCATCACTACGGATCGAAATCTTGACTTCGTAGCCTTGAAAGACTTACGTGCAGCTTGTCTTGAGCCTGTCAACCAGCTTTCGGGAAGCCAGTGGAAAGAAGGAGTTTGTTATTACCAGACGATAAAGGATGCTTCCACACAATTTTTCTTCTCCTATCTGCCAAAAGGTACGTATGTATTCGAATACGAATGTTGGGCTAACTCAGCAGGGGATTACAGCAGCGGGATTGCTTCCCTTCAATGCCAGTATGCTCCTGAATTTGTAAGCCATACGGGCGGGGAAAGAATATCAGTAGGTAGTGAAAAGAGGTAAGAGGTAAGGAGTAAGAGGTAAGAAACAATACAGAAAGAAAGAAAGAAAAGAAAGAAAAACAAGAAAGAAATAGCAGGAAGTACATACAAATAAATGAGTTGACCTTTTTATAAGTGAAATATAAAAGAACCCCACTTTAAATTTTTAAAGTGGGGTTTTAATATACTGTTAATTTAAATCAAACCTTTATTTAAAGGGAAATAGATGAAAGTTCATTCCCTAACGTATGCAATGCCTTTTCAATTTTATCTACCTGAGTACGTCTTGGTTTTGATAGACCATGTAAATAACTCCAGAGTTGCTTTTTGTTGATTCCTGTTAATCTTTCCAAAGCAGCAGGGGTAATCACTCCCGAGTAATATTCAAGAAGACTTTGAGTGTCGAATTTGTAGATTATCTCATATCCGGAATCTAAAAATGGTGGGTAAATATACTTGTCTTCTTTGCTGGTTTCTTTAAAAAATTCTATTTGTTCGATCATGTTCTTTTTTGCCAATTCAGGGGTGTCACCCATGCCGTTAAACATTTCGTCTTTGCAATAAACACTATAAGTGCCATCAGACGCTCTTTCTATGATTGCTTCAATTGATTTCATATCCTTTATTATTTCAAATCCATATCTTTTATTATTTTTGCTGCCAAACCTATACCAACTTCTTTACTTCCGTGAAAAGTAGCTGTGTATCTAACCCCGCCTTTCTCATAGGTTATGTGACTTCCTTTTTGTCTGATTGCTATCCAGCCATTTTGATGAATAAGTTTGTTTAATTCACTTGACTTCATTGAGATTTTTTTTTGAAGTTTGGTGATGCAAATATAAAAATAATTTTTAATGTCTATTTTACTAAACAGTAGATATATTTCTATTGTTCACAAAATTTAAGGAAATAATTAGTTTGAATAAAATGAAAATGACTAACCAACTAAATATTCAAATATGTCTTTTATTTTTCATTATAAATAGCCTGGGTTACCAGTCCGGCAATGGTCAGTCCAAACATAGCGGGCATGTGGGAAGTTGTACCATTGATTTTGGCTTTCAGGCTACACCATTCATGATTTACCAGATCTGCATCGCCAGGTCCGTTCAGAGCTTTAGGACATAAACATTTTTCTGTACCGCAGGAAGCATTTTCACCCTGGTTGACGAGCAATTCGTCGCTGTAGACGCACATAAACTTTTTACTGACCAATACACCGCTTTGTCTTATTTTCTTTCGTAGTGCGGCGCCTAAAGGGCAACCATCCACATTCCAGAACTCGGCAACTTTAATCCTGGTGGGATCCATCTTTAAAGCAGCACCCATGGAAGAAAAGAACACGGCATTTGTTTTTGTTGCCATCTGGATCAGATGAATCTTATTCGAAAAACTGTCAATGGCATCAATGATGAAATCATACTCTTCCAGATGGAACGATTCAGACGTCTCCGGGCTATAGATCATTTGCAATCCGTTGATTTGAGCAGTGGGGTTTATTTCGAGCAGCCGTTCTTTGAGTACTTCTGTTTTCACCTTTCCTACTGTGAGGGTAGTTGCCATGATTTGGCGATTTATGTTTGTAATACAGACACGATCCGAATCTACAATAGTCAACTGTTGAATGCCCGATCTGACCAAGCTTTCGGCGCACCAGCTGCCAACACCCCCGATTCCGAAAATAATAACTCTCTTTTCACGTAACCTATCCATTATGGTCTTCCCGATAAGCAATTCGGACCTCTGAAATATCCCTTTTTCAATACCCATTATCAAAAACTAAACTAAAAAATGATTGATTAAAAATAATGCGCAAAGATACGATGATAAATGTAGAATCAAAAGGGTTGGCAGAACTTAACATAATAGATGCTCACATAAAACAAACAGAAAATATTTACTATTTATTCATTTACTATTTATTCATTTACTATTTACAATTTTTCTAATAAAAGTAAAGTCTGATCTGACTAATTTCACTGAAAATAATTTTACACATTTAAATTTCAATAAAGTTAACTGAGATTTGTTCATTCTCTTTTTGGGTCATTTCAAATTTTCCTTTATAAATTATTTCAGTTTTATTGAGCACGGCCGATTTGATCAATGAGTTGAGAAGAGTAATCCTGTCTTTCTCAATACAATCTTTGTTGAACCAGCAAAAGAATGTACTGGTACTGTTTATATCAAACTGGAAAATAAGGATCCCGTGTTCCGAGAAAACAAGGTCTTCGTAGGCATACGCAATATCTAGTCCACTTCCATCTTTTATTATGAAACGTACTTTTTCCAGATTATAAAACTCAATTTTTTTTTCAGGGACAGAAATGATGGGTTCGATGATTGTTTTTTTCATAAGAAGCTAATTAGTCTGTTGGTAGGTGAGATATAAATGAATTACTGTGATATCTGTCGCAATAAATGTACCACATTCTTATTTCAATGTAAACCAACATGATAATTAGTAACCTTATAAAAAACAAAATCGAAAAAACTACCTGTTTGTAGTCTTTTCGATTCGGTTATACTAAAATGTAAGAAAATAAAGGATCTTAATTTTATTTGTTTATGGTTACAGTTCCATCATTATTCATAGCAATAACTGATTCTTTAGTTAATGCATTTTGCCAGTTTGGAATAGAATCAATTTCAGTAATGATCACTGAAGCTATACCCTGACGAACAATGTCCAGTTGTTTGGCTGCTGAATACGATAAATCGATCAGCACTCCCCTGCGATGAGGTCCACGGTCAGTTACTTTTACAATTACTTCTTTATTGCTTATCGGATTAAATACTCTTAAAAGCGTACCAAAAGGTAAGGATCGATGCGCGCATGTTAAACTGTCAGGTTGATATTTCCCACCATTAGAAGTGTGACGTCCTTTTAATAAATGACTGTAAAAAGATGCTTTTCCTTTTTGTTGAGCAAAAGCAAATATTGTCGAAAAGAACAGGAAAATCAAGGAAATAAGTACATTTTTTTTCATGATTTCTTTGTTTGTGATACAAATATAGGAAATTAATTTGAATCATCCACCATCCTGGATTGAGCGTTTACCTTTTTTATGGCAAAAAAACGTATTAAAACCATCTCTTAAAAATTGCTTTTAGATGATTTTAAATGCTAATTTAATGAGGCAGCAAGCTGTTTTTTTACATTATGAATGGTATAAATGGCACAATTCATCAAAAAAATCGTAACTTTGCCATTCCAAAAAAACAAGCTTATTATTATGAGCCACACCGACCAACAGTTCGATCAGGTAGCAGCCATTTGCCGCGATATTTTCACCAAGAAGATGAAAGATTACGGATCTTCATGGCGTATTTTGCGTCCTTCATCAGTTACTGACCAGATTTTTATTAAAGCAAACCGAATCCGTAGTATTGAGACTAAAGGAGTTTCTAAAGTTGATGAAGGTATTCGTTCTGAATTGATTGCCATAGTAAACTACGGAATCATCGGATTGATCCAACTTGAACTGGGTTGTTCGGAAACGGATGATTTGTCTTTTGAAAAAGGAGTAGAGCTTTATACGAAGTACCTGTCAGAAGCCAAGAAACTCATGATGGATAAAAATCATGATTATGACGAAGCCTGGCGAACTATGCGTATGCAATCGTATACCGATTTAATTCTGATGAAGATTTACCGTACGAAACAAATTGAAGATAATCTGGGTGTAACATTAATCTCAGAAGGAATTGATGCCAATTATTTCGATATGATCAATTATGCTGTTTTTGGATTAATAAAAATGGAGGAGTCAGTTAATAAATTGATCCTCTAAATTAAATCAACTTTTCAATACTATATATATGACTGCTATTCAGAAAAAAAATAATAAAGGACAATTTGCCGGAAATATATTACTTCAAATCTCCAGATTTATTTTTGGTGCAGTATTTGTTTTCTCAGGATTTGTAAAAGCTATTGATCCGCTGGGATCAACCTATAAAATTGAAGACTATCTCAGAACTTTTGGAGGCTTCTTTGAATCGATGGCAGATTATGCATTTCCACTGGCAATTGCGCTGTCGACCATCGAACTGTTGATCGGTCTTAATCTGATCTTTAAGATTCAGCTCAATCTGACGGCGATACTTGGTTTGCTTTTTATGATAGTAATGACCCCCCTTACCTTATATATAGCAATAAAAAACCCCGTTACCGATTGTGGGTGTTTCGGGGATGCATTGGTGATTAGTAATTGGGCAACATTCTTTAAAAATATTGTGCTGATCGGTCTGATCATTCTTATACTGGTGTATCAAAGCAAGTTTCGTCCGTTTCTTTCTTTAAAAGTGCAACAAATCGGAACTGTTACTTTTATTGCTGCAGGTATATTGCTTTCAATATACAGTTATCGTCATTTACCTATGATTGATTTCTTGCCGTATAAAACGGGTGTCAATATCCCTAAGGCTATGGAAATACCCGAAAATGCGCCATCCGATGTGTATAAAACGAATTTTATCTATGAAAAAGATGGTGTACAAAAAGAATTCACCCTGGAGAACTATCCAAAGAATGATTCAAACTGGGCATTTGTTGACCAAAAAACTGAATTAATTTCAAAAGGTTATAAAGCACCGATTCATGATTTCTCGATCATGAATGCTCAATTTGACGATATTACTCAACAGGTATTAAATTTCCCCGGCCTGACTTACCTGTTTATCATGTATGATCTGAATGAAACTTCCATAAACGGAGCCAAAGAAGCTGAAAAGACCTATCAAAAATATTTAAAGGCCGGCATAAAATGTTATGCATTAACCGGATCTTCTGATGCTGATGTACAAAAGTTTAAAGAGAAGACTAATGTTACTTTCACGTTTTGGAAAACCGATCCCACGGTTCTTAAAACAATGATCCGTGCAAATCCGGGATTGATATTACTTAAAAAAGGTACTATTCAGGGTAAATGGAACTGGCGGGACTTTAAGTGAGGAATGAGGAATGAGGAATGAGAGGTAAGAAAGTAAGAGGTAAGAGGAAAGAAAAATAAGGAAAATAAGAAAAAGGAAGAATTATTAAACTATATATTTAAAGATAAAAAAGATGAGAAAAAACATTGTTGCAGGAAACTGGAAAATGAACAAGACCTTAAGTGAAGGATTAGCTTTGGCAGTAGAATTAAACGTTGCTTTAGCTGATTCAAAACCAAATTGCGATGTAGTAATCGGAACTCCTTTTATTCACCTTGCAGGTGTTGCAGCTGCTATCGATACTGCTAAAATTGGTGTTGCTGCCCAGAACTGTGCTGATCATGAATCAGGTGCTTACACAGGAGAAATCAGTGCTTCCATGGTTAAATCCACAGGTGCTGAATATGTGATTTTAGGACACTCAGAACGTCGTGCTTATTATGGTGAAACAGCTGCCAAATTAAAAGTGAAAACTGAATTGGCATTGAAGAATGGCCTTACACCTATTTTCTGTATTGGCGAAGTATTGGCAGAACGTGAATCAGGAGTATTTTTTGATGTGGTTAAATCACAGATCGTAGATTCATTATTTGATTTTACAGCTCAGGATTTCTCTAAAATCATTTTAGCTTACGAACCGGTTTGGGCAATTGGAACAGGTAAAACTGCATCTGCTGCACAAGCTCAGGAAATACATGCTTTTATCCGTAAAACACTGGCTGAAAAATTCGGTAAAGAAGTTGCTGATAACACATCTATCTTATACGGTGGAAGTTGTAACGCTGCCAATGCAAAAGAATTGTTTTCTAATCCTGATGTTGATGGTGGTTTAATCGGTGGTGCTTCATTGAAAGTAGCCGATTTCAAAGCTATTATTGATGCTTTTTGAGATTAGTTAATAGTTGATTGGTTAATTAGTTAATTTGATTATTGGTTATCTGATTAACCGTTTGATACTGATATATTAAAATCCTGTAAAGTAGCTTTACAGGATTTTTTTGTACTTTTGTAAGGAGCAACATGAAAATAAATTCATAATAAATCAATTTATGAATTAAAATCAGCTAAACTTATTTATCCAATATCTGTTATTTCATTCAACTTATTGAACCAATCAACTTAATGAACCAATCAACTTATTCAACCAATTAACCAATCAACCAACCACTATGTTACTTAAAATTTATGATACCAATCCAAATCCTGTCGAGATCCGTCGGGTTGTAGAAGTCTTACGTAAAGGGGGGATTATAATCTTTCCAACTGACGGTGTTTATTCCTTTGGTTGCAATATTTTTAATCCGGCAGGGGTAGAATTTATATCGCGTTTAAAGAATAAGGATCTTCGAAAATCTGAATTGTCTTTTATTTGCTATGAAATGAGCCAGATCAGTGAATATGCCAAAATGGATGATGTCGCATTCCGGTTGATAAAGAAAAACCTGCCCGGTCAGTTCACCTTTATTCTAAATGGCAGCAGCAAACTACCCAAATTATTTAAAAACAAGAAAACTGTTGGAATACGTATGCCGGCTAATGCAATTCCGTTGGAAATTGTTCGTGAACTGGGAAATCCAATGATGACGAGTTCAATTTTTACCGATGAAAAGACAACCGAATACATTACCGATCCTGAACTGATTGAAGAAAAATACGGAAATCAGGTCGATCTGGTGATAGATGGTGGTATGGGAGGCTTGAAACACTCTACTATCGTAGATTGTACCGGGGATGAACCTGAAATAGTCCGTATTGGCGGAGGGGAATTAGAATATTAAATCATTAAAATGATAAACCTCTCTTTTTCAAGACCTGCTGTTTGACAGGAATGATACTTGAACGCATTGTACTTATTTAGTCGGGTATTTTAATCTCTGCCTGTAATAAAGCATTAAAGAAATAGATTCATTATACAATTTAAAATGGATACAAAAATTGATAAATTTGTACTTGCTGCCCAAGTGACAGAGGAAACAGAACATTTAATTTATATGCGTTTGGCGGACAGATGTAAAGATAAAAATAACGCAGAAGTACTTCGCCAGATAGGACTTCAGGAGAAAGGTCATGCCATTTTTTGGCAAAAGAAATCAGGTCAAACTGTAAAACCTGACATGGGGCACGTATTCCGTACGGTTTGGCTGGCACGGCTGTTTGGTTTGTCGTTTGTATTAAAACTTATGGAAAAACGGGAAGGTACCGGATCGAGAACTTATGATCAAATGTCTGAATATTATCCCGAGATAAAAATATTTGCGGAAGAAGAGCATGTTCATGAACAAAAGTTGTTAGCGATGCTTGACGAAGAAGGTCTGCAGTTTATTGGTTCCATTGTCCTTGGTTTAAACGATGCCTTGGTAGAATTAACCGGAGCTTTAGCCGGTTTTACCCTGGCACTGAGTGATAACAAAATTATTTCATTAGTTGGATTGGTCACCGGGATTTCTGCAGCATTATCCATGGCATCCTCGGATTATTTATCCTCAAAGGCAGAAGGTAATAAACAGGCTAAAAAGTCGGCGGCTTACACCGGAATGGCATATTTAATTACAGTGGTCTTTTTGATATTGCCATTCCTCTTACTCTCGGACAAATTTATAGCTTTGGCTATCACTTTGGCAACAGCCGTCTTAATTATATTCAGTTTTAATTTTTATATCTCTATTGCAAAAGATTTAAATTTTAAAGCACGCTTTTTTGAAATGACTTTTATCAGTTTAGGTGTAGCCACCTTGTCCTTTTTTATTGGATACGGATTGAAATACCTGCTCGGTGTAAATATTTAAAAGGTGGCTGTATAAATAAGTAATTATCAATTAATAATTTCCAAGGCAATGAAATATAGGGTGATGTAAACTGATATATTGATTATTAAATTTCTACAATTACTTAATTGACAGCATTACCATTGAAAAGGAAGCTTTCCATAACATGTTCATGGTAATAAGTGGCTGTTACTTTTCAATATAAATAGTTTGCGTTGGGAATGCAAATTGTAATTCTGCTTCATTGAAAGCACGAAGGACTTCCGAATTTACTTGCGAGGGTGTCTCCATAACATCTGCATCTTTCCGGATATAATATACAAAAGTAATTACCAACGAAAAGTCGGTAAAATCCGTAAAAGCGACCATTATATCTTTTGTTTCTACATTTTCTACCCTGTTTGGCATGTCTTTCAGGATAGCCATCGCCTTGCTCATTTTCTCGGGACTCGTGTTATAAGTCAGCCCTAGTTTTAATAATACACGACGTAAGGGCTCTTCCGAGATATTCTCAACAGATGCTTCCACCAGTTTAAAATTAGGAATTGTTACCACCCGTTTTTCCAGAGTCCGTATACGTGTACTGCGTATGCCAATTTCTTCAACAAAACCGTCAAATCCATCTACTTTAATACGGTCGCCAATACGAAACGGACGATCGGTGAAAATTGTAAATCCTCCGTAGATGTTTTTAATTGTATCCTGAGCTGCCAGGGCAAATGCCAAACCACCAATACTTAGTCCGGCAATAAGAGTCCCCACATTAACGCCCACATTATTCAAAGCCATGATGATTCCAAGCGACCAGATGATAGCCAGGATTGCCCTACGGAGAATAGACATCAAGTGGTTATCAAGATATTTCAGTGTGTTTTTATCAGCAGCCTTGGGTGCCAGGTATTCTTCCAACAGGGCATTTACCAATCGTGCCACGAACCAGGTAGCATTAATAACAGTCAATACTCTGAACGAAAGATAAATTGCTCTCTCTGCCTGCGTACCAAGTTCTAACCGTTTGGCTGCAATCCAGATGGCAAATAAGATAACACCTAACAATACAGGGGCCTGGAGCATTTTAAACAAGATATCATCCAGGCGATTTTTGGTTTTACTGGTCAGCTTTTGAATTAGATGCTTATTCAGCAATATAATAATTTTGTTTAGTAATAATGCTGCTGCGATGATAATCAGGGAGATCAGCCAGTCGCGTAATGTATTGTTGTAAAGAGTTTGTTCAAGCATACTATTGATGTGATGATGTTATGATGAGTTGATATGATGATGTGATGATGAGTTGATATGATGATGTGATGATTAGTTGATGTGATAATGCGATGATTAGATTATGTGTTTAACCAATAAAGTCATTATTTAATGATGTCTAAATTAAAACCTAACAAGAAACATGAAGCACAGAACTTTTCAAACCTCAAACTTTTTAAACTTCAAACTTTTCAAACTACCGACAACCGACTTCAAACTCCCTTGCATCACTTGGCATACGCCAGTCGCCACGTGGTGAAAGATTAATTGATCCAACTTTTGGACCATCGGGAATACATGATCGTTTGAATTGTTGCGCAAAGAATCGATGGATAAAAGTTTTCAGCCATTTCTCGATTACTTCGTCCGGGTAACAATCTGAAAAAGCATTTTTAGCTAAGAAAAGTATTTTAGCCGGGCTGAATCCAAAGCGTACCATGTAGTATAGAAAGAAATCATGCAATTCATAGGGTCCGACAATGTTTTCTGTTTTTTGTGCAATATCCCCATTCCCATCCGCCGGTAATAATTCAGGGCTGACAGGTGTATCCAGAATATCCCTCAGAATTTCTTCAGAAGTACTATCCAGTTGATGTGCTGCCCAATCCACCAGATAACGTACCAGCGTTTTAGGAACACCGCTGTTGACCCCGTACATCGACATATGATCACCGTTATACGTCGACCAGCCAAGTGCCATTTCCGATAAATCACCGGTACCGATTACAATTCCTTGTTTCTGGTTTGCAATATCCATAAGAATTTGTGTCCGTTCACGGGCCTGAGTATTTTCATAGACCACATTATGCAGGTCGGGGTTATGGTTAATGTCCTTAAAATGTAGTAGGCAGGCCTCCTTTATAGAGATTTCGAGCATTGTGATGCCTAATGATTTCATTAAATTAATGGCATTGGTATAGGTCCTGTCGGTGGTACCGAAGCCGGGCATGGTAATTCCTATGATTTTTTTTCTGTCAATGCCGAGTTTGTCTGCTGTTTTCACACAGACCAGTAAAGCCAGTGTCGAATCCAGTCCTCCCGAAATGCCGATAACAACAGTCTCAGAATGGGTATGTAGCCATCGTTTGGCAAGCCCGCCAACCTGAATGGAAAATATCTCATGACAACTCTCATCCCTATTGGTCACAGGAGGAACAAAAGGATGTTTCTCAAATGTACGTTTTAAATCAAATTGAATAAAATGGGCATCTTCAAGTTGAATCGTGCGATAAATCCGGTTAGAGGCATCGTTTGCATAATTGGTATTCCGAATCCGTTCGGCCTGAAGTCTTTCGATATCTATATCGTTTACAATTAGTTGCGGCTCAAAAGAAAAACGATCGGATGCCGAGATTATCTTTCCGTTTTCAGCTATCAGCCCATTTCCGGCATAAACCACATCGGTCGTTGATTCACCGGCGCCCGCAGAAGAATAGACATACCCTGCATTACATCTTGCCGATTGCTGCTCGATAAGTTGACGCAGGTACTGATGTTTCCCGATTAATTCGTTTGTTGCCGAGAGGTTAAAAATGATCTCTGCACCATGAAGTGCTTGTTGCGAGCTGGGTGGTATGGGTACCCAAAGATCTTCGCATATTTCAATCCCAAATGTAAAACTACCATCCGTAAAGAGTAAGTCAGTGCCGAAAGGTATCTGTTCACCGGCAATGGATATAGTTTGTTTATCAACTAATCCCCCGGAAGTAAACCAGCGTTTCTCATAAAACTCATTGTTGTTAGGGAGATGAGTCTTCGGAACAATACCAAGAATATGGCCTCCCTGAAGAACAACAGCTGTATTGTAGAGATTGCTTTGAACACGTACAGGCATTCCGACTATTATCACTGCAGTTGTCGAAAATGTCAATAACTGCAATTCATTCAATGCTTTTTGTGCGTTCAGGAGCAATTGCTGTTGCTGAAACAGATCGGCACAGGTATATCCTGTCACGCTTAATTCAGGAAAGCAAATGACTTGTACTTTTTCTTCCTCACCTTTTCTAACCAAATCAGCTATTCGGGCAACATTAAAAGCACAATCTGCTACCCTTATTTCGGGAATAGCTGCTGCAACACGTATAAAACCGTTATTCATTGTTGGTTGATTGGTTAATTGGTTAATTGGTTGACTGGTTAATTGGTTAATTGGTTGATTGATTAATCAACCAATCACCTATTTCACTACATTCTCCATATTACTGAGATATATCTCCAGTGATTTGGCTGATATGCGGATTTCCATAACAGAAAGTGCCAGTGATATGATGAGTAATAACAATGCCAGTCCGAATACATATGCCGAAACAATCTGAAGTCCGACATAAATCAGAAACATGGTGGCTACACACAATAACAAGCTGGCTACTCCCAGCATCTGCATGTTTTTGGTCAGGTACAACCGCTTCCGCAGATTGGCAATTTGTGCCAGTGTAAGTGCGGAATGATCTTCCATATAGCGGTCTTTTAATGTACGAACTAATTGTGCATACGATAAAAACCGGTTTGTATAAGCCAGTAACAATAATGATATGGCCGAAAATAAAAAGGTCGGCGTGATAAGTGTTAGTTCCAACATGTGTATATTTATAATTTAACAATTAACAATTTACGATTGGAGATGTTTTTAAGTAGAATTAAGAAGTAAGATCCAGGAACCAAGACTAAAGATCAAAGACTAAAGAACTAACTTTAACGTGGAACACGAAACGCGGAACACGAAACACGGAACGCGCAACGCGTAACACGAAACGCGGAACGCAAAACGCAAAACACGAAACGCAAAACACGAAAAGCCTTTACGCGCAATGTTCTTTCCTTTCAACCGGTTGTTTCACCAATTTAGCCACCTGACGTCCCAGATCAAGACATGCCTGATAGTTCTCAGCTTTAAGTCCTTGTTTTTCTTCCACAATAATTTCTGCAGTCACCCATTTCATTGTTTCTGCAAAAGTAGAAAGTCTTTTTACGGCAGCTCCTGCCCAGGTAAATGAACCGAAATAACCAAAAATACGGTTTTTAATTCCGCGAATTTCTATTTTACGCAACAACGATTCTACTTCCGGATACAATTCATTGCTATAGGTTGGACTTCCTACAACTAACCCCCTGTATTTGAAAATATCCCTTATAATAAATGATGCATCTGTTTTTGATACATTATGTATGATGATGTTTTTAATTCCACCCTGAGATAGTCCCTGGGCTACAGTTTCGGCCATTAACTCCGTAAAGCCATACATGGATCCGTAAACCACAACGACGCCCTCATCGCCCTCGTAACGGCTTAGCTGGTCGTATAAGTCCACCACTTCAGTAATGTGTTCTTTCCAGATCGGTCCATGGGTGCTGCATATCATTTCAAAATCAACGGGAGTCAGTTTTTGCAGTGCCTTTTGTACAGCAGCTCCGTATTTCCCAACGATATTTGCATAATAACGCGTCATTTCATCCCAGTACCTGTCGACATTCATATCTTTATCTATCACCGAGCCATCAAGGGTTCCGAAAGCCCCAAAAGCATCACCCGAGAAAAGGACTTTGTCTGTCTGATCATAGGTCATCATGGTTTCAGGCCAGTGAACCATTGGAGTCAGATGAAATTGTAATTTATGAGTCCCTAAAGAAAGAATTTCACCATCTTTTATTTCTTTCGTGTTGGTATCAACACCATAAAAACCATTCAGCATACTTAATGTTTTGCTGTTGCCTACAACTGTCAGTTCGGGGTAATACTGACGAATTATCCGGATTGATCCTGAATGATCAGGCTCCATGTGATTAATAATCAGGTAATCAAGTGTCCTTCCCTGAAGTTGTGATTGTATTTTGTCGATGAAAATGTCACCCATTGAAATATCCACGGTATCGATCAGTGCTGTTTTTTGATCCATGATCAGATAGGAATTATAGGATACCCCAAAAGGCAATGGAATCATGTTTTCAAATTTATGTTTTTGACGATCGTTCACGCCAACATAATAGATATCTTTTGTAATTTTTTGATTCTGAAACATGTAACTAATTTTTCTATTAATAAGTACTATACCTTAAACACTTGTTTTGTTGTGTTTGTTTCAAATGCAAAGATAAAACAATTTTAGCAATTGTTATGCCGTTCTTATCCTGAATCATCGATCTGTTGCATTCGAATCAGCTTTTATAACCAATCAGTGTAAATAAAGGTTGAAAGTTTTTAGTACTTTTGCGGTAAATACGAATTTTACGAATACCACGAATTATGATGTACATTCCCTATACATACTCCTTACCTCTTACCTCTTACTCCTTTACATTATGATAGTTTGTATTGCCGAAAAGCCCAGTGTGGCGAGAGATATAGCCGAGATACTTGGTGCTAAAACACGTAGGGATGGTTATATCGAAGGAAACGGATACCAGGTAACCTGGACTTTCGGCCATTTGTGCGGATTGCTCGAACCTCATGAGTATGCTCCTGAATGGAAACCCTGGGCATTGAGTAATCTACCCATGATACCACAACGTTTTGGAATTAAGGTAATGAACGACAGTGGCATCCAAAAACAGTTTAAAGTTATTGAATCATTGATGGCAAATGCGGATGAATTGATAAACTGTGGTGATGCCGGGCAGGAAGGTGAATTGATACAACGTTGGGTGATGCAAAAAGCAAAGTGCAAATGCCCTGTTAAACGTTTGTGGATTTCTTCACTCACCGAAGAAGCTATCAGGGAAGGATTTTCAAAACTGAAAGATCAGAGCGAATTTCAATCGCTCTATGAAGCCGGACTCTCACGAGCTATCGGTGACTGGTTGCTGGGAATGAATGCAACCCGCCTGTATACTCTTAAATATGGTAAAAACCGTCAGGTTTTGTCCATCGGCAGGGTACAAACTCCGACCCTTGCTTTAATCGTAAACCGTCAGCTCGAAATAGAAAACTTCAAGCCCGAAGCCTATTGGGAATTGAAAACAGTATACCGGGAGACCATATTCTCAGCCTCAAAAGGTCGGTTTTCAAGTGTGGAGGAAGGTACTGCCTTTCTGGATACTGTCAGAACAGCCGATTTTGTGGTTACGGATATTATTACTAAAAAAGGCAATGAATCGGCTCCCCGCCTGTTTGACCTGACTTCGTTGCAGGTGGAATGCAATAAAAAGTTTGGATATTCAGCGGATGAAACCCTGAAAACCATTCAAATCCTGTATGAAAAGAAAATAACAACTTACCCGCGTGTGGATACTACTTATCTGACCGATGATTTGTACCCGAAGATTCCGGAAATACTGAAAGGTCTAAAAGAGTACGACTTATTGACAAAACCATTGCTGGCCGGTAAACTTCCAAAAACGAAGAAGGTATTTGATAACGCAAAAGTTACCGATCACCATGCCATTATTCCAACAGGAGTGAATCCAACTGCCCTGACCGATACTGAAAAAAGGGTATTCGACCTGGTAGCACGAAGGTTTATTGCCAATTTTTATCCTGAATGTAAAATCTCAACCACCACGGTATTGGGTGAAGTGAAAGAAATTGAATTTAAGGTGAACGGCAAACAAATTCTTGACCCCGGTTGGCGGATTGTTTTTGCAAAAGCAGTGGCGGAAGATAAAGAAGGTGAAGAAGAAGACGAACGTACTTTGCCCCTGTTTGTAAAAGGAGAAAGTGGAACCCACGAACCTACCCTTGCCGAAAAATGGACATCTCCTCCAAAACCTTTTACCGAAGCAACCTTGTTACGGGCTATGGAGACTGCCGGCAAACTGGTGGATAATGATGAACTGCGTGATGCATTAAAAGAAAATGGTATTGGTCGTCCTTCAACACGTGCTGCCATTATTGAAACATTGTTTAAGCGTGATTATGTCCGTAAAGAAAAGAAAAATCTAATCGCCACTATTACAGGTGTTGAATTAATTCAGGTGATTCAGGAAGATCTGCTGAAATCTGCTGAACTGACCGGTATGTGGGAGAAAAAACTTCGTCAGGTGGAACGGGGTCAATATGCTGCCAAAGATTTTCTGGATGAACTCAAAGCAATGGTGACTGAAATTGTATTCAATGTAAAGAGCGAAAACCGTCGCCCGGGTGATGCTGCTCCGGTGATTGCTAAGCCTTCTCCGGAAGGCTCGGTTTGTCCACTATGTGGAAAAGGTACCCTTTTGAAAGGGACAAAAGCGTATGGTTGCAGTGAGTGGAAGAATGGTTGCACCTATAGAATCCCATTGTGATGAATCTGAATCAAATTAGTCAGATATTGTGACGTCATTTGTAAATTGCAAATCGTAAATTGTAAATTGAATTTTGTATCTTTGCGCTTCTTTTTTACTAAAATACTCAAATGACTTATCAAACCTATACGCTTTCCAACGGTCTTCGAATTATTCACAAACCCGACACTACTGCTGTTACCTATTGCGGATTGGTTGTTAACACCGGTTCCCGTGATGAAACCGATCAGGAACAGGGAATGGCTCATTTTATTGAGCACATGCTTTTTAAAGGTACCGAAAAACGACGCTCAGGTCACATCATCAACCGTCTTGAAAATGTGGGTGGCGAATTAAATGCGTATACGTCTAAAGAAGAAACAGTTGTTTATGCCATCGTATTAAATGAATACTTTGAACGTGCCATGGAACTTGTTTTCGATATCGCCTTTCACTCTACTTTTCCACAAAAAGAAATTGAAAAGGAAGTTGTGATTATTGTCGATGAAATTCAATCTTATAACGACAGTCCTTCCGAATTAATCTTCGATGATTTTGAGGAAATGATTTTTGCAAACCATCCCATTGGACATAATATCTTAGGCAGACCCGAATTATTGGAACAATATACTACCGGTGATGCAGTCCGTTTTGTGCGCAAACATTATAAACCGGAAGAAATGGTATTTTTTGTATTGGGGGATTTTAATTTTGAACAGCTGATTCGCTTAGGTGAAAAATATTTAAAGCAGGAAACAAAGAATACCGAATCTGTTGTCAGAACCTCTCCCACAACGTATACTCCTGTTCGAAAAGAAATAGATAAAAATACTCATCAGGTTCATTTCATGATGGGTAACCGCTCTTACGATTTATACCATCCCAACCGATTGGGTATGTATTTGCTTACTAACATCCTCGGTGGGCCTGGAATGAATAGTCTATTGAATCTTTCCATTCGCGAAAAACACGGGTTGGTTTATAATGTCGAATCAAACTACCAACCTTTTACCGATACCGGCATGTGGAGTGTGTATTTTGGTTGCGATACCGAAAATGCAGCCCGTTGTGAACAACTGGTGCTTGCTGAATTACAAAAACTGCGTGAACAACCTTTGTCGGAAAACGCGTTAAAGAAATATAAACTACAACTGGTAGGACAAATTGCTATCTCTTCCGAACAAAAAGAAAATTTTGCCCTTAGCCTGGGTAAAAGCTATCTCAGGTACGGAAAGATTGAAGATCTGGAAATTGTGAAACAACGTATTGAAGCTCTTACCGCCGAAAAATTACAGGAAATAGCAATTGAAATGTATAACCCGGATGAGTTGTCTGTCTTAATTTACAAATGATAACAGATATGAAATCCTGATCATATAGTTTTTTTTTAATAAGAGTTGTAAAATGTTCCAATATGTCATTGATCACTCTTTTAACTTTATTCCGTTTTAAATTGTTACTCTATTGTAACTTTTAAAATAGCAAGACAATGAACACAGAAGAATATATAACAGTACATTCGGATAACGAGCCGGACTATCTGGCTAAATTAAACCGTATCACACACTTAAGGATGATCAATCCCCGTATGATGTCCGGTCATTTTCAGGGAAGGGTAATGGCTATGTTTTGTCATATGATTCAACCTAAAACAGTTCTCGAAATCGGAACATTTACAGGCTATTCAGCTTTATGTCTGGCCGAAGGAATGCCCGAAGACGGTGTGCTTCATACCATAGATTACGATGATGAACTGGAGAGTTTTCTGAAAGGCATATTTGCAGGTTCTGAACATGGACACAAAATAAAATTGCATATTGGGGATGCCCTCACTGAAATTGATAAATTAAATGAAACGTTCGATCTGGTATTTATCGATGCCGATAAAGAAGAATATTTAGCCTATTACGAAGCCGTTCTGCCAAAAGTACGGAAGGGTGGCTATATTTTGGCTGATAATACCTTGTGGGATGGAAAATTACTTAAACCTGTTGATCCGAAAGATCGTGAAACCAATGCTATCATCAAGTTCAATGACTTTATCGCAAAGGACCCCCGGATTGAAAAAGTGCTTTTACCCATTCGTGACGGATTGACTTTGATGAGAAAAGTTGGTTGATTGGTTGATTGGTTAATTGGTTAATTGGTAGAACAGGTGAAGGTTGAAGTCTTATAAATTGTAAATGAATAAATTGTAAATAAATCATATGTTTATATACCAACTGGAATTTAAAGTGCGTGATTACGAATGTGATTTGCAGGGTATCGTAAATAATTCGGTTTACCAGAATTACCTGGAACACACCCGTCATGAGTTTTTACTGGATAATAATGTAAGTTTTGATCTGTTGCATCAACAGGGAGTCGACGCAGTGGTTGCACGCATAGAAATGGCATATAAAACACCCCTGAAATCGGGTGATGAATTCATTTCAAAACTCTATGTAACTAAAGAAGGCGTGAAATATGTTTTTCATCAAACCATATTTCGCAAGAGTGATAATAAGGTTTGTCTGAAGGCGAAAGTGGATACTGTCGTATTGATCAATGGAAAGTTATCATCTTCTCATCCTCAGCTGGATAGGCTGATTACTGAAATCAGTTCATAGCCTGCTATTCAATATTGAATAACTTGTTTAGAAAATATAATGAACAATGATTACAACAATTAGAACAGTTTACGTGTTTATCAAGAAAACAATTGAAATTCGGATGATTAATTAAAGGGTGACTTTCAGGGTATGACTGCTCACTGATAACTATACTATAATGAATGAATTTTTAGAAACTGAAGAGAATATCGTTCGAATGCTTAAAACAGTATTCGATCCTGAGATACCGGTGAACATTTACGACCTGGGACTGATCTATAAAATAGACCTTGCTGATAATGGTCATTTGACTATTGACATGACACTTACTGCACCCAGTTGCCCTGCTGTCGATTTCATTGTGGAAGATGTACGAATGAAGACCGAGGGTTTAATGGGCATTACCAGTGTGGACGTAAATATCGTTTACGAACCTGCCTGGGATAAAAGTATGATGAGCGAAGAAGCACAACTGGAGCTTGGCTTTTTGTAATTTAGTTAATTGGTTGATTGGCTAACTGGTTAATTGGTTGATTGGTTAATTTGATATTTAGCATGTTTTGTAACCAATTAAGAAACACATAACACGGAACACGGAACACGGAACATTTCAAACTCCTCAAACCCTTCAAACTTTTCAAATAATGATTTACTTTATCTCCGATGCCCATTTGGGTTCACGTCTTGTAAAAAACCCAAGGGAACATGAAAAGAAAGTAGCTGATTGGCTGGATAGCGTGAAGCATGATGCCACTGCCATCTACCTGTTGGGGGATATGTTTGATTTCTGGTTTGAATACCATACAGTGGTTCCTAAGGGGTTTGTTAGGTTTCTGGGTAAACTGGCCGAACTGACAGATGCAGGTATTGAGATCCATTTTTTTATCGGAAACCATGATATATGGACTTTCGGGTACCTTGAAAAAGAAGTCGGTTTGATCATACACAAAGAACCCTGCACTGTTCAAATTGGAAGTAAAAAGTTCTTTCTGGCACATGGTGATGGTCTGCATGCCGAAGACCGGGGGTTTGAAATCATTCGTAAGATATTTCATAGCAATACTGCCCAGAAACTATTCCGCCTGATTCCCGCCCAGTTAGGTCAGAATTTCGGATATAGCTGGTCGAAGAAAAACCGTGAGAAAATACTTCATATAGAGAATAAATTTCAGGGTGAAGAAAACGAAAATCTTGTTGTGTTTGCAAAGAAATATGTAGAGACACATGATGTTGATTTTTTGATTTTCGGACACCGTCACATTGCCCTGGACCTACAATTGAAAGATCATAAACGGGTCATTATTTTAGGCGATTTCGTTGGCATATTCTCATACGGAGCCTTTGATGGAGAAAACTTTAATCTGAAATTTGTGGATTGATTCTTAATCCCCAATAAAAACAGCCTTATAACCCACCTGCTAAAGGGAAGTCATAAGGCTGTTTTATATTCGGTAACTATCCGTTAATCACTTATCGCTTATCACTGATTTGTATGCCAATGCAAACATTTTCATTTGTTTTACCATCGCCAGCAATCCGTTCGAACGGGTAGGGGAGAGATGTTCCCTCAATCCGATTTTATCAATGAAGTAAAGTTCGGTATTGATAATTTCATCCGGAGTATGACCCGACATGACCTGAATCAGTAATGAAACTAGCCCTTTCACCAATATCGCATCACTTTCACCCTGATAGGTAATAATCCCGTCATGCATCTCTGCATTCAACCAGACACGACTCTGACACCCTTCAATGATATTCTGAGGGTTTTTCTGCTTCTCATCCAACGGCTCCAGCGAATTTCCCAAATCAATAAGCAGGGAGTACTTATCCATCCAATCGTCTAATTGGCTGAAATCTTCAATGATATTGTCTTGTAACTGATTGATTGTCATAATCTATTTGTTTGTTATTCAGTGTTAAGCGTTCCGCGTTCCGCGTTCCGCGTTCCGCGTTCCGCGTTCCGCGTTTCAGGTTTAATGTTAGAAATATTTGTTTTTTGTTTTTTTTTACTTACCTCTTACCTCTTACTTCTTATTCCTCACCTCTCATTCCTCTCTTCTAACTCAGCATTCCCACCACTCGTTTCAACGCATCAATAAAAATATCAATTTCTTCTTTTGTATTATAAAATGCAAAAGAAGCCCTCACTGTTCCCGGAATACCGAATGAATCGATCAGCGGTTGTGCACAATGATGCCCTGTCCGTACGGCTATACCCAGCTTGTCAAGCAACATGCCCACATCATAGGGATGAATGTTCCCTACCAGAAATGAGATTACCGAACTCTTTTCAGCTGCGGTACCAAAAATTCTCATACCTTCTATTTCCAACAGTTTGCCGGTTGTATACGTCATCAATTCATGTTCATAAGCGGCGATGTTTTCCAGTCCAATGTTTTGAACATACCGTATCGCTTCAGCCAGTGCTGTGGATCCAATATAATCGGGTGTGCCGGCTTCGAACTTGAAGGGAATCACATTGTAGGTTGTTTTCTCGAACGTAACAGTCGATATCATTTCACCACCACCCTGGTAGGGAGGAATCGCATTCAGCCATTTCTCTTTTCCGTAGAGAACGCCAATACCCGTTGGCCCATAAATCTTGTGAGCTGAGAATACATAAAAATCGGCATCCAGTTCTACTACATTCACCGGGATATGAGGCACAGCCTGTGCACCATCTATCAATACCGGAATGTCTTTCTCGTGGGTAATTCTGATAATCTCTTTAATTGGATTGATGGTCCCCAGTACATTCGAAACATGGGCAATCGACACCAGCCGGGTCTTTTCATTCAGCAACGACTCGAATGCCTTCATATCCAGTTCACCCCGTTCGTTGATAGGAACCACCCGTAGTTTCATTCCTTTACGTTCGCACAACATTTGCCAGGGTACAATGTTGGAATGATGCTCCATCATGCTGACCACAATTTCATCACCTTCTTTACAAAATGCATCCCCAAACGAAGTGGCCACCAGGTTAATTGCTTCGGTGGTCCCACGTGTGAAAATGATCTCTTCGCGTTTGGCAGCATGCAAAAAATCAGCAACTGTTGTCCGTGCTTCTTCATGAGCTTCCGTAGCTTTCTGACTCAGGTAGTGAACACCACGGTGAATATTGGCATTGATATGATAGTAGGCGTACTCTATTTTTTCCACCACGCAGCGTGGTTTTTGGGTGGTAGCTGCATTATCGAAATAAATAAGATCCTTGTTGTATACTTTCTCCTCTAAAATCGGGAAATCAACCCGTATATGTTGTATTTGTTCTTTATCCATACGAATGAAACTCATTAAACGTCTTTTTTGTTTTGCAAAAGTACGTTTTTTTTAAAAAGTAGACAAATAAACACGCAAACGAACTGTTGATTATTGCTTATGCCTTTTCCGTTGAAATGAGTAATTCCTCATTCTAAAACTGAAACGATAAATAATTTACACTAAAAAACTAAACTGCATCTTGAAATGAATGTGAAAATGGGCTACTTCCTATATTCAAATCATTATACCTTACTATTTTATAAAAAACTCGAAAATGTCTGACAAGTCAATTCCCGACTTGGTCGAAGAAGTTTGCCAATTCAGGTACGAAATATTTATCGAAGGAAATTCTGAGTTAGTAAAAAACTGATTGATTTTTTTGAAATTAGAAAATATTGTTTTATTTTTGTAAAAGTTTGAGACACATTGTAAGAATGCCCTGTTCTTTTTAAATTCAAGAATTTCTCAACCCTTTTTTTTCATCCTCCCTGTATTTTTTCCGAATAAAATGCTGTAAGATTCTTTACTCTATTTATGGTACCGGTTCTTTACCCGTTTTAGTTCCCTTTTACAATAATACTTACAAAATACTTACACAACACTTAGAAAATACTTAGAAAATACTTAGATAATACTTATTTATATAGAGAAGTATTATTCTTGTTTTATGTAAGTTGAAGGGATATTTTCCCTTAGAACGGGTAAAAAACCGGAACAAAAGGGGTGAATAACAGGAATGAAATGGGAGAGATTCACGGAAAGCCGGAGAAATACGGGATGTTGTCCAATTCAGTGGACATAGTAGGTAATGTGAAGTTTACAGCCGGAGTAATATTGACCGTAGAACCGGAATTAGTTTTAATGCAAAAAAAAAATACCGTAATTTTAAATAAATCGAAGAATTCAGCGAATAATTGGATGATTGTTGCAAAATTATTTATTAGCAACGAGAGAATAAAATAATAACAGTTAAAAGATAAACTTTTTGTCGTCGAGGTACGAGACACAAAAACGTTTTTTCAATAAAATCTATCGCAAATCATTTTTTTTATTCGCGATATGGAAATCGCGAGACCCAAGGCAAATAAAGTATCCGGTACGTAGTTTTCATCATAAAGAAAATAATGAAAGGTAGAAACAGAAATATTAATCTTTTATGAGTAAAATATAGTTATTTCTTGAATCGAATGTGTTAAGTTCTTCGGGTGTTATAACGCGCAAATTATCAATATTCTTAAATATGTAAAAAGGCATTGGTTTTTCAAAGCGGTTCTGACATAAAAACAACTGAAAAGGAGGAATCTTAGGAATAAATATTCCTTTGTGATAAACCGAGTCTTTTAAAAAATCATTAAAATCAAATGGCTTTGCCTGAAAAAAAGGGTCTCTGTTTTCATATATCGAGATACCTTCAATTTTGTCGTTCAGTTTAGGTGTATACAGTTACGAAAAGACAGGAAAGAAAAACAGGCAAAGGATTGCTGTAAAGAAATTTTTTTTTATCATATCTGATTTTTGTTAAGTGATTATAAATTAATAATATAGTTTGAATGGTTGAAAAATCCAGTTAACTATGCATTTAAACGTATAATTAGATAATTGCAATTTATGCCATTACTATCTGAATTAAATATTCTGATATGGTATTTAGAAATGAATAGTTTTCTTGCTTTTTTAAATTAACAATAATCATGCCTTTTTTGTTAAATCTGAAAAGAAATATTTAAATTAAAATGCTGAAAATGTGATATTCAATGGTTAGCTCTATTTATTTAATACAAAAATATTGTGAGCATAAGTATACAGTGATTTATTAAATAAATTCCAACTGTTTTTTATATGCAGTAATGTAAAACCGGTAATGTCAGTTATCAAATAATAAATGAGAATAAATACTTTCAGGAATTTTTTTAATAATAGTTTTATATATTGGAGGTGTTAAGAAAAGTTTGTACTTTTGAACCATAAATAATCAGCACGCTTATTGCAAACAAGATTCAGAATTTATTCATTTAGAACTGTTTATTTTGAAAAAAAACATTGTTTCAGTTTTTATCTTTTAATATTGATTGTTAATGTGATTTTAAGGCAATAAACAGACTAAAAGTGGAAAACAGCATTTTTTTTAAATTAATAAGTTTAATGGCTCAGGATTTTTTATTATTATAAAACAAAAAAACGATCAATGAAATTTAAGAAAATATTTAAATATTTGTTCATTCTCCTGGTGATAGGCGCTGTTTTATTAGCCTATGCATCACTGGAAACAAGATGGGTTAAAATCACAAATGTTACTATTGAATCACATGACATACCCCTCTCTTTTGATGGTAAGCGGATTGTGTTTGTATCCGACATCCATCATGGTGAAGCATTGTCCAGGGAGCGTGTGATGAAACTCGTACAACGCATAAATGACTTACATCCTGATATTATTATACTGGGTGGGGATTACAGTTCGCGCGAAGAAAAATACATCATACCCGTATTCGACGAATTGAGAAACCTGAAAAGCAAGTATGGTATTTTTGGAGTTATGGGCAATCACGATTATTTTGTAAACGGTGATTTGACTATTAAAATGATGAAGCGAAACGGAATCAACCTTTGCGATAACAAATCGTACTGGGTAAAGATAAACCGGGATAGCATTAAAATAGGAGGAGTTGATGACCCTTCGGGAAATGTTCAGGTATTGGATAGCACTATTTACGATGTCCACCCGAAAGATTTTTGTATACTAATAGCACACCAGCCTAACTATGTGAAGACTATCCAAACAAATTTAGTAGACTTAACTCTTTCTGGTCACACACATGGCGGGCAAGTAACCTTTTTCGGTTTATGGGCTCCTATTCTGCCTTCGGATAATGGATTATGGGCAAGCCTTACTTTCTCAAAAGAAGGTCAAAAATACTGTTACGGACTCTATCAACGCAACGGAACAATGCAATCGTATATTACATCCGGGATCGGCACCAGATCACCACATTTCCGCTTCTTTCGCAGACCCGAGATTGCGGTACTGGAATTAAAGAAAAAATGAACCGCTGAAACACTCACGCATGTAACTGCGAGTACCTGCATTGATCTAAAACGATGTATTCTGAAACAAGAAACAAATGAATCGGTTATTTTTACTTCTGTATTCCATGCTTTTCTGTGGGCTGATTTCCTGCAGTGGGACAGGTAAATCAAACGTAACTATTAGAGCTGTTGAGAAAACAGACAGTTGTAACCTGAATGCAGAAAATAGGTACGAAGTTTACTTACCTGCGAGGAATAGTACTGATGATAAATTACCGTTGCTGGTAATTATCGACGCGCACGGGAGTGGTCAGTTTGCCCTGAATAAATTTAAAAGGGGAGCTAATGAGTATCCTGCAGTACTCATTGCTTCCAATCTCATTAAAAACGGGCTTGCGGGGTATAAGGAAGCCATCCAGACCTTGATAGAGGATGTGCGTTCAAAATATCCGATAAGTAAGATTATTTTCATGACCGGCTTTTCAGGAGGAGCGCGAATGGTGCTTGACTATGCAATGACTCATCCTCTGAATGGTTTGATCCTATGCGGGGCATTGGCGAATCCTGATCAGATGAATGCTGTCCGGTGTCCTGTAATATCCATTTCAGGAATGGACGATTTTAATTTTATGGAAACAGCCCAATACCTGTTTAATGAACAACAGACTCCGGCTAACCTGAAGATTGAACTGACCAATGCCTCCCACAGCTGGCCTGACAGTATCCTGTTGACCAATGCACTGGGGTTCCTCAATTTCACGGGTGAAGGTGGAGATATAGCTTTCAGGAATGAGCCACAATTCAAGAAGTTTTGCCTGTATGAACAAGGCAGAATTAATTCGCTGACACAGCAGGTGGATTTACTGAAAGCGTTGCTGATTGCCCGCAACATGGCTTTTACAGAACCATTCAATGGCGATGCGGGTTTTGCTTCGACCTACCAGGCATTAAAAGCAAATCCAAACTATATAAGCCAGTTAAACCGGTTGGGAAAATGTCTTCAGTATGAAACCAGCGTACGGCAATCCTATGTAGATGCCTTTCAGATAAAAGATACACTTTGGTGGAAAAAAGAGATCGGCACCACGAACGAAAAAATAAAAACAGAACAAGATTCGTATACAAAGGATATGTACCGGAGAATAAAAGGTTTTTGGGGAATTGCCAGTTATTCACTGTGCAAACAAGCCATCAATTCGCAAAATACAGAATCGTTGACTAAGATCCTGTCCATTTACCGGATGCTGGAACCGGAGAACCCGGATATGCTTTACTTTTCAGCGTTCCCTGCCTTTTGGAAAGGAAATAATGAAACTACCCTTTCCGCTCTTAAGAAAGCACTAAAAGTAGGTTTCTCTGACAGAAACCAGCTAAAAAAAGACTTTCCTGAATCCATCACTTCAAAGCTTTAATGCGATTAAATGACTGTTCAATGAAACAGAAGAGGTATCATGTGAAAATAATCCTCTGTTATTTGACGAAACTTTAAATCCGTATGAAATGTAATTCAGTCAGTTTATTTTCATTACCAGCTGATCGGAAAATAGTCTTTCAGAAACTGCCCACTCCAGTGCTTGCCGGTGTTGATACCATCAATAAACGGATCGCATACCCGGGCAGCACCATCCACAATATCCAACGGTGGTTGAAAATCATGCAACTCTTGTTTGTGTTTTGATAATTCGGCAGGATCTTCGTCAGTGACCCAACCTGTATCAACAGCATTCATGAAAATGCCATCTTTTGCAAGATCGCTGGCTGAAGTGTGTGTGAGCATATTGAGAGCCGCTTTCGCCATGTTGGTATGCGGATGCCTGTCAATTTTATTAAAAGTATGAAACTTTCCTTCCATGGCTGAGACATTCACTATGTGTTTATTTCCGGTGTAATCTTTTCGCATCAATGCAATTAGCCGGTTGCACAGGACAAATGGTGCTATCGAGTTAACAAGCTGCACTTCCATTATTTCGACCGGTTCAATCTGTCCTAATTTCAACCGCCAGGAATTGGTCTTTCTTAAGTCGACCTGTTGAAGATCCACATCTAATTTTCCTTCAGGGAAAAGTTCTACGGCTTCGTTGGAATTGTCGAAACTATAGGGAATTTGTGAGAGTTGAGCGGAAGACTTAATACCGATTCCCGGAGTCCGTACATTCCATCGTACTGTCATTGGTTTATCTGTGTCAGGACCCAACCCGTTAAACGATTCGATTTCGGCAATACACTGTTGATGGTGCTGAAGTAATAACTGCACATCGTCAGAATACTCACGAAACGGAAGCGACTCATTGGCCATTAAATGGGCATAATAAGCGGCAGGTCTTCTGACAGTCTGTGCGGCATAATTATCAGGATATCAAGCCTCTCATATTTATTCTCGACATACGTTGCAAATAATTCCACACTGGGAATATGGCGGAGATCGAGCCCATAGATGTGCAGCCGGTGACTCCAGTCAGAAAAATCCTTTTCTTTGGCAAACCGGATCGCTGAATCGGCAGGAAAGCGAGTGGTCGCTATCACTGATGCTCCGGAGCGTAACATCATCAACGTGGCATGGTAGCCTATTTTAAGCCGTGAACCGGTAATAAGTGCTACCTGACCCGTCATATTGCAGGTTTGAAAGCGCTTTGCATAATTCAGATCGCCGCACTCGGTACACATCGAGTCGTAAAAATGATGGATTTCGGTATATTTCTTTTTGCACACGTAACAATTGCGTTCGGAGGTCAGATAATGTTTCTCATGTGTGGCTGCTGATTCAGGAATGGAAATTTGAGCAGGTGCTTCAAATACACTGGCAGTACGGGCACTTCGAATACTTGATGCTGCACGGGTCTTGCGGTTAATCTCTGTGATTTCTTCCCGTTTAGCCAGTTTTACACCTTTGTTTCTCTTTTTAATTTCAGCCCTGTCAGGTCGTGTTATTTGACCGGCAACCATCATTAGTTTGATACGTTGCTCTTCCGGCATATGGATCAACTGATCACCGTTTTCCAGCAACTTTTGTAAAACTGAAATGCAATTATCTATCTCACTCGTATTTAATATTCCTTTTTGCGATTTACTACTCATTATTAATTTCCTTTATTGACTTAATTTGCAAAGGTAATGGTGTTTCCGGTTAATCGATGCATGTAACATGGTTAATTCTCTGGAATTTCAAATACCTTTAACATGGCAGTTAATAGGGGATTGTATTCTTTCCCGTTATTTGAAATAATTTTATTAAATTTTGGGGTGTTAAAAAGAGTTCGTACTTTTGAAAAAAAATCAATAAATATATCAAACAATGAAAGGAATTAAACTGGTAGCTTTATTTTTGTTTTTGATGAATTTAATTCAAATTACTTATGCTCAAAAAAAAATGCCCGAACTTCATGCAACATCCAATACTGCCGATATACTTGATGGCAAGATGCTAAGGAAAGGGTACTGGACGATCTCACCTGCAACCAGGTCTGATGTCTATACTGCATTAAGTAATAAAGGTACTTTTTATACCGATCTGGACTCAATTAATTTCAAGATGGATAAGAAACATGATACGTTTGATTTTGTTATAGTATTGAATGGAAAAGATTCCGCTTTTACGCAAATTAAATATTTACTTCCTCCATTAGAGAAACTAAAAAAAACCGGAAAATATAATTACTCCGATAAACGTATTGTTCCTGCATTCAGCTATCAATCAAAAGAAAATCCAAATCTGAAAAAAGTAAGGCAAGAACTCCGGTTAGACTCCATTGCCGGATCAGGAAATGAAGTTGCGAGAATACTGAATTTAATGCATTGGGTTCATGCTACAATCACGTATGATGGAAACGGAAAAAATCCAAAGATTAAAAATGCAATAGATATTATCAACGTTTGCAGGTCCGAACGGAGAGGAGTTAATTGCCTGATGATGGCCACGGTTTTAAATGAATGTTATTTATCCATGGGAATAAAATCGAGGTATATAACCTGTTTGCCGAAAGAAACGAAATTTGATGATTGTCATGTCATAAATATGGTTTACTGCAACGACCTGAAGAAATGGATCTGGATTGATCCGACTTTTGATGCTTATGTCATGAACGAAAATGGAGAATTTCTGGGTATCGCTGAAGTAAGAGAACGCCTTATAAAAGGTAAAACCTTAATTTTAAATCCGGAAGCTAACAGGAACAGGATGGAATCGCAGACTAAAGAGTTTTATTTAGAAAACTACATGGCAAAAAATCTCTACCGGTTGGAATGTCCTGTTACGAGTGAATATGATGCTGAAACATATAAAGAAGGTAAAACAGTAACCTATTTGCAATTGTTACCTGTAGATGGTCAGGAACAAATCAGAGAAATGGATAAAACCTTTATAACGAATAATCCGGATTGCTTTTGGGCAAAGCCGGAAATTAAATAGAGGTAAGAAGAAAGGAGTGAGAAATGAGGAATGAGAGATGAGTGAAGAAAAAGAAAATTATTAATTGTTCATTATTAATTATTCATTAATTCGTTACAGCTAAACAGGCCTGATATTTGTTTCTAATCAGTAAATAACTAAAAGTTGGGCTATGCGCAAGATCATTCACATCGACATGGATGCTTTTTTTGCTTCTGTTGAACAACGGGATAACCCTGAATATAAGGGTAAACCGTTGGCAGTAGGGTATGCAGGAGCACGCGGTGTTGTTGCGGCTGCCAGTTATGAGGCAAGGCAATACGGAGTCAATTCGGCCATGGCTTCGAAAATGGCACTTCGAAAATGCCCTCAACTGATTTTTGTATTACCCCGTTTTGACGTGTATAAATCGATATCCAGGCAGATCATGGGTATCTTTCACGAATATACCGACCTGGTAGAACCTCTGTCGTTGGATGAAGCTTTTCTGGACGTTACTGAAAACCATATGCAAATAGCTTCGGCTATACAAATAGCTCACGAGATTAAGCAAAAAATACGTGAGACGGTCGGGCTTACTGCTTCGGCCGGTGTTTCTTTCAACAAATTCCTGGCTAAGATCGCTTCCGATTACAAAAAACCTGACGGTCTGTTTGTAGTAATACCTGAAGCTGCTGAACAATTCGTCGAATCACTTGCCATCGAACAGTTTTACGGTGTCGGCAAGGTGACGGCGGAACGGATGCATCAGTTGGGTATACGTACAGGTGCAGATTTAAAGCAATGGTCGGAACAGGGACTGGTTACTAATTTTGGAAAAGCCGGGCATATTTATTATCTAAATGCCCGGGCAATCGATGAAAGACCGGTTCAATCTCAACGGACCCGAAAATCGGTAAGCTCCGAAACTACTTTCGAAAAGGATATGGATTCCTATGAAGAATTAAGACTGGAACTTGAAAAGGTAACCCAGGACGTAATTCAATATATCAGCAAAAATAATTACAAAGGACGAACGGTCAGTCTGAAAATAAAATATGCCAATTTTAAAATCATTTCACGCAGTAAAACATTCCCGGCATTTATATCCGACTATGAAACATTATTTGAAGCCGGATCGGAATTATTGAAGCTGGTCGACCTCTCAACAAAGGTTCGGTTGATTGGGATCGGCATACGAAATAATGAAGAAGTCAGTTGGACTGACGATACCCAACTTCGAATCAGGTTTAAAGAAGATAATGTACTGTAGTTTCCATTTTGCAAAAAATATAAAAAACAATTACTAAAAATAGATGTTGAAAGGCATTTTGAAAAGTAAAAGTCATATCCGAAATTAGTATGTATTTATTGTACATAATAATTAATGCATAGCTTGACACAACTTTCGAAAGTTGTATATATCTTTGTACTATTAAATTATATAGATATGCCTAAACTATATGAGTATTTTGGATTGGTATTTCTTTTTTATTCTAAGGAACATGAACCAATACATGTTCATGGAAAGTTTCAGGATACAGAGAGTAAAGCAGAGATTGTTTTTGAAAATGGGAAGTTCAAAAAAATAATTGTTAAAGATGTTCAAGGTAAAATGCCTTTGGATGCACAAAATATGAAGAAGTTCAAAAAGGTTGTTGAGGTATATCGAGATGATATTATTCGCAAATGGATCGATTTCTTTGTTTATGATATTGATTTTTCGCCGGAAAACATCACAAAAAAACTATAATATGATGGTAATCTCAATTATAAAAGCTGAATATATAGGAGAATACATTATTCAATTTTTTTTCTCCGATGGAGTGGAAAGAACTATAGACTTTTCATTTTTTTTAAAAAATGCCAGAAATAGTATGACAAGAAAATATCTGGATAAAAATTTGTTTAAAAAATTCACTATTCATTACGGAGATATTGTTTGGAATGATTTCGAATTGAGTTTTCCTATTTGGGATTTACACGAAGGAACGATTTAAAACTTAAAAGTTGCTTTCTGG
>Ga0302287_10000200_pt1 | contig 36970 bp, 41 predicted proteins | sample III_Fen_E2_4_FD_200452 | JGI IMG/M metagenome (GOLD analysis project Ga0302287, IMG submission 200452) | Peat permafrost microbial communities from Stordalen Mire near Abisko, Sweden - III_Fen_E2_4 | ecosystem: Environmental > Terrestrial > Soil > Wetlands > Permafrost | place: Sweden: Abisko... | reverse complement strand
GGGGTTGCGTTCGGGGCCTTCATGATATCCACGATCCTTACCCTGGGTGTTCAGGTAGTACTTGATAGCTTTTAGATCGCCGCCTTGGACCCGTTCCACGAGTTTATCTTCTGCCGTGTCAATCAAGGCTTCTCGGGCTGAATATACAGCCTCCTGGCAGCATTTGTATTTGCGGACGTAGTTATGAACCGTCATAAGCGTGCAATGCATATTACTCGCGACCGTTGACAATCTGCCATGGGCTTTGGTAATTGCTCTTGCCATATCGTCTGCAGAATACTTATCCATACAATAATTATACCGGCTGGAGTGGGGGAAATACCAGTCCGCAATACGGGGGTCATTGTGATACCCGCTTAGATGGGTGTTTTTGGATTTTTTTGACCCCGTTCACGAGCAGTCACTGTGCCAAAAAAGTAAAAGAAGTAATAGTAGTAGTGGTTCCCATGCTGTTCGTCGTATAGGTTCATATATAATTTATCCAAATAAGGTCAACAAAGTATTCATCCAATAGCGAGCAACAATAGATAGATCACATTTGAAACGGTACATTCGTTACGTTACTAATAAAGATTGCAACTATATAATATATATAAGAAGTTAGATAAAAGATAAGTAATAAATAAAAATTATATAAATAAGAGAGAGAGATAATTATGATCAATCAAACAGATTATTCAAGCTATGCAAATCTTCATCATCCTAAAGCTAAACGCAAAGTAATGCCTTTATCATATATAGCGCAACTATCTAAGCCAACTAACGATGAACCTCGCTTTAGATGCCCTATATGCTCTAAATCATATACTATGAGTTTCGCAACGTTTAGTAAACGCAATGTCAACTTTGCTGAATCAGCCTATCATTGTAAGATTTGTTTCAAGCAATTCAACCTAGTAAAGATGTGATCTTTGTTACGTTACTAATCAAAAGTTCAACTATATAATATAACTATCAAATCAAAACACACAAAAAGGAGTACTACAATGAATATTAGAGAAGTTGCAATTACAACCAAAATGTCTGAACAAGCTATTCGTCGAGCTATCAAACTTGGAAACCTGAAATCCACCAAACTCGCAATGAATGATACGCAAACCAAATATGATATCACTGAAGAAGCTGTCAAGGAATGGCGTAGCAATTCTGGCAACCATAACATGCGCGAAGATGGAAGACGCAAACTAACGATGTATGCATCGAACAGCGAACTTGAAAAAGTCAAAGCTTTGCTTATCAAGAACAACTTACAGCAAGTCGCTGACCTAATCAAGCTCGCAAACAATCACAGCCAGAACAAGGCTGAATAGTGTCGAACACATCCAACAGCTGAAGAGCAGGATGCAGAACTAGGATCGTGCAGAGAACTTCATCCTGTTTTTCAGCATGGAGAAAACGAGACCCTAAATCGTTCCTCCTACCTAGTACCTTACCAACTACATACTCACCTCTCAATCACCTCTTCTCAATACAAATCATTGTATGATTAGTGCGTGTTTAGGCTTTTATTATTATTGGTCTTTGAAAAAATAGAGATATATATAATAAAATATATTTATAAAGAGACATGTATGAATTGAAAATATGATTTTTTAGAAAAGACTCGACAAAGAAAGTAAAATAATATAATAATAATACTAAATTATATATAAATAATAATAATAATAGTAATCCAATACAAGTAATCAAAGAGTCTCTTAGTTGTAGACTGGTTGTTTGATTCTTTTTATTGTATTATTATTCTATCAACGAACACAACAGCGTTGGTATACAAGATTATCACAAAGGAGTAACATGGAAAACGAGATTACACAACAAATGGAAGTAGCCGCAAAAGAAGCTGAACAGGAATTGGCAAGCCTGAACCCGGAAGCAGTCAAGGTCGTGGCAGCTTGGATGCAAAAATGGTTTATGAAGGCTGGATACAAACGCCTCGCCAAAGCATTGATCGCAACATTGAAAGCGTAGCCTGGCGATTGTCCGCTTCGCGAATTGACCGAGACGCACACAGGCCCTGTGAGTAGGTGGTAAGACTCTCGAACTGAGGTAAGCAATGAAAAGTGGTACTGATCGAATCTTTGAAGGTGATCCAACAAGTCCTAAGTTCCCAGCAAGCGTGGTGCTCAGCAAGAAGCTCCTAGCCGAGATGCAACTCCGACTCAAGAATCGAACTGATTTCGGTCTTGAAGATGCCTACACGATTTACGATTCAATTGTAAACGGTCGGCTAGCTAAGAGCAACGACAAGACATGGAGACACATGAATGTCCGCAATCAGCTTTGTAGGATGGTCTATGATGGCATCCTAGTAAGAATCCGTCGTGGTCTTTACACATTTGTGAAGTGAGGTTATAATGAACAAGAATCGCAAACCTGATTACATGGAACTCGCAGACATGATGACAGGATGGTTAGAAGGTTTGGTAGACAGCGATGTTGAGATTCTCAGAGACAACTCCGCTATAGTGTTCCATCTAACCAACGCTCAAGACAAGTGCCGAACATGCGTCAAGTCACTTAGACTAACTGTCAAGGAGAAAGAAACGATCCTCTTCTATCTGGAACAAGAAATTGAGAGTGGTTTCGAATCTCTCAATGATGGTAGCGATGACCTAGAACAAGCAGTCCTCGATCTAGCTGACATCATCAACATCAAACGAATGATTGGAGGTGAGTAATGTTAGTAACAGTATATAACCGAACTTTGGAATACGCGACAATCATTGCACAGGGCAAAGCTGAACTCGTCAGCGAAGAGTATGTGGTTGACCTTGACTTAGCAGATATCTCCAAAGAGATTGGTAAGCTTCAGGCTCGGCTTGAGAATGGTCAGCCTGGTGGCGAGATGGAGAAAGATCCCAGCAAGTTACGGGTATTCATAAGCATCTCGCCGGAAGGATAATCATGGCTAAGCAATCGGAAGAAGAGAAGAGCTTCAGAGAAGCTAGACAGTTAGCAGCCGAGAATGCTCGCATCGAGCTGAATTATGTGATTGCTGGAGGTACTCCGCCATCTATGTTCTATTGGAAGATACTTGTAAAGTGGTTTATACGTTGGATTGATATGGTTGGTCCACGATTGATAAAGGAAATGCTAGAGGAGGCATTCAAATGAAACAGTCAGAGTTACTTGTACAACGGTTGGCAGCTGAGAAGAAAGAGCGACTCGCTAGAGAACGTGTAGACGCTAAGCCAGCTAAGATGCGGTTCAAGAAGACTTTAGAGTTTCTTGACACTGTTGAGTTCGAGCTCTTACCAATCTTCAACTACTGTGAAGAGCACGATATTGAGATCCACCCTACATACTCATATGGAGACATTTACTACGTGTTTCCTTGGCAGCTACCTCTTCTGCAGATCATGGAAGATGTGTATTGCGGAATGCCAGATCGACTCTGCTCTAAAGAGCCTCGCGACTTCATTACCTCTCAAGGCTCGATGGGTTACAAGTTGTTCTGCAAAGACAATGCCTTCTACACAATCTCGTTCAGATGCGATGCTACGAAAGAAGGCTCTACATGTGAGCTGGTCAAGACTGAAGAGACTCGAGAAGTCACGAAGACAGAGACAGTCCGAGTCTACGATGTCATCTGTAACGGTCAGAAGTCTGGCGAGCACTTCAAACCTGAAGAGAAAGGAGGTGACTAGTAGGTCTACATCTGAGAGGGTGTACTGACGAGTCCCAGCAGGACGAAACCTACTTAGGAGAGTGATATGAACGCAACAGAGTTAGTAACAAAGAGTATCGGATTTAGAGCTGATGGCTTATCTCGTGAAGAGTCAGCTGACATCATCATACATGCCTGTAAAGACTTAGTAATGATCGCTAAGAGAGCCAATCTGGCCACCACGGAAAAAGGTTTATCTACCGGTCAGAAAGGTCTTGATATGGGAGATAGCCTGAAGGTTATAATTGCTTTATCAGCAGCAGCCTCTGAAGACAATTCCTCCTCTCTTCTGCCAATAGCATTGCTATCTTCTATGTTGAGTGAGGTGGGCGGTGTAATCACAGCGATTGGTGAGTTGTATATCTACCTCGGCATTGCTATTGCTGTTGAGAATGGCATCACGACTCTGCCTGAACTTTCTAAGGAGGACTAGACATACAGGGTTACGAAATTGATAACTGGTTTGTTTAGCTGAAATAATGTAATATTATAGCAAGAAAGGAGGAACATCAAATGAACGATGCAGAGCTAAAAGCAATGGCTGAGCAAGGCCTACCAATCAATATGATCGCTGTAGAACTAGGTGTAACTACATCTACCATCTACCGCAGACTAAATGATTTAGGCATCCGACCTCCTGGTCAAGATCGCTTACCATTGACAGAAGCACAGCGCAAGGAGATTGCCGTCAAACGTACTAATGGCATCTCAGACTACGAACTCTGTAAAGAGTACGGTATTGTTCGATCAGCGTTATGGCGCATTCTACTTAGTGAGGGTGTTGATGTAATGTCCTTGCAAGTCGAAGAGAAACAAGCTAACGCGTCCCGTATGGATCTCGCCATGAAATTGTACGAAGATGGCGCTCCTCTCTGGAAGATACAAGAACAAGCTGGTTACAGTGCCTCAACAGTAATGAACGAGGTACATAAGAGAGGCATTCCTTTACGGAGTGCATCACGCCCGGTCAAGGAGAAACGTGTCCCCAAACCCAAGTCCGTGCCAGAGAAGGTTACAGATAAGTAGTGGTACAGGATCCGATGCACACTACCGGATCTTTTGCGAACAATGCAGGAAGAACAGACCTGTCAAAGGGAGCAAGTGGTATCGGCCGAACGGAGTAAGGTATGCGATTGTTTGTAAAGAGTGTGCGCAGGCCTTAGGCATCAAAATTAGTGACGACCCGTTGAGTCGCTAACATTCAAATAACAAGGAGTAATAAAATGGGTACAAATATTGATGTTTCAAAGATCGATTTCCCCGAAGTCATGACTGTTTGGGAAGCTGCAGTAATGAGCCAGTCGTCCGAGATGCGCATCCGCACTCTCATCCGCAAAGGTACTTTAGCTGCCGAAGCTGGTGAAAAAGGTGGATACAAAATCAAGAAATCCGACCTCCAAGCTTTGATCGCCAATCCTCCCGCTCGTGGTGGTGGTGGTGGTGGAGTTCGTGCCGATGGCAAAGCCTTCGTCATCCATGTCAAAACCGCTCAGCTGACTGCTGTCACCGATTTCCTGAAATCACAGGGCATCGAATTGGAACTCCGTTACAAAGCCAAAGCTGCTGGTACTAAAGCAGCCAAGACTCCGGTCTCTGTTTCAGCTACCCCAGGTGTTGGCAACAGCAAAGCTCCTGAAGCACCCGTCCCCTTGAAAGAAAATAAGGGCGGAATCTTCAATCGCTAATTGATCACTCCCTAAGGGTGAAATCGTTCATTGAGTCGGAACTCCGCGCTATGCCTTCGTGCACGCTACCTTGAGCCAAGACAATTAGATGAAGCCGGAACCGTAACCGGCACTTTCAAAGGATAACGATGAGACTACTTGGGATTGATCCGGGACGAACAACTGGTATATGTATAGCCAACGACAACGATGGCTTGATAGTGGAACACGTTGAGGAAGTGCTCTGGGACGATCGTTTTATGTTCCTCTCACTCCTCCGTACACTCGCAGACGCAAGCGGGCCACTTCAACTGTCAGCCATCGTCGTTGAGTCGTTTCACCTATATCAGCATCGTGCCAAACAACAAGTAGGTTCAGACTTTCCTAGTGTCCAAGTTATAGGTATTGTTGAAGCTGCAGCATTCCTTTACGCCAGCAGCACATGCCCAATCATTTATCAACCAGCGTCTAGTATCGCTCGCACAGAGGTGCTTCCCCAACACAAGTTATCGGTTGGTGGTTCGGAACACACTAAAGACGCTTACAAACATGTTCGCTACTACTGGGAGTGCAATGTCAAACGCTCTGGAACTTCGGCCTTATCAAGTAGCAGCAATGGAACGAGGCGTAATAAACAATCTCCTAATAGGTGATGACTGTGGCCTAGGAAAGACTGCTGAAGCAATTGCTATCGGACAAGCTCTTCGGGTAACCAGTGGAGATCCTAATTGGCGAGGCCTCGTAGTACACCCAAACAAGCTTCGTAATACATGGATAGAAGAGATTCAAACGTGGGACCCAGAAGCAAATATCTGGGCCGCCACTGATGCTATCCCTGACATGTCAAAGTATTCAGGATGGTGGTTGGTTTCTTATGACCAGCTTATCCGTAAGCAACTAGGATGGTTGCAGAATTGGATGTGGAATTATGTTGTCGCGGACGAATGTCACAGAGTCAAAAATAGGACTACCCAACGTGCTAAGATTCTCAAGAAGATACCCGGGGCTAGGAAAGTGGGCTTATCGGGAACTCCGATGGAGAAAGATCCGAGTGATCTGTGGAGTATACTCAATTGGCTTAGCCCTGACAACTACAAGTCGTTTTGGAAGTTCGCCGCTACCTATTGTGACACAAGACCTAATTATCTGGGCTATCAGATTGTCGTAGGTCCAAAGAACGTAGAGCAGTTAGGTGCTGAGCTTCGTAAGTGGATGATAAAGAGGACCAAGCAACAAGTAGCTCCTGACTTACCACCTCGTATCATTCAGCGTGTTGAAGTTGATATGACCCCTGCTCAAGCACAGGCATATCAGACTATCCATAAGGCGAAAGACCTTGTAGTAGACATGCAGGAACGCGGAATTGAGCTCTTGCTTTCTAACGCACTTTCTGTTATTATAAAACTACAACAAGTCAGTACCTTTCCAAATTCATTAGGTCTCTCTGCGACGTCTGGCAAGATTCAGTGGGTCGAAGAGTTTATCTCAGATCACAAAGGCGAACCGTTATTGGTAATGTCCAAGTTCCGAGCGCCAATCCTCTATCTGAGGGACCTCCATCCAGAAGCAGATCTTATTGTAGGTGGAGAAACTTCTACTGGAGAACGCTTCAAGCGTGGAGAGACCGACCTCTTATTCGGTACGATAGCGTCGATGGGTGAAGGATTGTCATTGCAGCGAGCACGATACGCAATCTTCCTTGACCAAGAGTGGAGCAGCATCAAACGTAACCAAGCGCTCGACCGCATTCATAGAATGAACATCGACGAACCGAAACTAATTTACGAGCTATGGTCAACCAAGACAGATAAGCTCGTGTTAGAAGCAATAGATACAAAGATGACCGACGCAGAGTTGGTCTACAAATTTATAGAAACGTATAAGGAGGTTGAGTGAGACATTTGATAATCATAGTTGATAACGTTCGTCGTGGTAGACAGATTGCGGAGGCGTTGAGTACAGATGTTGAAGGCTTCAGAGCTTTTCGGTTCGTTCCTACTAGTAACCCTTATTCGCTCAAAGGAATAAGTAACAGTACGATTCTCATTGACAGCGCTAGTCAGATTCTAAGTCTATCGGGAGAGGCGATCGAACCTGATTGGCGAGCAGCTCTAATGTATTTACGTGGACATAGTTGCACTATATTTCGATTGGAGGAGCTTAGGTAATGCAAAAAGAAAAGATCAACCTAGTACGTAGCACCATCAAGAGTATGGAGACTATGGTGAATGAAGCATCACTAGCTCCAGAGCGAGATGAAGACCCTGAGAAGTGGTCACATCTAAAAGAGCTTCTTTCATTGGCCAATATCGTAGCGGGAGACCTAGTCTCCAGTAAAGGAAAGCTAATCAAATGATTATGCCTTATGAGTGTCAAACGTGCCATCAGATACATTCTTCGAATGAGAAGGAAGGCATCAAGTGGTTGGTTGAGCATGCCGTCAGTCATCATCCGGAAGAAGTCGAAAACATTCTCCACCAGTATCATCGTATGGAAGAGATAGTCAACGACATGTTCATAGCAACGTCTCGAGTAGCATTAGCTACAGTCGTTCCTCAGACGAAGTTCGTCCATCAATTGGTTGATCGGGTCAATACTCTTCAGTCCGCTGCAGAAGTTGAGATTCGTGAGCAAGTAGCTGAGGAAGAAGCATTAGCGGCATCAGCAGCAGCGTTCCTAGTGGAACAGAACCAGGAACATGCAGGTGAGCTGATTGCAGAAATGAGAAAAGAAGATGACCTCTCAAGAGGTAGTACGCAAGATAGCTAACTATAAACCGTATCAACGGTACCCATACAAAACACTAGCCCTGATAATCAAAATGGCCAAGGAGGCCGACGATGGCAGACCCACAACCCATAGAAATTCACATAAGCGACGTTCGAAGTTACAAGGCATGTCGCTACAAATGGAACTTCAGTTCCCATCTCAAACGTAATCTAGAACCTAATGTTCCATACGTTCCGTTCTTCACAGGCAGAGCGGTGCATCATTGTTTACAACAGATGTATCGTAACCATGGAGACGTGACGACTTTGATTCCTAGTCTTGACCAGTTCATTGACAAGGAAACGAAGACATGGACCCAACCCATTATGCTACCCGAGCTCGAAATGATAAACGAGCAGAGAGAGCTTATGGTAGGTATGTTTACGCATTACGCTTTGTGGCGTTACACCCACAGTAAAGAAACCAGTCCATGGCTTGATCAGAACCTCAACTTTGTTAGCCTTGAAATGCCTTTCAAAGACATTGAGATACCGGGATTGCCTGGAGCTACGTTCGCTGGGAGGTTTGATGGACTCGTTGAAGATAACAAAGGCAAGTTCTGGATCTGGGAAAACAAGACCGCGCGTTCGATTAGCGAGTTACAGAAGTCGCTGGCGAATGATGAACAGTCAGGCTTGTACACTTATGCCGCGAGCAAGGTCTTCGGCAGACCAGTCGAAGGTGTCCTCTACAATATTATGCGGAAGAAACTTCCTACTACTCCTAAGATACTCAAGAGTGGAGAGTTGTCCAAAGACAAGAGTGTAGACACTTCGTGGGAATGGTACAAGCAAACGGTTGACTCGACTTACCCGCAGATGTCACAGGACGATAAGGAAGACTTATTTGGCGAGTTCATCCAGCAACTTCAGGACGATCCTAAGAAACAATTCTTCGCCCGTATACCTGTAAAGAAGTCTCAAGCAACTCTCGACCAGCTTATCGACCAGTTAGCAGCTACGGCAAGAGAGATGATTGACCCTCGTACAGCAATCTATCCAGCACCAGGTGTCATCAACTGTAACTGGTGTCTATTCAGAAATCCTTGCATCGCTATGTCACGCAGACAGTTTCACGAGGCAGAACAGATGCTCGCAGATGACTATCGTATCAGAATCAACTATGATGAAGAACAGGAGGCACTGAATGAAGAAAACGGAAATTGATAGTGAACATCTGAAGATGCTTATCTACGGAGATCCAGGAACAGGTAAGACACGCTTCGTAGGCACAGCGGCAATGGATCCACGTACAGCTCCAGTATTGTATCTGAACATGGGTGGCAATCCTGTATCCATGCGCAGCTACGAGAAGAAGCCTGACATGATAGAGATTGAGAGTATGGCAGATTTCAATCCTATTTACAAGTGGCTCAAAGCAGGTCAGCCTGCAGGTGATAAGCTTGTTACTGATATGGGCTTGCATCCGCCTTACAAGACCGTGGTCATGGACCAATTGACAGCAGTTCAACGGTCTGCATTCAAGCAGGTGATGGGCTCAACGAACAGTGGTCCTGGTGATGTTCTTCCTGGTACACAGATTCAGCACTTTGGTACAGTCCTTGCAATGATGATCAACTGGGCCAATCGTTTCTATGAGCTCAATGACCTCCACGTAATTGTGGTCACACTTGAGAACGGGAAGAAAAATGAAGCTACAGGTACAATAAATTACGCTCCGCTTTTATGGGGGCAGTCCGAAGGTGAAGTGTCTGGTATCGCCTATATGGTAGCACGTATGGTCAATAGAGCCAAGGTGAATACCGCAATGGAAAAGAAGCTTACTGTGACAGATGATAGTATTGACAAAGATGCAGTGTCCGTTATGCTTCTGAAAACAACAGGGTCTTATGCAGCAAAAGACCAGTACGGAACCGGATTAGGATTCATTGCTGATCCGACGATGACTAAGGTGTTAGATGCGATTGCATCTTCTGGTGGGAACCAATAACCAACCGTATCCGAGTAACAACCATAACCTAACCCAAACCAAAGGAGTAATACCATGTCTGACCAATTACCAGTAATCGATTTCAGTGCCGTTCCTTCTATGGATCCTGTACCTAATGGTGACTATGAAGCAGAAGTTGTCCACGCCGAAGTGGGCACATCCAAAGCCGGTTATCCCAAGATTGACCTGCGTTGGAAAATCATCGGTGGCGAGCACGATGGTCGTCAGATCTTCGACTCCCTTAGCTTCCACCCGAACGCTCTCTTCCGCGTCAAACAAGTTCTCCAGGCCTTCGACTTCGCCAATGATTTCAGTGGCTCAGTTGACCCCGAAGAACTTGTCGGCCAAACCGCAATGCTGAAAGTGGCATTGGAACCCGGCACTGATGTTGACCCCAACACCGGTGAACCTTATCCGGCCCGCAATCGCATCAAGAAAGTTTCACGTCTCTAGTTTCAGCATCAAGCCGTAACTAACGGCCACACTAACAAGGCCTGGACACCCACCTCCAGGCCTTTACTTTACAGGATGGAACATTGTGAACTTTATAAAAGACTTTCTATTCGATCCGAGTGGTTTTATATCCATCGCTTCTGGTAAGATTGCTGAGGGAAAGGTAGCTGCACTTCGCTATGCTTATCTCGATGCCTCTACAATAGAAGCAGACACTCTTCCTGGCATGGACCAAGATTTGTATTTCGGTCCCGCAGTAAGAAAAACCAAGGGTAATGAGAAAGAAGATGTACTAGGTACGATTGCGTTATGGGTAGACGTTGATAACCCAGCACAGCCGCAGTATACACTTCCTCCGTCAGCCAAAGTCTTCAGTGGACATGGCTGGCATCTTTATTACTTCTTGGACAAACCTGTTCTTGATATAACAGAGATGGAGAGGTTCAATAAGCTATTAGCACATGACGTAGTAGGCGGAGACAAGGGTTGCTGGAACTCAAACAGGATACTCAGAATACCAGGCTCCATCAACACGAAAGAACCCGAAGCCCCTGTGACAGTTGAGCTCCACGATTATCGACCAGCCTTCACATATACTTTAGAAGACCTTGCTGTGCTTGAAAAACTACCCAAAGCAACTCGCCATCATATTCGCACAGGCGATGTTAGAGGGTTTCATTCCAGGAGCGAGCGAGATTGGTCTATCGTACACAATCTAACGAATGCAGGTGCATCTGATAGCCTTGTCGAAAGAATATTCAACGAGCAGGCCTGTGGAGATAAGCATCGAGCAAGCGAAGAGCACTATCTGAAACACACCTTAGAGAAAGCACGGACGGCGAAGCCAATTGCTTCCACCGTCTTGACTTCCCCCATTACTGTCTGTGAGGACGGTTATTATATGGAAGGTAGAAGGGGCCGCCACAAGATCAGTACGTTCACTTTTGAACCAGAACTGCTTCTTGATGGCACGCCCTTCCAAGCTGAGGATGCATTGGTAGGTACCGTCCGTGCTGATTCCTACGAGTGGCCCAAAGTAACCTTCGGTAGATCAGCTTTCAACGGATTGAACAAGTTAGACAAGATGACATTAGTTGCAGCGTGGTCGTTCTTAGGTAGCGATAATGAGTTGCGCCAGTTGTTGCCTTTCTTACTTGATCAGTTGAAAGCAAAAGGAATGCCTAGAGTGATTGCAACACCTACTTTAGGTCTTCATTGGGTGAAGGATAAACCGTACTACGTAACAGATAAGCAAGTGCTGTCGTCAGATGAAGTCTTTGAAGAATACACAGGGCCTATTGCATGGCTTCCTAATCAAAGAGAACATCCGACACACGACTTTAGCGTTCCTGAAGATATGGAAGCAGCAAAGAAACTTCCGTTCCTCAATGAACCTTCAGTCACATGGTTGATGATAGGTTGGTATACAGCGTCTATCATCAAGCCGTGGATAGAGAAGCAGACATATCGATTCCCTATTCTAGATGTAGTCGGTACGAAAGGATCAGGCAAGACGACACTCATTCAGAGAGTCTTCTTACCAATGCTCAGTCAGACCGAGCCTAAATCCTACAATGCGGATACTACGAGGTTTGTATCGCTAGCAGTCTTTGGCAGTACAAATGCTTGCCCAGTGTCATTCAGTGAATTCAGATACGACGCTGTGGAGAAGTTTATTCGCTACATCCTGCTAGCTTACGATACGGGTCATGACCCTAGAGGCAAAGCAGACCAGACAACAGTCGACTACGCGCTATCGGCTCCATTCAGTGTAGACGGTGAGGATCTCATTCAAGACCCTGCAGCAAGAGAGCGTATTGTAGTCGCGTTTCTTCATCCGAAGACTGTAGCAGAAGGTAGTGAGTGCCATCGACTGTTCCAAGAAGTAAGACGCAAAGCACCTAACATAGGTAAGGTACTTATTCAGACAGCTCTGAAGATGATTGAGTCAGGTGAGATGGAGGCTCTGCTGAAAGACAGCAGTGCGGCAATCTTCAAAGCTTTTCCTCAAGCATTACCTGACCGCGTTAGGAACAATCATATCGTCGTAACATTAGGTATCAAGTTATGGTGTAAGGTAGTAGGACTTCCTGAGCCGGACTATCATTGCTTGGAACGAAGTATTACCACGGTCTTCAACCTGAAATCGATGCACACTAATACAGTCGTCGATGCTATGGTAGAAGAGATTGCTAACTCATGTGCAGCTGGTAAAGAGTACTTCAAGTGGAGTTGGAGTCCTGAAGAGAAAGTTCTTTACTTCCAACTTACGACAGCTCATGGATGGTGGTTAGCAGCTAGACGAAGGCAAGGTAGAAGTGCATTGGAGCGAGATGCTCTCAGTGCTCAGCTATTAGAGGCATCGTATGTTGTGCCTCCCAAATCAGTCGAAGGAGTGTGGATGTATGGTATAGACTTAGCTAAAGCAAGGGAACAGGGTCTTGACTTACCAGATGAGTTACACACAAAAACAATCACGTTCAAGTTATAAGGAGGTAACATGTTTGAGATATCTAAAGATTTCGAATTCAGTGCAGCGCATCAGATTCCTGGCCATCCTAAATGTGGTCGAATGCATGGCCATAACTACAAAGTAACTGTAGTCATTTGGACCGATGAACTTACCGAAGGGATGGTAATTGATTACGCTCTTCTCAAAGAGCTGGTGAAGCCGATCATCGATGAGATGGATCACAAGTATTTGTGTGGTACGGAGAATCAGTCTTATACTTCCCTCTCAGAGTCGATTCAGTTACCAATTCCTATCACGACTGGTGAGTTGCTGGCTAAATACATTCACAATCGTTTGTACGACCAGATGCCATCCGGCTTACATATTGGTTGCATCAAGGTCTGTGAGACTCCTAACACAAGCGCAACATACTATCCCGACTCTGAGGAGGAAGAATGAAAGCAGTAGTTCTATTGTCTGGTGGTTTGGATTCAATGACCACAATGGCTGTTGCAGCTAATCTCGGTTCTGAGAACATCGTTGCTGTGTCGTTCAGATATGGTTCAGTCCATAACGAACGTGAGCTCAAGGCTGCCGCTGAGATAGTCAAGCACTATCAACGCTTTATTGGTGTCGAGCACATTGTCCATGAAACACAGAAAGAGCTGTTCATGGGTAGTGGCTCAGCGTTGATGGGTGAGATTCCTGTGCCTGACTTATCGTATCAAGAAGCACACGATAGTGTAGGTGCTCAGCCAACTGTAGTACCTTTTCGCAATGCTTATTTCCTGAGCATCGGAACTATTTTAGCCTTGACTCACGATTGCGACAAGATTTTCGCAGGTGTTCATGGCGATGACGCTCATAATGGTGCTTACCCTGATTGCACGCCTGAATTCGTTCATGCAATGCAAGAGGCTATCTATTATGGTAGCGACAGGAAGGTTCAGTTCGAAGCTCCTTTCAACGGGCATACGAAAGGTGATGTCGTTAGAATGGCAGCCAATCTTGGAGTGCCTTTACAGATGTCATACTCCTGTTATAACGGTCGTGATGTGATGTGTGGTCATTGCGCTACATGTCAAGAACGTATTCATGCATTCAATGCAGCCGGGTGGAGAGATCCGTCTGAGTACGAACAAGCACCTACCCAAGATAGCACTCTCAGATTGTGGGGTTCACGATGAGCAACTCCGACAATCGCGTAGAGAAAGTCTTGGAAGATCGTCGTCAGCAATATGGTGATGCATGGACACAGACAGCTTTGATGATATTGCCTGTGAAAGCCGCATTTGACCACATGATGGAAGTGTGTCCGAGATATGTAAATGCTTGGTGGACTATCTTATCAAAGTTAGTTCGTCTGCTTTACAATCCAACACACTATGACAGCTGGTTAGATATAGCCGGTTACGCAACATTGGTTTGCCGTGATTTAGAAGGCTCTCAACCTTCTAATGAAGTTGGCCCTGGATTACGTACAGTGAAAGGTCGAGAGCAATGAGAATCAATGAGATATTCACTACGATGCAAGGTGAAGGTTACTGGGCTGGTAGGCCTGCTACGTTTATTCGCTTACAGGGATGTCCAGTAGGATGTCCTTGGTGCGATACTAAATACACGTGGCAAGATGGTGGCGAGAATACCTCCATTGAAGACATCATGAAGCAAGTACCTGCACGACCCACTCATGTTGTTATCACAGGTGGAGAGCCTACGTTACAGCCATTGGATGAATTGATTCTTGCCTTACGTGCGGCAGGTCATTACATTCAGTTAGAAACGTCTGGCTTCCAGGATCTGTTGGGTAAGGAAGTTCCTGACTGGGTTACGTGGAGTCCTAAACCTAACTTGATGTATATCGGTGCAGCAGATATCTCTGAACGCTGTAACGAAATCAAATGGGTCATCGATGATGTCGTTGGCTTCGATGCCATCAACAGTACAGTCAGAGCTCGTGAGAAGTTTGGTCTGGTGAATGTAACGCTCATGCCAGAAGGAACTCCGCCTTCACAGGGCCATCAGAAAACCGCTTATGATTGGGTAATGAAATTGCAAGCCATCGTTGAAAGTCCAGTCTGCTATTCCGGGAGGCTTCAGTGGCAACTAAAGATCAAGTAGAGACTCTTACCAATCTTCTCATTCAATCGTTCGGAGCAACTGATTGGTATGATGATAGTCCTGCTAAAACAGCTGAACGAGTCCTGAGAGCCTGGGCTGAGTTCAAACCAGAACCTTTACCTGACTTCGAGTTTACAGCGTTTCCAGCTGTAGCGAATCAGCTTATCGTCGTCAGAGATATCCAATTCAGTTCGCTATGCGCACATCATCTGTTTCCATACTATGGTGTTGCTCACGTAGGATATATTCCTAACGAGTTGATGATTGGCTTATCGAAGATTCCTCGCTTAGTGAAATGGAAAGCCAAGCGGCCGAGTACTCAAGAAGCGCTCACCAAGAATGTAGCGTCAGAGCTCAAGCACAGACTTGCAGCGATGGGTGTTGCAGTTGTAATCGAAGCAAGACATACATGTATGGCTTGTAGAGGTGTTGAGGCTCACGATGCGTCAATGGCAACGTCTGAGATGCGTGGTGTATTCTTGACTTCGAGTGAAGCACGTCAAGAGTTCTTATCTCTTATCAACAAGAAAGGAGTATGATGAAATTCTCGCCTATATCACCTACACTGAACGCCAGTGAAGTTATGGGCATGTCGTCATACCATCTTATCTTGGCTAATGAAGTTGCCAAGCAGCCTGAAGAATGGGAACGTATCTGTTATCGATGGCGATTGCGAGGTGACTTCATTATCATTGACAATGGAACTGTCGAAGAAGGTATGATGGACTTACGTAAGATAATTGACTATGCCGAGATGACTGGTGCTGATGAGATTATCTTACCTGACGTACTTGGTGACTCAGAGAAAACGTTGCAATTGCTGTACGATAATCTGAGTATCATCTCACTCATTCCAATACGACGGAGAATGGTCGTAGCACAGGGCAAAGATCGAGATGAATGGACTAACTGTTTACATAAGATACCTGTTGCATTTTCTTCGTTAGGCTTTCCAAAGCGAATGATGGGTGCGAAACCTGGTGAGAGAGCTTTTATGATAAAGGAATTGTTGCAACGCGACATGACTAATATCAACTTCCATCTGTTAGGTATTCTTGGAGATCCTCTGACAGACCTTCGATCATTTCAAGGAATAGGTTGGCGCGTTCGAGGCATTGATAGTGCAGCTCCAGTTGCTTGGGCTCAACATGATTCATGGCTCGATCAAGACCCTGGTCCATATTCAGTGGACCTTGATAAGCCGGTTCGACAGTCTCGTGAGATGTTTGCAAAAGCGATGGTGACGAACTTGCAGAATGTAGTGGTGAAGTTATGATAGATGAGAGTAAGATGCTAGGATGTGAAGGATGCCCCTTATACGGGCATCCACATATTTCTCCTTCAGGATCTTTTGACGCTCCATTGGTTGTAATAGGAGAAGCTCCTGGTGCTGAAGAAGCTAAGGCAGGTATTCCTTTTGTTGGTCAGAGCGGACAGATTCTAGATGCCTTGCTTCGTGCAGAAGGATTCGATCCTGCTAACACATTTCGAACAAACGTCGTTATGTGTAGACCTCCTGGTAATAGAGAACCAACACCTGAAGAGATTCAATGTTGTCATGACAGGTTAGTATCGGAGTTGCAGGAGACAACGGGCACTATCTTGGTGCTAGGTAAAGTGGCTCGAGAAGCATTGCCGGGTTTGCCTCTACATGGAAGAAAGGTAGTCGAGGGTTATCATCCAGCGTATGTGATGAGGAAGCCGTCAGCATTTGGCGATTTACGTAACTCAATTCGAGCTGCTGTGAATAGCAATAAAAAGGTAACTCCTCCACTCGTAAACATTCCTATCGGCGTGAAAGAATTGCAAGAAGCTCTTGATGCATGTCCAGATGGAGTGATGGTTGCTTTCGACTTAGAGACAGACAATGTCAACTGGTATGATAAACCAGCAGAGAGTCGTGCTCCAGTATTGTGCATGCAGTTGTGTTGGGATGTTCGATATGCAACAGTAATCAATGACGAACTGCTTTACGATTATCCAGAAGTAGTTCCGATGTTACAAAGGTTCTTTCAGCGAGTTAGAACGTGCGGACACAATGCAAAGTTTGATGCTGTGTTCTTGAAGTCAGCTTTCGACATAGACGTTCATATCGACTTCGATACAATGCTTGCTCATCATGCTCTAGATGAAAACAGTATGCATGGCTTGAAAGAGCTTGCTAAGACGTTGTTAGGTATGGATGACTGGGAGATTGAAATCAAACAGTATCTACGTAACAAGAACGATATGTACTCGCAGATACCTTTTGATAAGTTAGCTGTGTATGGCGCAATGGATGTTGCTGTAACACTTACATTCCAGAAGATGTTCGAGAAGCAGCTCAAGGAACAAGGTCTCTACGAAACACCTTTCATGATGATAACCATACCAGCAGAGAATGCTATGGTGAAAGTTGAATTACATGGTATCATGACTGATACAGCTTATCTTGAGGAATGCGGTAGGTCAATGCAAACAGAGATAGATGAGCTAGCAGGCAAAGCACGTGAAGTAGTTGGAATGCCTAACTTGAATCTGAACTCTCCGCCACAGCTAGTGCCTGTGCTTTACGAGAAGCTCGGCTTACCAACACAGTATGACCGTAAGACAAAGAAACCAACTACAGCACACGAAGCTTTGGTAGCTCTTGAAGGTAAACATCCATTCGTGGATCTGTTACAGAAGCATAGGCGTGTAGCTAAAATCAAGTCATCATATGTTGACAACCTGGTTGAAATGGCTGGCTTAGATGGTAGGGTACATCCTACATTCTTGTTACAAGGAACAGAGACAGGTCGTTTAGCTGTAAGAGATCCAGCTGCACAGACAATACCTAGAGCAAGTGATAAGTACGGAAAGATGATTCGAAGGTCGATTATCGCTCCTCCAGGTTACAAGTTAGGCTTGTGCGACTTCTCACAGGCGGAGCTTCGTGTCTTTGCTTGTCTGTCGGGCGATCCGTTCTTGATTGATGTTTATCAAACAGGTCGTGACCTTCACAGCGAGGTGGCCATCATTATGTTTGGTGAAGGGTATACTAAAGAACAACGTGTCATTTGTAAGATGTTCAACTTCGCTTATGTATATGGTGGTACTGAGTTCTCGTTTGCTAAGGATGCTGGTATCTCAGTTACGTTAGCTAGAGAGTTGATTGCTAAGTTCAATAAGAGTATGCCTATTGCATTGAAGTGGAAATTAGACCAGCTAGCGTCAATGAGGAAGAACGGGTATGTAGAGAATTTCTTTGGTCGCAGAAGACGCTATCCTTTACTTACGCCAGACAACATCGAGGACGCAAGAAAGTCTTCAATCAATATGCCGATTCAAGGTACTGCATCTGACTTGACTTTGATGGCAGCAACAAGAGCAGTTGAAGAAGGAATACATGTTGTGTTGTTAGTACATGATAGTATTATGATTGAAGAGCCTGATGACAAGATTGATAGATACACAGCGCGTATCGCTGAGCTAATGGAAAGTATCGGTACAAGATTCATGCCTCAAGTACCTTGGAAAGTAGATAAGGACATCATGCAGGCATGGTATGCAAAGGAGGAAGACTAATATGCAAGCAACCTTCATTGATCATTATGAATATATACAAGGTAGAATGTTTCCGAGATATGTTCATAGAGATGTTACTGAGGCAGACGTCCGTCAAAAGATCTACTACGGAGCGTTATCGAGATACCATTATCGTAACGTTCTTAGCATCTCTTTACTAGATCCTGTTATTGTACTTGAAGACACTCTGTGGCATGCTACTATCGGAAGCTACAAGCTTATTGACAACGGGAATGGTACTTACGACTCTTTCGAAGTAAACGAGCAAGGAGATACTTCTCCCTTGAAAGAAAGTAAGCCATTCAATAAGCAAGAATTGGATTATGAGATTTGGATTGGGCGTTTAGTAGAGTCTGGGAGGCTAAATGGATGACGACGAGTTCTGGCAAAAGATTTGTGGTATTGCGTTATTGTCAGCGGCGTTCTTCATGATACTAGCCAAGTCTTCCAAGTAACAAGAAAGGACTACCCGACCGAAGGTAGTCCTTTTATTTTACTTATTGCCACTGCTCAAGTTAGACTTTGTTTTTGCTGATGTCTTCCAAGGCGGTGAAGCCCGTGTACGAGATGATTGTCGCCACGATTGACCAGATAGCAGTGTCTGGTGTAATAGATCCTGCATGCCATGCATTCACAATCGACAAGATCGCTACGAACGCTGCCCAGAATTTTCTGCTTCCGATTACGCCCACAATCTTTACCAAGAGGTACTTCAAGGCTTCCTTCACATCCGTTCCAAAATTTCCGCTATTCATTTTTTATTCTCCTTTGTCTGCTCTAATAGGGTCGTAATATCTTCTGCGCGCTTGTTTCTCGCGCTTGCCATCGTAGTGAGAGCGGTATCCATTTTAGTGTCGTGAGCGATGTTCTGTTCTTTTAATTGGCGGATCTCCGAGGCCAAACCCTTCATCGCATCTGCTACTTGTGCGTACATACTAGCCGATTCTTTAGCAGATCTAGCAATCTCTGTCGCCGTGCATTCAGCTGCTTTGATAACTGCTTTGTCACCATCTTCTTGAAACGACTTGATGAACTCTAAAGTAGCTTGACGTTCTTTGGAGGACTCCTGCCTCTCAATCGTAGACGCTTCACGTTCGCCTTTCAGATGTCGAAGGAATAGTATTACCACGATAATCAGTAATCCCATTGCCCCAGCATCGACTAGCATCTTGATAAAGTTCAGGTCTGTTGGTGTCGTAGTCATAGACTCTCCTTGTTAGGCTGCTGGAAATAGTTGCGGATGTCCGGCAACCAGTACATCCACTTTCTGTTCGTAAGTTAGAACTGGGGGCGGCTGTGGTGGGGTAACACCTCCTTCCGGTTTGCCTATTAGCCAACGATTAAAGTCAAAAGTAGGCGAGCCACTAGGTTGACCAATTTTCCATCCAGGCATCGCACTCGTGGTTTGATGCACGTAAACTTTGTCACGAGAGATACCATTCACAAGATCCGGTGGATTAGGATATTCGATTCCACCAGTTTGTTGATACAGATATTGAGCCAGCCACCACTTGGACCTTAGCATTGCTTCCGGAATGATGCATCCCTTTGGCGTGATGTTCTGATTACACCATAGAGGTGAGGTGTAGATCCAAGCTTCCTTACCTGCGTCCAAGATACGTTGAGCGAACTCATTCAATGCTTGACGCTTCTTGGCTGGACTGCAACCATGGATCAATTCGTCATCAATGACGTAGGCCTTTAGATTGGGGCCGGCGGCTGCCATCATATTATCGAACTGAGCTTCGATATTCTCGGCAGGAAAGATAACATGGTATCCTGCGAACCAAACACCCATCTGATCTTCCAGAATGTTTCGGAAGTAATTGAACTTAGGGTCTTTGTAACCCCAGCTCATACCAATACGAGCAAACCCAAAAGTCACTTTTGGTACGAACGCTCGTAGTTTATCCACATCGACTCGATCGTTATGAACGCTAAAGTCGACTCCACCATCTTCCGTTGTGTATGCCATTTCACTCCTAATGAATCCTTATAGTTCTGCGGTTAAAATAAAGGCACGTCCGCCAACTCCGTCAGCAGCTAGCCAATAAGGTCTAAACGGAGTGCAGCCAGATGCTACTGTAGCGGTTATACCAACCCGTTTAGGACTACTTAAACCAGTTGCTATCGCTATTACAGTTAAATCAAGTGGTGAAGATCCATCATGTATCTGCCAATCAGATGCCGTTGCCACGAGTGATGGAATATCCCTCATCTCAACTTCTAAAGGAATGTGGATATAAGCCACGTAAATGGAAGCACCACTACCAAATCCAATACCTTCATTTGCACCGCTTGTAATCTGAGCACGACAATATCTTTTACATAATCTCAACTCATCTCCATACGGTCTACTCACAAATGGAGTAGCAACGGAGCCAAGTTCAAGCTTGACTTGTGATAGCCAGAAATTATTGTTTGTGGAATCTGTGGCGTTTACTTGGTTGGAGGTTGCAACGTAATTGCCTGTTTGCCAAGTATTGGCTGTTGTCTGATAAGTTGAACCACACGATAAAGAGAAAACAATACGAATCCCAGTTCCGTTCGTATAATTTTCAGTTCCTCCAGCTTGATTTAATGCGACCGTGACTGTTTTCTTTTCCCAAGTATTTGCAGCGTTTATTGTGTATTCAGCAACATAGCTTCTGTCCGCTCCGCTGTTGCAAAATGCAACACAATACGTACCAACTTTAGTGGCTTTTACAAAGAAAGATAAAGTGATGGTTTGCTCTTTCAAAGGTGCGTAGTCATATCCCTCAGCTTTATATGTCACGTTACATAAATCACCAGCGGCTATTGAAGCATCGGCCGTTGTGCAGTCTACTTTCAAAGACGATTTACTGTTATGCCCTGATTGTGCAAATGTAGGAACGTCAGTATCTTTAGTAATTGTGTGAACCGCTGTTCCCACCACCCCATATAAAAATCTATCTGTGTGATACGCACCAGTAGCAATCGCCGCAAAACTAGTACCGCGCTGCCAGATGTCAAAATCGCCGTTGATGATGACGTTAGGTGCAGAACCGTTATAAGTTGTGAAACGATCGACAGCTTTGAGGCCTCCAGGTTCGGCTGAGTCATAAATAATAGTTTGATTCAATGTTCCAGCAGGTAAAATAGTAGCAGCCCCTGCTCCAGTACCTACGATAAGATCACCCTTCGCTTGAATGAGGGAGTAAGGAATCTTACCAGGACTAACATCAAAGTCGTTGATAGTTAGTTTCGTAGTAAAGGTTTCAATACCTACGATACTAGCTACTGTATCTCTGATTATCATTTTCATAGTGCCACCTGCGGGGTTACTGTAAACGAACCCTCAAGCAAGTAAGTATAGGTTGGAGTAGCTGCTGCTGACTTTATATACCAGTCGTAGATAGCAGACTCAAAAGCTAACGCAGCTGTCTTAGTGTGTTTGAATGCTACGTCAACTGTTCCTAGAGCTCCACCGATAGCAATATCGTCTGAACTGGTAAGCTCCAACAGCACAGGGCCTCCGTAGTGAGCTCGGACAGTTAGTTTGGATGTATAGCCGGTAAGGTTCTGAGGAACCCCATTGGCGTCTTCCAAAGAGATTCCGAGGTTACGATCAGCACCTTGTTTTATCTTTAGGTCGTAATTGTAAGGTAATTGAACAATATCTGTAGCGGTCATTTGTACCTCAATTCGTGTAATAGAACATTGAAAGCCTGATCTACTGTTTGTAAGTTACGAGCCCATAATATTAGTGGTTCGAAACACTGTCCATCTAATTCAGAAACGATATTCTGTTGCTTTATTTGATCCGACATCTGTTTAGCTGTTCGATGCCAATACTCGCCGTTCACATAAACAGGCGTAGGCACAGGGGCTGTATGTACTAGGAAGTCAACTACCTGGCCTCCACGCATTCTTTTGCCTCCGTTTGCTGCGTACTGGTAGGTAAATCTTACCTTCAGTTTGGTAAGAGCTAGGTACACTCTCCACTCTTCCTTACTACCTGCCTGTATGCCTTGAATCTTTCCTACTGGAGGCTCAGGATTGCTTTCCTCAAATGTCTCTTTAGTACGATCCTTGACTTTGACCTTAGCCACTTGAGGATTGCGTAGTCTATAAACGCCAGTTACCTTAGGTACTGCAATGCCTTTTGCCCTGGCCATAATTACACCTCGATCACCGTAAGCGTTTCTATGTAGCCTTCACTCTTCTGTTGATAAGGTCGAGATGGTGAAGGATCAATAAACACAGCTTTGTTGTCGTAGGCTTTATAAATACATCGCATTGTAAGCGGCGTAAGATTCTCAGCCCAGCTTTCCAATAGATCACGTTTAGATACTGCGTTCTCTCCTTTCTCATCTTTGATACGATAAGGTAAAGAATAGGAATGCTTGATCGGTACACGTGTAATGGCTTCAAGTACAACACCACGAATTTCAGGAGTCTTGCTAGCATCGGTAGTAAGGAGATGCACACGATATCTGATCCTACGGCCTGTGCATCCGCCGAGCTTGGAATGTGGGTCGACGTACACTTCGTCGATAGGCGATATTTTATAGTAGTCACCCAACTGTCTCCAGGTAGAATCGTCATCTAGTTGGTACTCAACTTCGACTGTACAAACTCCGTCTGACAGATCTTCGGTAAATAACTTGATGCTATGTACGTACTTGATCGCATCGTAAAGACCTGCGTAGAAGTAACCTGACGTAACACATCCTTCTGGTGCGTAAAGAGAAGTCGTATCATTGCGGGGATCTACAGTACCTGACGGGAAAGGAAGCCAAACAAGATCAGGGCCTTCAGCCACCCACAACCGATCTGCTAGAGTTCCTGGAGTGGATTCGAACACCATATCAGTAATTGACTTACCGAGAGGGGCCCGATACAGCTCATGCCATCCATTGCCGTTGTGCTCTAGTACTGAGCTGTAACCTAAAGATCCAGCATCTACAGCAGCGAAGTATCTTCCAGGATAGCCGATCATGCAACTGATAACACCTTTACGTTCAGCAGGTAGTCCTTTATCTCTATCAGGACCGACGTCATCCAGAGCTGAGTTGTAATACCTTTCAAGCCCTCCGCCAACTGAGAAGTAAAGATACACGTTATGGGTAAGAGCAGCTCTTCCGTTTGTATGAGCCATCACAGCTCGCATCTCTTTCAAGTAGATTGGATCGAAAGTAGATGTAGTACTGTTATGGAAGAACACCATTCCTTCTCTCATAACCCACACCTTACCATTATACTCAATCAATCGAGTAATCTTACCGTAGTCATCTACAAGTGTAGTAGCGGTTGCGAAAGTCATGCTAGTACCCCAAGTAGCTTGTTTAGGTGCAGACGCTATTGAGACCGTTCCTGAGTTGTTCGCTTTCCATACACTAGTATCTGCTTCCAAACACATGAGAGACGCCATATTAGTACCATCAGCAGCCCATTCATGTGTACCGTCACTCTTGATGTGCATACGGATGATTGCAATGCTGTCACCTTGACAGAAATAACAAGTCGCGTTCACAATACAAACATCTGTAATGGGCCCCGTGAGACCGTGACCACTAACTACCTGCCAAGTGTTTGAGCCTGCGATCACATACTCAGTGTCTGTGCTATGTGTTACTAACCAAGGACTGTCTACAGTTAGAATAGTTGCTGTGTTGCTTACAATCCTTCTCCAACCTTGATACTCTCCTGAGCCTGTACCACCAATAAGCTGAACAACACATCCAGCCCATTGATCTGGCGTCCATGCTTTTGTTGCATCCACTAAAGTAGATAAGACTCCAGTATTTGCATCAGCTATTCCTCTATCGCCAAGAAGATATACTACAGGAGCAGCTCCATCAATGTTGCGATAAGCATACATTGAAGACCTGAATTGGAAGCATTGCATAATTCCTGTAGCGGGTACATCCATCAAGCGGTAGTATGGCCATCTATTTGAAGCTACCCAAGTAGTTCCGTCGACAGAGTTGCGATAGGAAGTGCTGGTTGTAGTGTGTTCATGAGTTCCTACTTCCCAATGATTATCTTTCTCACCTGCTGTAGACCATATTACAAACCAATAAATAGATGCTGTCGAGTAAGCTAGTGTTGTGTTAAAAGTAAAAGTTCTCCACTCACTCGTAGTGTCAGTAAAGCTAGCCGGAGTCAATACTACAGTCTTCAATGCTGCGTTAGGACTTCCTGCGTTATCTGAATATAAGGCAACATTTAGATTTGCTTCAGGAGTGCCTTTACGTCGAATAAGAGCTGCTAGTGAACCTAATGTAATAGAAGCAGTAGGGGTTATCTTTACAGCTAACCATAATGAAGTATCTTGCAATGAAGTAAACACAACATTACCAGGCACATTGTTCTCAGTGGATCGATATCCTTTGGTCAGCTGAACTTGCGGTCCGTTGATGATTGTTCCGAAGGTAGTATTAGCACAGTAACCATCGAAATAACGTTCAGCATCTGCCTCAGCATCGTCTAGGCCTCTACCATTCAACCAACCATTTTGTGAGATGGGACTCCAAGGCGGTTCGAAGTCACTATATTTCTGGTCTCCTGAAGAAGTCTTCAGAGCAGTTCGGGGTACAGGAGCTCTGGTAATAGCTAAAGGATTAGCGTTGCCTTGGCTATCGCATGCATCTAAACCTATGATGTGTAAACCATCACTGAGGCTTATATGATGTGTTGCCGCTTCGCTTCCTGGTTCTACAAAGATAGTCATTTCTCACCTACCAATTCCCATGATGAGGATCTCTGGCAGGCGCCATAAGATCTTTTGTTCTCATTACATTCAAAGCCACCTGTTCGTTCTGTCTTGCTTCATTGAATAGTTCAATAGCGACAGGATTGTCTTTCAGGTGATCTCGATAATAATCTCTCCAAAGTTTTGCTACAGAGGCCCAATGAAGCCACTCAATGTCGACAGCAGAATCAATAACAGCAGAGTCAGACATCGGCGTTGTAGGCAGAGCAGCATATCTAATCTCGAGTGCCCCTGTGTATGATGTTTTGTCAAACTTGAGCTTACCAACAACTTCTTCCCAGTGATAACATCGAACACCAGCTACAAATACTTGGCGAACGTTGGAAACTCCTGCAGGCAAGGTTACGTCTGCTCCTTCAGTAACAGTCTGGGTACTGTCAATCTTCAGGACATAGATTTTTCGTAAGACATTTCTGACAGCTTGTTCAAGTAGGTCTTTTGAAAAGTTGTTTGGAGCCACTGTATAAGGTATTCCTGCAATGATAGCAGCAGTAAGAGCCGGAGTGAACGTAACTGTGTTATCAGAACCATACGTAGAGACCAGACGACTGTAAGTTACGCTCGTCTGTGTAACCCAGATTGTTCCTCCGTTGAAGAGTCCTAATGTCTTGGTTAGGGCAGTGTCGATAAGGGTGGTAGTTGAACCACCGGTAGCGACTCCGTCTTTTACGGGCATCATTGTATGTGCTATCAGTTGCGTCACTTCGGCTAATGTTGTCATTTCTTACCTTTTCCTTTCACCTTAGCTTTAGGCTTTGGTGGTTTCTTTTTAGGCTTCGAGTCTTTATCTTGAAACACTTCTTGAAACCATTTGTTAGGCATCAGGTTTCTTCTTCCACGGCAACTCAGGTACCGTAAACATCATTCCGTGTGGCTTGCGTAATGGAACTGTCACAACATCTGTGCGCAGTTCACCATGTCGACCAAAGCGAGTCTCAACTTCAGCAGCAAGCCCAGCATCTTTGATCACCATACTTCCATTCGCACCTATCGGAATGTTATGCTGATCAACTTTCACCGACTCCAGAGGCCTCTGTGTCGCTCGTACCATCAGATGATCCATCGGTTTCCTCCTGCTCAGGTTCAAGTTCAGTGACAACAGTCTTGTCCTTGCCTTTTATAACGACAGCTTTGGTAGCTGATTTTTCACCGGCAGCATCAGACCAAGAACCCTTCTGAAACTCGCCATTGAATTTGAATTCAGCTTCATGGTCGCCAGTATGTCCTACTGGAAGATCACAAGCAAGGTCTTTACGTTCGCCTTGGTCATTGTAAAACTGTTTGTTGATATGATTACATTTCACTGTCATAATATCCTCCAATTAGAAAAGAATGGAGAGCCCCCAACTCTCCATTGAACATATTGAGACTAGGTGATAGTCGGGATTGCGGACAGGTTACCAGCCGCGAATCCGTACCATTTGGTGCCATCACAGTAGAACCAGGCCATACCACCAATGATATGACTTGCAGTTCCGAAGGTCAAGGTCGTTGCAGCAGCATTACCATCAGCGATTAAAGTACCGGATGGCGCTGTCGCAGCAAAAGCATACGCAGCGGCTGCAAACAAGCCAATGACCACACCAGTAGAATCTGCTACTGCCGGGAGAGTAACAGTTACGGTACCAGTCGCGCCTAGGTTGGTAAAAATCTTACCGCTGTCAGTCACCAAGGCAGTAAAGCTGGCTACCTTAGCCACTATTTTGTGCAGATAGGCTATGGGACCCATCTGGTCTTTGGCGTTGAGTGCCGGGCCTTTAGCATTGTGCAAAGGCATGAAATCTTGTGCTTCACTAGGAAGCGGGGGCATGGGATTTGCCATTTTTTACATCCTCTCTTAGGCGTCCATCGAACTGGACACTTCGGTGCGGAGGATACGGTTGTTGGCGATGATGCCATAATTACCGTACCACTTCCAAGCCAAAGTTGTGAACTGATCAACGAGGCCATCTTTCTTAGGTCCGACGATCTGACCAAACTCACCAACTTCGGTATCGTACACCTTAGCCAATGATTCAGGTCCGCCAAAGGTAACTGGGAAGACGTTGTCACTGTTCTTGACAGTCTCACCAGATAGATGGTCGTACTTCAAACCACCATTTTCACCTTCACCGATAAGAGTTACTGTGGTGCTGGCGATGCTAGCTACGATGACGGTTTCAGTGGTCGGGCAGAATGTTGACCCAGACTCAACTGTACCAATGGCAAGACGTTGGCCAGCAGCAATGCTTGTGCCTGAAGCTACGGTGATGGTCAAAGCCAGAGCTTTTGCATCAGCAGCCAAGGTAGTGGCGATATTGGTAGCGTTAGCCGCACCGGCACCCCAGAAGGCTTTCGCCCAAGGATTCACGACGATACTGAAACCATTGAGCTCACCGAGCTCATAGTTCAGGATCATGTTCTTGTCTTGGTATTCACCAACAGCAAGAATAACGGCGTCCTGCATCAGGTCTTGGAAGGCGAACGGATGCATGATGGAGGTCCAGCGACGGCCACGAGGAGTAACCATGTCAGGAACTTTCAGCGAAGTCAGCATTGTGCTGGCAACTGCAAACATTGATTTACTCAACCGGTGAGTGGTGGTACCCGCATCGAGTGAAGCGCGAGCGGCCGGTGATTTGGTGAGTGTGCCTTGAACGGCTGCTTGCATAGCTAGAGCATCGATGGAGGCCATCATGTTCTCGCCCAGCTTTTTGTAGTACGTGGCGTTATAGTTGGTATAGACTGTATTGAGCAATTTCTCAGTCACAACAACTGCGTTGGCCCGACTTGTGGGAGTGATGGTGACGTTGGCGTCACGGAAGTAAGTCGGCACGATATCAGCAGTTTCGCTGATAAGCTGTTCAGAGATAGCCAAAGATGACAGGAAGTCAGCCTGGACTGCTGAACCGCGTTTGAGCTCGGACATGTTCTTGCCGATAGGGGAAGCCAGCTGTTCGTACAGACGAGTTTGCATTGCGGCTTCGATGTAGTCGGCAAGGTACTGAGTCCGAATACTGTTGGTAAGTGTTGAAGTAGTCTGGTTAGCCATGATTTACCTTTCAATATGTTACTGAGTTAGTTTGGCCAGCTTTTGCTGGAGCTCCCTGATCTTCGGCATCGTTTCTACCCGTGGATGGGCCAGGAGTTCCCTCAATTCACTTTCTATCGAATCGGTGGTCTCAGGCGCAGCCGGAGCTTTCTTCGTTGTCGTTGTCGAAGGAGAACCAGCACCAGCCGGACTCGGATTGTTGAGTCTTTCAAGCTTAGTGCTAATTGCCTTCTCGACACTGTTCAGGAACACCAAAGGATTTCTGGTGGTTGTGTTGATGTGTCGATATTCAGGATCGTTCTCTGTTACATCGATTCCAGCTTCCCGAATCATTGCACGCGCGATGTAAGTCACCGGGTCTTCTGATTGTGGAGGCGGAACGATTTGTTGCTGTTGCTGGTTATTGGCCTCAGGTTGAGTTGAAAGTGCTTCAAGCTTCATTGCCGTAATCTTTTCCTGCGGTAAAGCAACCCCTGACTTCTCTGCGAGAGCCACTAACTGGTCGACTTGCTGCAGTGCTTGTTTCACACCTTTATCAACTTTGCTAAAACCACCATCAACAATGCTCTGAACGTTACGCTCATATCTTGACAAATGAGCGAGGAGCTCTTCTTGAGTGATGTATTTCGGTTCAGACGTCTGATTTGAAGAGGCATCAATCTCTTCAGTCTCAACTTGTTCGTTTTCAACTCGGTCGGACATGGTAATCTCCTATTGTTGCACCGTTTGTTTGACGGCTGAAAGATACTCTGGGAATGTTCCCGGCTTACCCTTAGACACCCAAAGACGATACAACTCTGTACGAGCGCCATCAGTTAATGACTGACCCGTATATACTGAATTTAGTAACTGACGGATAAGCACTGGATCAAATGTGCTCAGTTCCTCAACAGTTACAAGCGGTTTAGTGATCGTAACAGTATTATACTGTTTCGCACCACTTTCTTGATACTTAGTTACTTCAGGATGCTCAGCTTTGTACTGTTTGTTCCATTCCCAATAACGCTTGAGTTCCGGATGTTCTGCTAGATACGCTCTATCTTTGTTCTGGTCGTAGTAAGTGTTCTGGACGGTAAGTATACCAGGGAACTGCTTATCCCTCTCGGCCCAGTAAGCCTTTACTTCGGCTGGAGCAGGAGTATACGTAGTAGTAGTCTCAGTAGCTGCCTCACCCGTACGTAACTGTGTCTGATAATCGGCGTACTTCTCAACTTGAGGATGTTCAGACTTGTATTGCTTATTCCAAGCCCAGTAATCTTTCAATTGAGGGAACATCTGTAATACGCCTTTATCACCTCCAGGCACTTTATAATACATCTCCTGGATCTTGGTGATGTTCGGGAATTGTTTATCCCGCTCACTCCAATAGTCTTGCACTGCCTGATTGACGTCATATGAATATAAGTCTGGCCCTGCCTCCTGTAAGTATAAAGGTGTGGTTACATTGTTCTGTGCAGTAGTAGGAACAGCGCCTCCAAGAGTTTTAGCCCAGTACGCTAACGTTTCAACGTCCACAGCTTCTGTATCTCTTGTAGCGTCGTCCAACACTGATCTTACAAACTGTTCACCTAACTGGTCTACTACAGCTGCTTTATTAGGTCCTTCCAAAGCGTTGTAAGAATCCCAGATCTGGCCTACTAAGAAGTTACGTAACCTAGCTTCAGGTTCTTTATACTGAGCAATACGTGCTTCATACTCAGGATATTGATCAAAGAAATCATTTACTGCTTTATGGTTGCCATTATTGTAAGCTTCCCACGCTCTGGTGTACTTATCATAAAGGCCTACATACTTCATTTCGCCTTCACTCCACAGACCTGCTGGGAAGATCGACGTCGCAACACCACCAAGAGCATCTCCAAGAGTAGCATTACCATCAGCCGCCTGTGCTATGGCATTTACAGCTCCAACACCTACTACTGATAAACTCTTTTCGTAACGAACTCTCTTGACAGCCTCTTCATACACAGGGCCGGATTTGTCAATCATTGCTTGAATAACAGCCTGTGGATCTGATGTTCCGTCGGCTGCCATACCTGACAATGCTTTATCGACATAGTAGTCATTGAAAGCACCGAACTCTTTGATACCAGCTTTGTTACGTAACCATTGTTCAGGCTTCGCAGCAAGTCCAAAGAGGCTTCCAAGACCTTGAAGCGGAGTATTCTCAGTCACTGCTTGGACACCCGTCGCAAATCTATTGAAAGGCGTCGCGCTAATCTTATCAGCTTGTCCTGTAGCAGCATAGTAAGGAGCTGTCAGATACATTGCTGGCGACATCATCATGCCTACCATCGTAGCAGGATTACTAAGATCTTGGTCAGTCTGTTTCTGTGCTCTCAATATTGCTGTTTCCCATGCAGGACCTGTTTGGTCTTGAGCAGCGGCTGCAGCTACTGTTGGATCAATTTCTCCGTTAGCAACCATTTGCTTCAAAATATCTTTTGCAGCATACTGTTGGTTACGTACAGCGTAGTTGAAGTTCTCCAACGGCTGTGCAAGCTGTTCGAATGGGAACAACTGTTTCAGTGGGTCAATATAGATTGCTCCACCAGCCCATTCAGGTAAGTATCCTAATAAGAAACGCATTCTACCACGTAAGCGATTAGGAATACCTTTCTCTTCATATTGGTTCTGTAAGTCTTTCAGGCCTGCGTAATATGAATACCATGCAGGTCGATCGATCATTCTCAATGCCCAGTTAGCCATTGACCTTGTATACCAGAACTGGTATGGGAAGACAACACTCAATGCAGTATCAAACCCATATTTACGATGGTAGTTCAAGAGCGCACTATCACGTTGCATTTCACCGTAGTTCAATGCTGCTGCTTTAGTTCCAGGCATCTCGTTTCGATATATCTTTGTTAGGTAATCTTTCAAGCTTATAGCAGCCTGCTCAGTCAAACCTCTTGTTACTACATTATTACCTGACGCACGTGAAGCCATTACTTTTTGCTGTAAGGAATCCAGCACTGGTTCGATGTAAGACTTGTAACCCTCTGTGAGCACGTCGCCCATAGGCACAGGCAGTGGAGCTCGCTGCGGATTGGTTAGCACTTGCTCACCTTCGGTCATCCATGAGTCAAACAATTTACGAAGCTCAGGTGTGATCTCAATATCAATCTCGCTACCTTTGATCTTCGAGTAAATGGTCTTCAACCAGGTTTTGAAGTCATGGAACGCTGCAACGATTACTGCTCCAGCTCCAGTAGGCACTTTACCTTCTCGCATATATCTTTCAAATGCGCGTGCAAACGTTTCATGAGCTTTTCTAAACTGACCATAATTCGGATTCGCAGCCCAGTCATCAGGTAACTTCATTCCGTAAGTATCGCGTAACCATGTTGTTACGACGTTCACATCTTCCATCATACCAGAAGTAGCTAACGATCGTAACCAGACATGTGAGCCTTCGTGTAACGCAGTTGATACGTCTGCACCTTTCAAGAACTTTACAACGGCTTTACCTTCAGCATCCCAGTCAGTCGTACCTTTCGTGTTCTGGAACAAAGGCTGACCTTCCTTAGCTGCTTTCTTCATTTCAGGTGTTATATCAAAACCATGTTGCATCTTGCTAGCTGGAACATTTTTATCAAAGAGCACAACTACGTCGAAGTCCTCGGCTGCGTTTTGCCAAGCTTCAAGTCGAGTGTTTCCCTGAGTAACTACTTCCTCTCCATCGCCTGTTGCATCGTACATAACCCTGAACTTACCTTTTTTAGTCTCTACCATAGAGAAGCCCTGATCCACGAAGTACTTTTCTAAGGCTTGCTCTTCTGACACATCAGTAAAGTGATAAGTGTTGTTCTCAGTGTCTGTAATGGTGTATGTCTGTAGTTCTTTCGTGTTGGTAGGATCACCAATAGCGACATCTTTGACTTCGGACCCGTACTGTTTGATGTACTTGTCGATCTGACTTAGGTACTTCTTGTCGTACTGTTCTTCCATACCGATCTTACGAGGTAGGTAAGTTCCTTCATCAGGTGATGCTTCCATACGTTTCCAGATCTTCTCAGGAACCAACTTATCTTCAAGTAAGTTTTGAGTTGATCTAACAGCTGCATTCAGTTCATCGATGTTATGTACAACATACATCTCATGTTGGTAATCACCAAATGATCCACCACGCTGAGGCGATACAGCTACATCATATCCGTCTCCACCGGCACGTTTTTTCCAAGAGACCTCAGCACTGCCCCACAGATCAAATTGTTGCTGACCTGTAGTCCAAGCTATTTGGTCATATCCATTTGCTACTGCATAGTTGATGAGATGTTTCATCATCATCTTCGGGTACGTTTCCAAGAACGGAGCTGCCGGTAAACTATCTGCATTTACTCTAGCTAGAGCCTCTGCTTGTGAGGAGTATATACTAGTTATTCCCTGAGGATCCTTTACTACAGCTAGATTATCTGTAGGCACAACGGTATTACCCAGCCGCTGCATAGCAGCCTCGGAAGCTTCTAACGCCGTTGCAAAGCTACCCGGAATACCTAAGACATGATAAGGCAAAGGACTTCCTACTGAATCAGGTAACTTGACTGGAGGATAGCTACCTGCAACTGCCGCCTCCGGAGAGTCATAAATTCCCTTAGGATAATTACCGTACCTATCTTGAATAGTAAATCCCTTAGTTGTCGTAACAGACCATCCAGTAGGTAATTGTCCGGCTGGTACTGCACCTTCTTTGGCTACTTTCTGCTGAAGGTCAGATTGAAGCTCTTGAACGTTTAGAATCTTCTCGCCATTAGGCCCGACTGAATCTACTGTTCGAGCACTTGATAATAATCCTTGACCTTCATTACCAAAATGAGGTGACATGAACTCGCTTGATCGAGGTGTGTAGAACAAGAACTCTTGGTAGTTAGTTCCTGTCGGATCTGAATACTGAGCGTAATGAGTAGCCCCGGCAGGATTCGTATATAAAACATCTTCATATCTTAGTAGATTTGCACTACGTTTCAACGCATCTAAGTTAGCCGTTGTATCATCTTTCAAGAAAGCGTCGAGATCACGTATCAGGTCACTGACTGTATTAGGATCCAAAGGAGCAGCTGCATTATCTTCTAGCTCACCCAATATATCGAAGGCCGTATGTTGAGTAGGTGTCATTGAACCTTCTGCTGAAGCAATGTCAAGGAACCTTTTAGCAGCGGCCAGATCAGGGCCCCACCATAGAGCGTTGTATTCCTCTTCCTTCAAAGCAATCTCTTTATAAATTGCAATAGCCTCAGAGTCCCTATTAGCCATTTCCAGTTCAGTAGCTTTATCGTACAGATCTTGCAACTGCATTTTCTCAAGCCTGTCATCTAACACGCTAGCCAGGCCAGGATTAGCTGTATCGGCTAAACGTCTAACGTCGACGGTGACTTGGTTTTTGTCGAGGAAGTCTAGGACTTCGGCTTTTGTTACTGTGTCCATATCCTTGTGAGAATCAAGGAATGATTTGAGATTGGTGAATTCCATTTCATCAGCTGTAATACCTTTTGCTTTGCCTAGCAAGGAACGTAAGCGACCGATCGTGAGGTTCTCGCCAGGAATGTTCTCAACAGCTCGGGTTACAGGTGAGTAATACCATGTTGATGCTGCATCCTGATGTAAGCCAGAGGCTTTGGACTTGGCGTTGCCTGTAGTCATGCTCGAGTAATGTGAAGCATAAAACTCTTCGATCGGGCGACCTGTCTTACGTGCCCAGTAACTAGCTAATGCATTCTGGACTACCATAATACGGTCAGCTTCTTTAGGTGATAAACGTGCTTTGATAATAAGATCAGTTCTCATTTGAGCTGCAGTGTAAGCATCAACATTGACCGCGCCAATAGGAATATCCATGGCCATGCGGAACGGAGATAAAGCTTCAACTCCAGCAACCTCAAGCGATTTGACCTTGTTGATCAAAGGCAAGTAAGTCTGGTTCATAAATTCCAACCACATTTTGTTACGTGTGATTGAATTGGGCTGTGTGTCAGCAAGCAACTGACGGAACTCAGTACGTCGAGTATCCATCTCAGCCTGTGCTTTAGCTACTTCACTTCTCCAATTACGAGCGATTTCTTGTTGAGCAGGATCTTTGAAGGAGTTCACAAGAATATCGTCCATTAGTTTTTGGTTCCGTCTCTGTGTACTTACCAGTTCATCGAAGCGTTGATTCACAAGACGTTCAAGGTCTTCAAAACGCATGTTAGGATCTAACGCGCCTGCAAAGAACTTGTTATATAGTTCATTCTTACCTTCAATATGGTAGGCATTACCGTTAGTCTCCATACCGCGAGGAACAGTTTCACCTTCAGTAGGATATGGTCGACGTTTCCAAACATCTCTGCCATTGAAGAAAGCATCTAATGCATCAACGTTCTCACGCATCAACTTTAGGATAGCCTGTGAATTAGGACCGCCACCGGCTAAACGTTCTGAAGCACCAGCATAGACCTGCAGCTCGGAATCCATAAGATGTGTCCAAGTTGAAGCTTCTGCATCGTTCAATTTCTTCCATGCTGCATTACGTTTCTCGAAAGGCAGCTTCATAATTTCTACAGCAGCGTCAGAGGTCGTTTTATAATGCTCCATCCAACGATTCCAAAGACGTTCTTGTGAATCAGCCACCAAGTCAGGTAACGATAAAGCTCCCTCAGACTGAATACGAGCAGCTGTCTGTTGTTTCAATCCAGCAACATCTTGTTGCTGACTGTTTTCGATTGCGTCTTTAGCAGTAGCACGAACCTTATCGAACACCGCTTTGACCTGTTCTTCAGTCTTTGCATTCAGTAGGTCTTTTGCTAACGTAGCTGACACACCCGTCCGTGAAAACATCTGCATGATTACATCAGCAGTTGCAGGAGCAATCTCGTTAGCTACTTCTTTGAGTAACAGGTTTACTTCGACGCCATGAGGACTGTTCCATAAAGCTTCATCAATCTGTGCTGCGTTCATACCTGAGTTGATAATACGGTACACCTTATCAGGTAAGTTAGGGTCAATCTCACGTAGCTGAGTCTCTAATTGGGGTGACATCTTACTGTAACCAACACCAGGTTGCCACAGACGATTCCAAGCTTCTTGTGTGCCGATTGTATATGCTTGGACACTCTCAGCACCTTCAACACGACCTGATAACTTGGTCATCAAGTTGAATTTGGAACGAGCTCCATTTACCATACGTGATAATTTAGCTAACGAACCTTTGCCTTGTTGGACATCAGTAAACTGTTTTACAAAAGTACTGAAGGCTGAGCCTGCTTCACCTAAATTATCACCAGTAGCTCCAAAGCCCTCAGCTAAACGAGCTGGCTTAGAACCGAAAGCATCCCACCAACCTTCGATTTGATCTTTAGTCATGAAGCCTAACACTCCAACAGCACCTCTAGTTACAATGTTGTTGAGTGCATTGTTGACAAGGTACCCAGGATTCAAGTCTAGCAATAGAGCTGACTGAACTGACTTCATCAACCCAGCCATACGGATTACAGGACTAGCTTCCTTGATACCAAAATGGTCGATCAAATATTTAGTAGCGCCTTCAGCTACCATGTTCAAGGCCCGAGCTCTAAAGTCTCTGAAGTCAAATGCTTGAGGCTCTACTTCAATACCATCAGCTCGTTTGCCTGTGAAGACTGCAAACGCATTCTGAAGCTTCACGGGATCAATAAGATCGGCTAATGAAGCGTCATTCAAAGCACGAATACGCACTGCAATGTCATCAGGACTAAGTTTGATTTTACCAACTAACTCAGCAGGTGATTCACCAAGCTTTGCAGCTATGTTGTTCAATGAGTCGATAGAGTTCTGGATGTTTTTGTTCATCCATCCTGCAAAGAGTTCCTGGAAAGTAGTACTACCAACAGTTCCTTTTACAGAAGCTGATGTAGTAGCAGTCATTGGGCTTTTCAATAAAGTCTCACCAGCATCACCAACAGCTGTTGTAGAAGGACTGGCATACTTTTCTAGTACTGCTTTCAAAGCCGCAGCGCGTTCGGAATTTGGCAAACGAATATCATCCACAGTATAAGCAAGTTGACTTGTGGACGATAGTAAATTATCTAAGTAAAGAGTCGCTTTTGATTCAGCAGTCAGCGACCGTGATTTCTCAATTACTCCAGCGATGCCCGTTTTGTTGGTTAGAGGCAAGAGTTCTTTTACGTACCCTTCTTTAGTAATGCCGCCAACCATTCGATCAAACCAATCGAGCGTTCCTAAGGACTTACCACCCGTCAAAGCTACTTTCTGAACTACTCCACGATACTGTTGAAGAGCTCCAATCGTACCTTGACTTCCTCTTACGCCCGTAACAGCTTCAACTACTTGCTGAATACCAATAGGTAAAGCATCAATGATGAAATTGCCCTGTGTTGCTTTGAAGGCGTTAGCTAATTCGGGTTTGCCGGCTGCCTTAGCAGCGAACTCACCTATTCTACCTTCAGCATAAGGAATCAACAACATAGGATCGAGAATACTTTGGTATGCGAAGTTGTTAGTAGCTCCAGTATCACCAAAACGAGCTGCAATTTCAGCATACGCTTGTTCAGGATCTACACCTTCAGAGATCATCTGAGCTGCATCATTCAATGCATAAACACCA
>Ga0302287_10000199_pt1 | contig 36985 bp, 25 predicted proteins | sample III_Fen_E2_4_FD_200452 | JGI IMG/M metagenome (GOLD analysis project Ga0302287, IMG submission 200452) | Peat permafrost microbial communities from Stordalen Mire near Abisko, Sweden - III_Fen_E2_4 | ecosystem: Environmental > Terrestrial > Soil > Wetlands > Permafrost | place: Sweden: Abisko... | reverse complement strand
CTCCTGGGCCATCTGAACAGAACGCTCTTTGAAGGCCGGATCATGAGTCCTACGAATGGACTTGAGATTCTCTGTCATACGGCTAACCTACCTGATTGTGGAGTCCGTCAGCAGGGGAACGGGTCACAACGAGGTTCACGCCGCGTCAACGCTTGCCTAGCGCGACCGACTCCGCTAGTCCTGAGGACGCCGATGCAGATGAGCAAATGCCAAAACGAGAATCTCATTTCCTTCGTTGGCATAGAGAATTCCATAGGGGAAGCGCCCTAAGCATAGCGCCGGATTCCCTCAGCCATCGGATGCCAAGCCTCAGGGAATTCGGCAATTCTTTGAAAGCCATGCACAATTTCTCTGCGCAGGCTCTTGCCTAAGCCGGATGACTGCGCTTCATACCACTCGATGGCCTCTTCGACTTCCTGCCGAGCCGAAACAAGGACGGAAATTTTCAGGCGAGCAGTTCCGGGAAGAGATCAGTGGCAGGTGCGCTGAGAAGTTCCCCACGCTTCCAACTCTGTAGACGACTGGAAGCCTCAGCAGCCCACAATTCATCCAGGGTGGGATCGCAGGCGTCCAAACTTTCCAAAACACTTTCGACCAAGGCGATGCGTTCGCTGGCCGGTAGCAGCTGTAGCTGCCGAGACAGTTCCATGGTCGTCGTGGTCATTTGCTTTAATCTACGGTTTTTCCTGGAGCGCGCAAGTAGAGTCGGAGCTAGCTTATGGTTCTGGAGAAAAAAATCCATGAATCGCACACACCTTCTGATTATTGACCCTCAGAACGACTTTTGCGACTTGCCGCAGGAGTGGTGTCCAGAGAGCCCCACGAGCGAGCGGATCGTTCCGAGCCTTGCCGTCCCTGGTGCCCACCGGGACCTGCTGCGCCTAGCCGGCTGGATCGAGAGGCACGCGGCCCGGATCGAGGCCATCACCGTCACCCTCGATTCCCACCACCGGATCGATATTGCCCACCCCGGCTTCTGGAGGACCCGCGAAGGGAATCCCCTTCCGGCCTACACCCAGGTGAGCGCCGCTGCGCTGCGCCTCGGAGAGTTCCGCACCACCCGCCCCGAGGATTCGGCCCGGGCGCTTCACTACCTGGAAGCGCTGGAGTCGGTCGGCGGGAGCCACATGGTGTGGCCGGTCCATTGCCAGATCGGCACCTGGGGGCAATGCCTTCATGCCGGGCTGCAGGCCACTCTGGACGGTTGGGAGGATCTTCAAGGCCGTTCTGTGGCCCAGGTACACAAGGGGCAGAACCCCTGGACCGAGCACTTCAGCGCCCTGCGCGCCGAGGTGGTCGATCCCGACGACCCGGCCACCGGACTCAACCAAGAACTGCTGGCCGCCCTTTCCGCTAGCGGAACAGTTTTTGTCGCCGGGGAAGCAGGCAGCCACTGCGTGCGCGCCACCGTGGAGCATCTGGCAGAGAACTGGACGGGCGACACATCCCGCATTGTGCTGCTCGTTGACGCCATGAGCCCGGTGGCCGGATTCGAATCCGTGCAAGAAAAATTCCTTCTGGCCATGAAGGAGCGCGGCTTGGCGGTGCGCACTCTGGCCGAGGCCGCAGCCTTGCTTTCCGGAAAGGCCATCTGATGGGCATTCCCGTGGTTCAGAGCCTCTTGGAGACAGATCTCTACAAATTCACCATGTGGCAGGCCTTCCTGCACGCTCACCCGAGCGCCGTGGCCGTGTACGACTTCCACTGCCGCAACGCCACCGAGTTCCCGCTCGCGGAGCTCCTCCCGGAAGTGAACGAGGAACTGGACCGCCTCTGCGCGCTGCGCTTCACCACCGGCGAACTCGACTACCTGCTGAGCCTGCGCTACATCAAGTCGGACTTCGTGGACCTGCTCTCGCTGTTCCACTTCCAGCGCCACTTCATCCGCGCCTGGGCCGAAGGCGAGACGCTGCACATCCGCGCCGAAGGGCCTCTGGTGCACGTGATGGGCTTCGAGATCTTCGTGCTCTACATCGTGAGCGAGCTCTACTATCGCCGCCTGGGCGGGACAGAATCTGTCTTGAGCGAGGCGCGTCGCCGCCTAGAAGAAAAGATCGCCTTCCTGGAAACTGCCCGCGATGGCGGCGAGTTCGCTGAAGCCCCCTTCGTCTTCTTCGACTTCGGCCTGCGCCGCCGCTACAGCAGCGCCTGGCACGAGGAGGTGGTGCGCCGGCTTTCCCAGGCCTTTCCCGGGAGCATGCGCGGCACTTCCAACGTGTACCTGGCCAAGAAGCTCGATCTGATCCCGGCCGGCACCATGGCTCACGAGTACCTGCAGGCCTACCAGTCCTTCGGCTTTCGGCTGCGCGACTTTCAGAAGGCCGCCTTGGAAGGCTGGGTCCAGGAATACCGCGGCGACCTGGGCACGGCGCTCACCGATGTCATTTCCATGGACGCCTTCCTGGGGGACTTCGACCTCTACTTCGGGAAGCTCTTCGACGGCCTGCGTCACGACTCGGGAGACCCGGTGGAGTGGGGCGAGAAGGCCATCGCCCACTACAAGAAGCTGCGCATCGACCCGCGCACCAAGAGCCTCGTCTTCTCGGATTCGCTGGATCTGCCCAGCGCCCTGAAGCTGCATCGCCACTTCCGGGGGCGCGTGCAGGTGGGCTTCGGCATCGGCACCAACCTCACCAACGACACGCCGCACCCGCCGCTCAACCTGGTGATGAAGATGATCGCCTGCAACGGCCAGACGGTGGCCAAGATCTCGGATTCGCCGGGGAAGACCCTGTGCGAGGACGAGACCTTCCTAGCCTACCTGCGCCAGGTGTTCGGAGTGCCGCAGCCCTAACTGCGGCACCCGGCGCGCCAGGGATGCCGGCTTCGCCCGGGACACCCGCCCAAACGCCGTCGTAAGGGCGAGGCATGCCTCGCCCCAACAAATGAGGCATGTGGCGGGGGCCCGGCAGGCAGCCCGGCCCGCCGCATCGCGGCGGGGGCGCCCAATCAGGTCGCTTGCGCCAGCGTCGAGGCAATATGACGGAATCCGTGAAAATCGAGCTTGAAGGCCCGCATGCGGATGCCCAGGAGCCGCCGCGTGAGCCCCAGGGACTGGGCCGCCTTGGTGACGCTGCCTTGGCTTGCTTGCAGGGCCTCGATGATCATCTCGCGCTCCACCGCCTCCAGCTTTGACTTCAAAGTCCCTTTGCAGACGGTACCGGAGAGGTTTGCGCTCTGGAGCGAAGGAGGCAAGTTGTAGCTGTGGATCACGTCGTCGTCGGAAAGGATCACGGCGCGCTCGATCACGTTTTCCAGTTCGCGCACGTTGCCCGGCCAGTGGTAACTCATGAGCATGTCTAGGGCCGAGGTGCTGATGCGCTTCACGTCCTTGGCCCCTTCGCGCGCGTACTTGGCGATGAAGTGGTCGGCCAGGGCGATGATGTCGCTGCCGCGATCGCGCAGCGGCGGGATCACGATGGGCACCACCCACAGGCGGTAGTAGAGATCGCCGCGGAAAGTGCCGGCCTTCACCATGGCGGTGAGGTCGCGGTTGGTGGCGGCCAGCACCCGCACCTCCACCTTGACGGAAACGTTTCCGCCCACCCGCTCGAAGGTCTTTTCCTGCAGCACGCGCAAAATTTTGGCCTGCATGGAAAGCGACAGCTCCCCCACCTCGTCGAGGAAGATGGTGCCGCCGTCGGCCTCCTCGAAGCGGCCCTTGCGGCACTCGATGGCCCCGGTGAAGGAACCCTTCTCGTGGCCGAAGAGCTCCGATTCCACTAGACTCTCGGGCAGGGCCGCGCAGTTGAACTGCACGAAAGGCCCCGTGGAGACGGGACTGGCGTAGTGGATGGCGCTGGAGACCAGTTCCTTGCCCACGCCGCTCTCGCCAAGGATCAGCACGGTGGCGCGCGAGGGCGCCACCTTGGCGATCATGCGGTACACTTCGCGCATGGGCCGCGAGGAGCCGATGATGCTGGTGGGCTGGAAACGCTCGCGCAGGGCGTCCTGCAGACGCTGGTTCTCCTGCTCCAAGGAAGCCTTTTCCTCGGTTTCCATCAGGTGGAGTTCCACTGCCGGGGCGATCATGCAGGCGATGGTGGAAAGCAGCTCGGTATCCAGCTCCAGCCGCTTGCGCTTTTCGTAGAAGCGCTCGGCGGCGATCACCCCCAGGAGCTTGCGGCCGCGGGCGATGGGCACGCACAGGAAGGAGTGATTTTGGTCAGCCGGAGTGCAGTGGCTCCCGGTGCGATCTAAGAACCCCGGCGCCTCGGCGATGCGAGGAAGCACGATGGGCTTGCCCGTCTCCACCACCTTGCCCACAATGCCTTCGCCCGGCGAATAGATGCCACGAGCCTTTTCGGCTTCAGAGAGGCCGCTGCTCTTGTGAAGGATGAGCTTTCCGATGTTGGCGTGGTAGAGCCCCACCATGCCGCGCGCCATGCCCATGCGCGCCTGCAGGATCTCCATCACGACGTCGAGCACCTGCTCCAGACTCTCGCCCTCGGCGGTGATGCGACTTAAGCGCAGAAACATGTAGGGAAGCACCTTGACACGGCAGACGGACTCCCCGCACGGCTCGCTTTCCATTGTGGGCATGGTCTCCACGACGCTCGGCACGTTTCCTCCGTTTCCTTGATGCAGCGCGCTCTCGCGCCGACTCGCATTCTATTTCATATCGAGCACAGGTCGTGCCATTTTAGAATGGGAAAGCAGAGCCTAAGGCAAAGTGACAAGAGCGGGATTTTGGCAACGAGATGCGTTGACACGATTGACAGAAGGCGGCAAGCCGTCACGGCCTTGACGCCCGTCGAGCGCTATGGCCTAGCGCGTTAAGAGCTCTTTTTTCGTCCTTTGCTGGCGCGAGCCGGCATTTCCGAACGTGCTCCCTGGGACTGAACGTTGCGAGTGTCCCAAGGCGGGGGCTGTGTTCCAAGGGAAAGAATGACCCGCAGAGACTCATCGGGGTCGCTGTCGAGGTTGCCCATGAGAGAATCGTATACGAACCCCTGCATGGTCCAGGCAATAACGCAGGAGATCGCGTGAACTTCTGTTTTGCTATGCCTGGGCAGCGAGCCATCCTTTACGCCTTCGTGTACCAGTTCCTCCAGGAGCGGGATCTTCATCCGCGTCATCGAGTTGCTCATCTCCATCAGCAAGTTTAGCATGGAGGGTTGCTTCGTACGGATGTCCTCGCGCAGCTTGAGGATGCTTGGCATCGCCGTCTGCATCGTCTCTAGCAGTAATAGGCAATAGCGACGGATCTTGTCCAGTCCGGTCTTTTCTTGGAGCAGCGCGGCTTGGAGCTGCGTCTGCGTCTCCTGCACCTTCAGCTCTATCGCAGCTTGGAAGATCGCATCCTTGTCCGGGAAGTAGTAGTAGAGGAATCCTTTGGTCTTCCCGAGCTCGTGAGCGATGTCGTTGAGCGAGAGCTTCGTGAAGCCATACTTCTCAATCAAGGAGATCGTGACATTGAGGATCTCCCTTCGCGCGGTCTCTTCCGCCTGTGGCGTCTTGGAAGTTCGTCTGGTGGGCATCTGTGTCGCCTTTGTCTGCGGCGTAGGTGTCCTTGATCCCAATCCGCCGAGTTTGAAAGTAGCTCCTTGCATCGCGATTTCTGTGGCGCTTGCCTTTTGCATACCGAAATACCATATTAGTATAAAGGTATTTTCGATGCACGCAGCTTCGGCGAAAGGAACCCAATGAAATCGGTGCGATATCTGTGGTCGAGAGCGGGGAGCCCCCTCGCTGCTGGAGGCATTTTAGTGGCAGCGCTTGGGGCCTGTCGGAGCGAAGACGTTGCTTCTGCACCTCTGCCTCCGGTCGTGCGAATCTCCGCCGCCTCCGCATCCACATCCTCGGCAGATCTCATGCTCTCCGGAAGCCTGGAGGCAGATCTCTCGGTTGCGGTCAGCTTCAAGGGCATGGGAACGGTGCAGAAGGTGCTTGTGAGCGAAGGACAAAGCGTGCGGCAAGGACAGATTCTGGCAATCCAGGACGCCGCAAGCCTCAAGGATCAGCTGGCCACGGCCCAGGCCAAGGCCCGCCAAGCGGAAGATGCCTACGACCGCTTAGAGCCCATGCACAAGAACGGCACCGTTCCCGAGATCAAGTGGGTGGAGACCGAGACGGGACGGGACCAGGCGCGCAGCCTGGTTTCGATGGCTCACCGCAATCTTGAGGATGCGGTCCTGCACGCGCCGCTTTCAGGGATCGTCGCCAAGCGTTCCGTGGAACCGGGTGAGCAGGCCCCGCTGGGGCTGGCGGCTTTCACCATCGTGCAGACCGGAACCATGCTCGCTACCGTACCGGTGGCAGAGAAGGAGGTGACGCGTCTGCGTCCAGGGATTCCGGCGCGCGTGCGCGTGGATGCCTCAGGGCGGGAGTACGTCGGCAAAATCCGCGAGATCGGCATCGAAGCCGATCCGCTGACGCGCACCTACAAGGTCAAGGTGGCGATCCCCAATCCGGGAGGTGAGCTTCGCGTGGGCATGGTTGCAGACGTGCGCTTGCACGGCACCGCAAACGCCCCCACGGTCACCGTCCCGACAGCGGCAGTGCTTGTCGACGCTTCGGATCGACGCTTTCTGTGGGTGGAATCCCAGGGGAAGGTCCAGCGGCGCACGGTGCGGGTCGCAGGCTTTCTCAAGGAAGCGGTTGCCATCGACTCGGGGATCACAGCAGGCGAGAACGTCGTGATCTCCGGTACGCCGATGCTTTCCGATGGCGCCGCCGTGCGGGTCGGAAAGTAAAGGGGGACCGTCATGAAAGCGAGAAATCCCATCGAATGGGCCATGGTCCACTGGCGCATCATCGCCGCCCTGTGTCTTCTCCTCGTCGGCTTCGGAGGGTACGCCCTGAAGAACATGCCGCGGCAGGAATTTCCGCAGTTCACCATCCGTCAGGGGCTTGTGGTCGCGGTGATGCCAGGAGCCACCTCGCGGGAAGTCGAGGAACAGGTCACTCGCAAGCTTGAGGACTACCTCTTCAGCTTCAAGGAAGTCGACAAGTTCAAGACCTACTCCTACTCCCGCGACGGCCAGGTCGTCGTCTACGTGGAGCTCAAGGAAAGCATCAAGGGGCTTGAAGCGCCGGCCTTCTGGGCACGGCTGCGGCATGGCCTCGTCGAATTCAAGGCGCAGCAACTCTCGTCGCAGGTGGCCGCGCTCCTTGCGATCGACGACTTCGGCGACACGAGCGCCCTGTTGCTTGCCGTGACCGCCGACGGCAAGAGTTGGACAGATCTCGACATTTACATGAAGGCGCTTGAGGCAGAGCTGCGGAAGATTTCTGCAACCTCAAAACTCAAGCGCTCGGGAGAGCAGCAGGAAAGCATCCGCATCGTCCTTTCCAGAGATCGCCTGGCGCAGTACGGGGTTCGCCCCCTCTCCGTTCTGCAGGCGTTGCAGGGAACCGGATCGCTTCCGCTTTCAGGAAGGCTGGACGGAGACGATATCGAGATGCCAATTCACGTCTCGCCGGTGCTCCATTCCGAGCGCGAACTTGGAGAGACCGTGCTTCTCGCGGCGGGAAGCGGCGTCGTCCATCTCAAGGACGTGGCCCGCATCGAGCGCGGCTATAAGGACAACGACTCTTGGGTGCGCTACAACGGCAAGCCCACCATGATCCTTTCCCTGGAGATGGCGCAGGGCAACGACATCTCCCGCTATGGCAAGGACGTGGACGCAGCCATCGCGCGCGTCAAGGCACATCTTCCCAAGGACGTCGAGATTGCCCGCGTCGCCGACCAGCCGGAGGCCGTCACCCATTCGATCAACCACTTCCTGCGCGACTTCCTCATCGCCATCGTCGCGGTCATCGCCGTGACCATGCTTTTTCTGCCGCTTCGGGTCGCCTCGGTGGCTGCCGTCACCATTCCCATCTGCATCCTCATTACCGTAGGCATTCTGAATCTGCTGGGAATCGAACTGCAGACCGTCTCGCTCGCGGGGCTCGTGGTGGTGCTTGGCATGGTGGTGGACAACGCCATCATCGTGATAGACAACCACCTGGAAAAGCTAGACCACGGCATGCCGGTCTGGAACTCCGCCTGGAAGAGCGCCAAAGAGCTCATGCTCTCGATCTTCACGGCGACGCTTGCCATCGTCCTCTGCTACCTCCCCATGGCATTCTTCATGACCGGCACGGCCGGGGATTTCATCAAAAGCCTTCCCGCAACGGTCGCTGTTGCCCTTTTCGTGTCCATGTTCGTGGCGGCCTTCCTCGTCCCGGCGATGGACAACGCCTTTATCCGCAAAGGGATCTCCCACGGAAAGAAGGAGGGCAAGAGGAGCTTCCTGGAAAGGCTACAAGGAGTCTACGACCACCTTCTGGAAGTCGCCTTTCTGCGCCCGCTCCTGACGATCGGGATCGGCATGGGATCGGTGCTTCTGGCGGTACTCCTCTTCTCCAAGGTGCCCCAGCAGCTCTTCCCCAAGGTTGAGCGCAACCAGTTTGCCGTTGAGATCACCATGCAAAAGGGGCGTTCCCTTGCGCGGACAGATTCTGTCACTGCGCAGCTTGAGACCATCCTGCGCCGGGACCCGAGGGTGCTGAACGTCACAAGCTTTGTCGGTTCGAGTTCGCCGCGTTTTCATACCGTGTACGCCCCGCAGATGGCCTCGCGCAGCTACGCGCAGATCCTGGTGAATACGACCTCGAACGAAACCGCCGATTCTGTCGTCGCGGAGTACGCGCAGCGCTACCGCGGTCTTTTTCCCGACGCCTGGGTGCGCTGGAAGCCCCTCGAGATGCAGAGCTTCTCGACGCCCATCGAGATTCGTCTGTGGGGCGACAGCCTTCCGCTTCTGAAGCAGGCGGCAGCACAGGTGGAGGACAGCGTGCGTTCCCTTCCCATCGAGTGGATGCGCACCGACTGGGAAGATCCGCTGCGGGGAATCCGCATGGACATGGATTGGGAGGAGGCCGGGCGACTCGGGATATCTCCGTCAGTCCTCGGCGCCTCGCTTGGCATGGGGACGAGCGGACTTTCGGTGGGAACCCTCTGGGAAGGCGACCGAGCCGTGAAGCTCATGCTCCGGGAGGACTCGCTGCGCGCGCGCAGCATCGAGGGCTTCCGCTCCCAGTACGTGTCTTCGATGCCGCTTGGGGCTTCGGTGCCGCTTGGCCAGGTGGCGCGAACCTCTCCGGACTGGACGGAGGGGACCATCGCCCACAGAAACGGCATGCGCTGCCTGACAGTCCGGATCGACCAAAGGCGCGGTACCTTCGCGATGGCCGTCCAAAAGGACGTCGAGCGCATCCTCGCCCACACAAAACTGCCGGAAGGCGTGACCGTGAGCTACGGCGGCGAAGCCGAAGGCTCTGTGGAGGCCATGCTTCCGATGGTCATCGCTCTTGGGACAAGCATCGTCATGGTTGCATTCGTGCTGCTGTGCCAGTTCAAGCGCTTCCGCAAGGCGCTTCTCGTGATGCTCACCATGCCGCTTTCCCTCTTTGGCGCCGTCGTGGGCCTAAAGGTCTGCGGCTATCCGTTTGGTCTCACAGCCTTCGTGGGCATCATCGGGCTCATGGGCATCGTGGTGCGCAACGGCATCATCCTCGTGAGCTACGCCGACGAGCTGCGCGCCGAGGGGATCTCGCTCAGAGACGCCGCCGTTGCTGCGGGCAAGCGTCGCATGCGGCCGATCTTCCTCACTTCGATGGCAGCGGCGGTGGGCGTCGTCCCCATGATTCTCTCACGCTCGCTTCTGTGGGGACCCCTCGGGGCCGTCACCGCCTTTGGACTTATCCTCTCCATGGTCCTGACGCTCTTCGTGCTGCCGGTTGCTTACTGGCTTGTGAGCTCCACCGAACGTCCTCTCAAAGGAATCCCCGAGGAGGCACACCATGCGTAAGCTCCTGCCGCTTCTTCTCATCTCCGGTCTTTCCTTCGCCGAAGGACCTTACACCTTGGACGACTGCCGTCGCCTGGCGCGCGAGAACAGCGTCGGCGTGAAGACGGCGCAATCCGAACTGGAAAGCGCCCGGGAGACCCGCAAGGCGACCTTCACCCAGTATTTTCCGCAGGTCTCGGCCAGCGGAGGGGTGCTGGCCGGTAAGGATCCCATGCTCGACATACCGGCGATGGGGCTGTCCCTGGGCAAGTGGGCGAACTTCATGTCGTGCTCGGTGCAGCAGACGCTCTTCGCCGGCGGCCGCGTCGCCAACGGCAACCGCCTGGCGAGCCTTGGCGAGGACGTGGCCCGCGACAAGCTCACGCTGGCGCAGCGCGACGCCATAGCGCAAGTGGAGGACAAATACTGGACACTGCTGTCCCTGCAGGGGAAGCACCGAACGCTGGAAGCCTACGACACCCTTCTCGGAGCGTTGCAGAACCAGGCGGGGGACGCGGTCAAGCACGGGCTCTCCAGCCGCAATGACCTGTTGAAGGTCTCGCTCAAGAGGAGCCAGGCACAGGTGGGGCGGATGCAGTTAGAAAGCGGCCTGAGCCTCGCAGCCCGGGACCTGCGCCGCCACATGGGACTTCCGGAAGACACCGCCTTGGCGCTTGCCGATACCTTGGCGACACCCGAAGACCCCGCGGCGCTTGTGAAGTTGCGCCAGGGAGCCACGGACAAGCGCATCGAAACGCGCCTGCTTTCCCAAGGGGTGCGCGCGGAGGAGCTGCAGACCTCGCTGGAACGCGGGGCCATGCTTCCATCGGTGGCCGTCGGGGCGCAGGCGTTCCGGATGGAACTCAAGGGCGCCGACGCCGTGACCAACGCGATGGTCTTCGGGATGATTAGCGTTCCCCTCTCCGACATTTGGAAGGAAGGCCATGCTACGGCTTCCCACCAAGCCAAGCTGCGCGAGGCCCAGATGCGCGAGCAGGACACGCGCCGTCAGATCGCCATGGGCATCGACAAGAGCTGGGATGACGTGGTGCACGCCTACCAGGCGAGCCTGGTGGCCGAGGACGCCGTTGTCCAGGCAGAGGTCAACCTCACGGAGGAGAACGACCGCTATCGCAACGGCTTGGCGACGCTCTCGGATCTCCTCGAGGCCCAGGCGCTGCGGCAGGAGGCGCTTGCCGGACGCGTGGACGCCCGGAAGGACTATTGGATGAAGCGCTGCGAGTACTTGCGTTCCACGGGCTCACGGGAATAGCCAGTGCCGGGAACGCCGTTCGCCGATGCGAAAGTCGGTGCGCATCACTTCGCCCGCAAAACCTGGGGCGTCGATATCCGGGAGACGGTTCTCGCGGCGGCGCGAGGCGTAATCTCCCAGCAGGGTGCGTCGCATCTGACGATGGATGCCGTGGCCGCCGAGGCGGGCATCAGCAAGGGAGGTTTGCTCTACCACTTCCCGTCCAAGGATGCCCTTTGGCGGGAACTGCTGCGGGAATGCCACGAAGACTTCATCCGGAACTGCCAAAGGGAGTTCCGTGCCGATCCGAAACCGGACCGACCGGGGCGGATCCACCGCGCCTGGATCCGCGTCTTCCAGAAAGAGGATCGCTCCAGGAGTTTCAATATGGATTGGAACTATGTCGTCATGGCTGCCACCAATGCCCAGCTCGCAAGCCCCGTGCGAGCCTTCAGGCAAGGCTGGACATCGTTCCTCGCCGAGGACGGTCTTCCCGAAGAATCAACTCTGATTGTGCGGATGGCCCTGGAGGGCTGCAAAATGTGGCGACTCATAGGCCCTGGGACCGAGTCCGGTTCAAACGAGAATCTCTTCGCCAAGCTTCTCGAAATCGCGACGCTTGAGAATAAACAGATGGACTACGAGACCGAAGGCGATGCGTGGGAACGGTGCCTTCTCGAAGCTTGGAAAGGGACGTGACGGCAAGTTTATGTCCCTTCCACGGTAGGATTATGCGGGCTATGCTCGCGAGGTTGTGACACTTCTTGTCACAAGCCTTCAGATGGAGGCGCTAGAGATCAACTGCTCGCGCAGTTGGGCGAGGCTTTCCAGCACAGTGTCCGAGCTTTCCACTGCGCGGATGCCACGCGCATCCAGACGGGCGCGGGCGTGGGGACCGACACGGCGGCTCACCACCACCTGGCAATCGGAAAGAAGATCCACCACGGCATCGAGGTCTTCAAGGCCCTCGAAGTCCTCTTCGCCAGACTCGACGTGCCGCGCCTCTAGAAATTCAGCTGGCCCGGCTGTGATGTCGAAAACCAGGAACTGGTCGGCATGGCCAAAATGGAGATCCACCTTCTGGCCCTGGCCCGAAGTCACCGCCACGCGCAATCCACCAGACATGCCGGCTCCTTTCTGATTGGGGCACTAGCGAAACCCCGCTAGACCCCGTGTTTCTTGCCCTTCACCGAACTGATCTCGATGCGGGTCACCGCCGTGTGCGAAAGCGTGGCCTTGGGGTACTCGAACTTCTTGTCGGTGAACTTGGCCACGATCAAATCGAGGATGCGGATCTTCTCGGCTTCGTCCTCCACCGGGACAGCCTTGCCGATGCCGATGGCGGTGCGGTGCTTGGCCTCGAAGTCGCAGGCGATCTCGGCCTCGATCACGCCGTGGTCGAGGCTCACCTCGAAGCACACGTTGTTGTTCTTCTTCAGGATCTCCATCTTGGTCCCGACTTTCGCCGAGTGGAAGTAGAGGCTCCCGCCGTCGTAGGCGTAGTTCACCGGCACCAGGAACGGCATGTCGCCGTCCACCAGCGCGATGCGCATCACCTTGCCCTCCGCGAAAATCGCGTCGATCTCGCCGCGGTCCTTGATCTCGCGCTCCTTGCGGCGCATGGCCCCGTGCGGATGTCCTGCCGTCGTCCCGTCCATCGTCGTCCTTTCCGTTCGTGTAGGCTTGCGCGCTCCCGGCGCGCTCCCCAAGGCTAGCTATCCGCCGCAGCTGCAGCCGCTCTTGCCCGGGCGGCGTCCCGGCGGGACGCTCCGCCCGCCGTCCACCGTTCGGACAGTTACTGTCATCGGGTCGCCGGGAAACGCTTCGGGGACAAGCGCCTCCAGGCCGAGTTCGGGAAGCTCCATGGGAAACCAGCGCGGCACGTGGTCGCAGAGAACTTCCAGCCGCGCGAAAGAGACCGTCTCCAGGAAGGGCATGAGGAGATCGCGCGAGACGTGGCAATCGCCCTCGGAGAGGATCTTCATCAGGTCGAAGTGGTAGTTTCCCTCGGCCGGATCGCCCACCGGATCGGGCTGCGGAAGAGCGGCATCGAGCGCCGCCTGCTCCGCCAAGGCATCCTCCTCTTGGCGACGAGCGTCGGAGAGCTGCACCTCAAGCAGCCCGCGCGACTTCCAGACCCGAAAGCCCTGTTCCTCCAGGAAGACCCTGAGAATCCCGCGCAGCTCCTTGGCCAGAAACACCCGGCTCTTCTTTCCCAGCTTCTCGGTGGCCTCGACGAACTTCCCCTTGAGAAGGCCCAAAGGCATGTCCGGCTGCAAGGAAAGCGGAGCCTCTCCGACCTTCACCCAGGTTCCCGAGAGGTCCTCGTAGAGGCAGAGACTCCCCGGCTCGAAGTAGTCGACGATCTCGCCGCTCGTCCCAACGTAGGCCGCGATCAGCATGTCTCCACCTCCATCACCTCAAAGTCCTCATCCTCGGCGGCCTCGCAGGTGCCGCAATCGGGCTTCACGAAGACGCCGCGCTCGGGATTGCCCGGCACCGGCACCGCAAAGGCGGGCTTGTGGGCCACAGTGCAGCGCAGCCGCTCGACGTAGCGGATGGGAAGTCCTTGCTGGCCGGCCCCGCCGACCACGAGGTCCAAGTACGGCACGCTCGGCAAGCGGGGCTCCCCCTGGTAGTTCTTCTTGTAGAAGCGGACAGAATGTGTCTTTCCGGAAAGGTCGGTCACCTCGTCCGGGTAGTGGAAGTACATGCCCGCGCCGTCGAGGCGGGCGTCCATCCAGGCGTCCAGGTTGTCCCAGTCCCAGGGGCGCAGGCGGTAGACCACCCCCCAGACCTCGCCGCCGGGATCGGGTGCCACCGTCTCCATGCCGCTGTCCCAGGTCTCGGTGTAGCCGAAGAAGGCAAGCTTGTAGTCAGATAACCGCGCCACCGCCACCGCCTCGGGGCGCCCGCCGCGCGCACGCAGCACCGCCGGGTCCATGTCTGGGCCGTAGGCGAAATAGAGATCCTCGACCTCGTCCGCTTCCGTCATGCCTGCCTCCTATTTGTCAGAAAGTGTCACGACCTCTAATCCGGGGGGCCAAAGCCCCCCGATCGGGAACGACTACCACATAGCAAGGCTCCACTCACGCTCGCCCTTGTACTCCATGTCGGTGAAGAGGGCGTTGGCCATCTCCTCGGCGAGGTAGATGGCGCCTTCGTAACCCACCACCGGATGACGGAAGATGCCGGCCCGGTCGAAGGTGGGAAAGCCCACCCGCACCATCGGGATCTTGTGGTCCATGGCGGTGAAGCGCCCCTTGGAGTGTCCCAAGATCAAGTCGAGTTGGAGCCCGTTCTTGAGGCGCTCGTCCAGTTCGAAGAGGTCGGCGTTGGTGATGATCTCCATGTCCCAGTCGACGTTTGCCTGCAGTTCCAGGATGCGCGAATCGGAGGCGTAGGCGGCGTTGTCGTCGCCCAGGAGCAGAAGCGTGGGCTTCATCTCGAGGTCGATGCAGAACTGCGCCAGTGCGATCACCAGGTCGGGATTGCCGTAGATGGCGACCTTCTTTTCGGCGAGGAACATGTGGGTGAGGTCGGTGAGGGCGTCGATAGCCACGCCGCGCTCCTTCACCAGCTTCTGGGGGATGGCCTTGCCGGTGATGTCCTTCAAGGTCTTCAGGAAAGCGTCGGTGTTGCGGATGCCGATCGGGGTCGGTCCGATGGTCGCCGGCACCTTGAACTTCTTTTCCAGGAGCTGGGCGGCCTTGCCTCCTTCGTAGCGGTTGAGGGCGATGGAGGCCTTGGCGTGACCGGTCTCCTTGAGGTCCTCGATGGTCGTCTCGCCGTGCGAGACGTGCTGGCCGTCGGGCATCAGCGGCGAGTCGAACTCCTCGATGTCGAAGAGGACGTTGGCCTCGATGTCCATCGCCTTGAAGAGGTGTTTGAGAGCCGTCACGTCGCCCGGGTTCACCCAGCCGGTGAAGACATTGAGCTTCTCGGTGGTCTCGCCCTTCTCGGCGAAGTAGCCGATGATGTCCTTGACGGCGAGGTCGTAGCCGGTGATCATGCTGCCGACAAAACTTGGCGAATGGATGGGGATGAGGTGGACCTCGCGACCCGGGTACTTCTCCTTGAGGAGCCCCTCGTTCAGCTTCGTCACCAAGCCGTCGATGTCGTCGCCGATCACCTCGGTGGAGCAGGTGGTGATGATGGGGACCACCTTCACGTGAGGGTAGCGCTCCAAGAGCACGTCCACGCCCTGCTCGACGCGCTTCAGGGCGCCGAAGACCGCCGCCTCCTCGTGCACCGAGGACGAGGCGAGCTCGAAGCTCTCCTTGAAGTGCTGCGAGAAGATGAGGCGCACGAACATGACGCAGCCCTGGCCGCCGTGCACGATGCCGATGCAGTCCTTGATGCCGATGCTCACGAACTGGGCGCCGGCGGGCTGGCAAGTGAAGATGGGATTGATGATTCCGGCGCGGTCGCGTTCCTTGACTTCGCAGGCCATGAGGGGCTCCTTCAGTACTGGTGGTCGGTCAGCTCTTTGTTGAGCGAGCCGGTGATGGTGAGGTAGTCGAGGCGTTCGTGGACGGCGTCCACGAGCTCGGAGGTGTCGACGGCATCGAGCTCCGAGAGCCAGCGGCAGCGCTTCTTCCAGGCGCGCGCCAGCACCACGCCGTCCACCCAGTGGCAGCGATCGAGCCGCTCGGCCGGGGCCTCGTCGGCCTCTCCCAAAAGGCTTTTCTTGGCCCAGCCCAGGATCTCCCGGTTCTGGCGCTCGCGGTCCCAGGAGCGGGAGTGGAACTCCCACAGGCACTTCTTCATGATGTGGTCGATGAGCACTTCCACGCGCTCATGCTTGAGAGCTTCTTCCATGGTTCTTCCTTTCAGGCCGCGCAGGCTGCGACGCTGGGGGCGTCCTGCATGAAGGGATAATCCGCCTTGGTCTTGGAACGCAGGGCCGGCATGACGTCGAACGTACCGGTGTACTGGCGCAAGGTCGGATCGTTCTTGATCTCGTCGGGAAGATCCTTGTCCGAGAGCATGCGCCGCGTGACAAAACCGTGCGAGGTGTCGATCTCGTCCTTGGAGATGTCCACCAGCGCCAGCTCGTGAATGGGCGAGAAGATGGCGTTGTAGATGTCGCGGGCAAAGCGCACCCAGCCCTCGAAGCCTTTCCAGGGTCCGTTGTGGTAAGCGTGGGCGTTGAGGTAGGGCACGCGCACTTTTTTGGCAAATTCGCCGGGGCGCTTCCCCGTGAAGATGCAGTCGGGCTTCAGCTTGTACATGGCTTCCAGCGACTCGAGTTCGTTGGGATCGTCAATGGCCAAGGCGCCTTCCTGAGCGCGGGCGATGCCCTTCTCCATGTCGCCCTGATGGCCGAACTTGGTGTACACCGACACCACGTCCACCCCCATCTCCTCGTGGATGGCGTTGGCCCAGTGCCAGAGCTTGGAGCCGCCCGGCCACAGGCAGACCTTCTTGTGCATGAGGCGCGCCTTGTACCACTCGAGCTCGGGCTTCCAGCGGGCCGTCTCTTCCTGGATGATCTTTTCGGCGCGGTCCTCGATCCCGAAGAAGAGGCCGACCTTGCGCAGCGACCCCGAAAGCGGTTCGAAGCCGAAGCCGTCGATGTCGAGGCGGGGAATGCCGTACTTGACGCGCAGTTCGTTGCAGAGATACTCCGAGGAGCGGGCGCATTCCAATACGTTCAGGTGGGCGCGGTGCATGCCGCGCAGGTCGTCGTAGCTGCCGTTTCCCGTGAAGGTGGAAAGGACCTGGATTCCCATGCGCTTGAAGAAGTCCTGCATGACTTCCTGGTCGCCCTGGATGTTGTACTCGCCCACGTAGTTGATCACGTAGTCGCTGGTGATCTCGGGTTCCATCGTCCCCACCTTGTCCTTGAACCAGGCGATGCAGATGGTGTGGTGACCGCCCGACTGGCTGGGGCCGCGAAAGCCCGGGGAATTGCACACGAAGATGTCGACGTCGGGCATCTCCTCCATGACTTCCTGGGCCACAGCCTCGATGTCGTCGCCGATCAGGGCCGAGGCGCAGGTCTGGTAGATGCTCATACGCTTGATGTTGGGGAAGGCCTTGAAGGCTTCCAGGATGTTCTGCTTGAGGAGCTTCTCGGCCCCGAACACCACGTGCTTCTCCTTCATGTCGGAGGCGAAGGTGTACTTCAGCTGGAAGTTGCCGTCGTCGCTGATGTAGCGCTTGGTCTGCCAGGTGTCGTAGGTACACCCGACCGGGCCGTGGCTCAGGTGGATGACGTCCTTCATCGGGGTCCCGATCACGTGCTTAGCGCCGCAGTAGGCGCAGCCGCGCTCGGAGAGCGTCCCGGGAATGGTGGGCAGATAGCCAAGCGGCAAGGCGTCGGCGATGGTGGCGCCGGGCGTCTTGTCCACGGCGTGCATCTTCCGCTCGGGGATGGTCTTGCTGACTTCAAATTCGTGATAGGGCATTAGGGCGTTCCTCCTTTGAGGTTCTTGTGACGGAATCTGTCTCTGAGAGGCGCGCTTAGTCGCCGATGCCGTACTTCACGACCATGGCCTCCAACTGATCCATGGTCAGGGGCTTCGGGATCACGAAATTCTGGTTTTCGATGATCTTGTGGGCCAGCTCGCGGTATTCCTGGGCCTGGTTCTGGGTCTCGTCGTACTCGGTGACGGTCTTCTTGTTGAACTCGGCCTTTTGCACGATATTGTCACGGGGCACGAAGTGGATCATGTGGGTGCCAATGGAGGCGGTGAACTCTTCCAGGAACTCGCGTTCGCGATCGACCTTGCGGGAGTTGCAGATGATCCCGCCCAGGCGCACGCCCGACTGCTTGGCGTACTTCATCACGCCCTTGCAGATGTTGTTGGCGGCGTAGATGGCCATCATCTCGCCCGAGGCCACGATGTAGATCTCCTGGGCCTTGCCTTCGCGCATGGGCATGGCGAAGCCGCCGCACACCACGTCGCCCAAGACGTCGAAGAACAGGAAGTCGATGTCGTCGGTGTAGGCGCCGTTTTCTTCCATCAGGTTGATGGCGGTGATGATGCCGCGACCGGCGCAGCCCACGCCCGGCTCCGGACCGCCCGACTCGACGCACTGGATGCCCTCGTAACCGAGCTTGATCACCTTCTCGTTGGTGACCTTCTCGGCGCCCTGCTCGCGCAGCACGTCCATCACCGATTCCTGCGGCTTGCCGCCGAGGATCAGGCGGGTGGAGTCGGCCTTGGGGTCGCAGCCGTGGATGAAGACTTTCTGGTGATGGAAATGGGACATGGCCGCGGCAGTATTCTGGGTCGTGGTGGACTTCCCGATTCCGCCTTTCCCGTAGATCGCGATCTTTCTCATCGGTGCTGACTCCTGGTTGATGTGGGTGCCGGTCTCTCTATGACCTGCACTTCCCCATTTCAACCACCGTGCCAAGAGACCGATGGAGTCGCAATCGCATTCCATTCACAATGGACCAGATCCCCCACTCCGCTATTTTGTTCCGCCCGGAACATCTTTGGCGCGAATGGACCGTCTGGAACGCCCCAAGCCCCGGGCCTGCAAAGAGCATTTTAGGGACGCGGAGCGAGGTCTGTAAGGCGAGGTCCGTGAAAGACGATGCTGTCCAGTTGAATCGTGGCCGTATCCTTAACCGTGAAGCCGAAACTGCGCACCTGTTTGGAGGCCGTCGTCCAACGAATGCCTTGTTGCGCCGAACGCGATCCTGATGGAGCCGAAATCTCATCCTTGCGGATAACGATTCGCGTCCAGCTCGAAGAAAGCGTACGATCAACGCCAAACCAGCCCACTTGGTCGGTGGTCGGTTCGAGGCTGCAGCGGGTCACGAAGACGGCGCGGACAGTTCCTGTCCCCTTGGCCAAAAACGTGACCGAGTCAAGCCCTGAGAGATCCGTCCAGTAGCCGGTGTCCGAAAGCGTCACTCCAAGGACGCCGTAGGGAGTGGCGCCGTGAGGATTGACCCGAAACCGCAAGGAAAGGCTGGTGCCGGAATAGGCGTCCGTGGTGGTGTAGGCGTCGTGCGCCGAGACCTTCACCCCGGCCGGAAGGACGCTCGATTGACTGTCGATCACCACGAACCACCAGCCGGATCCGATGGCATTTCCCAAAACGGATCGAGTATCACTGCCTTCAAAATCATCAAGCAACACCGAAGGATGATCGGGCAGGATCAGCAAAGAATCACTGAAGGATGGCAAACGGACATCGCGCACGCTACCGTCAGAAAGTTCCACCGTGGCCCATTCTTCGCCACTCCCGGTGCGCGCCAGGGTAAACCCTCCCTGCGCATCGCTCTGGACAGATTTTGTGGCCCCAACGACGCGCAGAGTGGCGGAGGCGACCGGAGCTCCTCGCATGCGCATTCTTGCCGTCCACACGACGGGTTGCGGAGCCTCCAATTGCAAAACGGTGTCGCCCCCCTTGACCTGACGCAGCCCTAGGGCGGTATCGCCAGCACGGGCCTCCAGAAATCCAGACGCACTTTTAGGAACATCCAACCGGAAGGCGCCCTGGGCGTCGGTCGCGGTCTTCTGGGCAACATCGCAAGTGCACAGTGGCGTGAACGACACCGCGGCACCGGCAAGTCCCTGACCGTTGTGAGTCACGCGCCCCGCGAGGGCGATAGTCTCGCCCTCGAAACCGCCGCCACCAGCGGTGCTGTCGGCTCCACAGCCGACCAGGAGCGAGCAGGCAAGTCCCCAGAAAGCGCCAAGCCGCCTCATGCCGAAGTTTCCGGAAGCAGCCGCTGCGACAACGGATGCAGCATGAGGGTGAGTTGATGGACGCGGGTGGGATGCGGATCGCGGGCGGCAATTTCTAGCGCGCGAGCGCGAAAGGTCCGCAGTTCGGTGAGGATCTCCTCGCGAGCCTTGTCGGAAATGGAAAGGGTCACCCAGGACAGATTTCGTTCCTCGACGGGAAAGTTTTCCAAAGCCTGCACGCCCAGCGCATGAAGCTGCCGAAAGAATCGGCTGGTCGCCTCTTGCTGAAAGCGCTTGCCAGCCGAGAGCGAGGCTTCGCGGCGCACGATTCCTCCAGCGGTGCGAGCAGCCAACCCCAAGGCCAGCAGCAGCTCCACCGAATCACGCGCCTCTTCGGGAGTCACCGGCGGCACCAGACTCTTGGCCAGGGCCGCGTAATCTCCCTGGAAAGGCTTAATCCCCAGCGCTTCGCGGATGGCGACATGCCGCCAGGATTCCATGAAGCGCTCCTGCTCCTGGCCCAGATCGTGGATGCGGAACTCGCGGAACTTCTCGAGTTTGGCCTGGGCGCGCTGCCGCGACGTCTCGTCCTTGGCCTGGTTCCAGACGACCAAGGTCAAGAAGTACTCCCGGGCGCGCCCCTTGAGACCGGCCAAATCGGCAAAGCCGTCCGCGATATTCAGGCTGAGATTGGCCTTCCCCTGAAGAATCTGAGTGAAGAATCCGGGCGAGGCGTAGCCCAGACGCTGGGCGACCCAGCGGTAGCTCACGCTGCGATTGGCGGCCTTGGCCTCCTGGTACCAGGCCCGCAAGAAAGCGCGGTAGTCGAAGTGATCGAAGACGGATGCCATGGAACTCTTCAGTTTACCACCGCGCCGGGGCCGAGAAGCGGAAAATCGAAAGTCTTACTGTTCAGTCCTTCTGAACGCTTTACGTCGCCATCGCAATCAAATAATGCTCTTGCAGGCCGTATCCTATCGCGGGCAAGATTGCATTCGTACTGTCGTCTTTTTTTGAACCAGGGAACTCCTTTTGCGCACCAAAGGGACTCTAACCTGCAAAGGAGCTTTCATGACGTTACTCTCTCTTCTGGCCGCCCTGGTGTCGGCCAACGCCACCCTCTCGGGGTCTCCCGGAGTCGCGGTGACCAGCCCCTCTCTGCAGGGGCTTCCTTTGTGCGTCTGGAACGACTCCTCGCTTTTTTCCAAACTGAAGGCCGGCATGCAGGAGCGCTCCGACCACATCTTTCGCTTCCCCAACGGCTCCTATTCTGACATCTATCACTGGAACGGCACCGGCACCTACACCAGCGACTCCACTTGGGTGCCCGACGCCGTGACCTATACGGCAGGATGGGCCGGCGGCTCGGCACACCGCGGCATCACCACCTCGGCCGATGCCAGCCTCATCGCTGACGGCGACACCACCACCTTCTGGTGGTCCAATCCCGAGCACGCGACCGCACCTGGCTGGTTCTACATGGCACTCGGAGACGCAAGCGTCAACAGTCTAGGCTCTGGCAGCGCCAAATCAATCGACTCGGTGGCCCTGTGGCTCGGAGACATACGGCCCGATTCCGTCCAGATCGTGCGCTGGAATGGCACGTCCGGCGTGTATCCCTATCCCAACCAACAGTCCACAGACAAATGGATTGAGGTGGCGCGCCTTCCGGCTGCAGCTTTCGTCAACTACAAATTTGCTACCGCCACTAACGTCTACTATCTGGGTGTCCGCCCCATCGGAGCCCTCAAGAACGGCTGGCAGGTTCGCGAACTCAAGGCATTTAAGAATGGAACGGCCGTTTCTGCGAACGTGGCCGCGGCTTCGTCCCAAAGTCCCGTCTTCGCAGTCTCTACCCACCCTTCGACCCGCAACAAGAACCTCTCGTTCACTTGGGACTTTGACACCTACATGAAATGGATCAAGGCCTATCCCAATGCTGAGCCCATGGTCTGCGTGAACTACGGCACCGGCACGGCCCAAGAAGCCGCCGCCTGGGTCCATTACGCCAACAAGGTGAAGAGCTACGGCATCAAGCGCTGGCAGATCGGAAACGAGACCTCCGGCAACTGGGAAGAAGCCGGCTGCGTCACTGCTCGCCAGTACGCCGTGCGCTTCGTTGAGTACGCCAAGGCCATGAAGGCCGAGGATCCGACCATCCAGATCGAAGGTCCGGTGCTGGCCGGAACAGACTTCGTCACCTTGGCCTCGGGCGACTACGACGGCCGCTCCTGGCTGCAAGGATTCCTCTACTACGTGGATTCCGTGGAAACCGCCACCAAAGTGCGTCTGGCGGACGGCATCGACTTCCACAACTACGCCTACTGGTTCTCCTCCACGCCCAGCGCATCAGCCATGCTTTCTGCTGCCGATGCCAATGGCGATGCCTACGACACCTTGATTTCTCTCATGGGACGCACTATTGCCGATCCCACGTCGCGCGACATTCTCATGAGCGAATTCAACACCAGCACGGTCTCGTCCTCGCTTGAGATGGAGGCATCTGCCGGCACCGCCGCGGGCCTGCAGTTCGCGCACTTCATTCAGCGCTTCGGCAATCGCGGCTCGACCAACCTGTGGGAGCTCTATGAAGGCGGCGGCATCGGCCCCGACGGCACCTACGGTTCCTTGAGCGCCTTCGTCAAGCCCACCCAAGGCGAATGGTCCTCCCTCAACTATCCTCCCAACGCCTCCTTCTGGACCACTCGCACCATTATGCGCCAGTGGCTCGACACCGCCGGTGGCGACACGGTGGTGAACATCGACCAGACCACCGACCTGCGCACCTTCGCGGTACGCAATCATGGGCGCGTTTCGGTGTTGGCCTTCAACCTGGGCGCCGACTCCACGGCTCTTTCGCTCGACCCCACTCTCTTTGCTAACGGAGGAGATATCCTCTCCTGGGGCACCGGTGAATACCTTTGGAACGGCAGCGACGACCAAGCCCGCGCTCTTCCCAACAACGGCCCCTCCTCCAAACCCTTCAATTCGCTCGCTTCGATAAAGGTGCCGCCCTACGGCGTGCTGGTGGTGCGTGGCACGGGTCGAACTGCACAGGCTCCCCATACCACCCACTGGCTCCTGAGCAGCTCTAGCCTCACCGCCGACGACACTTTGACCGTTTCGGGATGGACCAGTTGCGAAGGCACGCATCTTTCCGGGGGAACCTGGAAGGTCGGCAGCGCCACCGGAGCGCTCACCTCCACCGACGGAGCCTGGGACGGGCCTTCGGAATCCTGGACCGCCAAGATTCCTGCATCCGCCCTCACCGCCGGAATGTTCCAGATATCCGTGGCCAGTGCCGCCGGAGACACCGCCAAGGATTCCACGGCGATTGCCGTCAGCGGATCGCTGCGCCCCGTGCTGCTGATCAGCGACTTCGAGACAAAGAAGGCCATCACAACCTGGAACAAGAGCTGGTATTCCTTCGGAACCACAGACAACACCATCAAGACCCGGTTCGATACAACAGGCCGCGGTTCCTGGTACCTGCGGGACACCATAAACCTGGTGTTGATCGACTCCATCGGCTACACCTACGAGAGTCACGCCTTCCCGGCACCGGCAGCCATCGACAGCTTGGACAAGTTGTACGGCATCGTCGGCGTGGTGTTTGACGTCAACACGAAGTACCTCTCGGGTGCAGGCACGTTCACCTTCTCCGCCGACCTTCCGCAGTCCATGACGGCCTACAACAGCCATTCGACGACCTTGGCCAACACCAAGGGGAAATGGGTTCGCGACACCATCCTGTTCGCCAACCTCGCTCAGGCCAGCGGATGGGGCAAGATTTGCGACTTCGTGCTTGACTCGGTGCAGCAGTTCACTTTCCGCGCCGGAAGCAAGGGAACGGCAGTGGTCCTCCTGGACAACATCGCCTTCCTGGGCACCAAGGGAGATGCAATCAGCCTCGCCATCCACCAGCCAACCAAGACCGGACTTTCGTCGCCTTTGGCCTTGGCCGGGAACCAGCTTTCGGTCAACATCACCGGACTCTGGACGTTGCGCCTAGTCACCGCGGACGGACGTCTCTCCGAGCGTCTCTCCGGTTCGGGCGCCTCCCAGCTCTCGCTGCGTCGCTCCAGCGTCCCCCAGTGGGCGATTCTGGAAGGCTCGGGAGTCCGCCAGATCCTGGCCGTGCCTCCGATGCTGCAATAACCTTCCCGCATTGCAGTTACCGCATTTTCGGCCCTCCCTATTTACAGGGAGGGCTTTTTTGTGCTTAAATTCTTTATGGGCGATTCCCTTCGCCCGCGTTCGCGCTCCCCTATCGAAAGAATCCCGTGAAACTCTCCCTCTTCTGCATCGCCGCATGCTTGCCCGTTTTAGCCTCAGCCAGCAGCTACGCGCTCTCCGGCAAAGTGACCGATAAATCTGGAAACGGCATCGCCGGCATCTGGGTCGGTCTCACCCAAGCGAAAGTCGCCACCCTCACAGCAAGTGACGGATCCTGGTCTCTTGGCGCCACCTCGGGAATCGCCTCCCGCGCCGCCCATCGCACCGCCGTGACCCGTCACCTAGTGAATGAAAATGGACACCTACAGCTTTCCTTCGACGGCAGGGATCTGTCGGGACGGAATTTGTCTGGCACCACAGCATCAGCCGTGCAAAGCTTCTCGGGAACAGGCGCCGCTCGTGCCGTCGATGTACTACTCACAGACACCTTGCTCTACGTGCGCGGTACCAGCGTACTTGCCTTAACGCCGGTGAGTTCCACATCCTTTGAAGCCGGAACCGTGGTGCTAGACACCATATCCAAGCTAGCCAGTTACACGCGATCCGAAGACACGCTTGCAACTACTTACAGCGTTAGCTATGCGGACATCTACTGCAGCGGCTCAACTCTCGTTGCTGAAACTGAAACCGGAACCAAGACGGAATTCGACCTTTTGCACCTGACTGCCGATGGCTTTGAGCTTGCCAGCCTCAGCCGTGAGGAATCTGATAGCCATTTCCGCACCGTGGCAAAATTTCGCCGCCTGAGTGGTGCGACCGGATCGATCATAGGCAAGTTCCAGCTCATCGGCGAAGTCTATCGTCCTTTGACGGCAGCAAGCCTTTCAGATTCACTTGCAAAAATCCTCGCAGCAGACTCCGCCAGTAGATCTAACGCAGACGTGGAAGACGGCCGGATCTATGAATTCACGAGCACCAACATCACCTTGATCGCAGAGAACCAAGTCAGCTTTGCTCGCCGGTTGCTCGACAGTTGGACCTATGCCAATGAGGCTTGGTATTACTCCGTCAGCGATTCTACTTGGATTCACAATTGCAAATATTCCGACAGCGCCCAGTACAACGTCACAGCTCAGATCGTTGACTCCTCCACGGTGAAGTTGACCGGCAATACAACCAATGAAGTCGTCACGATTACCTCGACCAACGGCTTTGATCAGGCCTATTCAAGCTCCAACAACGCGCATGTCACCGGAACACGCCTAGCCGTTCCGACCTCCTGCCCCGAGGCCGCCAGCTGGTACTCAGACTTTCTTTTTGACAACCGGCGTACCAGCACAGCCGCTCGCGTCGCTGGGCCAAGCGCCGTGACGCCCAAGCACAAGAAACATCGCCTGTTCTAAGAGATCCTGAAAGCATCCCCGGCAGGCAGGCAGCAGCTTGTCTGTTTCTGTCGGGGAACTTTTCTGCACCAATACTTGAACGAAAGAACCCCATGAAACGCTTCCTCTTCTGCATCGCCGCATGTTTGCCCGTTTTGGCCTCAGCCAGCAGCTACACATTTTCCGGCAAAGTGACCGACAAATCTGGAAACGGCATCGCCGGCATCTGGGTCGGCCTCACCCAAGCGAGAGTCGCCGCCCTCACGTCAAGTGACGGATCCTGGTCTCTTGGCGCCACCTCGGGAATCGCCTCCCGCACCGCCCATCGCACCGCCGTGACCCGCCACCTAGTGAATGAAAATGGACACCTACAGCTTTCCTTCGACGGCAAAGACCTGTCGGGACGGAATCTGTCTGGCATTGCCACGGCCTCTCAGGCTGTCCCAACGGCAACAGTCACGGCTCGCGCCAGCGACGCAGCCGCCGACACATTGCTCTATGTGGTGCGTGGCAACAGCATACTTGCCTCCACGGTCGTGAATTCTACGTCTTTCCAAACCGGAACCGTAGAGATTGACACGGCATGGAGTTTGAAATTCACCAAAAGTGGAGACACCCTCTACTACCCGTCGTCCAGCTATGCCGACATCTACTGCAACGACTCGACACTCTATGTGTGGCACAATCATGCCGCCCAATCGGAAGCGGATCTCGTACACATAACCGCCGAAGGCCTGGAGTTAATTGCTCTCAGCAGCGATGAATCCGACAGCAAGTACCAGGAGGTGACGAAATTTTCCCGTCTGAGCGGCGATGCCGGGTCCCTGGTCGGCAAATTCCAGATCACGGGAAACGTGTATCGTCCCTTGATCGCAAACGTACCAGACTCGGTCGTGAAGATCATCGCCGAGGACTCCGCACTCGATGCCGTCGAGGCGAGGCGAAAAGGCCTCATCTACACCTTCACCGACAATACGATTTCCTTGAGCGGACAGAACGCATTCAGTTTTGCTAGCCAGTTTATTGACAACTGGGCCTACGCCAGTGAAGGCTGGTACTATTCCACCTACGATTCCAGCTGGCGCGACGATCGCAAGTATTCCGACAGCGCCCAACACAACGTCACAGCTCAGATCTTTGACTCCTCCACGGTGAAGTTGACCGGCAACACAACCAAGGAAGTCGTCACCATTACTTCGGCCAACGGCTTCGATCAAACCTATTCCAGTTCCAACAGCAGCGCGCATGCCACCGGCACCCAATTAGCCATTCCGACCTCCTGCCCGGAAGCGGCCTCCTGGTACCGGGACTTCCTTTCTGCCAACCGGCGAGCCACCGCGGCCGCTCGCGTCGCTGGACCAAGTACCATGACGCCCAAGCACAAGAAACATCGCCAGTTCTGAGAGATTTTTAAAAGCATCCCCGGCAGGCAGCAGCTTGTCTGTTTCTGTCGGGGAACTTTTCTGCACCAATACTTGAGCGAAAGAACCCCATGAAACGCTTCCTCTTCTGCATCGCCGCATGTTTGCCCGTTTTGGCCTCAGCCAGCAGCTACACATTTTCCGGCAAAGTGACCGACAAATCTGGAAACGGCATCGCCGGCATCTGGGTTGGCCTCATTCAAGCGAAGATCGCCACCCTCACGGCAAGCGACGGATCCTGGTCTTTTGGTGCCACTTCAGGAATCGCAGATCGCGCAGCCCATCGCACCGCCGTGACCCGCCACCTAGTGAATGAAAATGGACACCTACAGCTTTCCTTCGACGGCAGGGATCTGTCGGGACGGAATTTGTCTGGCACTACAGCATCGGTCGTGCAAGGCTTCTCGGGAGCAGGCGCGGCCCGTGCCGTCGATGCGATCTCGGACACATTGTTCTATGTGCGTGGCAACAGCATACTTGCCTCCACGGTCGTAAGCTCCACGTCTTTCCAAGACGGAACTGTGGCATTGGATACTGCGGCCAGCGGTCAGAGCTACACCTACGATGGAGACACGCTACGAATCCACCCCCGCAAGGGCATTTATATGTACTGCTCAGGCTCAGAGCTCTCGATCTTCACTGAAATGGAACCGAAAAGCGACGCCCTGTACCTCGTACATTCCATGTCCGACGGCGTAGAGCTTGTCGATCTCGACCGCGACATCAGCGATAGCAAGTACCAGTATGTGGCCAAGCTCCAACGCCAAAGCGGCGAGGCCGGATCCCTGACCGGCAAGTTCCTGATCATCGGCGCCGTGTATCGCCCCCTGATAAGCAACGTGCCGGATTCCGTGACAAGGATGATCGCCGAAGACTCCGCGCTCAGCTCACAGCACTTCGTCAGCATCCCTGCCAGCTATGAATTCACAAAGGACACGCTGTTTACATATTATTATAAGGACGTAGGCTTTGCCCGCGCATTTCTCAATGATTGGTATCTACGCAGTTACGCTTGGATCTATTCTGCCCAAGAGTCATTCTGGTACGACGGTCGAGGCATTACCGATAGCGCCAAATACAACATTACGGCCCAGCTCGTAGATTCCTCCACGGTGCGCCTGACCGGCAATACGACCAAGGAAGTCGTCACCATTACCGGAACGCCCTCGACCAACGGCTTTGATCAGACCTATTCAAGTTTCAATGGCGCCCATGCCACCGGAAAGCGCCTAGCCATTCCGGTCTCCTGTCCAGACGAGGCCGACTGGTATAGTGCCTTCTACTTGGACAACCCGAGCGTCACCACTGCGGCCCGCATCGCTGGGCCAAGTGCCGTAGCGCCCAAACACAAGAAACCTCGCTGGTTCTAGAGATCTTTAAAAGCATCCCCGGCAGGCAGCAGCTTGTCTGTTTCTGTCAGGGAACTTTTCTACGCCAATACTTGAGCGAAAGAACCCCATGAAACGCTTCCTCTTCTGCATCGCCGCATGCTTGCCCGTTTTGGCCTCGGCCAGCAGCTACGTGTTCTCCGGCAAAGTGACCGATAAATCTGGAAACGGCATCGCCGGCATCTGGGTCGGCCTCTCCCAAGCGAAGATCGCCACCCTCACGGCAAGCGACGGATCCTGGTCTTTTGGTGCCACTTCAGGAATCGCAGATCGCGCAGTCCATCGCGCTGCCGTGACCAATCACTTGGTGCATGAGGGCGGCCACCTGCAGATTCCCTTTGATGGCAAGGACCTGTCGGGACGGAATTTGTCCGGAATCACCACGGTCTCCCAGGCGGCCCCATCATCTGCCGCTTCCCGTGCAACCGATGCGACCACGGACACTCTGCTCTATGTGCGCGGCGACAACATACTTGCCTCTACGGTCGTGAGCTCCACGTCTTTCCAAGCCGGAACCGTGGCGCTGGACACCACCCCGAGCAGGAATTACACGAAAAGTGGAAACACCCTATACATGACAAGCGACTTCACCAAGAGCGAAATCTATTGCTCTGGCTCGACACTTTACGTCCAGTATGGCACCAACCCGATGGATTCCTGCATGGTACGCATCACCAGCGAAGGCATGGAGCTTAGTGACTTCAGCGGAGAACCCGATGACAGGTACCAAGATATATCGAAATATTCCCGCCTGAGCGGCGAAGCTGGATCCCTGGTCGGCAAGTTCCAGATTCTGGGCGACGTGTATCGCCCCTTGATCACAAGCGTCCCGGACTCGGTCGTGAAAATTATCGCCGAGGACTCCACACTCTACGCCGAGATCGCAGCTCAAAGAGGCTTCATCTATGAGTTCACCCACACATCCTTTTCCTGGACTGGAATGAACAAGCACAGTTTTTCTCGCGAGTTTCTCAACAATTGGAACGGCTCCGACGACGCTTGGGAATACTCCGACGACGATTCCTCTTGGTACGACTACCGCAAGTATTCCGATAGCGCCAAGTCCAATATTACGGTCCAGATCGTTGACTCCTCCACGGTGAAGCTGACCGGCAACACAACCCAGGAAGTCGTCACAATTACCGGAGCGTCCTCGACCAACGGCTTCGATCAAACCTACGTCAGTTCCAACAGCGCCCACGCCAGCGGCACGAACTTGGCCGTCCCGACCTCCTGCCCAGAAGCGGTCACTTGGTATCCGGCCTTCCTTTCTGCCAACCAGCACACCACCACGGCAGCTCGCATCGTCGGACCACGTGCCGTGGCGCCCAAACACAAGAAGCTTCGCCTGTTCTAAGCGATCAAGGCGAGGTCATCGACACGCTGCGCTCCATGGCACGCCTCTCCGGCACCATCCAGGGCGGCGGCGTGGGTCGCCACCAGACGAGACGTTCTTCCGGACGGCTGGTTCGCGGAAATCGATCGCTAAGCGACTTGGCCTTATGCGGCGGCGGGCTCGGGGTTCAGCAACGACGGCTGCGCCAAAATCGGTTCCAGCGCCTCGGCAGGGCCGCCCAACATGAAAGGGTGCACGCTTTCCGAGCACTTCAGCTCTCCCACCTCAGCGTAAGTGGCAATGGCATGGCAGACGATGCCCTTGATGTCGTTCTTCGGGCTTGAGAATTTCGCCAGTGTCTTGCCGATGCGCGAGATCCGCTTCGCCTCAATCTCCTCGCCATCGATCCGTTCGTATCCAATGTGGATGACGCCTTGGCAATGCTCCGGAATCTGCTTGGCCGCTTCGGTGGCCCGCTTGTGGACATCGTTGGTCTTTTTATCGATGGAGCTATCGGCAAGGCATTGCCACTTTGCCGAAATGGCTCGCTGCAGGCCCGCGAATTGCACACTGGGAGGATAGATGCCCAGATTGCCCGCCTCGTGGCGCTCCGAAGGAGTCAGTTTATTGGTGTAACCGCACCACCATTGGTAATCGCCCGAAAGAAGTTTGAGCATTTCCGGAGAATTCGGTTTGACAGGCCGCTTATACAGCCTGAAATCCACTTCCCGCATATCAATACTATGGGCACAGATGGAAAACCCAGGCCGATTGATAAAGGTCCCAGAATTCATGAATCCGTTCCGAGCATAGTGGATCAGCGTCCTGGAAATAGCATCATTGGGAATGCTGATCAGCTCATTCTTGAAAATGACCTCGAAATGGATACTGGCCTTGGTCGGCTCCAGCATGGCGAGGGCTGCTTTCCACTTGCGCAACCAGCTTTGGCGCTCGGTTTCGGCATAGCCGGTGTCCTTGGACAAGCGCCGGCAGGCAACATACAGTTGTTCGCCGGCGCGCCGGGCGACCAGATCGGTAACCCGGGCGGATTTTTCCGGGGTAATTTCGACCTCCCAGCCATTGCGGACATAACAGGCGGCGACCAAAATTTCAAACAAGATGCTGTCCGCTTGGCTTGGCTTGGCAAACAACTCGCGGCGTTTCTTGTCGATACCGGGAATTTGCGAAATTGCCGATAGATCGCGCCCAATGGCCTCGAACCACGGGAAAATGCGACTCAATTGAAAGGCATCGCCACTTTGAGGATGATGCAATTCCGCCTCGATCAGATACAGATACCATCCAAAGCGATCGCGGGGGGACGATACCGATTTTGTTTCTTCAAGCAACGAGGAAGATTCAGAATCTTCTTGCGCTTTATGCAAAGATTCAATCAGTAGTTTCCGGCGCGATTCCCAAAGCGAATCCCCGATGATTTCAATAAACCACTTATAAGCATTTTCGACAGATTCGCGAACAGACAAATTTCATTCCTTTATGGCACAATTTCCCCGACAAAACCAATCTACATAAGCCCACCTCACCCCGCCGGCGAAAACGCCGGCACCCCTCTCCAACAAGTGGAGAGGGGACTTGGGGGGTGAGGCCCGGGTGCAGGGCGGAGCGCCTGCAAACCCAGCCACCAACAAATACCGTCATCAAGCACGCAGCGGCACCAGACAGAAAATGGCACCCCACGCGCCAGGGATGCCGGCTTTGCCCGGGACACCCGCCCCGTCGTAGGGATCGGGCATGCCCGATCCCAAAATGGAAGGCGGGGGCCCGGCAGGCAGCCCGGCGACGCCAAAGGCGGCGGGCGCCCCTTGGTAGGCCTCGATGATTCTTGTATCTTCTGAACAAATGGGCACCATGATCCGTGTGCGGAACGCGCACGAGCACAATCTCAAGAATATCTCGGTCGACATCCCTCGCGACGAACTGGTGGTGATCACCGGCGTTTCGGGCTCGGGAAAGTCGTCCCTGGCCTTCGACACCATCTTCCGCGAGGGGCAGCGCCGCTACGTCGAGTCGCTTTCGAGCTACGCCCGGCAGTTCATCGGGCAGATGCAAAAGCCCGCCGTGGAGCATATCGAGGGGCTTTCGCCGGCCATCTGCATCGACCAGAAGACGGTCAACCGCAACCCCCGCTCCACCGTCGGGACCACCACCGAGATCCTCGACCACCTGCGCCTTTTGTACGCGCGCCTGGGCGAGGCCGCCTGCCCCGAGTGCGGCGAGAAGATCGAGGCCCGCACCTCGGACCAGATCGCCCAGCGCATCCTGCTGGATTTCCCGACATCCGTGGCGCCCTTCGACTCCGCTCAGGGAACGCCACAGGGAACACCGTGTTTGATTCTGGCCCCGGTGGTGCGCCGCCGCAAGGGCGAGTACCGCGCCGAGCAGGAGGAATGGCGCGACGAGGGCTTCCGGCAGTGCCGCATCGACGGGGAGCTGCGCGACCTGGAAACCGCCACCGAGCTCGCCCGCTACGAGATCCACACCCTGGAGCCGGTGGTGGACAGAATCCGTCTGGAAGAAAAGAGCCTGCCGCGCCTGCGCGAGGGGATCGAGCGGGCGCTTGCCATGGCCGAGGGCGTGGTGGCCATCCTGGCCGGCCCCGAGGCCTTCGAGGGACGCGGCGTCCACCGCCAGTACTCGGCCGTGCGCGCCTGCCCCAACGGCCACATCGAACTGCCCGAGCTGGAGCCGCGCTGCTTCTCCTTCAACCACCCCAACGGCATGTGCCCGGCCTGCAAGGGCCTGGGGACGCTGCACAGCTTCGAGGACGACCTGCTCGTCCCCGACCCCGAGAAGTCGCTGGAGGAGCGGGCGCTGCGGGCCGTCACCGACAAGGGCACCCTGATGTTCTCGGACTGGGGGCCGCGCGAGCTGAAGGCCATCGCCAAGGCTCACGGCTTCACGCTCGCCACCCCCTGGAAGGACATCCCGCCCGCCGGGCGCGAGGCAGTGCTGCGCACCGGAGTCCCGGCCAAGGGAATCCGCGGCGCGGTCCCGGTGCTGGACGAGCTCTACGAGCAGTGGCACATCCACCTGCTGATGAAGTTCATGACGCTGCGCACCTGCCCGCACTGCCACGGCACCCGCCTGGGGCCCGTGTCGCGGGCCGTCAAGTTCCGCGGCAAGGGCATCCACGAGCTCACGGCGCTCTCGCTTGAGGAGCTGCACGCCTTCTTCGAGGCGGTGGAACTCGACCCGCTGGAGACGCGCATCGGCCGCGAGATCCTGCGCGAGATCCGCGCCCGCCTCACCTTCCTTTCGGCGGTGGGACTGGGCTACCTCTCGCTCGACCGCTCGGCGGCCACCCTCTCGGGCGGCGAGGCCCAGCGCATCCGCCTGGCGGCCCAGGTAGGGGCAGGGCTCCAGGGCGTGCTCTACGTGCTGGACGAGCCTTCCATCGGGCTCCATCCGCGCGACAACCGGCGGCTTCTCTCCACGCTGCGGCGCCTGCGCGACCAGGGGAACTCGGTGCTGGTGGTGGAGCACGACGAAGAGACCATGCGCGAGGCCGACCAGGTGGTGGACATCGGCCCCGGGGCCGGATCCCTGGGCGGCGACTTGATGGGCCAAGGGACGGCCGAGGAGCTGGAGAGGAACCCCGAGTCGCTTACTGGACAATTTCTGTCGCGTCAGAAGCGAGTGCCCATGCCCGCCGCGCGGCGGGAGGTGACGAAGGACACGCCGCGGCTTTCGGTGCGCGACTGCCGCGCCAACAACCTCAAGGGCTTCGACGTCGCCATTCCGCTGGGGCGGCTGGTGGCGCTAGCCGGCGTCTCGGGATCGGGAAAGTCCTCGCTGGTGGACGGCATCCTGGCTCCGGCCCTGGCCAACCGTCTGCACCGCGCCGAGCGCCCGGAAGGTCCGCACGGCAAGATCGAAGGGCTGGAGCACCTGGAGGCGGTGGTGGAGATCGACCAGAGCCCCATCGGCCGCACCCCGCGCTCCAACCCGGCCACCTACACCGGCGTCTTCGACGAGATCCGAAAGCTCTACGCATCGCTCCCGGAAGCCAAGACCCGCGGCTACCAGCCGGGCCGCTTTTCCTTCAACGTCAAAGGGGGGCGCTGCGAGGATTGCCAAGGATCGGGCGTCAAGGAAGTGGAGATGCAGCTTTTGGCCAACGTGGAGGTGGAATGCGAGGAGTGCGGCGGTAAGCGCTTCAACGCCCCCACCCTGGAGATCCACTACAAGGGGCGCACCATCTCCGACGTGCTGGACATGACGGTGGGCGAGGCGTTGGAGTTCTTCGAGGCTCACCCCAAGATCCACCGGGGTCTGGCCATGCTCTCGGAGATCGGCCTCGACTACGTGAAGCTCGGCCAGCCCTCCACCACCCTCTCGGGCGGCGAGGCCCAGCGCATCAAGCTCGCCACCGAGCTGCAGCGTCCCAGCGCCGGCAAGACCTTCTACCTGCTGGACGAGCCCACCACCGGACTCCATTTCGACGACGTGGGAAAGCTCCTGGACTCGCTCCAGAAGCTGGTGGAGCTCGGCAACACGGTGGTGGTGATCGAGCACAATCTCGACCTGGTGCGGGCCTCCGACTGGGTGATCGAACTCGGCCCCGAGGGCGGCGCCGGAGGCGGACAACTTCTGTCGCAAGGCACGCCGGAGCAGGTGGCCGCCGATCCGGCCTCGCTAACCGGGCCCTATCTCGCCGAAGCCATCGCCGACGGGGCCGCGGGTTCGACTCCGCTCACCCAGCGGCCGAAATCGCAAGGCCGCCCCCTGAGCGAGCCCCGAGCGGAGTCGAGGGGCGAAACCGAAGGGGCATCCCTACCGATGGCAGCCGAAGATCCGATCCGGTCCCTGAGCGGAGTCGAAGGGCCGGACCTCGACATCCGCATCCGCGGGGCCTGCAAGCACAACCTCAAGAACGTCTCGGTGCGCATCCCGCGTCATAGCTTCACCGTCATCACCGGCCCCAGCGGCTCGGGCAAGACCTCGCTTGCCTTCGATACCCTGTTTGCAGAGGGGCAGCGGCGCTTCGTGGAGTCGCTTTCCACCTATGCCCGACGCTTTTTGGGGCGGCTCGACCGCGCCGAGGCCGAAGCCGTCGAGGGACTTTCGCCGGCCATCGCCATCGACCAAAAGACCGCCAGCCGCTCGCCCCGCTCCACGGTGGCCACCCTCACTGAGATCTACGACTACCTGCGCCTTTTGTGGGCGCGCGCCGGCATCGTCCACGACCCCAAAACCGGAGCCGCCCTGCGCGGCTACACCCCCGCCGAGATGGCCGACGCCGGCCTCGCCTTCGCCAAGGAGCAAGCGCGTGGCGAGGCTGAGACAGAATCTGGTAAAGGACAAATTCTGTCTATCCTGGCACCGGCCTATATCCCCGGCTCGGGACTGCCGCTCTTCCTGCAGGAGTCCTCGGCGCTGCCGCGCCTTGCCTCGCAGCTCCTGGAGCTTGGCTTCGAGACGGCCGTGGTGGACGGCAAGGAGATCGACCTGCGCGAATGCCCGACGGTCAAGAACGGCAAGCGAGTGGACCTTCGGGTGGATCGCGTCAAGGTCTCCGCCTCTTCCCGCAAGCGCGTCATGGAAGCGGTGCTGCGCGCCCGCGAGTTCTCCCACGGCCTGGTGCGCTTTGGCTGGGAGAAGAAGAGCCTGCTCTTGGGTCAGCAGCCGGTGAACGAGAAGAGCGGCTACTTCCAGAAGGACGCCTGGGAGCCGCGCAGCTTCTCCTTCAACAGCCACTTCGGCGCCTGCCCCATCTGCGAGGGCCTGGGCGTCAAGGGAAAGGTCGTCTGTCCCGCGTGCCAAGGGGAGCGGCTGCGCCCCGAAACCCGCGCCGTGCGGGTGGGCGGCAAGCGCCTGCCAGAAATCGTCAAACTACCGGTGGACGAGGCGCTTTCCTTCTTCGACGGCCTCGAGCTCGAAGGCACCTCGGCGACGGCAGTGGCCGTGCCGGTGCTGCGCGAGCTGGTGGGGCGGCTCAAGTTCCTTTCCGAGGTGGGCGTGGGCTACCTGGAGCTCGACCGCGCCGGCAACACCCTCTCGGGCGGCGAGGCCCAGCGCATCCGCCTGGCCAGCCAGATCGGCTCGGGCCTGGAGGGCGTGCTCTACGTGCTGGACGAGCCCACCACGGGACTTCACCAGAACGACACCGACCAGCTGATCGGCACCCTCAAGCGACTGCGCGACCTGGGCAACACAGTGGTGACGGTGGAGCACGACCCCGAACTGATCGAGGCCGCCGACCACATCGTCGACATGGGACCGGGCGCCGGCGAGGAGGGCGGCGAGGTGGTGGCCTCAGGTCCGCTCTCGGCCATTTTGACAAATCCCGTCAGCCGCACCGCGGCATTCCTGTCGGGACGCGAGCGCATCGGGCGGGAGAAGCCGGCCACGCTCGCGAAGAGCTGGATCCGCGCCAAGGGCGCCCGCCTGCGCACCCTGGACAACGTGGCCTTCGAGATTCCCCAGGGGCGCATGACCTGCATCTCCGGCGTCTCGGGATCGGGCAAGTCGACGCTGGCCATGGACCTCCTGGTCCCGGCCCTGGAGGCAAGTGTCAAGGGCAAGAAGACGCGCGCCATCAAGACGCTCTCGGTGGACGAGCCCTACGCCGAGGTAGTGCTGGTGGACCAGACCCCCATCGGCACCACGCCGCGCTCCAACCCGGCCAGCTACACCCACCTGTGGGACCACGTGCGCGAGCTGTTCGCGAACCTCCCCGAGTCCAAGACGCGCGGCTGGAACAAGTACCACTTCAGCTTCAACGGCGGCACCGGTCGCTGCCCGGTGTGCGAGGGGCGGGGCTTCGTGGAGTTGGAGATGCACTTTCTCTCGGACGTGTGGGTGCGCTGCGAGGCCTGCGGTGGCCGGCGCTTCCCCGAAAAGACCCTGGAAATCAAGTTCCGCGGCAAGTCGGTGGCCGACATCCTGGAGATGCGGGTGGATCAGGCACTGCCCTTCTTCACCTTCCACAAGAAGGCCCACAGGATCCTGGAGGTGCTCGACTCCCTGGGACTTGGCTACCTGCGCCTGGGGCAGGCCGCCACCCAGCTTTCCGGCGGCGAGGCCCAGCGCCTCAAAATCGCCACCGAACTTTCCCGCAACCGCCGCGGACGCGCCTTCTACTTGCTGGACGAGCCCACCACGGGACTCCACCTGTGCGACATCCAGCTTCTGGTGCAGGCGCTTTCCAAGCTGGTGGAGCGGGGCGACACTGTGGTGGTGGTGGAACACCAGCTCGACGTGATCGACTCGGCCGACTGGCTGCTGGAACTGGGGCCAGGCGGCGGACCGGCGGGCGGCAAACTGCTCTATCAGGGCCCACCGACGGCCATTCCGGTGCGCACCCCTACCGGCGCGGCGCTGGCGAAGTACCGGAAAGGAAAAACCGACGCCCGGTCGTCCATCCCTCAGGCGTAGCGGAAGCATGTGCGACCAGTCGGTATTGGACATGGAATCCGTCGGGGGCGGATTCCGTTGTCCAATAGTTTCGGGTCTAGTCCGGAATTAGTGGGAAACGTCGTTTTGGGCTGAATTTTGTGGAGGTAGTTTTCTTTTCATGGACAGCACCGAGCTCTATCAGCGTCTGCTAGGCCTTCATGCTCCTTGGCGTGTTACT